>Ga0224501_10003438_pt1 | contig 12454 bp, 8 predicted proteins | sample SF_Oct11_sed_USG_4_FD_169105 | JGI IMG/M metagenome (GOLD analysis project Ga0224501, IMG submission 169105) | Sediment microbial communities from San Francisco Bay, California, United States - SF_Oct11_sed_USGS_8_1 | ecosystem: Environmental > Aquatic > Marine > Sediment | place: USA... | reverse complement strand
GAGCTGTACCTGCAAATTCAAACTCAGCTAATGCTGGCAGCAGACCCTCCTGGCAGCACATTGGCAGTGGTTTCACCTCACTACGCCAATGCGGCCATTTTACTTTTACTGGTTGTTCCACTCATCACTATGCGCCTAATCAGTGAAGAAAGGAAGAATGGCACCTTAAGCCTTCTGTTTTCCGCGCCACTTTCTATCACTGAAATCGTCTTAGGCAAATTTTTCGGCGTTATGAGCTTTCTTATACTTGGCATTTTACTTATTAGTTTCGCTCCACTCTCATTGCTTTTTAGTGGATCACTTGATCTGGGACTCTTTATTTCCAATGTACTTGGCCTTTTTTTGATGATTATGACCTTCTGCTCACTGGGTCTTCTGATATCTTCTTTAACCAAGCAACCATTGGTGGCTGTTATCGCCACCTTTTCTACGCTCATTTTCCTATGGATCATCGACTGGGCAGGAAGAGAAAGTAGCGATTCGACTATGGGTGCCATTTTGCAGTATTTTTCACTAACCCGGCACTATGAAAATTTGTTAAAGGGCGTTTTCAATACCAGCGACATAGTCTATTACCTGAGCCTGAGTTTCAGTTTTCTCGTACTGACCATTTTTTTTCTGGACAATCGAAGACTTCAGGGTTAATACGTGCGCATCAACAAAAAACAAATTCATCATCTACAAACTCAAAGCGTCGTGTTTATTGTGCTGTTTTTTTGCATCATCGCCCTGGTGATGTGGTTCGCTGAAGAAAAACAAGTACAATTTGACTGGACTCAAAATAGCTCGAACACGCCCTCACCGGCAGCGTTAGAGGTATTAAAGCAAGTTTCCAGCCCAATGACCTTTAAGGTCTTTGTATCAGAATCCAACAAACATATACGTACACGTTCAGAGCAACTTATTGGCGCTTTTTCTCGCGTAAATAACAATATCCAAATTGAATTCATAGACCCTATCAAACAACCTGCACTGGCCAAACAATATCAGGTCGACACAGACGGCACCATACTCGCGATGCAAGGAAACCGCATCACGCAGCTAGAAAGCCTCAGCGAACAAGGGCTCGTCAACGCGGTGATACGCGCTTCACGCAGCTTTCAGCACAGCATCGTATTCTTGGAAGGGCATAAAGAGCGCAGTTATCACGGCGAATCAGATCTCGAATATACCTTACTCGTCTCTGAGCTGCGAAAAAAGGGCTTTGATGTGCAATCTGTTAATCTTGCCGCAAGCCAGAAATTGCCCGCTAACACATCGGTGTTGGTGGTCGCGGACCCACGAAATTCGTTGCTGCCGGGGGAAGTCGATTTGATTCTGGATTTTCTGGAACGCGGAGGCAATCTGTTATGGCTAACGGAACCTAACAATGCAGTCAGGTTTGATTTTCTGACAGAAGAATTGGGAGTAGAGTTACTGCCAGGGATTGTGGTTGATCCTAACAGTGAATTTGTTGGTCTATCCGATCCACGCTTTTCTTTGGTCGCCGAATATCCTCAGCATCCTATCACGCAAGGATTTTCCACACTAACTATATTCCCCTCTGCGCAAGCGTTCGAAATCATTGAAAATGAAACATGGGATAGCGAAAGCTTTTTGCAAACATTGGAACGATCATGGGTTGAAACGGAAGACATGAACAGCACACCGAATTTTGACCTGGGCCAAGATATCAGCGGCCCACTAAGTATCGGCTTGAGCTTTTCAAGAGTTCTGGATGAACTAGACCAAGGGTCCCTCGAAGAAGAGGGCAGTAAGGGCGACGAAATTGAAGTTATGAATTTCGAACCGGAACCCACCGACGACCCAAAACAACAACGCGTCGTCATATTGGGAGATAGTGATTTTATTGCAGACGCGTATATTGGACAGGGCGGCAATATGATGCTGGCCAACAATATATTTAGCTGGATGATCGGCGATCAAACTTTTGTTAATATCGCCTCAAGAGTAAAAATCGACGCCAAATTGGACATGAGTGCATTTTACTACAAATTCCATACGTTTATTTTTACACTCCTCTTGCCATTCATATTGACAATTAGTGGTTTTAAAATCTGGGTGAGCAGACGCAATCGCACATGAGCCGGCAATCCAAGCTTAATATTTTCGTTTTTGCTATTTTTGTGCTGATGCTTCTTTTTAGCTACCTGTTTTTTCAGGGCGATCAAAAACCCGATAAGCGAATCTTTTCCTTGGAAAGTCACGATGTCAAATCTATTAAAATTAATTACATCGATTCGCCCAGCAATATACACATAGAGAAATCTACCGGCGGCCTTTGGGAATTTAGAAAGCTGGCGGAATTTAATCCCAGTTCATTTTCGTATATGCGACCGAGCGAATGGAAAATCCAGAACATTCTGCGCATACTTGCTACAGAGTATGAAACTCAGATTCCCAGTTTAAATGTTAACCCAATTGAATTTGGCCTAGTTAACCCCAGAGTCATTTTGGAGCTAAACGAAGTAAGGATTGTCTTTGGTGACGTCAACCCCTTAATTAAAAAACGCTATATTCAAGTTGGAGATACGATCTACATCATTACAGACCGTTACTACAAGCATATAATTGCCGAGCCTCTCCAGTATATCAGTCTTTCTCCACTTGAGGGAAAACAGGGAATTGAAGAAATAGACCTTCCTGATATTACGCTACGCAAATCAAAAAATAATGGAAGCTGGTTAGTCGACTCAATGGTTAAGCTCAGCCCGGATCAAGTCAACACCTTTATCGATGAATGGAAATTTTCTCAGGCGCTTAGCCTAAGCACTACCAGGCCTGCACAAGCCGCCAAATTTTCAGCCAATCTCAGAACGACAGATGGCCAAGCATATCAATTTGATATATTCTTGACTCAAGATATGTTCATATTAGGGGTTAAACAGAGCGGACTGTTTTATCACTATCCCCTTGATGCAGGAAAGCGCTTAGTAAAGCCGGCACTTGAAAATAGAGAATAACACGTCATATCACGATGCCAGAATTACCAGAAGTCGAAACCACCCGAAAAGGAATATCCACTCATCTAATCGGCGCTACGATTTCTGATGTCGTAGTGAGAAATCATACGCTGCGCTACCCCATCACACCCCAGCTTAAATCCAACCTGACGGGACAAGCGTTAACCGAATTATCAAGGCGCGGCAAATACCTGTTATTTAAATTCCCAAATGGCACCCTTATATTGCATTTGGGTATGTCCGGTGTATTAAGGGTATTACCACAGCACACCGCCATAGGTAAACATGATCATATGGACCTGATTTTTGAAAATAAAAAGGTCTTACGTTTTACGGACCCTCGTCGATTCGGCTGTGCAGTTTGGACAACAGAACCACCCGAAAACCACTCCCTACTTGCCAAATTGGGGCACGAGCCACTCAGTAAACACTTTAACTCTGATTATCTTTTTGAAATACTGAAAAAAAGAAAAACAAATATTAAGTCGTTGATAATGGATAGCAAAGTCGTAGTAGGGGTAGGTAATATTTATGCCAGCGAGGCGCTCTACGATGCGCGCATCAACCCGAAAGTCAGCTCCAATCGGATTAGTCGTATACGATGTGAATTGCTGGTAGATTCCATAAAAACTATATTACGTCAGGCTATCAAGCAGGGCGGCACCACAATTAAGGATTTTACTTCTGCAGAGGGAAAGCCCGGATACTTTGCGCAAAATCTGAAAGTGTATGGTCGAGAGAATAAAGAATGTTTTAGCTGTGGAAATACGATCAAACATTTGGTGCAGGCTCAAAGATCAAGCTATTACTGCCCAACTTGCCAACGGTAGATTCTATCTTAATGTAAATTTCGCCTTCTTCCCTTTCTTTAAGCAAAATATTGGATATTTCTTATATCCAGTCTAAAGTTTGCTTAAGAATTCCCAGCTCCACCCGAACTAATAAGCATGAAAGAAGAAGCCATAAATTATCTCAATCGATATGGTGTCTCACTGGAAGACCAAACGCTAGACTTGGCTGCGCTCATTATTTCATCAATTCTGCTCTTCGCCCTACTCGTTCTATTCTTTGTAAAACGTGTAAAATTAAATAAAGACCAGCGGCAATTACATAAAGTGATTAAAAGTGTTTCCAAACACTATATGCGCGATATCTTTATTCCAGACGGCCTGGGTGGATTCAAGCATATAGACTATGTTGTGCTGACACCCGCCGGTATCGCTGTCATTACGGCTCAGGATTTTCCGGGCATCCTTTTTGGCGGCGAGAAAGTTGATCTGTGGACGCAGGTTGTTCAAAGCAAATCTTACAAATTCAATAACCCGTTACCTTACAATAGAGAGTGCGTACAGGCGGTTAAATTGGTTAGTGATTTGCTGCCAGTTATAGGTAGAACCACATTCACTAGCGCGGGCACCTTTCCAAAAGGTATACCCGAGACAGTCTCTCTCACCCACACCCTGAAAGAAGACTTGCTCAACGGTGAGCAACAAAGCATATCTGATGACATGCTGGCAAAGTGGCGTTCCTTCAAGGACGATCTATACGCCATGATAAAACCGATGAATGTATCACTTAGCGCGTCTCGGAATTAAATTCCCAGTCTATAAACGCCCCTTCTACAGGAAAATAGAGACCCAGTTGAACCGGCAAACATTCGAATCCATTGATTAGTCTTGCATAGTTTTCCAACTGCCCCCTGTATTTTTCTTTCTCACTCCGCAAAAATTTCTCCAAATCCAATTCGCCTCGAGCAGCCGTTTTGTAGTCGATAACCCAGCGAACGCCCTGATCAACAAAGGACCTATCCACTACATATTTCCTAATCTCACCCTTGTGATCTACTCCGGATATTTCCCATTCCGCTTTGGAGTCTTTGTGACTGGAAGAAAGTATCCAGCTTGCTTTATCATTTCTTAGCGCGGCTTGAATGCAACTCAAAGCCTGCCTAGTCAACGCAGCCGCTTTACCTTTATCCAAGCACAATTCACGACATTGTTGACTGAAAACCATCTCCAATAAAGCCCCGCTTCTTTCCGACCAATGCACCATCTTCGCTTTTACAATAATCTCCAAGCCTTTATGTACCATGATACCCAAGTAACGTGAATCCTGGTTTTCCGTTGAAAGCAAGCGGTCTTGTATATCGGCGAAGGTCTCTTCTCTACTATATAGAACATAATCGTAAGGAGGCAAACTCTCGCTTGTCAAGCGCAATACATCTGCCTTAAAACTAACTCCCTCTTTTTCGCTGACTGCATCAGTAAACATGTTTTTTATTTCTAGACGAATTTCGGGCTCTAGCGTGGGCTTCAGCAAGTAGAACAGACTACTTTTGTCTACCGATTTTATAGATTTACTACTATCGTCCAGCTCAACCGACGCAGAGAGGTAAAGGCGGATTTTCGCACGTGTTACGGCAACATAGAGTAGACGCGTCAGTTCATAGCCTTGTTTGCGCTTGTCAATGTGCGACAGTAACTCGTAATGCGCGTCTTTTCCGCCTACTGTTTTAATTGGAGCAATCGCAAGACTAGTCCCATCCTGATGAGTAATTTCCTGCCATTGGAGAAGTTTCGATTCATCCCCTCGGGGCCTGCGCTCCAGGCTGGGAAGTATAACGATATCAAACTGCAGCCCTTTCGATTTATGAATCGTCATAATATGCACTTTGCTAGCCTGCGCACTATCGGTATTGGCGTAGAGAGTCCCCAAGGCCGATTCAAAATTTCTAAAATCCTCTATTGTCCCTATCGGCTCATACTGGGAAAGTTTATGGACATATTGCATTAGAATTTCATGATCGTCATTACTGCTATACACAGCGCTTACGGCTAGTACTTCCCAGAGATGCAGTACAATATGATGCAGCTTAGCTCTTCCTCTTAGTTGATAGGCGGAAGAAAAAGCATTTAGGAGTCGTTCAATCCTAAACACCGAATCTGAACTTACCGCTACCTTCCACTTTTCGCTTAGTAATGTCGAAAACGCGATCTGCTTGGACAAAACTTGATACATTGATTCTAACTCTTGAAGATCAATTCCACAGATCGGCGAACGTAGCAAAGAAATCCACGCTACCCGATCCGCTGGATTAATCAATGCCCGAGTTATGGATAGTAGATCTACAATCAGGGGCGTTTCGATCATGGCATCAATATCCAAAGCTGAAAAACTGATGCGCTCATCGCGCAAAATGCGTGTTATATTGTTCAAATGGCTACGAGAACGCGCCAGTATACCTATGCTTTCCACCTCTCCTTTTGCCAATTCTTCCCGTACTATATTAATAATCTCGCGGGCCTCTTTTTCTAAGTCACCTTTATGGTGGAGTTTTAGAATAACCGACTCATTCGCCACAGCAGGCTTGGTCGCGATGGAGGGCGCATAACAAATCGAACCTAAAGCCAAATCGTTTTCTTTTGGAAAAATGGATTCAAAGCGCGCATTGAACCAGTCTATCAAACCCGCCTGCGATCTAAAATTGGCACTCAGCCTAACAGGCAACAGTTCCACGCCACCCATGCCCTGGCTCCACGCCCTCAAGAAGAGCCCCACTTCGGCTTCTCTAAAGCGATAAATAGACTGCATAGGATCGCCGACCAGAAAAAGTGTTTTGCCGTCTCCTTTTTGCCAGTTAGAAACCAACTTCTCAAATAGACTAAACTGATTGATAGAGGTATCTTGAAACTCATCGATCAAAATATGGCGCAGGCTGTAATCCAGCTTTAACGCAAGCTCGGTGTAGGTTTCGGCATCACCCAGCGTGGCGGGGGCAAGCATACCCAATTCATTAAAATCGATTTCGCCATATTTTGAAAAAACGAGCCGAAGATGCGCCGCAGACAACAACAGCACCTCCATTAACGCTTCTAATAAGGTCCATTGTTGATCGCTAAAATTCGTACAAGGCAGGCTTAACACTCGCAGCCACTGATCTTTTAGTAGCTCTTCTTCGCCAAGGCGAGTCAAAAGCTGTTTGTAGTCCTCTTTCAATACCCCTAGATATTTTTTTTCCTCACCACGCACCTCATTGGCTTTCGGCAGACCCATAGTGGCGTTCAGAGTCTTCCTCCACTCGCCAGCGCTGCCCAGCAACATTTTACCGATGACCTGCCATTGCTCTACCGCACTAGCAGCCGCAGGAGGCAGGGAAGAAAGCGCCTCCAATCCGGGAAAATATCCATCGTAAAGGGTCGATTTTTGAATGGAAGCAAGGCGACGAACTATGCCCAGCAGTGGCTCTTTGGTATCTTCGGGAATGCGATCGAACAGTAACGCCAGTTCATTTTCAATACAGAGCGATACGGCAAATTCCACGTCTTCCCTGTCTAGACTTTTACCGTCGCTGCCTGTCACATGCCTGAGCCACTGATCACGTTTTGCCAGCATGGATACGATTAGCGACTCAATTTTTCGAAGATCATTATCTAAATGTGAAAAGAGCAAATCCAGGGAATCGCTCCACGTTTCTCTGGATTCTATTTCTAGAATGGTATTTCTCGCTGCTTGCTGGTATAGAGCGAGAGCGTTTTCAGTAGGTTTACCCACACCACCCAATCCAGAGTCGATAGGAAACTGGCGTACGAGTGAAGAACACAGGGAATCGATAGTCTGAATTCGTAGTCGCGCGGGCGTGGCGAGTAAATTCCAGCCTTTTACCTGATCCCTGTCGACTGCTGCTTGTGCATATTCGTATAACTCTGGATTGTCTAATTTAAAACTGTTATCGGACGCATTCACGCTGGCGAGCGCACTCGTAATCCGCTCTCGCATTTCACCCGCTGCTTTACGGGTGAAGGTAATCGCCAAAACTTCTTCCGGATGTTCAACCAATGCGAGTAATTTTAAAAATCGCCGGGTCAGTAACTCTGTTTTGCCCGAGCCTGCTGGGGCCTGAACGATAAAAGACTGGCTGGCATCTAGGGCTTGTTCACGAAGGTTTAGATCAGAAATCATAGCGCGTCACTGCTTTGTTTTTGTCTTTCAAATAGGCGACACGCTGAAGGCAACTCACACCGTTGACAGGTACCTGGATAGGTGGCTGGCTGAATGTCTACCAATCCATTTTTTATTTCATCCATTAGCTCAGCCAAAGACTGGCCCCAACTCCGTAATTGATCTTCCCATTCACCGGCTTCTTTTTTTGCTTTCAGGCCCTTTATTTTGATGGGACTATCACAGAGGCCTTTAAAACCGATTGCCCCCGTTTTAACCACGCCAAAAGCAACTGCTTTGGCATTTTCAACAGAGCAGGCATAAAGCGGAAGTTGTGGCTCAGGCATTCTGGTCTCCTCCCATTTTGGCGAGACATTACCTGTTTTGTAGTCTATGACCAGTATCGAACCGTCGGCCAGCCTATCTAAACGGTCTATCTTGATGTTGATGGGAATGCCCTGCAACTCTATAGCTCGCGCTTCCTCACAAGCGAGCACCGTAAATTCAGGGCGCGTTTTCTCCAATAACAACCATTCCTTACACAGACGAACAAGGCGTCTTTTTTCCAGATTTCGGTAACGCTCCAAAGAAAGCTTGGTATTGAGCTGCGAAAAACGGGAGAGTACATGCTCGATGATATGCCCCAGTTTTTCATCCAGGTCTTTTTCTTCCATCGTTTGTAAAGTTTCCGAGTTTCGAACTTCCGTCCAAAAGTCCTGAAGAGTCTGATGAACCATATTGCCCTTATCCATGGGCACCAACCCTAGAGCCAATTCCTCATCCGCAGCCACTCCCAAACGATATTTAACAAAGGCCCGAAAAGGACAAGCCGACTGTTCGCGCAAAAAACCACTGCCCCCTCTTACACCGCACTCGGGTTCAGGGATTGGCACAGCCCTCTGTGGAACCGATTCCATTTTCACTTCTGTGTGGACACGCTCAGTGACTAAAGACAAATCGTATACATCAAGGGTTTGATATTGTCGGATCAGTTCACTACTCTCCAGTTGCTGATTACCGTCACTTTGTGGGTAACTAATCAAGACAGATCCCGACTCCTCCAGTAAACGCTGCGTCAGTCTTTTGCTAAACTCATACTCTCTTTCCGTTGAGGAATGTGGCAGCCCCAATGATCTTTGCAAGGTCAGGGGCAATAAGGTATTCGGATTCGGTGAACTAGGCCAGGCCAGATTGTGCATCCCCATAAGCCACAAGTGATCAAAGCTCTGGCCGGCGGCCTCAAGCACTCCCAAGATCTGTACATTGGCCTCGCCCTGCTGTGGCTTGAATAGAGTATCTTCACAAATATCGTTTAAGGCAGACACAGCAACTTCAAAGGGGCATGAATTCCTAATCATTTCATAGCGAGGCAATTGTTCAAGCACATCAAGAAACGTGTTGATAGCCTGATACTCGTCACTACTGAAAACGCGAGAGCCGGGCCATTTCACTTCGAGCAAGATCGTTTTAATCAATTCCTTCCACTCGGCCAGTAATTGGGTTCTACTGCAGCGTTTTTTTAGCGCAATTAACTTGTCTAGCAGACTCACAAAACCGTTTTCACTTACTTTGTCACTCAAATTCAGTTGATCATAGACAGTCTTTATTTTCTGCAGATCTGTCTTCGTTGCGAGATGACGTCGAAAAAGATTCACATATTCCAAGTCACTAATCCAAGCCTTATGGTTGTCTGCAAAATAGGGCGAGGCAGACAATGAAAAAAAGACCTCAGACGAAAACTCCTTCGAGAGCAAGGAAAACAATAAAAAGATATCATTCACAAGAGGTATGCGACTAAGAGACTCGGCACCCGAAAGATTAAAGACCCGCTCACGCGTGTCTATCACAGTCAGTTTTCTATCACTGTCAAATTGCCTGTCAAATTCAGTAAATAGTTTTTCTTTAGTGGATGACAGATTAGTCGACACAATCCCTATTCTGCTATTTGGATTATCTTGATGTATCTGCTTTGCCCATGCGCACGCCTTCTTTATCTCCTCGTCCTCACTTGCCAACGGAATAACGCGAACCTCATCGGCACCCCTTTTCACTTGAACATGTGCGACGTTCACGCCTGAGCGATTCATTTTTTCAATGATTTTGTTCTGGACGGGTGTCAACTCATCAAAGCCCATCAAATATACTTTTGAAGTGATAGATGCAACATCCGTATTATCAAGTAATGATAACAATGAGACCTGCACACTGGCCGAATCAATCACCCCGTTATTGTCACAATAGGATGAAAACTGCTGCGCCCACTCTACAAAACGTAGCCCATCCACCTCTCGGTATTGCTGTATCTGATCCAGACCAATACCCCATTGCCGGACCAGATTCCAGGTATCGGCGGCCAGCTTGCACAAGGGTGCAGAATTCAAGATCGCGACACCAGAATGACTAATCCAGCTATCGACAATTTCTTTCCAAATCCATTTTTCTTCCACCGAAGCGAGTATTCTTGGTCGCCCTTCAGCCAGTTGAAGAAGAGATATCTGATCCCATGTGGCCTGAGCCCAACTTGTCCAGGGTAAAATACGTGGTGTCGGCCAGGATTGTTTGCTATTTTTCAGCTGATACTGACCATATTCACTTTGAATGAAACGGGATAAACGCTGATTCACAGTAAGCACTGTTTCATCATTTTTGTAATGTCGAAAAATATCGTCTAAATCCGTAATCATATGTTTCGCTTTATCGGTCTGTTGCTTGCTTTTGGTTTCGGGGCGACATAAAAGTGTAACAGCTTAAGGTAAAATCGTGGCACAAAAAACCAAGGCGACTGTTCTAATCGTGTTTTTAACATTGGGCTGGTCCCTTACCGGTCACACTGCCGAAACACTGCGGGCAGATCAACTCAAACGACTGGAATCCGGTGAACCTGTGGTGATCCCCATAGATCTGGGTGATAAGCCTGGCCAGGAGTTTGAGATGTACGGGCTCATCCCCGCCACTCCGGAGTACGTCTACAAGTCCATCGTTTGCCTGGAAGACTACCCCAAGTTCATGCCCAATATGGAGGCCATCGACATCCTATCACGGGATGCCAACTCGCTATTGGTCAATTACCATCTCGCGCTACCCATGGGCCAATCAAAAAAGTATCGCCTGAAAATCACCCATTCCAAACAGGGCTCAGAGTATCGTCTTGATTGGGTACAAGTCGCTTGGCCAGAAATCAGCGAGTCAGACTCCATCAAGGACACCCAGGGATACTGGCACCTACGCGCTGATCCCCGATTCCCTGGCAAGACCTTTGTTCACTATCGTGTCTACACCGACCCCGGCTCAATCCCCTTTGGCTTTGGGTGGATTGTAGATGTTTTGACACGCCTCAGCCTACCGGGCGTGCTTGAGTCCACCAGCGCGTGGACCCAGGAGAAAAAGGTAAGTTGCCGCTAGTTTCTGCCCCCCCGACTTCTCAAGAAATTCGCCAAAAAACCGACAAACTCTATACGTTCATGGCAAAGTACGCTGCGAGAACGAGTGAAATAGTTTAATAAATTCAATATATTAAATTACTTTACCTCCTCTCGCGCACGTAGTAGAGAATGCGCACTAAAGGCTTTATCCACATAATTCTAGGTTCCTTCTTACTCGTCTCAATATCTGCTCCGAGCCAGGTCTCTGCGAATGAACGCTTAGACTTGTTCCAGGATAGCAACACGCACAATACGAGCAATCCACTTTCCTGGTGGTTGTTGGGGGCCACGCTAACCGGGGTTGGCGTAGCAACACAATTTGATGAAAGCGTACGTAATAGCGTACAAAACAATAGCAGTCTTCGTAGCGATAAGCTGGCAGCATTGGGGAATCAATGGGCTGAGCTGGGAGGCGCAGTATTTACCTTGGGCATGTGGGGCTTCGGCGAGGCTCAGCACAATACGGCGTGGATGGCCACCAGCACTACCATGTTTCAATCCGCGCTTGTTGCCTCATTGACTTCACGCATGATCAAAATTGGTGGGGGCAGACTGCGACCTTATCAAACGGATTCCAGTGATCAATGGATGTATGGAGGCAGCTCTTTTCCCTCCGGACATACCACACAGGCCTTTGCACTTTCCACCGCCTTTGCCGAAAGTGTACCCAATCCCAGCTTTGCGCGCAGAGGGATTGCCTATTCCTTGGCCTTCGCCACGGCCTATGCACGAATACACGACAATAAACATTGGCTTTCAGACACCATAGCGGGCGGTGTCATCGGTGTGGTCACCGCCATGAGCGTAGTCTATGTCAATGAACGCGGACAGGACTGGACAGTGCTTATTACCCCTGATGATGAACAAAACCTTCAGCTGTCTTTAACCAGCCATTTCTAAGGCCTCATCCCTTAAGAAGCACTCCAGGCTACCGATATTTTTTATGGACTATTTACCGCAAAAAGGGACTTGTGCGATGAAAGACCGTAACGATTGGCAGACTGCTATTACAGCAACAATCCTGCTGTTACTCTTTTCCATATCCACAACCACACCCAGTCTTGCTCAAGGCGTAAGTAAAGACATACTCACACCACCCGAGGAAATGCTCTACAAGGTGGATGATGATGT
>Ga0224501_10003437_pt1 | contig 12456 bp, 8 predicted proteins | sample SF_Oct11_sed_USG_4_FD_169105 | JGI IMG/M metagenome (GOLD analysis project Ga0224501, IMG submission 169105) | Sediment microbial communities from San Francisco Bay, California, United States - SF_Oct11_sed_USGS_8_1 | ecosystem: Environmental > Aquatic > Marine > Sediment | place: USA... | reverse complement strand
CTATACTCCAGAGGATTCAAGTTTAGAGTATAAATTCCTGCATGGTTTCGGGTTTAACGGGGATTATAAATACATCCTGTCTTTTGAGAGCTCTGAAGGTTTTACAGAGCTGTCCCGGCTGGTCAAGGGATTGTTCGCCCTCTCGGAGGCGAATATTTTAGGTGTGGTGTTCATGGCTGAAAGCAAGGGTATCTGGGGGATGAACCTGAAGCGGATTCCTCTGATCGAGAACAAGCCGGAGAGCGGGAAGGATATTTTCGACTCCGGGAACTTTTCTGAGTGGATGAACTTTCCTGTCGAGCCCTCTGATATGAACAACATCGTCATCGGCACCGGGATTGCCGTAAGGGACAGGAATGCTCTCAGTGCCGGAGCACAGCCGCTCATCCCCAGGGAGCAGAATTTCCATATCCATGCCTGTGTTTTTGAGAAACAGCCTTTCAACACAAACCTTCAAGAGTTCGACAAAGAGATGAAAAGAGTCCTGACCGAGCTGGAAGCCTATAAAATCCAGCATGTCCTCGGCCAGACCCGGCTCAGCAGCGGAATCGTCGGGCTCATTGAGCTAAAGGAATAAGCCATGGAACTCTGGATAGGCGCTTTAAACCTCGGTTTTTTGTATGCCTTTATGACGATGGGTGTTTTTATCACCTTTCGGATCCATAATTTTCCCGATATCACCGTGGATGGAAGTTTTACTGCCGGGGCAGCTTCAGCCGCTGTTCTCATTGTTGCCGGTGTCAATCCTTTCCTGGCGTTGCCCATCGCCTTTCTGGTCGGGGCCCTTGCCGGTGCCCTGACAGCTCTCATCCACACCCGCTTGAACATCAACGGTCTTCTGGCCGGAATCCTGGTCATGACCGGCCTGTATTCCATCAACCTCCACATCATGGGCCGGTCGAACATACCGCTGTTGAACCAGCCCAGTTTTATCGCTTTTCTGGAGAAGCTGAATCCCGGGCTTCATCAGGAAATATGGATTGCCGTCTGCCTGCTCATCGTCATGGCCGTCTTCTGGCTCCTCATCTCCCTCTTTTTCAAAACGGATTTCGGCATCAGGATGAGAGGAACCGGGAATAACCCGAACATGGCTTCCGCCACAGGTGTTAACGTCAACAGGATGAAGATCTTCGGTGTGGCCCTGGCCAACGGCTTTGTCGGGATCTCGGGCTGCCTGGTTGCCCAGTATCAGGGTTTTGCCGATATCGGGATGGGTATCGGCACAGTGGTCATCGGCTTAGCTTCTGTCATCATCGGGGAGTCGGTCCTGAGATCCCGTTCCATCTACGCCATGGCCCTCAGCGCCATCCTGGGATCTGTGATTTTCAGGTTTATGATCGCTTTTGCTCTTTATGTGGGCATGAACCCGATTGACCTGAAACTGCTGACTGCCGTGTTTGTCCTCCTCACCCTGATTGTCTCCAGAGTGCTGTCTAAGAAAGAGAAGGGAAGAGCGAGGTTTCCTTTTTGGAAGATCTCAGGCAAGGCAGGGAAGAAGGTGCTGACCGGTTCTGTTGTGGTTGTTCTTTTCGTTATCGTCATCGTCTTTGGCTACAGGATTTCTCGTCCGGGCCGGACAGATTCCTCAGAAGTCTACAAGATCGGTTTTCTTCAGGTCAGCGACCATGGGCTTTTGAACACCACCCGGGATAGCTTTGTTGAGGAGATGGAGAGAATAGGCTACGAGAGGGGGAAGAACTGCATCATCATGCTGGAAAACGCGAATGGAGACCTGCCCACGGTCAACACCATCCTGGATAAATTCATCTACGAGGATGTGGATATTGTTGTTCCCGTATCGACTGCCTGTACCCAGGCCGCGGTGAACAGGATAAAAGACCGGCCGGTGGTTTTCGCGACCGTGGCCAATCCTTTTATCATCGGGACCGGGAAGTCGGAGACCGACCATCTCCCTAACGTGACCGGCGTTTACGGCTGGGCACCCATGGACGAGATGATGGAGGTCGTTCGGCAGATCCTCCCCAGGAAATTAAAAGTCGGAGCCATCTGGGACCCGGCCCATGCCAACTCGGTCTTTAACGTCGGCAACCTTCAGAAAGCTGTCGATACCTACGACGATGTCACCTTTGTCGGGACCACCATCACCAGCTCTTCTGAAGTCTACCAGGCTGCAGCTTCTCTGGTGAACAAGGGGATCGATGCTTTTGTCCTCTCGCCCGATAACATCGTCTATTCTGCCTTTGAATCCATAGTCAAAGCAGCCAGAGCCAAAAAGATCCCCATCTTCATCAGCGATGTGGAGAGAATTGAGGATGGAGCCTTGGTCGGTTACGGGTATGATTATACGACCAGCGGTATCCAGGCCGCCCATCTCGTGGACCGCGTCCTAAAGGGTGAGAATCCCGGAGATATCCCTTTTGAGCGATACAGCAAGATCACCTTTGGGCTGAACGTCAAAGTCGCGAATGAGATCGGCATAATCCTACCTCCAGACCTCCTCGAGAGAGCCACCAAGATATACGGAATGAAGGGCATAGAAAAAGAGGAGAAGCCGCGTATCGGAGTCATCCAGTTTGCCATGGAACCGAATGTCGTGCTCTGCAAGGAAGGCCTTCTTCAGGCTTTGGCTGAAAACGGTTATCTGGACAAGAAAAACATCGAGATCATCTATAAAAACGCCAACGCTGATTTCGCCATGATCAATTCCATCATCCAGGATTTTATCCGGCGGGATGTGGATATCATCGTTCCCCTCTCGACACCGTGTACACAATCTGCCCTGCAGTTTGCCAGCGGAAAGAAGGATATCACTGTTGTGTTTGCCTACATTTTCGATCCCTACCGGATCGGGGCTGCCCGAACGCCAACCGATCACCCGGCGAACATAACCGGAGTGGCCTGTTTCCCTCCGATAGAAGAGATGCTCGACCTGATCAAGGAGATGTTCCCGGAGAGAAAGAGAGTCGGGATCGTCTGGAACAGCTCGGAAGCCAATTCCGAGTCTGTACTGGTCAAAGTCCGGGCCCACGCGTCAAGGATTGGCCTGGAGATCCTTGAAGCAACGGTCTCCAGCCCGGCCGAGGTGCTTGAGGCATCCCGGTCACTGGCGCTTAAGGGCGCCCAGGTCTTTCTCAATTCAGGAGACAACACGCTCAACGTCAGCTTTGACAGTTTCACGAAAGTGGCCTGGGACAACGGGCTTCCCGTTTTTTCGGTTGACTCCGAGTTCGTGGAGCAGGGAGCTCTGGTTTCCCTGGGGCCGGATTACCGCCAAACCGGTTATGAAGGCGGGGAGCATCTGGCTCAAGTCCTGGATGGGAAAAACCCGGCAGATATCCCCATAGGTCAGACAGAAAAAGTCCTTCTTCATATCAACCTGGATAATGCCCGGAAATTGGGATTCAAGATTGATGAGAAGATCATCAGCAGAGCAGACAAGATAATCGACAGTGAAAATGTACCTGCCGTTTCCGGCAAGAGCCGAGAAAAAAAACCGCTGGACAAGAAGAAGCTTGCCCTGTTCCTCTTCAGTGAGAACTTCCCGATTAATCTCTGTGGGGACGGCGTTGTGGATGAGTTGAGGGAGAGTGGGGTCCTGGAAAAACACAATATCGAAGTGGACCGCATGAACGCCCAGAATGAATTCTACATGGCTCAGTCAGTTGCCCAGGATATCGTCAGGCAGAAGTATGATTATATCATCACTTTAGCCACCCCGGCTCTTCAGGTTATCGCCAATGCCAACAAAAAAATCCCCCATGTCTTCGGCTGTGTGAGCGACCCTTACCGGATGGGCGTGGCAAAGAGCACTCACGACCATCTTCCCAATATCACGGGGGTGGCCACGCCTCAGCCGGTGGAGAAGACTGTACAGGTCATGAGGGAGCTGTTTCCCGACGCTAAGAAAATAGGCATTATCTGGAACCCGGCAGAAGCCTGCTCGGAAACATGCACCTACAAAGCCCGGGAGGCGGCACGGAAATATGGTTTTGACCTGCTTGAAGCGAACGTCACCAGTTCGAGCGAGGTGATAGAGGCCCTCAGGATGCTTCTCAGCAGAAATATCGATCTCTTTCTCACGTCCGGAGACAACGCGGTGAACGCTGCGGTGGAATCCGTCGCCGAAGTCTTAAAAAAGAAAAAAGTTCCGTATTTCACCAACACTCCCTCTGATATCGAGAGAGGATCATTCATCTCGATCGGTTCAGACTACTATGAGGTGGGCCGGGAGACGGCGCGAATGGCCATTCGAGTGATAGAGGGAAGAAAACCAAGGAATATTCCCATAAATGATTATGTGCCTGAAAAGACTCATGTGAACCTTTCTCTGGCCAAGTTGTACGGGATCGAGATTCCAGAGAAGTTCTTAAAGATGGCGGCAGAAGTCAAGAGGTGAGCCATGTTAAAACTGACCGGTGTTCATAAAACATTCAACCCCGGGTCCATAAACGAGGTCTACGCCCTCAGGGGCGTGAGCCTGAGGGTCAGAGAGGGAGAATTCATCACCATCATCGGCACCAATGGTTCGGGAAAATCCACCCTGTTGAACGCGGCCGCCGGGACTTTTCTCCCCGATTCGGGAAAAGTGGAGATTGCCGGCAGGGATGTCACCTGGAAGAGGGATTTTCAAAGAGCCAAATACATTTCGCGTGTTTTTCAGAACCCCTTTATGGGCACAGCACCGGATATGACTATTGCCGAAAACCTTCATATGGCTTTCTTGAGAGGAAGTAAGGGGTATCCGAAGATCAGCCTCACCTCTGAACGGCTGAAAACTTACAGAGAGGAAGTGAAATCCCTGGAGATGCAGCTTGAAGACAGGCTGGATACGGTCATCGCTACGCTTTCCGGAGGTCAGAGACAGGCCATAACTCTTCTCATGGCCGTGATCACCAGGCCCAGGCTCCTTCTGCTGGATGAGCATACGGCAGCCCTTGACCCGAAATCAGCCGCCCAGGTGACAAAACTGACCCGGAGGTTCATCGAGCAGCAGAACATTCCGACTCTCATGGTGACCCACAGCATGCAGCAGGCTCTCGAGCTCGGCAACCGGACCATCATGATGCATCAGGGGCTGATCATAGATGATATTTCCGAGAAGGAGAAAAGATTGCATACGGTCGATGATTTGCTGGATAAGTTCGCTGAACTGCGCAAGGCCGAACGGCTTACAGATGATATGCTCGAAGAGCTCAGGCGGGAATATATCTAACGATCCTGGGTTTTCTTTCTCATTATAAAGATATTCTTATCCTTAACCCTTCTGTACTCCAGCTTATCAGTCAGATTCCTGACAAAAAACAGGCCCAGGCCACCTGGCTGCCGTTCTTCAATCGGTTTGTTTATATCAGGCTCAGGAACTTCAAGAGGATTGAAGGGGATGCCGTCGTCTTCTACTCTCAGCTCCAGCTCGGCGCCTTCTAATTCCATGTGGATGTTGATCTGGTGTTCATTTTTATCTTGGTAACCGTAGGAAATGATATTGTTGACGACTTCCTCCAGAGCCAGGTTGAGATCGAAAATAACCTTATCCGAGAAGTTATTTTCTCTTCCGAACTGCATGACTGTACTGGCCAATCTCTCGATCTCTGAAAGATTGTTCCTTAGAGTAATAAGCATTTTATTCACTGGAGTCACTCGGTTGGTATTTGGCTCTCGTGTTTATGGAGAACGATCATCGTTCCTGACATCCGTTTGAATGGAAGGGCTTCCCTCAGATAAGAAGAGCAGCTAAATATTGAATATCTTGTCAAATCCTCCCAGAACAAAGACATTTCGGACGGCTGGTTGAATATTCAAAAGACTCATCTTATGGCCAGTCTGGTCCAGCTGTTTGTGTATCCGGAGAAAGAACGACAGGCCAGCGGAGCTGATGTAAGTCAGGTCTTTCAGGTCGAACGAGATATCTTTTTCCCAATCGAGAAAGGTTTCGCGAACCTGCTCAACTGTGTAAGAATCCAGACGTCCTTTGAGATGGACGACGTCATCTTCGATCGTGTACTCGAGAGGTTGGGCCTCGGCCTTTTTTACTTTTTCTGGGTTAGAGAGAACAACATAGAACATGTCATCTGTGCTCTCCAGGATGACGACCTTTTTTTCCGGGGGGATGCTGAATCCCTCATCCATGAGAACCTCTCGCGGCTCCTGTATCAGGTGTTTCCGGAAATCAAAGTCGGTGGTTGCCCTCTGGATAATTTTTTGAAGTTTCTCTTTGCTCATATCTAACCTTTAAACTGCATTCTGAGATACAGAAAACACGGCATTTTTGTTTGCTGCGCTAAGGATTCTTATCCCCAATATAAGGAGGAATAGGAATGAATATCATATCCTGTGTTTCTTCGACGAATTTGACTGTGAAGCCTTTGGGCAGCTTGAATCCTTGCTGAGCCAGGGTTTTAACGGGTGAGCTTATGAGCTTTTTCCTGAAATTTGAATTTGTTTGGGCTCTTTCCATGATCCTCTGGAAGATTTCCTGTGATTTCGGTTCATGAATGTTTGCTCGTCCAAACTCGGAATAGTAATCACCGAGCACTTCTGTAACGGTTTTCCATAGATCCATGGCTTTTCTCCCCGTTCATTATAATGAATGTTCCATACTAAGTCTATTGTAAACGCAATAAATGTTTTTACATTGTCATTGCGAGCCCGAAGGGCGTGGCAATCTCTTTCCCTATATGATTTTGTATGAGATTGCGCAGCCTGTTCCGAGCGAAGCGAGGAATCTTGTTCGTTGCTCAATGACATATTAATTAATACGTCTATATTAGTTCAGCGTGAACAATCCCCAGTTTCTTGAGGCAATGATCGAGCGGAGTGTCGAAAGGACACGCCTGGCTGTCCATTGAATTTTGTTTGTTCCCGGACTGCCTTCTATTTTCATGGTGCCCTGCATGGTATTGCCTTGCATGCTTCCTTCAAAATGCAGTCTTTCCGTGCGTCCTTTCAGTTTTCTCTCCAGGATGAACTGCAGCGTATTTCCTTTTATTTTATCGTCCATGATGAATACAGGGATCGAGGAGCTGCCTTCAAATGCTTCCCCTCTAACCTGCTGGAACACTTGTTCAAACTTCAGTGTGTACTCCTTTTTTCCTGAGACGTCTGGAATTTCCAGTTTCCAGGTTCCCATCACATTTCCAGGAATGATCCAAAAGTATACATTATGCAAATCCCAATAATCGGCTATGTTTGGGTCCCAGTAATCCAATACTTGTGGATCCTTGGCATCTCCTGTTTTCACCGAGGAGGAGGCATCAGGTTCCCATTCTCCCATACTGAATTCGTGAGATACGACTCGCGTGCCTGGATTGAGTTCTCGAAGAAGTTTAGGACGCAATCTGAGGTTGACTTCTGAGAGCAGATAGAGAGTGACCACGGTTGCCTCACTGATTTCCGCCTCGAAAAGATCCATTTGAATAAACTGGACTTTGTCTGCTACTCCTGCCTTGATTGCGTTTTTTCGACTTTCCCTGATGCGTTGAGGATCGATATCTATCCCCACACCCCGGCAGCCAAATTCTTTGGCTGCCGTGATAACGATTCGTCCATCCCCGCAGCCGAGATCATAGAGCACATCATCTTTGCCCACTTGAGCCATTTTGAGCATTTCCGCCACAACTTTCTCCGGAGTAGGAACAAAAGGCACTTCAGGCTCTATCTGCTGGGCTGCGGCACTGCTTAGAAAAATAAATGTTAATCCAGTGACCAATCCGATCCAGGGCCTCTTTGAACATCTTTTTCTATTTTCCATGTGTAACACTCCTTTATTATCAGTATTCACGGGATATTTTAAATCATTTTCTATAGATAGAAAATGGAGCATTCTCTTTTTTGTTCAGGGAAACAGGGCTCAATTCCTGAATGAGCCTGCTTAATATCACAGCTGCGAATCTTATATTATAGCCCAAAAAAAATAAAGTAATAAGATGGTTCAACTTATAAATTATTTCAAGTTTTTTTACTAAACTCCCCATTTTTTATGATATAAGTTTAAAGACTGAAGGAGACTCAAAATGGCGCATTTTAAGAATGTTATTTTTAGAAAGACTTTAATTCCTGTCATCGTCCTCAGCTGCCTGCTTTCTTTGAGCTGTCAGAAGCAGGCTGAAGAGATCGGTCCATCCCCAGATTATGAGGGAATCGCGAAAGAGCTGGAGAGGTTCATCCAGCATGAGATGGCAGACAAGGACCTCCCTGCGCTTTCCATCGCCCTGGTGGATGACCAGAATACAGTCTGGGCACGAACATTCGGGCAATCCGATCCCGAGCGCAAAATTCCTGCCACGACAGAGACGGTTTACCGCATCGGGTCGGTCTCCAAGTTGTTCACGGATATCGCAATCATGCAGTTGGTGGAAAGGGGAGTGCTTGACCTGGACAAGCCGGTGACCGAATACATCCCGGAATTCCAGCCGAAAAATCCTTTCAACAAGCCCCTTACCCTCCGGCAGCTCATGTCGCACCGCTCCGGGCTTTTGAGGGAGCCGCCTGTCGGGAATTATTTCGAGACCAGCGAGCCATCGCTTGCCGATACCGTACTCAGCCTTAACCAGACCGAGCTTGTCTGCGAGCCGGAAGCCCGGACAAAATATTCGAATGCGGGTATTGCAGTTGTGGGGTATATCCTGGAAAAGATCCAGGACAAGCCCTTTGCTGAATACATGAAGGGGGCTGTGCTCGGGCCCATGGGCCTTGAGCGTAGCTCCTTTGCGCCGGAGCCCGGACTGATCAAGGACCTGGCTAAGGCATACATGAGGACGCTGGATGGCGATATGTTCGTGGCTCCCACATTCGAACTGGGGATGAGTCCCGCAGGCTGCATGTATTCGACTGTGATCGACCTTTCCCGGTTCATCAGTGTCCTTATAAGCCGCGGAAAGGGAGTCAGAGGTCCTGTTGTTCAACCCGAGACTCTGGAAAAAATGTGGAGTCCCCAGTATGCAGAGCCTGGACAGAAAGAGGGATTCGGACTGGGTTTCCGGGTTTCAGAGATCGAAGGACAACGATGTGTCAGCCATAACGGTGCCATCTACGGTTTTGCGACTGCGCTCAATGTCCTCCCTGAAGCTAAGCTGGGGGTGAGTGTTGTTACAACGCTGGATGGAGCCAACTCGGTCACAGAACGTCTGGCTCAGCGTGCGCTGAAGCTTATGTTGGACATGAAAGCGGGAAAGGGGCTGGAATCGATGGAACTGACGCAGCCTGTCCCTCCTGAGATGATCACTAAGCTCGAAGGCTGTTATTCAAGCGAGAAGTCCTCTGTCGAGCTGATAGAGAAAGAAGGAGAACTATTCCTCTCGACCAATACAGGCCTTTATGCGCTGCGGATGCTCGGTCAAAGAGTGGTTCTGGATGATGCCCTGGGCTACACAGAGTCTCTGTCCTTTGATGAAGGCCAGGTCAAGATTGGAAGCCGTGTTTATAGAAAAAGCGAGGCCTTGAAACCGGAGCCTGTTCCCGGGCGCTGGAAGGGGCTTATCGGTGAGTACGGATGGGAGCATAACATCCTCTATGTCCTGGAGAGAGGAGGGCGGCTGTATACGCTGATCGAATGGTTTTTTCTTTATCCGCTGACAGAAGAGAGTCCGGATGTTTTCGCCTTCCCTGATTTCGGCCTCTATGCCGGAGAAAAAATGGTCTTCAGCCGGGATGGATCGGGAAGAGCAACTGAAGTCAGGGCGTCAGGAGTCGTGTTTAAGCGGAGAGGTGAAGAGGTCGAAGAAGGAGCGGGTTTTTTCATCACGCCTGTCCGGCCGATCGCAGAGCTGAGAACCGCAGCGCTTAGAGCCCGGCCTCCTGAGGAGGAAGGCGATCTTCTCCAACCGGACCTGGTGGACCTGGAGACTCTCGACCCGACCATCAAGCTGGACATCATTTATGCGACATCCGACAATTTTCTCAGGACGCCTTTTTACGGAAAACCGAAAGCATTTCTGCAGAGGCCGGCCGCCGATGCTTTGGTCAGGATCCAGCGCAAGCTGCGCGAGAAGGGCTACGGACTCCTGGTGACCGATGCTTACAGGCCCTGGTATGTGACCAAAATGTTCTGGGATGCTACCCCAAAGGATAAGAAGCTCTTTGTCGCCGACCCGGCCAGAGGTTCGCGTCACAACAGAGGCTGCGCTGTGGATGTGACGCTGTACAGCCTGGCAACCGGCCAGCAAGTCAAGATGGTGAGCGGAATCGATGAGATGACCGGAAAGTCCAAGGCTTATTATATGGGGGGAGCGGCTCTCCGGCGCTGGCACAGAGACCTTCTCATCCAGGTTATGAAGTCAGAAGGGTTCACGGTTTATCCCTATGAATGGTGGCACTTTGACTTTAAAGGCTGGGAAAAGTATCCCATCCTGAATCTGTCCTTTGACGAGCTCATGTAAACAATGTGAAAAAAGGGGCCAGGCCCCTTTTTCAATGAGAAAAAGATCCGTAAATCGGACGGGATGGCTATACTAATCCTTGGCCATTGCCTGCTTTTTGAGGTCGGAAGACAATTTCTCTATCGCGTATCTTAAGGCAGTCCTGGGCATGTCTGTCTTGTGTTTCATCACGTAATCAAACACCTTGTTTGGCTCACGGTCGCTGGCGACCTTCAGCATCCAGCCATAGCCTTTCTGGACCATATCATCCTTATCCAGGAGGAGAATATCAGCAATCTCGAAGACAGGCTCGAGCGGCTTGCCCTTTCTGATGGAGTAGATCAAGACCACAGCCGAAGCCCGTCTGAGCCATCTGTTCCTGGACACAGCCCATTTTTTGACGTGTGGAAAGTATTCTGGAAATTGGTAAATAAAGTGTCCCATGGCTCTCCCGCAGAAGTTGTCGCAGGCTCCCCAGTTCGTCACGTATTTTTTAAGCCATGATTCCAGAACAGGAAAGTCCTTTTTTTCGAAAGTATTCCTCAAGCGAAAAGCCCAGTCAAAAGCGACTCCCAGCTCTTCTAGATAGCCCGATTCCGATAATTTCTCGCAGAGGCGGAATATCTCCTGTTTGGGTCTGTCTTTTATGGCTGCAAAATATTTTCGCGTGATTTTTCTGAACACAGGGGTTTTGACTCCAAGCAGTTTGACTTCCTGATCGGGTTTGAAGAACCTGTGAACAGACTTCCGGTATTTCTCGTCCGCGTTTTTTTTGAGTTCCTTCCTTATTTCCCTGAGAATCTTGTTCGCTTCAGACATGTTCATGCCTCCTCTTTATTCAGGCTGCTTCTTTTTGCGGGGAATTTTGATGGAAGGGATTTTCATTGTCTTAACGCAGGATGTGTCGACATCTTTTTTAGCCATGGGATTGCTTATACCAGACTGAAAGACAGAAGACAAGCGATTACAAATTCTTATTGACAGGCAAGCCTTTCATCATAAAATAGGAACAATGGTGAATACGGGTCGAGGAGGGTATTTTAATGCGCAAGCAAGGACAGTCAGAAATCTTCACCGGAAGATTATTATCCCTGGATGCGCTTCGCGGATTCGATATGTTCTGGATCATCGGCGGTGACTGGATATTCGCAGGGCTGTGTGCTGTATCGAAGAATCCAGTAACAGAAGCCATAAGCAGTCAGCTCAGACATGCGAAATGGGAGGGGTTTCGTTCCTGGGATTTGATCATGCCGCTTTTCCTTTTTATCGTGGGAGCGGCGATGCCCTTTGCCTTCGGCAAAAGGCTGGAAAAAGGAGCCAGCAAGAAAAAGCTTTATCTCCATATAGTGAAGCGTTTCGCGATCCTGTTTTTTCTAGGGATTGTCGCCCAGGGAAACCTGCTGAAGTTCGACCTGGCTGAGCTCGACCTCTACTGCAACACGCTCCAGGCCATAGCTGCGGGGTATCTGATTGCCTCGCTCATCCTGCTCAACTTCAACATCAAGTGGCAGATTGGCCTGACCTCAGGGATTCTTCTTGTATTCTGGGCCTTGATGACCTGGGTGCCGGTTCCGGGGCATGGTGCGGGTGTTTTCACATCTAAAGGAAACCTGGCGATTTACCTGGATAAGCTGCTGCTGGGGCCATTCCAGGACGGGACAAACTACAGCTGGATCCTCAGCAGCCTGACGTTCGCTGCCACGGTCATGCTGGGAGTTTTTGCCGGACAATTGCTGAGCTCCAGGAAGTCACAGTGGGCGAAAGTTGCCTGGCTGGCTGGAGCAGGCGCCGGATGCCTGCTGATGGGTTGGATATGGGGCTTTGCTTTTCCGGTCATCAAGCATTTATGGACGAGTTCGTTTGTGCTGTTTTCCGGAGGGATCTGCTTGCTACTCCTGGCTCTGTTTTACATGGTTATCGATGTCAAGGGCTGGCGGAAGTGGGCGTTCGGATTTAAAGTGATCGGGATGAACGCGATTTTGGTGTACATGGCGACGCGTCTGTTTGACTTCCGCCTGATTGGAGATGTCTTTGTCGGAGGGCTGCTCAGGTTCATTCGCCCCTGGGATGGTTTTGTTCGGGGGCTGGCAGGATTCGCGGTGATCTGGCTGATCCTTTACTGGATGTACCGCCAACGCACCTT
>Ga0224501_10003435_pt1 | contig 12458 bp, 9 predicted proteins | sample SF_Oct11_sed_USG_4_FD_169105 | JGI IMG/M metagenome (GOLD analysis project Ga0224501, IMG submission 169105) | Sediment microbial communities from San Francisco Bay, California, United States - SF_Oct11_sed_USGS_8_1 | ecosystem: Environmental > Aquatic > Marine > Sediment | place: USA... | reverse complement strand
TTTCCAATATTACTAATAATATATTTTTCATTTGTTCATTTGCCCATTTATTTATATATTTTACAAACATCCTAAGCCTGAGGCGTGCTGGACCAAGGAACAATGTGAGGAGTTCATCCACGCGGTGGTCGGTTGATTTAAACCCAAAGCGCACTAACCACTGAGCTATTCCACAATCCACGATTATGCGCACAGAATCTTGTGATAGCGGATAGCTCAATCGCTCAAGGGTTTAAGATTAAAAAATTCTGGATTCAAATCCTAGTCGCGGTGAGCTCGGTATAATTTCACTATGATATTGCATAACATCGTTTCCACCTACCTGGTCATTTTGTTTGCGTAGTGCTCCTAATCCACTCACTTAATCCTAGTTAATCCTACTAAACTTTCCCCAGTATCTTTACTACACGGCGTTCCAGCCACCGCGAATAGAACACTGAACTAGCTAGCCGCTCTCAACACAAAGATTAAATCCTATCGCCTTATTAAGAAGCTTATAATATTATAAAACAAATTCAGGCACTCATTAGTTGCAGTTGGGCCTTTAATTGTTAACCGGTTCCATTTTGTAAAGAAATCATTAAGCTGGCTGCGTTTGGATGCTAATCAATCAATTCGACACCGACTCATGACGTTGGTGTCATTCAGAAGCTATACTAATAGTCTCTCTAAAGACTGTATATCATAATTTATTTTATTTTAAAAATCTGGGCGTAGTCATTAAAAGTAACTTTTATGATTGCCTGTCATTTGATTTCTAATCAATGACGGTTGTGTCTAATTCGTTATAATTATGTCAAATCTGCGTGTATCTGACAGGAAATGACCGTTGGAACAAGTCTGCTGTTAAATGACTGACAGGACAGATTAGCCATTAGTTTTCTAGATGTTTTTCCTGCAAAGTTAAGATAATGATGAAACGCAGGGCTAGCAATCTCGAGAACCCTGTTTCGAATCCCAGATCATGACGGGCCCCCGTTGTGATTTTGAGCTTCCCACTATAATTCTAGCTCAAAGCAAAAACTGCCCTCACTGTGAGGTAATGCTTTGATACTATCTGACCTAAGATGCCCCACTCTGAGGTGGGGAACTAGCAACTAACCATGACCCTGATGAGGTTTGACAATGAAAGAAACCCAACTGCTACTTATTATACAGTATTGTACAGTATTGTCTTAGCATGACCCAACATCAGGCTAGATGCACCGCTCACACGCGGGCAAACATTAGACGTATTCGCATAATTTCTGTCAGATGCAGACAAAAGATTTCAAACGCGATCACGCGAGCGGATAGGCACAGTTTAAAAATGCAACAATTTCGGGTGCAGTTTTGGGCACATCAGAGTTGTCCTCTCTCAACATCCAAGGACCAAAAGGTTGTGTAATCTGTTTCGCGGTCTGTTTCGCAACAACGAAGCGACCCGTGGAGCGACCAGAGAATGAGTAAGCGATCGCTAGCTAGCCTTGACTTCTTGATAACCTTGACACCGTATAAGGTAGCATGCCTACTTTCAGGCACAGATTTCTGTTCTCAAGATCAAATTCCCTTTCAGACGCAGCTGAGGTACACAGTTTGTAATGACGCACTTTTCGAGCGCACTTTCGAGCATTGGAACTGAGAATGCGTCTTAAACCCGGTTTCAGGCGCCGAAAACTTACAACAGAAACCGCCAAAACAATACAGCTTCTTCTGCATGCAGGTTCTACTGACAATCTCTAACGCTATGCAACTTGCAAGTTTTCACCAATCGTACGCACTTTTATGCCTCTTGTCAATAGACTGCCAAGTATTCATAGTCTAACTTGGACACTTACAAATAAGTACAGCATTGGTGAAGGTTAGACCAGCTATGAGACATTCTTCTTTGAATTCCAAAGACCTTTGCACTTTAATCTAATAATCCCTAATCGTTGAATGGCTGGATGTATTAAACATTGATTTCCTGTAGCCTGTTTTAAGACAATGTCGTACCAGCACTATACATAAACCATGCGAGACATACCGAGTGCACATGCGTGCAGTGGTAACCATCTCAATAAGTTTTGTCAGCTGCGATTGTGAAATTGAGGGCATATCGTAATGAAGCTAGAGTATGCATTCAGTGGTAGCCATCCACTCCTCGATCATCAGCTGAAAATCATAGGTCAGATGGTGTTTTGGAACCTCTCCATGATCCACCCTAACGGCTTACCGAGCTTAGCACTGCCGTCATGCGTTGTGTGTACAGAGTCCCCTCAAAGATTATACCAAGAACGGTCACGAGGCCTATTTTCCAACTGATGCAGCTGGGTCTTCGTAGGGGCTCTAGTTGCAGGGGTCTATGATATTGTACCACTTTACGCGAAGCACATTGAGGCTAGATCGTACATAATGTTAACGTCTTTGAGCTGTATGATCGAAACTGGAATATGTTGGGTTCGCTTTTACGTATGCAAAGAGTTGTTATGTATGAACAACCGAACTAACCGCTGTCGAGTTGCGCGTCGAGGTGAGTGCTCTAGTGCTGTTGAGCTCTGAGTGCCTACAAGACCCAGCCCATGCGCACTGATCGATTAACCGGGACAGTTTGCATTTTCATACAAACTGAAGATTGCGACTTATCTTGGTATAATCTTTGGTCCCCTCCCTACCGTGAATTAACAGCATAATTCCATATACTGACGAGCAATTTTAGTGCGCAATCCACGCTTATTTCGAAATCACAACCAGACACACTCATGGTTGGTTCAAACCAGAAACGTTCTTTGTAAGCTCGATCATTCTCCGGGCAAAGCACGAGCTAACATCAAAGGCCGCTAGTAAGAGCTTTCTTTTGCGATTATTGCAAGTCGGACCTGCAACAATAGCAAAAGAATGTTTCTGGTTTGAATTGACCATCTGTCCACCTCCCACAACACCCTGGACAAGTCCTGTTGACTCTCTCCGAGATTAGCGCCTGTGTACGTACGCCTGGCATGGATATGGCAAAACCGCCCTCACCAATGCTACAGGATGGATAGAAAATAATGTAAGGGTCAATGCATTCATCTATGCAATGGCTACTTGACGTTTTACAAGATACACACAGGGATAAAATCACATTATGATTCATAGATTCCTTAGAATTTTGGCAATCCTGGCGGAGTTTGTTTATGTTGCTGTTGTTGCTTAGCAACAGCCACTGCCAATTCTACCAGCGATTTTATCCCATCAGAATCTTACATAAATGTGTAATGCCTCTCTGGCTGATGGTTGCCCATACCACGAGGCGGCTGTGTATGAATACTGAGCTTGCCATCACATGACTTAATGGAATTTTCAGTCAAGAGAAATTTGACACCACCATTTGAAAAAAACCTAGACTGTGTAGGGGAAGATAACTCTACAGTGAACTGGATTGCTACCTTTAAAGGTATCCGCTAAAGAGTTCCGTGTGGATCTGTGATTGAGCGGTCAGTAATGGTATCTGGTATTGCTTATGCCTTTATGGGGTTTGTGGCTCTTGATTGGTCTTGTGCAGGTGTGTTGACTAATTATGGTGGGCCCCACTGGGGCATTGACAACTATAAGCTGTTTAATTATCTTTCTGATTTTGCTGAGAATTAGCTGAAAGATGTCTACATGTGTCAGGATGACACCTGTGAGATCATTTCCCAATCAGACCATCCATCAGATCAATAGTTATGATAAAACATCCAAATGCTCCATATATGTCATTGGATGAGGCTTATTAAGTTCTGTGTGAAAATCTTAGCAGCCTCTGACACTGAATCTGATTACGCAATACGCTGCGCTTGGGTGTTATCACTCCACCTGTACAGGTGGTAACAGTGCATGTATAACAGGTCTCCAAAAAGAGGTCAATATATAAGGGCATGTTAATAACATAAGTAGCACTTTAAGGGGCTATATCAGACCTGCATGAACTTGTGAAGATGGCCATGAACAAGAAGTATAATATTCTCAAACTTTCATGGACCTTACTGTAAAGAAGACTTCCGGTCTTAATTAAGCTGTCCGTGTAAAATGAGACTACCAAATCAAACTCATTCTGGTGACGGTGACTGAGTGAGTGCCTGAGTACAGATAGTATCAGTGAGTCCCATTACAGACTTTTGTAAACCTGTATAGAGCTTAGATCGACCCAGTCCCATTCTCAAGAAAATAACTGATTATACTATAAGATGTTTATCACAGTGAGTGCAATGAAACGCTGGCATGACATCACTAAACTATAGTTACTAATTAGGATCATCGCTAAGCCTAACTTTTATTTCTTCGCGTGAAGCCTTAGTTGCTCTGTATACTCCATCTTATTAGGTGCATTCACGTGGTCGATTTTTTCGCGACCGAGATCCATTTCGATTGCGAAATCTAAAAATCTGTTTTAAGAGCGTGACCGAAAAGTGCGATCTATGAAAAAGCATCTTTCACGTTCAGTCATGGTCTGCGACCGAGAGTAGGCGTTAGCATAGTAATTTAGACAAATGTCAAGGACACTACAATGTATCCCACTGTCAGTCCTCCCCATAGTCTGGGTCATAATAGGTCAGTGGGACAATGAATTAATCTCACTGTCTGTCCTCTCCGTGGCCCGGGTCCAGATAGCTCAGTGGGAGAATGAGTGTATCTCAGTCTGTCCTCTCCATGGCCCGAGTCATGATAGATCAGTGGGAGAGTGAATGTATCGCACTGTCCTCGGCCCTGTGGCCCGGGTCATGATAGCTCAGTGGGAGAATGAGTGTATCTCACTGCCTGTCCTCCCTGTGGCCCGGGTCATGATAGGTCAGCGGGAGAGTGAATGTATCTTACTGTCCTCGACCCTGTGGCCCGGGTGCAATTCGCGAGTATTTCAAGAAATTTTTCCCTGGACTTTGGTTGTATGGTTTTATGTGTCATATGGAATTTACCTGTTGAGAGAAATAATTCTTGCCTTCGGGGGATATACATCCACCTAATCAAGCAATCGTCGCTCGACCGATGAAGTCAATGCACCACGACTACGGCCTTAGGCCATACCATTCAACTAACTAATGAACAAATTATCCAGCGTGACAAGCAATTATTGGGAATCAGACTTTGATGTCTGGAACTCATACTAAACTAGAAGATTTTGAGTGCACAACTCATTATTCTCTGTATGCCGGCTGAAATCTACCAATTCACACCAAACTGGGTACCTCTATTCTACAGGAAGTATACTGCCGAAATGGGGTTCCTCATGGCCTTGCATTGTCATGGAGGCCGAAAGGTCCTTAGGTGGGTTCCTGTTGCCATTCTCAGGTTAGGAGGTAGCATATATCTATATGTAACAAGCCTCACTATGAGGTGGAGCATTGATACTGGCCCCTCACTATGAGGTGGAGCATTGATACTGGCTGGTTTGCAGTGCTCCATGTTAAACCGTAACCGGCATTACTTGCATCGGATTCAAATCATCGGCAATCAGTTTTTGCCACAGTGTGATGGCTGTGACATCCTGCTACCGTGTGGTCATAGCCTGTGACTGTGTGGTGCCTGTCACAGCGTGGCCATAGCCTGCCACTGTGTGATGCTTGGCACAGCCTGCCACAGTGCGGTGGCTGTCACAGCCTGCCACCGTGTGATGGCTGTCACAGCCTGCCACAGTGTGGTGGCTGTCACAGCCTGCCACTGTGTGGTGGCTGTCACAGCCTGCCACTGTGTGGTGGTGGTTGTTTGGAGGTTAATTGCCTTTTGATCCCTAAATCCTTAACTTAAGGTGAAGTTTCTCAATACCAGATTCCATTATCGGATTTAACTCATTAAACTGTTGTGTCTAAACTAAAAGATTATGCGATAAAGGGCACTGCGCAACTTTTATCTTCAAACACACTGAGTGCCACTGCTCATGGTAAACACTACCTGGGTCTAGGACGCGTTAGCATCCAGTTTAGTCTTGTGTTGTTAAATAGCACTTTCTTTGACACGGGTGTTTGCCAATACTAATGCTATCGAGTGTACTGTATAAGGCAGTGTAGGTTTAATACTGGAAAGCCTGAGTTAGATGATATACATCTAAAACAGTAAGTATATCACTAGTACTAGCCCTCATAGTAGCTAAGGTTGCCAGCATTGCGAGTCAATGAGTTTCTATACCTTCGCTACGGGAAAAAATTAAACACGGATGCCATGGCTACGTGGAAATTTTCCTGTGTGGCCAATGAGATATTTTCGGACAAACTAACATAGCCCTAATGCGTTGGATAAAAGAAGGCTCTATCTTTATTTAAATTCGGGTGGCTCGCACCCTTGCCGAACAGATTGAAATCTCACAGACACGAAAATCCGTGTTGGCAACTAAATGAAAAGCGAAAGTCCAACGTATTAGTGTGTCTGAACAACCGTGACAGCGAGTCAATGTATTTTTTTCACTATCACGCAATTAGCTGGCTCGTCCTAACACATTCAGGCATCTTGTCCAAACGAACAGAAAACTCCAATGCATTTGTTCGGGTGATACAGTGCGCTGCCGGTGCGTTAAATTAGCGACAGGGCAACACGCGACAAATCTTGTCTGAAAACGCCTAATGTCTCCGTGGAAGAGCTTATACTTTTGCATTGCTACCTGAGAGAGGTGAAAAGCAAAGAGATACGACCCACACCTCGAAAGTCACGCGTTTTGACTGCTTATAGCCACGACTACTTGCAGAGTGCTTCACTTTAAGGCCTACATTAATTTAAGGTGTGATTTCTTAACTCGCTGACATGAAAAAAAGTCGTTTCAAAAATCAAACTCAATCAAGTCTACCTGTAGATGGCAAAGGTCATGGTTCAACCGTCCAACAACCGATCCTCACTGCGATACTATGATGTAATGTCAAGGTCGAATGTATCATGGAGTTTTCTTCTGCGAGAAGCGTCACCGATAGCCATCGCTGGTTATAGAAAAGAGTCGAGGTATGCGCCGACTCCCCGATCGACCCTCGCTCCATACGAGCAAGTCACAGAGTCTCCAGACTACATTAATAAGGTAAGTGAGCCCTCAATTCAAAGGAGATCCTAATCCAATGCACATTCATTTGAAAGAATCCTGATCCGAGGAACTTTAAAGCGCTACTTAAGTTTTTAACATGACCTCATATATTTATCCCTTTCTCGAGACCTGCATATATATTATACACGCACTGCTCTCCTATACAGAAGTAGTGAGTGACTCAAGTGTAGTGTATTGCACAATCGGATTCCATGTCAGATGCTGCTAAGATTTTCACACAGAACCTAATATGCCTCATCCATTGATAGACATATACCAGCCATGCCAGCATCGCCTATCGCAAGCAACTACCCCCTCAACGAACAGTGGGCACCATTGGCAGTGTATGGCAAAATACCACCCCTTCAAAGGAAACACGCACGCAACTCGAAATGCTATGAAAACGAACAGTCGAAAATGCCAAACGGCGCACGCGCGGCCTTTGCTTGAGCCCGCAATTTTTAGCCAATTGGTTCTAGTCCTTGACCTCTAACTCAGACTGTTGTTACCACCGGCTGTCAGTAGCAACGGTACTGCGTTCTTACAGCTATCAACGACCTCTAGCGGAGAAGGCCGCTGGCTGAATTTGCAAATTCAGCGCTTGCAAAGAATGGCTTACGCGAACATCGCGACAACCGCTGACTAACTCACACCGGTGTTGGTCCTACTTCGAGCAAGCAGGTACTAACGGCACACCAACTTAACGCCGAGATGCGCTGGATCTATCCGCTCGCGTGCTGCCCCAAGTGAAGCGTAATCCATTTTCCTAGCCACTCCGCACATCGGATATTGGGGCACGCGCCGCTGTAGCCAGGTACGTCTTGCAAAAGGCTTAGCATTGGCTGGTTTTGGCACCCCTGTAGAACTAGACCCCTTCTCAGAAACTAACTCGTTACGTTTCCTTCGAAGGGGTGATAAAGCATTTGGATTTTGATCATAACTATAGAATGGGTGGTCTGGTTGAGAAATGATTTCACAGGTGTCATTCTGACACGTGTAGACATCTTTCAGCTAATTCTCAGCAAAATCAGAGACGGCACCTCCCAACAACTCCAAACTATTAAAACCAAGTACTTTTCTTAGTTGTCTTAAAATTTTTGCAGTCATGTAATTTTTTCTTTGGCCATTTTGTAGTCAGCCTTATTTAAAACACCTCCTCCTACTCAACTTTCAACCTATCACCAGCCAGTACCGCAAACACCCAAACTCACACGGTACAATTGGACCAGAACAGAGGCTTATATTTCTGACCAGCTCCCACCAGCCATGGACAGGCCATACAGGTACGATAACCTCCCAGATCCCTAACAAGATGCTTCATATGACCAATAGTATGGCCTCTGATATTCCTACAATGGCGCATGGTCTTGATTGGAAAATGGACACCAATGAAGTCAGTTTCTTTAGTCTGAAGAAGGTCTCAGGTTACACCAAATTGCCTGCTAGACTTAGTCTCCAGCGAAACAGGGAAGATGGAATCTCTAAAATTGGAATGAAATAACACTTTCCTTAATGTGTTTCGAAAGCTTATTTTATTTTGAAGTTCGATGACTATATTGTTTAATGTGGTTATGCCACATGGTAATCTGCTTTCAGTGCTGGCCAAAGACCTTGCAGGTTTCTGAACTTAAAGGGTCACTCACAGTATACCGACTTGAGTTCGGATTACTGTCTTAGTCGTAGCCATTGCCTGCATATCGGAATTTTGTTCCAGTTGTTTTCAACCAATAAGATCTGACTATATATCTTTAGGAACACATACGGAGCCTCAGCCCCCAAAGAGAGAACTGTTGAAATTAGAAGCTCTTTGCCAGGATTACCAAGGGCTAAAAGTCATGTGACTAGAGAGGCCCCGAAGAGGAAACAGCCTACCTCGGGTCATATTGAGAAACTTTATGATAAGATTCATAACAGTACTAAGGTGGGTGTATAATATTTGCCCTATGTATGCTTTGAAAAAATGTGCTTCTATAATATCATAGCATTGGCTGTGTGATATTTACCTAACAAAGCTCAGCATAGCTTTGTCTAAATCAGGTGGCGTAAATTAGAGGTGTTATAAACGTAATAAAACTGGTGTCTCCAGACGCCCAAAACAGGGAATCACCTGTGAAGCACAATCGTCTAACAATTTAATAATTTTGAAATAAATTAAATGCATTTTAAAAACCAAAATGGGGCAAGAAATGCACTCATGGCTTACATACCTAAATCCGAACAGTAAAATCCGATGCACTAACTTCAGTCAGTTAGGTAGTTTGTGTCAATATCATTTAATGTCGTTATAGATCAGTAGGGGGAGGATGTATCTCATTGTCTGTCCTCTCCGTGGCCCGGGTCATGATAGCTCAGTAGGGGGAGGATGTATCTCATTGTCTGTCCTCTCCGTGGCCCGGGTCATGATAGCTCAGTAGGGGAGAGGATGTATCTCATTGTCTGTCCTCTCCGTGGCACGGGTTTAAATCCCGACCATGGTGGATTATTTCAAGGGATTTTTCCCCTGCTGACTACACTCTGTGAGCCCATCTTGAGTCAGCGTGACAGAAAATGACCCAATTTCTCCTCAATGGCAACACACAGCCTGTGCACATCGAGGCGGAAGGCCAAAATCCAACCATCAACGGACAATGCCTGAAAAAATAGATGATCCCGCTCTTCCTTGATTTTGACTCTTCAAACCACCGATTTTATACCGTTTTGGTAGAAGCACCTCACTGTAGTGACACCTGGTTAAGACTGGCCAAATCAATATCAGAATGCATGCCGAAACTAATTTTTATTATCATTTTTATTTGTTATCAAACCCCATTCAAATGTAACTGTGTGTAATATCACTGAGAGAGCAGAAGGTTTTGTTTGAACTTCGGATTTGTTCACAACCATATCACACTGCGTAAGCAAACACTGAATGATAACTCATTTGCCACTGTTTAACTACTCCGGCACTTGGCCATTCTATTCAACAGGCCTACTATGCCTGAGGCTAATTGGGGCGATAGGAAGTATAGAAATTATGCGAGGAGCTCATACTCACAGTGAGAGTTCAGTATGACTCGCGTCCAAGGTCATTTGATTCTTGATTCTTGAGCCGAACTGTTGGGCTCTCCCGCTATGCTTATACAGTGAAACTTGGATAACTTGAACTGTAGGGAACCACCAAAAAAGTTTGAGTTATGAAAAGTTTGAGTTAGGAGTTATGCTCTCCCTGTGCATTAGCCATGAGCCGCCATAGCGAGTCCATTTCGCTCTAGTTTATTCCATTACCTGGCTAAACTTTTAAAAATTTACGAGATTTTCTTCTCAGGTGAAAAGAAAACAATGAAATTAGGCTTGTTACACAAGAATGTGAACACATTCAGCCACAGAAAAGGTGATTAAATGGCACTAATCGCAATTCATCAGTTCGAGTTATGACTAAAAGTTTGAGATATGCCCACCAAATAATAATTACCCAGGCAGGGACCATGAAACTTGGTTTGAGTTAAGCATGTTTTCGAGTTATCCGAGGTCGAGTTACCGAGTTTCACTGCATAGGGTTTCATATTTGAGAGCTACGGACCTTGACTTTATCTTAAAGTGTCATATCCCCATCTTTATAGTATGCTACGTTTGGGCAACTCTCACTCACTTCAAATCTGTTCATTCATAAGTATAGAAGCAGTGACATATGTCACCGGTAGAAGTAGCTTTTCTTCTTTGCGGCAGAACGGCAGACAGTATAGCAGCTAGGTCAGCGATGCCATTCATATAAAATATACGAACTTGTCACGATTTGTCACATACTCCATAAATGTTAGAATTAGTCACCCGTTTGCGTTACCCTTTAATTCATAACCCATCTTTGGTTGCCGGTTTTACTTGCAGAAGCACAGTCCGTATCTAGTCAAGAAAGGAAATTCTAAAATGGGACCGAGTCTGCCCACTCTTATTCCGTATTTCTATGTTCAGTTGAAAAAGAGCATTTCCCAGGTGCTAAACGAGCCGGAAGCGACAACGGAGAAAATCTTGGAAGCTGTGGAAGACATGAACAAAACTGGACGACCTTTACCAGCCGAGAAGGTCATCTATCGTCCAATCGCAAGCGACGGACACAAAACTCTGCATTTCGATAAAAAGCGCGAAATCCGTACGAAGGACTGCCACAGGAGGCCGTTCGCGTCTGCCGATACATATAATCGTATTGTGACGCTGAGTTCTGGTTTGACCGATAGACGAACTGTTACAAAGAGTGAGATGATAACTCCTACACCAACACGAGGTCCGACGAGAGATGCCAACGACTCATCAAAACGGGGCAGGAAGGGGGCACCACTAGACGCCGAGAGACCGATATTACCAACGGCTATAAAGAGACTGGAACTATCTTTTAAACACACCAAAGAGACGACAGTGGAAACTGATGCAGATCCAGGAGAAGACAATTTCTTTATGTCTGTTGTAATTACCCCAAAGTCATCGGTGAAAGATTTTGATGGTGGAGCTAGTTCGTCAGAATGTTTAGAAACGAACTAATGAAATTATAAATCATGATCATTATAGAAAGCTCATGGAGCGATTACATATTTTCACTGTGACCCATGAAACCATGAGTTAACAATATTTCTAAGTCAGAAGTGAACCTTCAAGCTGTACATGCTATAGTTTTAATACTCTAAAAGTTCGACGATGAACAGAGATGAAATCAGTAAACCTGTTACAACGATAATGATCCCCAAAATTTCAACGAAGGCCTAAAGTAAACTCGCTGTGGACTTCAGAGGAAATCCAAACAAATCGAAGAAACTATCTTAAGCATGTCACAATTTTGATTGCTAGTCAATTCTGTATGAAAACAAACAATTTCTATTGGCCTACAATACATGTATTTGTCAATTTGTCAACAAATCATTGTTCTCGAACCCATGACATACCACTGCATGAACGGATACCTGTGCAAGCAAGTGTTATGAGTTTTCAAATGGCGACTCTGGGTACATACTCAGTCACATGCTCACAATGAACTTAACTCACGGACACACAGCTTAAAATAGTGATTCCATTTTTCATTGAAAAGTATCAATAAACCACTTTTAATCATGAATCGAATAAATCAATGCCCTGTCTGTTGTGAGAAGCCGTTGTGGTGTGGAAGAGAAGACTTAGAGGGGACCAATATTAAGAAATCGAACTCATTATTCGAGCTGAGAGACTGGTCGTGATTTCAATTCGAATTCAGCTTGCTATATTCTGCTAATAGACTTACATAACCCCCTGAAAGGCCTAGAGTCAATTAATCACTGTGACTCAGCTAATCACTGTGACTCAGCTAATCACTGTGACTCAGCTAATCACTGTGACTCAGCTAATCACTGTGACTCAGCTAATTACTGTGACTCAGCTAATTACTGTGACTCAGCTAATCACTGTGACTCAGCTAATCACTGTGACTCAGCTAATCACTGTGACTCAGCTAATCACTGTGACTCAGCTAATCACTGTGACT
>Ga0224501_10003434_pt1 | contig 12462 bp, 16 predicted proteins | sample SF_Oct11_sed_USG_4_FD_169105 | JGI IMG/M metagenome (GOLD analysis project Ga0224501, IMG submission 169105) | Sediment microbial communities from San Francisco Bay, California, United States - SF_Oct11_sed_USGS_8_1 | ecosystem: Environmental > Aquatic > Marine > Sediment | place: USA... | reverse complement strand
ATCCTCCTTTCTCCCGCATCTGGCATTCTTTTGCCTGAAGACCTTGCGAAGTGGATGATAGAAGACAGGCTTAATGTCAAGATGAACCTGCAGCTTCATAGATACATTTACGGCCCTGACAAGAGGGGTGTATAGATTTTTAAAATAGAAACTTAATCTCTCTGACAGTGTAAAAATCAGCGGGAACGAAATGCGATATAATAAGAAAGAATGATAGACTGAAAGGAGGATGAAAGAATGAAAAATGAAGGTATTGAGGGGAGAGGGAAAATGCTTCAAAAATTGAAGGAAAAAATTAAAAAAGAGACTGAGGGGAAACCCCTGAAAGAAAAATTTCTCAAGATGTTTACGTTAGGACTGGCAATGGGATTAGGAGGAGGGGCAGGCCTCTGGATCTATAAGAAGATACTGGAGAGAAAGGAAGAAAAGGAAAATAAAACCCTTTAGTCTTTTTTACCCTTTCCCTTGCCTTTGTCTTCTTTTCCGCCTTTCTCTCCTTTCTCTTCTTTCCCTTCTCCTTTACTCTTTATTTTTTCTTTGTCCCCTTTTTTCCCCTTCTTAACCTCCTCGTTTATTACTATAAAGTTTTTGCCTTCTTCTCTCAGCTTTATCACTTTTTCAGGCGCATAACGGTAGTGTTCTGACATAAACCTAAGATTCACAAGGTTTATGATATCATCGTCACCAAGCACAATCTTTTTCCATTCTTTCTTCGGTTTCTTTTTGTAATATCCATATGCCTTTCCATAGGGAGGGCCGATAACAACTGTCTCTTTAACAGGCATGTAGAAGATCTCAGGACTCAGATGGTGATGCAGAGTAATATCCAACCATGTCATTCCTCTCAATCTGAGGTCTATTATTGTTGCGGGTTTTACACGTGCCTTTTTTGCAATAAAGAAGACAACGGGAATCTCTTCATCATGTATACGCCTTTCTTTGATAATTATTACCTCTTTCTCTGGCACCCTGTAATAATCTCCTATTGCAAGATAGAAGCTTCTTATGCCTTCATCTCCAATGGAGATTCCCATATCCACTGCAGCTTCAGAATAAGTCACGGCAGATAAAAAGATTAAGGTAAAAATGATAAACAATCTATGCATGGTTTCCTCTTTTCAAGTTCTAATAAAATTTTACTTTCGATAGCGATAAATGTAAATACATATCTCTCAATTTGGCAGATAAAGAAAAAGTAAGGCTTTATATGATTTTGAAGAGTTCAAGGCATATCCTTTCGTTTAACATGTAAAGTGATCTTTTGCTTTAGATTAAATACATAACCTGTTGACAAACAAGTCTTTTCATGGTAATTTAAATGTTAAGATAAAACCATGAAAAGTATCATAATACTTTTAGGAGTTTTGTTTTTTCTTTTTTCTTCTGCGTATGCTGACATCTACAAGTACACAGATGAAAATGGTGTTGTCTGCTATACAGATGCGCCTTTAGGGAAAAAGGCACATAGGATTATTAAAGAGAAGATTGTTTCTTCCGCTCCTCAGCACAAGTCTGTCCGTAAAGATTCTCAGAGTACTTCAGATTACCACGGTATCATCCATGAGAAAGCAACAAAATACAGCTTAGATCCCTCTCTCATAAAGGCGGTAATAAAGGCAGAGTCTAACTGGAACGAGAGGGCAGTTTCGAGAAAAGGCGCAATGGGTCTTATGCAGCTTATGCCTACTACCGCAAACGAAATGGATGTGAGGAATCCTTTCAACCCTGAGGAAAATATAGAAGGTGGTACAAGATATTTAAGGTATCTCCTTGAAAAATATAACGGCGATCTTACACTGGCACTTGCTGCATATAACGCAGGACCGAAAAGAATAGATACGTATGGCACAGTGCCTCCTATTGCAGAAACACGGCAGTATATAAATCGGGTTCTTTCATTGTATAACGGCAGGCATACCTATGTATTCGATGGAGAAACAGCAAAACAGAAAAGACCAGAACCAATTTATAAAGTTGTTCTTCAGGATGGCACTACTCTCTTCACCAATTCTCCTCTCTTCAAGACAAATATCTCAAGGTTTTAGATGTCTCCTGACAGAGCCTCTCTTCAGGAAGAGATACTGAAGTTAAAAGAGCAAAGACGTGCTCTCATCCTTTCACACAATTACCAGAGGGATGAGGTTCAGGACATTGCAGATTTTGTGGGTGATTCCCTTGAACTCTCAAGGACAGCAGCTTCGATAGACTGTGAGGTCATAGTATTTGCAGGCGTGAATTTCATGGCAGAAAGTGCATCAATCCTTTCACCGAATAAAACAGTTCTTCTCACTGAAATCGATGCAGGTTGTCCGATGGCTGACATGATTCATGTAGATTCACCGAGATGGGAACGAAAAAAATTCCCGGGGTTTGATAACCCACCTCCTTATATATACCCGCCTGAATTTACATTGAGAGATATAAAGGCACAGTATCCGGGTGTCCCTGTTGTTGCCTATGTGAATACGACTGCAGATGTGAAAGCAGAGAGCGACATATGTTGCACATCTGCCAATGTGGTAAAGGTGATAGAATCACTGCCTGATGAAAAGGTGATATGTATCCCTGACAGGAATCTTTCTATGTGGGCGCAACGGAATACGAAGAAGCAGGTCATCGCGTGGGACGGATACTGCAATGTCCATGAGCGGGTGACACCTGAAGATGTGAAAAAGGCAAGGGCAGAACATCCAAATGCTCTTGTAATTGCTCATCCAGAATGCAGGCCTGATGTTCTGGACCTTGCAGACCATGTCACAAGCACATCGGGAATGCTCAGATTTGCATCAGCCTCTTCAGCAAAGGAGTTCATCATTGGCACCGAGATTGGACTGTTGTATAGACTCAGAAAGGAAAACCCTGATAAAATATTTTATCCATTAAGAAGAGATATGATCTGCCCGAATATGAAAAAGACTACATTGCATAGTGTGCTCAGGGCTTTAAGAGAAAATAACTATATCATTAAGGTGCCTGAAGAGATAAGGGTTCCTGCAAAAAGGGCACTGGACAGAATGCTCGAGGTAAGGTAAGGAGCCTGCATTGGATATTTTTGCCAGAATAGCTGAGAGGATCATCAGAGAGGCGATGGAGAATGGTGAGTTTGACAACCTCGAAGGAACCGGAAAGCCTCTGAATTTTGAAGATGAGACATGGATTCCTGAGGACTTGAGAATAGCTTACAGGATTCTGAAAAACGCTGGATGCATTCCACCTGAGATTGAGTTGAGAAAAGAAATAATAAACATGTCTGCACTGATAAATACAATTGATGATGACAAAGAGAGGCTTAAGAAGATCAAGGAGCTCAATTTTAAACTCCTGAAACTCAATACGATGCGTAAAAGACCTTTTGACCTTGATAATTTTCAGGAATACGAAGAAAAGGTTGTGAACAAATTAACCGGCGGCCTTTAGTTCCTGCTGGCGCTAAGGTATATCATTGTTTCCTGCACGATCTGGCCGAATTCGGTTTTACAGATTTTTATTTCTCTTAATCCAGATAGAAATAAAACTCCCTCGGTTTCAGCTCTTTAAAGGTATCTGTTTGTTGGGCTAAATGCTTTCTCATGTCTACACAAAGATGACATTGAGAGATATAACCTTCCTTCTTTTCCCTATAGCCAGATTCTCTGATTGCCAATTCATAAAGTCCTTTGATATCTGTTGCCAGTGCTTCAAGGATTGGATATTCAGCTAAATCTATTCCCTGACAGATCAGATCAAGGTTTCTTGCATCTCCGAGGGAAATTCCTCCACAATAGCCTGTCATGTAATTACAGTAATTATCAATATGGACATGCCATGGTCTTGTGAGCTCTCCTACGCATGATTTACCAAAGAACTTTCTTGCTGGATATTTCCTGAATAAGTACTCCAATGTGTACACAGCTCTGCCCATGGGGATGAGTTCAATGTAGTTTAAGCTCTCCCCTGCTTTGTTTACATATTCCTGGAAAGGGAGTGTGCCTTTGATGCCAAGTCTTTTAAACAGTTGATAGAATAATTCCTGGTATACGATGACATTTCTACCAAAAACTTCCCTCCCAATCCTGACAGCTCTTTCTGTCCTTTCAAAAGGAACATCTTCTATTATGAAAGGGTTTACACTTATCAATAACCCCTTCAACCCTGCATCTTTTAGAAACATAAACTTATTTTTTGTGTTCTCATCTTCTATACACCAAAAACAGTTAGTCTCGACAAAAGTTGAGGGAATTTTTAACTCTGCTGCGATTTGCACGACAGTAAGCAAGAGGTCAAAATTCAAGAATGGCTCTCCGCCGGTGAAGTGGAGACCAAAGTTCATGCCAATTTTGTTTGATCCGTAAAGACTTGCTCTGATTTTTCTGGAAAGATTGGTTAAAATTGTTTCTGCATCTTTTTCAGAAAGCCAATCTGCCTTCCATTGAGGTGAGCACGAATACATGCAGTGTCTACACTCATTTGTGCATTTATACGTCAGTAAAATACCCCCGGAAAAAGGCTCTTGTATGTATAACTTATGCTTCACCAGGAGTACCCTGTTCCACCGCACCCATCGCACCAATCATAGACATTTGGTCTTGTTGGATTCGGATCAGTAAAGCGTCCAGTTCCACCGCATCTATTACAGCGAATGTCAGGAAACGGCACATCAGCCTGGCCTTCTCCCTCACATCCGGCACACCAATCATCCACACTTAGTTTATCAGGGTTATGATCTGTGTAGTGTCCGCTTCCACCACACCGCCGACATTGTGCTAAAGGCATGGATGAACCTCCTTTATACGTGTCTATAATCTATAATATCCATCTTTAGTTTAGAATGACAACAGGATGATATATAAATCTCAAAAAGCCTTACAAAGAGATTTTTCGCAGGGGTTAAAGATGGAGTAACGAATGTCTAAAACAATTTCTTGGCACTGCTGTCATCCTGACAGTGAGCACGAAAGGTTCATCCTTCGGCAGCCCGCAATCTTTTTGTTAAAACATTATAACCTTGTGTAATGATACCTTCTACGGTTCTGACTTGGTTATAAACCAAAGCTAAAACTATTTAATCATAATTTTATTAACCTCTTCAGTTAGTCGATCCACTAATTCCTGTGTAATTTGATTTTCATTGTAGATTTGTAAAGCAGATATACCTGCGATAGAATTGTCAACTGCCCCAATTATTATATAGTCTGATATTCCGGAATATTTTACACACGTAAATAAATAGAGATCTGTATAAGGAGCAGTTATAAAAAGTGTTTGAGCTGGAACGTAACCCAGAATGAGAAATTTTGTTGGATCAGAGATTGTTGAAAGTCCACAAAAGCCAATAACGTTTGTGTTCAATCCGCCAACTGCTAAGTTTTGCCCTGCATAGGCATTGAAAAATGCAATGACACCGTAATTTGAAGATAAGTAGCCAGATGCTCCGCCCAATAACCCTGTAAACTGAGCAGCCCCAGCAACAGACGCTGTTAATAAAAACATCACTATACTCACAAGCAATACTTTTTTCATAATAAACCCTCCTGAAAACAAATTGTTTCTTTTTTATTTATGCGCCTCATATTATTCCCCCTAATGTTTTAAAAGGTTTACTTGTGTGAAACTCCCCGCTTCAAGGGTGGGGGGTTTCAGTAACCTTTTTTTCTAAACAATTAATAAAAAATCCCATTTGAGTTTAGTTGTTGTTCAACAAAGTTGATTGTTGCTGTAATTTCGGCAGCAAAATCGTCAGCACATATTGCAATAGATTGTTCTATGGCAAATTGAATAAGAGGTGTGAGATCAGTCCCTTCAGGAAGTTCAATCCCGTATGCTGCAAGAAAAGCTGTAGAGAGGTCAGCCATCTATTCTGTAATTAATTGTAGTGCTATGGCCTCATCCTGCGAGAGTACTTGACCATAGAGAATAGTCGTTTTCCTGAACTCCCTTTCTGCTGATGTGATAATCTTGACTGCTTCGAGATAGCTTATCCCGGCATATTCAGAAAAATCTTTGGCATAGGCTTTAACAAGGAAAAGGGAGAATGCAGAGCTGCGAAGTAAAGCAGAAGATACTACTTTCTGTCCTATTACAGGATCTATTCTTTTTATCAGTATGTCTACACCAGCCTCAATAAAGTTATGAGAAACTTCTAAAGCTACAGGTTCTGGCAATCCAAGCGCTTGATATTCCGGGACTTGTTCTAATATTCCCATCAATACATATGCTTTAGCGATTGCATACCCTTCAGTTGCTCCAAAAGTAATGCCAGCGTGATGGGCTGTGGAATCTGCACCCCATATATCATTGTGGCTGACAAAACCATAAGCAAGTGCCTTTCCTGTTTCAAATCTTGCAACATCCCAAACTTTCAGGAACTCATTATGAGTTTGATAATACAAAAAGTTTAGGTACTCAGGATTGTTAAACATATAGTTGAATACATCAGGAGCCATTCCGCCATACATCTCGTTTGTATTTTTTGGTACTCCTTTTTTGCCAAGTTGGTCGTCAATGTAAGCGTGAGTTGCTGATCCCCACGAAAATGCATTTGAAGAAATGAACCCCACTGCAAGAAAGATTATCCCTAAAACTATGATTGTTTTTTTCATTTTCTCTGTCTTCATCTTTTTTCTCCTTTCAAAAAATTTTTAAAATACCACAGCCTTCTTTCATGCTATTTCATCCTTCACATCACCTCCTTTAGAGCTGACATTCATCCTCCTTGCTCATATGTCTTTCAATCAACTTCTTGCGCCGTTAAGAACATGGCTTTCTGTAGAGCAGTGAAAAAGCGCTGGTATGGTTCAGGCTCAACTACAGGAGTTAACTCATACTGTGCGTTTGCACGAACGAGCATGTGTGTATTTCCTCTTGGCCTCACAGTGACCGTTATGCGCAGCGCATAGCTGTCAAGCTTCGTCGCAGACACCAGACAGAGTTTTGCATCAGCCTTATCAATAACAAACCCTAAGTCCTGTAATGTGGAAATCACGGCTCGAAGGGTTTTTTCTCTATCTGTTGTCTCAAAAGCCCGCGTCTGTATACTCCTCAGGCGCAACTGGCTTGAATCAGAATCAAGGAGGCGCTCGTGAGTGGTAGCACATCCAACCATGAAAAGTAATACAAAAACAACAAAGACATATTTTTTAACAGTATGTACCTTCATCATATTTCTTGTGCCTCCAGGAATAATGCTTTTGAAAGCTTGTCAAAAAATTCCTGATACATCTTTGGCTCTGTCAAACCTTCCCTTATGGTAACTTTGTTTTCTGTATTCCACACGATTCTCTGGAACGTTACCCGCACCGCGATACTCTTCTTTTTGTCCCCTGTAGTCCGTGTTATCACAGATGCCCTCATCTTCTGATTTTTCTCCCATGGTATTGGAACGCCAGTAAATACACCAAAGATGATTGAGCCGACAATCTGTCCGGCACTCAGAGCACTCCTGTCTTTTGAACCGACAAGGACACCCAATTCAGTCTCACTTTCGTCTATCGTAAAACCGAGATCCTGGAGGAGTGACGAACATGCAATGAGCACCTTTATCTCATCATCAGTCTGAAAAACTCTTGTCTGAATCTGACGCAGTTTCAAAGACTCTGAATCAAGACTCAATGCCTCAGGGGGGATATGATGCTGGCATGCGCTTAGAAACACAGGAACAAAGAGAAGTATCAGAAAACTCCACAGATGCAAAAAAAATGTCTTTTGAAGCCCCATATCCATCCTCTTAAAATTTGCTTGAGTGGTATGCAAATGATTCAACCTTGCCATTCCTGTCGTACCTGATAATTACCGTGAGTGTTTTTTGCGTGGTACTCGATGCACCGGCTTCTTTTGAATAACCACCCGTAAGCCAACCGAGAATAAGGGTCGAACCTGGTACTCCACCGGAACCTGCTCCGCCTCCCAAGCCACCACTATCTCTCGAGTAGGACGCCTCTGTAGCAATCTTGTCATAGATCCACGTTTCCTTACCCTCATTATCCCGTGTTACTATATTCGGAGAACCAAGAGCGGTTGCAACATCAGCCTGCGACATTCCAACACGGATTTCTTTCTGGACAATGCCTACAGTAAACTCCCGCTCTTGCGTTGAGGGCAGGCTCTGCTGATGCTGGGCAGCAGTCATGCAGCCAGACAATAGAACAAAAACCAGGAGAGAAAAACCTGTAAGTGTCAGCTTATTTCTCATCATTTTTGCCTCCTTTCTTTTGATTTCAATGAATTAATACCATCGGCACAGTCTTTACAATGTGTACAAGAATTTATGAGCAATCTTCTCATACATTCGTGATATCCTCCGTGACCAGTGTTTAGGCAAACCAAGATCAATCAACTTGCCATATACATGAAGGGCATTGAAGGTGTGGCGAAGTGCGTTTATCGTGCTTACTGTCATGGTGTTCATCCTCTCTTTTTATAACTATATAAAACAAACACCGTGCCAGCATGGACGAACAAAGGCTTTTTCTGCTAAATGCCTGTATTTATTCGATTTACAGAAAAGATGTGAGCAAAAGGTTTCAGCGAAGTGCGAATTGAGTTGCGCAATATAAAGTTTTAGGTGTGAATCTGATTGCGCAGGTAATAGGTCGTATTATTTTATTTCGTTCAGGTGAGGCCGTTATGTTCTATAAAATTTTAAGTTAACAATTCAGTGTTAAACATGCTCTACAGTCTTTCTTCTCCAGATTTTCATACAATGAATCGAGCAATTTTGCATACTTTTTAACTATCTCATCTCTTCTGAGTTTCTGGGTGGAAGTAAGCATTCCATTTTCGACTGTAAAACTTTTCGATAATAACGCAAATGTCTTTAGTTTTTCATAAGGTGCCAGGTCATCTGTTACCTTTTCTATTTCTTGCCTAATACATTCTTTAATTGTTTCTATCCCCAAAAGCTCTGAATAGCTATTAAATTTAATATCCATATTTAATGCATAGTCTTTAATATATTTTCTATCCGGCACAACTAATGCCACAATGCATTTCCTTTCATTACCATAGAGCATAACCTGTTCAATGTATCTGCTTTGTACTATTTTTGCTTCGATAGTTGCCGGATATATCTTTTTCCCATAAGAGGTAACGATAATCTCCTTTATTCTTCCTGTTATGATAAGATAGCCATGCTCATCGAACCTTCCTTGATCACCTGTATGTAACCAGCCATTATTGTCAATTACCCTCTCTGTCTCCTCAGGCTTATTGAGATATCCTCTCATTACATTAGGTCCTTTGACCAAAATTTCGTTATCCTCCCCAATCTTAACCTTTACGCCGTCAAAAGGTTTACCTACTGTGCCAAGTCTATTCTCTTCTGCTGTATTAGAACAGACAACTGGCGAAGTCTCAGTCAGGCCGTATCCTTCTATGATATTGAATCCTAAAATATAGATAATTTTTCGAATCTGACGGTTTAGGGGCGCACTTCCCGAAACAATCAGCCTGAGCTTTCCACCAGCAATCTTTTTAAATTTTGACGATATAAAGGCATTATAAATAATACGCTTTATCTTGAGCCAGTGAGGAATTTGCATTTTCTTGTATTTCAGATTGGCATATTCATTGAGATTTTTAACTGCTGAAAAAATCAGTGCCTTTTTAAAAGGTGAGCTTTTTTCAACTTTTGCCAAAGCTGTATTGTAAGCTTTCTCTATAACCCTGGGTACAGCAAGGAGCAGGGTAGGACGTACCTTAACTATATCTTCACTAATTGTTGAAAGGTCTCCAGCATAACCGATAGACCCACCTGCAAAAATAACTGCATAATGGCCACAAGTTCTCTCAAGCATATGTGAAAGGGGCAGGTAGGAAAATATGACATCTTTATATGAGACGTTGAATCTGTTTATTGCTGAAAGAGCATTAGAAATGATATTACCATGTGTAAGAATGACACCTTTTGGTTCACCAGTGGTTCCCGAAGTATATGCAATGGTCGCTGTATCCTTAGATAAGATAGGGGAAATATCTTTATTTGTCTCTCCATATTTAATCTTTTTCAGGAGATCGAACGTAACGAAATCTCTCTCATTGCCTGAATGGTCAAAGAGTACAACATTGGTTAGATTCGATGTTTCCCCTCTAATTTTATTAATAAAATGAAGTTGTTTTGAATTCTCTATAAAGAGCAGCTTTATCTTCGAATCGTTAATTATATATTTCACCAAAGAAGGAGGTAACCCATGATAAATGGGTACGACAATACCACCTATCTTCAGAATCGCAAGATCAGCGATTATCCATTCTGGTCGATTATATGAGAAGATGCCAACAGTATCTCCTTTACCTATTCCTAACTTCTGCATTCCTGCGGTAACTGCTTCTACCTGAGTTCTCAATTCCTCATACACTATATTTATATATTCCCCTTGTTTTTTGTACATAAGGGCAGTTTTATCTGGATACTTTGTGACCGTTTTTAAGAAACATTGGTATATTGTTTCAGCCATGTTATTAAAATCTGCTGGTTTTTCAGTGAGGTCTGTATCTGTTTCCTGATAATCTAAAGGAATTACATCACATGGAATAGAGTTCATAAGTCAATCCATTTCCCGAAGCATTCCATCTTCCAACCTGAGTATCTGGTCAGCATATTCGACAAGGCGAAGGTCATGACTGGCAACGATCACACATTTATTTTGTTCTTTGGCATAGGTCTGGAGAAGTCTAATGATATCAAATCCCTGTTTTGATTCCAGACTCCCTGTTGGTTCATCCGCAAGAATAAGATCAGCATTATTTGCTACGGCACGAGCGACTGCAACACGTTGTTTTTCTCCCTGGCTCATAGTGGGAGGAAATCTTCTCGAAAGATACTCTATGTGAAAGCGGTTGAGAAGTTGCGTTGCCCGGAGATGAACATCCTTTTTGGGTTTCCCAATAAAACGGAGGACAACCTCCACATTTTCTATGGCTGTAAGAGAATCGATCAGGAGAAAAGTTTGAAAGATGAACCCGATTCTCTTTGCCCGTAGTTGTTGGAGTTCCATCGGTGTGTAGTGTTCGATATTTCTTTCGAACAGAGACACGGTGCCTGTGGTAGGTTTTGTCAGCCCTGCAATTAATGTGAGCAAAGTAGTTTTCCCGCTTCCACTGGGACCAATGAGAAGAATGAGTTCTCCTGTAAGAAACTGAAAAGAGATTTGTTGTAATACAATGGTCTTGTGTTCGTTAGTTCCGTATATTTTTGTTATTCTGTTAAGATGAACAATACGCGACTTTTTAATAGAGCTGTTCATTTGAATACCTCCAGGAGATAAATACGTCGTAATTTTTGCATTGAGATGAATGAACTTATGAGACTCATAGCTGCGACTACACTGATAACAGCTAATATCTGTTCAACCGATAACTTTGTGGTGACTTCAGGTGATATTCTCTCGATAACCTTAACCAGAGGGAAGAAAATGATCAACGCAACAATGCTTGATGTGAAAGATATAAGTAATGCCTGCACAATGATAATTCTCTTGAGAAATCCGGGTGGTGAACCAAGGGTCTTCAAGACAGCAAAGTCTTTCTTTCTCTCTAATATATTGACAGAGAGAAGGAGACTCAAGATCACAGTAAGCACAACAGCCCCAATTAGAGCCACTGTATAAAGGAGAGGAAGAAAACCCGATTCCATCTCCTGAATATTGTTCTCCAGAAATGTTTTATGGTCATAAACTTCTATTCCCGGCACTATGTTACGAATTTCGTTAGCAACTTCATCTATGTTGTTTATGTCTTTTACCTGAACCAAAAAGCATGTAGCAATGCCGGGGAATCCCATCAGTTTCTGTGCGAAATGCAGAGTAACAAAAGCATACTGTATGACTAAGGCATTTGTCCCGCTACTTATGCCAACCACTTTGAGCATATGTTCCTGGATTTTAACGCTATCCCCCAGTGTAAATTTAAATTTTGAAGCGAATGATTTATCGAGAACAATTTCATTATCTCCCTGAATACTTCTTCCAGCAATAATTTGAGGTGGACCTCCGATACCATCTTTTGGGTCAAAACCGGTTAAAAATATTGTTCGGGCTTTATCTCCTTTCTTAACTGTTGATAGAACAAGAAGGACTAGAGAAACAGATTTGACACCCGGAATTTGCCTTATTGATTGCTCCTGAGGAGCTGAGACCAGAGAAGAGCCACGCAGAATGTTTGTCGCATTGCTTTGAAGAACCCAGAGGTCAACGCAGTTCTTTCTTATGTATTCTACAGAACCATCAGCTACTCCTTGATAGACTGCAAGGAGAAAAAGCATGAGGATCACACAAAGGCTAACGCCTCCAATAGTGAGAATGAGTCGCAAAGGCTGACTTTTCAGGATTCTCACTGCATATATGTCCATAAAATCTTTCTCCTATTTAAACATTGGCACTTTAATATTAAGTTTGCCACGAATACATTGAAAGATTGCCTCGAGACCTGGACCTGTGATCGTCAACCCGTGATTTTTGAGACCAACAGCGCTATGGCACGGGTTGTCTG
>Ga0224501_10003433_pt1 | contig 12462 bp, 10 predicted proteins | sample SF_Oct11_sed_USG_4_FD_169105 | JGI IMG/M metagenome (GOLD analysis project Ga0224501, IMG submission 169105) | Sediment microbial communities from San Francisco Bay, California, United States - SF_Oct11_sed_USGS_8_1 | ecosystem: Environmental > Aquatic > Marine > Sediment | place: USA... | reverse complement strand
CTACAGATACCTTAACTATTGTCAGGGGTATGCAGGTATCCTACAGATACCTTAACTATTGTCAGGGGTATGCAGGTACCCTACAGATATCTTAACTATTGTCAGGGAAATGCAGGTACCCCACAGATACCTTAACTATTGTCAGGGGTATGCAGGTATCCTACAGATACCTTAACTATTGTCAGGGGTATGCAGGTACCCTACAGATACCCTAACTAGTGTCAGGGGTATGCGGGTACCCTACAGCTACCCTAACCAGTGTCAGGGGTATGCAGGTATCTTACAGATATCCTCACCAGTATCAGGAGTATGCAGAGATTGGCCTACTGAATGTTCGATTCAGCGTTTTCGGGCTGTGTCGCTAGGAAACTTCCTGTTTACACCCCGTCCCCCACCGGAAATGTATTCTATGGGGGAACCTCCTTTATTTAATGTCAGGTGTCTGTCTTTGCATGAACCTGTCTGCAAGCACTTTCGGCCACCTGCAGACCTCTTGCTATCCAGGTGCAGATGGCCTGAAAGTATTTCCATGTGTGATTGTAAAAGCTTTAATGCCTGCGTGTGGCAGCATGTGTCTGTGTGTATCTGCGTGTTGGCCCAGTTTTCTAATTGAAAACTGGTGATAAACACATAGATAGCATAATAAGCGGATGATCCATCTTTCAAACCGTTTGCAAGAACATGCATGGCTAGTGTGACATCAGATGCTTTTCATTAGTGTTAAGGTCATCTGGGTGACCTGCCCTTACTAGTTGCATGTATCTTTCTTACTTGGAATGGGATCTACTTGTTTACAACCTGTTAGTTGGGTCCTAGATATGCATACCTCACTCCATGTCCAAAGGCAAATAACTATGCATTAGCCACACTCAATTAGCGGAGTTGTCTACCTTCTCCAGAAAATTTGCAGCCAGTTGACTGAAATTGTTTTGCTTTGATGACTTTAGAACACACTGTCATGGGGTCAGTCTCATCACTGCAAACTGATTGCAAATCCATATATGCATATCTATGTGTATAACCAACGGCATACATCTACTCTCCCACCTACCTATTACCCGTTGGATTGAGGATCTCGTTGTGATTTGAAGTCACCTATCTTAATACGGCAACCCTCAGACCCATAGACATATAATATTACATGTCTAAACCATGGTACCACCCCTCACCGCAGAAAACCAGGTGAACAGCTAGTAAAGCATGTTCGGGGTTGTCCTCTCACATCAAAAATCTAGAGCAATAAATTCTTGATAGTAATCTAACGAAGCATTTTTCCCAAGCAGCCACTCTTACCCATAGAATTATCCTCTCGGACTATACTCTTGCCTATCAGTTGTATGAATTCGTTGTCTAGGATGGAACCAAAATCTAGCTACAATACAATATAATACAATACAATACAATACAAATGATATATGGGTGATAATTTGGTAATCTTTATATGTACCAAAATTAGAGTGCAATTAGGACCGGTAAATACTGCAGACTCTGGGTGTTCAAATGATTGACAGCTATGTCAAGTGATGGACCTGCAATGTCCTACATCAACTTCTGAACATTAGGGCTTGATTATATAAAGGTTTTTAATGTTTGTAAATAGCAACAAAATCCTTTTAGGAATGTGGATCTTAGATATCGCACTTTGAACTGGAATTTGAACCTCTGACGAAAAAATTAGAGCATCCCTGAATGCTGTACAAAATACACATTAGGAGGGAAAGTGCAACAATGAATATGTGGGGCTGCCGTTAGTGCTTGCATATTCAAGGAGACGTCTTCTCTTTCCCTAGCTTTGACTCGGTCTCTGTGTCTTCCAGAGCGTATCATCTGGGATTTCCTGCTTGCACATATGTGCCTCATAGAGAAGGCATTTGTATGGACCGTATCTCCATGACAGAGCAACTGTCAGGAGTGTGTAGGTACCCCGCAGGTGCCCTGACCAGTGTCAGGATTGGTGCAAAAATTGGCCTACTTGACAGCGTTTCCCAGGATGCGTCATTAAGAGACTTTCTGCTTGCACCCACGTGCCCCGTAGAGAAGGGTCTATGGGAGGGCTTTCTTTATTCAACATCGGGATCCGAAACCGACAAGGGTGTCGCGAAAGACAAAGTTTTTGCCCGAACTGGGAATCGAACCACTAGGCTTTCGCTTCACCCCCTGACCTCGCTTATTGAATGTCACGATACGAATCTGATAAGAGAGAAACACAAAGCATTACCTAAACCTGTATTGAGCCATGGATCCCAGTTTCTAACTCAAGCGTGCTATTCACTGTGAAGCCCCAAAGCGAAGATACCTCTAGGAGTTTCAAGGAAGCTAATGTATAGGAATGCATGACGCATGCAAAATAGAGCATTTACTACATTATTTTCAACAGAATTAAGTGCAAACCCATCATTTAGTTCTATATAAAACACCACCGCCATCAACAAAATAACACTGGAAAAACAGAAATAGAGTATGAGTTTGTCGGCTTTTACTTGGTACTCCTAACATTATTGGGATTGATTTCCACTTGATAGAATTTAAAAACTCAGAGCAGACACCGTGATATAAAATGAGCAGCTTCAAGTGTATCCGACTTATAAATCCAATAACCTATATAACATCAGCGTCAGTCTACCGATGGCTTACGATAGATAAACTTACCATGGAGGCAGTGAAGTAATGTGAGCTTATTCAACACAAAATGGCAGCCGCCAGAGCGATCGCCAGCCGCATGACGGCGAGGCGCGAACAGCAAAAGAGACAGACGGCAACTCGAGGTAACCAGATGGCGCTACCAATGATGTCACGGGTAACTTTCGGGAGTCCGTTTGGTCAACAGGCTGACCACCCATCGCAAGAACTCTGTATCTCAGAATCAAGCACACGGGAGAGCTTACTCGGACAGCACAGCAATCCGGCAGCGGACTCATATTTTTATAATACTCATAACGGAGGCAGCAATGGCTTGTTGACGGATCATTTTTCTGCACACACGAATGGATATTCACTACAGAATGGTGGATCTTGGAAACCATATCCGGGCTCGCTGCAGTTAATACATGTTGTGGATGCTCATGTTCAGAATACTCCGTATAATACTACAGTAAGACAGGTAGGACACTCACACTAACAGAACCTGTGACCTGCTCTAGACCACATACTTCTACGTGGTCACTGAGATGTGATGACTTACAGCTATCAGTAATCCCACTTGGGTGTATAGTCTTTGGTAAATCAAGGTTTCAGACAGGCAAGATGGTTGCAACAGAAGCTCTTCTTATTCTTGTGTATATCATCACACATTCACCTGTCCCTTCATTCATGATTTGAAGCTCCTCGTCCTTTATTTTGTGGCATTGTAATAGTTGGCCAGCAGTTTCCTCATCTCTACGACATCCTCCGCAGTGGCCATTGTCACGCTGCCCAATTTTTCTCATTTTTCCCAAAACATAACCAGATCTGAAATGGTTCAAGGTATACACCACTTTTTTCTTGGCAGTTCACGATCGACGGGCATTTCTGTCCATTCTGGGAGAAACTGCCGGAGTCTTTGAGTGATAGGGCTGAGTCGGTACTCCTCATCTGCTTTCTGTTGAGTCCAGATTTTAGGCAGCATGTTGTCTGAATCTTCAAGCAGTTTGACTTGGAAAGATATCGTTGATTTAAGGCATTTTGGCATTGTTGTTGTTGTTGTTGTGTTGTTGTGGAATAGCTCGTAGAAGAGGTGAATTCTGTTGTCAACAGCTTGTTTAGCTGCAAATAAAGCGGCGTATTGCCTTCGGAAGTCAGAGAGGAGAACACCTGCCTGCTAGGAAGGGGAGCATGAGTCTTGGTGTGGATTCGATGCATCCTGTTACAACTCGCATTGCTGAATTGAGCTGAGTGTCTTCCCTTTTGTGGCAGCAGAAGTGACTGGGGCTCACAGCCTCACACCAATGCTATCACAAAACACTATTGCTTTGGTTACTGTGGGCTGGGTCAGGCCTCCACTCCATGAAGATCTCATTGACAGCGAATGTGTTTTCTGCCGTTTCAATGGCAGTGTTCTCACATTTCATATGTTCGAACAATAATAGGCTGACCTATATCTACCTATTAAACTTCACTCACAGTATGGAAGAAATATGCCTGAACTGGAGGCTTAACCAGTGTGCTATCCACTAAGCTCCCCTCCATTTCACGCAATTAAACCAAATTGGAATCCGAGCAGCAATAGATTGTTCTAGAGACTGTATTATTTTTGCCAACTTGTCATCACCTGTAAATAATTCACAGGGTGTCATGTGGCATAACAGCATGACAGCGCTGCCATGATATAGATACTATAAATACCAACGAAGATGGCACCAGTTCACTGGTGAAGATCTTAGTTGAAATATAACTTTCCTTCTAGGTAGCACATCAATTCAAAGGACTTTCAATTCGAAAGATAAAGATCTTTGTCTGTAACTGCCCTTTGAATTAAACAGTCATTGTATGTTATTGATCAACCATACACTTTATATCTTGTGACCTTGACACAGAGGAAGCTTCCTTCTGATGGACGTGGCCATTTCCAGCTTTTGTTGACTCTGATCAAATTTCAAGACATGGTTTTCACCGTTGGCATCATGAAATTGACTACTTCTGTTGGCAACTAGTGTCAGTTGTTGGGTAGTCTCACCCTCGAACATCAGATAGTGGGATAGCTAATTGGTAAAGACCAGGGCATGCAGCCACATGAACCTGGGTTCAAACCACATTCATGTCAGGTCCGTTGTAAGTGCGATGGACTAGTTAGAGTAGTGTAATAGTTGGGCTACCGACTCATTCTCAGTGGTTTCCATGGTAAATCACAAAGAGAGTTTTCTGCTCAGACCCGGGGGAGACACCAACTGGTGTCTAAACTGGAAATCCAACCAGGGACCCTTGATTCTAAGCTCAGTGTAATATCCTCTGAGATATAATATGGCTATTTGACAAATGGCCACCATTCACAGCTACGTATGCCCTGCATGAACAAACTACTTCATCATCATTTTGTATTGTCATATGGCCGCTTCATTGCTATGGTCAAGCTGCGGGATTAAATACTTGCTAGTTCACCAGGAACGCATGGAGCACGACCAGTGGGTCGGTAGCAGCGCTCCACCTCCACCTCGCGTTTGTTTTGAGCTAGGATTAATGTGAGGAGCTCACGCTCACAACAGGGGGTTCATCACAACCGTCGCTCTTGGATTGCAAGCCCAGCACTCTATCCTAAGCTATCCCTCTACCCCTCTTCATCATGAACATGCCGGCTTCTGAACGATTATTAGTATTCAGCATCAACAGAATAAAAAGTGGTCAGTGCAATAGGGTGGGTGGAGGCTAGAAGACTGGATATAACAATTAATCAATGCTCCGCATTGCTTTCTTATACTAAGCAAATTTTATCTTTAATACTCTGTCAACTTAGCAATCAATTACAGATTGCACTTGGCTTAGTCCTTGCATTGAAGTATATTACAGAAATGTGTACCAAACTTTATGACATGTCTAAAGAGCTTATGATGAGGCTGTAATGATGAAAGGGATAAATAATGAGGTGTTTACATGCTGAGGGAAACTCACAAAATGCAGCAGTCAATATGAGAATCATTTTTCCATCAGATTCCCCCCCCCCCATAAACCGACCAGTGATATGAATGACACTGAAATTGCTACGCGATGCCAACACAACACAAGACATACCTTACACAACGCATCAAAACACAACACATACTCAACACAATGTGTCACAATGCAAGGCATACCCAACACAGTACAGCACAGCACAACAAAACACAATACAACACAACACAGACTATACCAAGCATGTACCAAGCACACACCAAGCACATGCCCACCGAAATGCAATGCTACACATCACAATGCTGTAAATCGCCCTGCAAAATAACATAAAATAGTTTAATGCACTACATACACACTGCGGTAAGAACACCAAATGGTTTTGTGGGTTGCAGTTTAACCTCCATGTAAGGATTCCATATAGGTAGGAATACAGACAGCAACAATACCATTACAGTTTTTCTAGAACTTTATTACACTCAACTCGATAATTATGCTACTCCAAGAGTTCTTTACCACATGTAGCGCATAGTGTATAGACAGGCTACACGATTGCCAGTACAAGTTAACTCTCCAACAGCCACTGCCTCGACCGCCATTGACTATGGGACAACCTTTACAGACAGGCTAAGTTTTTAGTCCTTGACGAGTGACTGAACACGCTGTCCAATCTTCGATTGTGTCGTAACAAGGCGTTTCCTCTTGATGTCACCTTAATGTAAGCGCAGACTCGACAGGAAACAGTCTCTCGTTGGTCCCCAATAATAATAACGACAGCAGACTGACACACCCTGTAATGAAATGGTGTGTGAAGTGGACACTTAAGTCCATGTGTAGCAGAAGAGATGTGCCAATGTAATACCATTTCCGAGTGTGATGAATACATTCTCTCTCATACCTCAGAATATAGTAATATAACTGTCACCCGATAACAATATAGAACAGGCTCCGTGTCGGTCATGCCCAATAATGGCAAAGCGCTTTGAAGACAATAAGCACACACTCAAATGTGACAAAGTGTCAGACAAGCGTATCCGATAACAGTACATTTGTATGAATATTAGGCGGTGTTGTGGCAGAGTGGGTCCTGGGTTTTCGGTCCCGGGTCCAAAACAGCTTCTGCGTGAGATCTTTAGAAGCAAACTCTCGCTGTTCACTCAGCAGAGTTAAGGATTTTGAAAGCAATGAAGAAGAGGAGTGGTGCCCTAACTCTGTTATACAACACCTAGTACAAGTTGTGTTTCTCACAACCACCTGCCCATAAGGCCACTGCCTAAGGAACAACCTTCACCTTTTCATATGTGTATTGTGGCATAGTTAGTTCTTCAGCAATGTTTGTTTGGTCTTATAACCTTAGCGACGGAGGGAGGACTTTCAGGTTGAAGAAGCACTATTCCTTCATATCTCCTATCTAGGGCTTGTGATTGCTTGCTATTTCCACTACTTGCAAAATCCTTGATATTTGGTCGAACCATCTCTGATGTCGTTTATCGATCTACAAATTTGTCCTGTTGTCATGTCTTTTCTCATGGGTCATTTTGAAAACCAGGTTTGGTGTTATACATGTAAAACTAAGCTCACACTCACAAGGGACAATAGGGTTCCTATGTGAATTAGAGGTAAAACCGCATTTTAGCATTATTGTAGTAGGAAGGTCATACATGGGATATAAATTAGGAGTTGATTAGGACTAGTGGGTCCAGTGGTTCAAAGTTAGACACTGGCCGTAGCACATCAAGTCGTGACTTGCTAAATAGAATGATGTTTTGTTGAGTGAGTTGAGGGAAGAGTATTCTAATGTGTGAATAGGGTGCTACGAAAGCTTACTGAGGAGATGCTTTGGTAAGGGGATTCCAAACACCCAGTGTCCTCTTTAAATTGAAGTAAATTATTTTGTCTACTCGGGCACCTGAACATAGTATTTAACTGACCTTCTAAGCCTGAGGCCTGTTGGAGTGGAGGGCCATTCTCACAGTGGGTGCTCAGCATGCCTAAGCCTGAGGCTTGTTGGAGTGGAGGGCCATTCTCACAGTGGGTGCTCAGCATGCCTAAGGACTTGATTCCAGGATCTTCCAATCTTGACCCAAGCACTCTGCCCAATGAGTCATCTCGCTATCATTTAAGATACCCGCTGCCCAAAGGTGCTTCGGAACTCCGTCACCCTGCTTCTCTCTCACCCCAGATTATGAGCTCACGTGGTGTCACAGATGGCAAACATTCGACCCAGCTAGGTCTTCATGTAATCATGTAACTGAAATGGATTCACAGGCCGAAGAAATAAGATTTTCTTACAAAATCTGATTATAATAATATTGAATAATGGTAATACTACCAAGACTAATTAGATTTACTCATAAATTAATATTCAATAAAATCTGACAGGTTTAAAGTGACAATGTTCTGGCTGTTGATTTCAAGTTGATCAATGTTATTGCCCCTATTGAAAGTACACACGCCCCTGCTATCATAAACAGGGCATGTTCAATAATATGGTAAACATTGCTAGTAACGAACCTGCTCGTCACTACATATTCAAACTCTTTAATGACAGCGGGATAACTCAATGGCTAGACCCCTTTGTCCCAGATTGAAAGGTCCTGGACTGGTGTATTAGCCATACATACAGAGCACCCACTGTGAGAGTGAGCATAGTGCCTTGCTAATACCGCTTCAACAAGCCTCAGTCTTAGGAGGTCTTTAAATAGGATGACCAAGTGCTCAACTAGAACAATAAATGAATGAGAATATATAATGAACAAGGAACCACACTGGGTACTAGAATGCTGTGACCAGCATCACAGCTGCTTAGGCAATTAAATTCCAAACTGATAAATCTCTTGTCTGAATGCCCATTGTGAGCTAATTCTTTTTGGGTTACAGCCCGGCATAGAGTTGAAATTTTAAGACAGGTTAGGCTTAGGCCATGGGTATGGCATTATCTGTTCTCGGTGTAATTTAATTCAAAAATTTGATTTTACATGGATAATAGGTTCCCTAAGGTCCATGAAAATAAAAAATTGTATTCAGTCAACCAAAAGCAGATGCCTGAAACAAAGTCCAGTAGGCACCTCAGGTTAAAATCCAGCCTGGGATAAGTGATGTGTCTGTATGTAACCTCGTTTTTTATCAGAGCTTTGTTCTGTTGGGTCACGCTCGTCTGATTTGGGCAGCGGGCAGCAATAAAGGAGGCGTACCCATCGAGTTACATACTGTAAGGGGCATGCAGGTGCAAGCGGATACTTTGCTAATGATTCCCCCTGAAAACCATTAGTCAAAGACTCATGACGACAATTTTTGCAACTGGTCAAGATATGCCCAATGTTTTATATCAAATACTCATACTCATGGGAGGGGGCCCTGTGGTTGAGTGGTTAATGCGCTCAACACAGGTGCTGCTGGTCCTGAGTTCAAGACAACTTGCACGAGGGATTTTTAAAAACCCTCTCTGCTCACCCAGCACTAAATGGTTACCGGACTCTCTTCAGCGCTGGAGAAGGTGAAAGGTGGTGGGGAAGAGAAGTACCCCCTGCCCATCTCAGGTACACCATTGCTGATACAAGCTGACTCCCTCAAACTCACTTCCTCGATGGTCAATGGCCCAGGGGCAACCTTTATCTTTACCTTCACCCAATACTCATACTCATGACGCTGCGGTTGAGTGGTTAGAGGGCTCTTCACTGGCATCGTTGGTCCGAACATTTTTCAAAAGCCCTTTGTGCTCACCCAGCAATAAAGAAAACCTGATTCTCTTTGGAGGAGGGAAAGGTGAAATGCGGTGGTGAAGAGTAGTGGCAGCCCACCTCAGTTACACTTTTGCCGATACAACTCTAGCAGGCACTTCCCCAACGACTATTGGCAATGGGAAAACCTTTACCTCTTTACCCAATACTCATGCTCTTCTGGTTCATTCTGTAGATTCGAGATGAGGAGTTGAGTTTATGTGTCAGTGACTACGCGTCTAATAGCTATGGATCAATCTTCACGCAAATCCGAGAAGTCAACAGGGAGTCAAGGAGTGAGATGGAATTTTTGTTGAAAGCTTTACGCATTCTGCGAATGACAGGTAAAACCCCCTAACGAGAATTTCTGGCTCCCAATAGATCATCATAACTCCTACATAACTTCTGTGTAGTAATCGATGAGCTTGACGCTCTCCTTCGGGAGTTGCACTCCCATGGGATTGAGCATGAGGGCTTAGAACTTAGATATGCACATACTTTCTGCCAAAAAGCCGCAGTTGAGAAACGGTTAGCCAAATAAGAAAGAGGATGAATGATTTTCATTGACCTCTCTATATCAAGGACACCACCGGATCCATATGCTTTCTCCTTTGAATTAATAGTCCTTTGTTTAATCTGGGATTTACGTGTAGCTATAGAGTTATCCTACCCTATCTCTTTGGATGCACCCAGCAATGACGGATACCTACAGAATCAGTTTCTAGTGTGCCTCGAATTGAGCAGTCACTATTGCACCGAGGATCCCAGCTCTATATGACAGAAACTCTCCATCCTCTTTTGTAGCGGTGATGTCATTATTCCTTATGTTGGTGCTAATGTTACCATTAGGAATGGTTATCCTTGGTAAGTGTTATTTGTATATTATCATACGTATCCCAAATAATACCTAGTGAGTGATTAACACATTGGTCAAAGTGTTACATTTGAGGCAGGGGACTGTTATGGGATAGAACAGATAGTCAATATAGACCCAGAAGACATAAATCAAAATCACCACCCAGTTGCATGGGTGGTTTATTAGATATTAAACGGAAGGCATGTTACTGCGAATTGCGTGGCTACAGTACAGTAATTTTTCAATTGTGTTGGGGGAGAAGTGCTACTAGTGTGGAAACAGGGTATTGGAAACTCACTAAAGACAGGTTATGGTGGTGGGGGAGGATAAATCACCGTCTTCCTGCTCAAATATGCAATAATATAAACAGACGATCCTCTATGTTCCCCTCCTATGTACCATTATCCTTTGTAGGAGTGAAGTATTTACACGAATGTCCAAAGGAACCTTATCTACCTATCTACCTGCTGGTTGGTGGCTGCTTCTGGCTGCTGAAGATGTTTACCGTGTTGTGGAGACAGATGAGAGAGAGAAAAAGTTCAGATTCTTCTGCAGATACCCTGGGTAAGAGTGGGCGGGTAATGTGACACCCGATACTCATATCCCAATATTTCCGAAACCCATTACCGGATACCCCAATACCTCCGAAACCCAGTACCGAACACCCCAATACCTCCAAACCCAGTACCGGACACCCCGATACCTCCGAAGCCAGTAGCTGAGACCCCAATACTTCCCAAAATAGATACCTTTTTATGCTGAAGCTGAAGCTATGCACCGCGCCGCGCTGCCCCAGCATCATACCCATAGAGAAAATAATTATGGGTGGGCCTCTTTGTTTTATAGTCGGGATGATTCTACGAGGGTGTGACTGTGCAGACCACACATAACAGACAAGGGTGTGACTGTGCAGACCACACATCACAGTTAAGATTTCATTCCAATGAGCCAAAAAATGATAACCAAATGAATTTGCCGTCTTCTTTCAGATGATGACAACAATCAAAGTGACTTCATCACAAACAGGTCTACCCAGTTTACTGATATGGTGCTCAGCCTATTCCTTTTGGTCTGGTTCGGCTTTGGTAACTACTGGGTGTGGAGGATATGGAAACCTAACTTCTCCATGCAGCTTCACGAACCACAGGATTGGTAAGTGTCAAACATGTGAGAGATGAAAACGCTTTACTTTTTTCAACCATTGTCCATCCGTGGTTGGACGACAGCCTTCCTCGTCGCGATGTCCACAGATTCTGTGCTGCCATTGAGGAGAGATTGGGCCATTTTTGGCCCCGTAGGCTTAGTGTGATCAGCCAGGGGAAAAATCCTTGGAATACTCCGCTATGGCCAGTAATTTAACCCAGGCCATGCAGAGTCCAGACAGTGAGATACCTTTGTTCTCCCACTGAGCTATCATGATTGAGGCTTTACTACTACGCTTTTATTTATCATAAGTTTTTAGAACTGGCCAAAACGAACCGAAATTCCCTTTATTAACTATAGCCTATACCAGTGAATATCTCACTGGTTCATTCCAGTTCAGAATCTTAATTTCTCAGTGTTTCGGTCGATCTATAAAAAAAGAAGACAACTCCGTGGTTGAATTTGATCATCCTTACAGCCTTTAGAAGTCAGGACGGCAAGTCGACTAGTGTGGCAGTACAGTAACCCGTTATACTTCATTGAGTTCGTATAGGGAGTGGAGTGACAAGATGATATTTCTGGTTGCAGGTGTGAACAGACCTTATACATGTTCTGTGTAGTTCAGATCATAGCCTGCTATGGTTGCTTCATCCTCTTCCTGTTTAGTATATGCTGTCTATGCTGTGCAAGGCATATCTGCTGTTTTACGGATAAACTCAGTCATCGAAGGTAGCGATCAGACAAACTAGTCAGTTGAATCAATTCTTATCTAACAAACACGTTATTAGCGCAAATAGATGGGTCAGGATCTCGGATTAAAACCCAGGCAAGCATCAACTGGAACACATTTACTGCCAAGGAATTTTGCACAAATATGGGGGTGCAACTCCTAGATTAATATGGTGTTTCTTCAACCTTGACCTTGGCCTGAAAATCCTAGCCATTGTATTCTGTGATTCTTATATGTAGTGAACTACAATGAACCTCGTTGCCTTGTGATACTTGCATAGTGTATTAAGGGAACTGTATTTTCTTTCTATGATGAAGGTTCACTTAATTATATCTTATGTAAGTCACTCTTGTTGAAACCTGTGTATGGTGTACCACTGAAGACTTACTATCACGTTATGTTTTACACTCAATGAGAAGCCAAAGTTTTGTTATGGT
>Ga0224501_10003432_pt1 | contig 12463 bp, 12 predicted proteins | sample SF_Oct11_sed_USG_4_FD_169105 | JGI IMG/M metagenome (GOLD analysis project Ga0224501, IMG submission 169105) | Sediment microbial communities from San Francisco Bay, California, United States - SF_Oct11_sed_USGS_8_1 | ecosystem: Environmental > Aquatic > Marine > Sediment | place: USA... | reverse complement strand
ATTGGTTCACTAGCTAGCTGAACTCATCCATTATGTTTAGGTCTCTGGGCAAGACATAGTAGTTCTTGTTGATGAGACCAGCCCCCCAGATATTAGGATAGAAAAAACAAGCCGTTCTCGGATACAATACGCCAGGAATCGGGGGCACTCCCTCACGATTGAGGTATTTGTTGACCTTGTCGTTCGGTGGACCATAACAAGGCAGTTTGGCCCTTCTTCTGACAAAAGACTTCCTATCAATCCATCCCAGAAAGAATATCCTAGATTCGGGAAGATACAAGTTGGCAAAATGTTCTTTCCTAAAGGCATAATTGGTCTGCGGAAGGATATTTCTATTCTTAAATCCACTAAGAACTTCTTTGTCTAATAGGTTCTCTATTTCCATTGTCAGGCAGCCAACGAAATCCTTGAAATCTTCTTTATCCACTCTGACGTAGGAGAAGCCGGAAAGATTCGAGAGATCTATGGAATCCCCTTCTTTGAGATCGAAAGCTTCTTCACGAAATTCTCCTGCCTTTTCGTAGCCTATATAAACTCCTATGCTTCTCTTCTCCCCGCCTCGCAGGTATTTATCCAATTTCGCTTCGGATTTGAGAGAGAAGGTGATTGAGATTCCCTTTCCTTCTTCCTCTCGAGCAAGGACAAGCTTCTTGTAGTTTAGGAAATCACCTAGCTGCATAGGGACCACTGAAATGTAATAACCGCCCTTTCTGCCAGCGAACTTCTCTCTGATGAAATTGATTGATGAAACGATGGCGAAGATATAGTAGTCTTTATGTCTTCTAGTTTTTACATCAAACTGCTCACTGGGAACGAGGCAAGGAAAAAATCTCCTGTAGTCTGCTCCTTCGTAATTCCTGTTCTCAATCAGGTACCTCAAGGTGAACTTCGACCGGATCTTAGGTTTATCATATTCCCTGTAGTGCGCAAATGATTTCACATCGAGTATCCTGCCTGCAGGTAAACCAATGTCAAATGTGTCTTCGGTACGGTAGTTGGACCAGTCTTTGAGGACAGCTATCCCTCTTCTCTGGAGCTCTGATATAAGGCATTGTTGAACAGTCACGCCTGTGACAATCCTCATCATGCGTTTGTACCAAGTCCATTCTGAAGCCCTTATGGCCAAACGGTTAAAGGTCCAATTGACTGATCTTGACGCATACCGTACGGCATCCAAGAGGTTCTGTGAAGAAGGGGTAGTTTCCCAAATCTGATTTCGACGTGACAAATGGGTCATATAATCTACCTTTGCGGCTGGATTGCATAGGAACATATCATACTGACATCACATGCTAAGCAAGTTTCCGGAGAAGCTCGGGGGATGAATAGGAAATCGGTTAGTCTCCTCAAATCTCCCTCTAGATTCTCCTTGAACTCGCGAAGCTTGCGCTCAGATACGTCGATTTCGACCATACGTAGACTTTCCATTTTATATGTGGCTGCAACGTCTATTAGACTTGCACTAGATATTGGAATAGCAGCTTGCTTCAGAGACAATGCGTAGAATCGAATTTGAGAGACATATCGCCTCAAGAACTGTTCGCCAATGGAGGATTTCCACTCAAGAATTTTCAAGCCTGAATCGTCCTTGACCAGACAATCGATCTTCCCAGTGATTGTAACATTTCTGACGATGAGAGCGATATCAACCTCGCTCTGCACCTGTCCTTTGAGTAATCCTAGTGAGGCCATTCGTTCTACCCTCCTTTTTATTGCTTCCTTGTGCACGACTAGTCGCATACCCGATTCGTATGGAATGTGAGTGTACCGGTGTACAAGCTGCTCCAAATCGGTGGATGGTTCCGTCGACCTTCTCTGGATGATCTCGTGGAGTGAGCGGCCGAAACCTAGCTCATCTTGTATTGGGGGATATATTCCAGAATTGCGGCGAAGATGATATTGAAGGGGGCATTCGAGATACAACAGTAGGCTAGAAAGATCTATTATGAGACTTCTTGTCTTTGTTGGTTCTTCCTCTTGCGTGAACTCAAACTGAGACAAGACCTTCAATGGTTCTGCATATTGCAGGTGTCGCGTGCCGAGGAGATCACCTATGAATTTCGACATTCTAGTACCCTTTGTCTTGAAGCCGAGCATGAATAGGCTGTTCTTTGCTCGAGTCATTGCAACATAGAAAAGCCGTCGCTCATCAACTTCTGATGTTCCGTACCTCTCAGCTATTTCATCAGAAAAGGATGTTTCGTGTCGCCTAGTCCTTACTGGGAACCTTCGACTGACCAATGAGGGAAGAATAACAACTGGCCACTCCAGACCCTTCGCCTGGTGAACAGTCGTGACTATCACAGCATCCGCAGACGCCATCATCATATTGGTTTCTCCAAAATCATCTTTTCGACTGGAAAACATGTAGGCAATCTGCTTGTATACATTGCTAGCTGTAGTTTTCTTTGGCTGACCACGAATAGTTCTACGATGAATTTCCTCAACGGACCTCACTATTTGTGTGAGGGTTCCTATCTGCGGCAACAAGTCTAGTTCTTCTCCAGTCAGATACAGGCCAATTCTTTCGAGGAAGTGGTAGAGGTATGACCGTACATTATAGACTTGCGGCTTGTTGTTTCGCATGTCTAGACGCCATTGCTCAAGATAGTCGCTGACCTCAGCTAGGTTAGACTGCAGCAAATTCTTGAGTCCTCGACCAAGGGTCTGAGTAAGAGTGTCTCGCATCGATTCTTCTTCTTTGCTTCGAGGTTCTTCGATATTGGACAGAAGCATGAACAATGGCACGAAAACTTCAGTTATGATTGTTCCATCAAGATTAACTTGAGGTGAGAAGAATGGAATGTCCATCTGTCTCAAAGACCGAAGAATGGTGGGGGCCGATGTTTTTGCAGACCTAAGAAGGATAGCGATATCTCTGAATCTGAATCCTTGCTCTTTGAGCATTAGGATGAGTTTGCCGACCAAAATGGATTGATCATTTTCTGAAGAAGCTTCAAAGAAAGCATTGATTCGCCTATCTTCGTATCGTTTCGTTTTGTAAGGGACCATTGACTTGTCAAGTTTCGGCTTGATGGTTTCGGCGAAAGCCTCAGCCATTCCCACTATCTGTGGAGTTGATCGGTAGTTAGTGCCAAGAACGTGAAAGGAAACGTCTGAGAAGGAATCGGTGAGGTTCAGCAATAATGATACATCCGATCCTCTCCATTGGTAGATAGACTGCAAATCGTCGCCTACGACTGTCAGCTTGGCCGAGTCACCTATCAATCCCTTTATGAGCATTAGCTGGGCAGGGTTTATATCTTGGAATTCGTCAACGAAAACATGGTCCACCTCAGCCTTGCGTTCTGAGATCAACTCCGTTGCATATCTAATCATGCCGCCAAATGATAGCAACCTATTGTTTATGAGTATGGCATTGAACTTGGTGATCGCCTCTCTTAGGAAAGAAGGAATCTCCTCTACACTAAGGAGTTCATTCTCGTACAGCTCGTAATCCTTTAGAAATCTTTCGATGTTTTTGCCGAAACTCATACCGTAGACTTCGTCCAAGCCCAGAGTATCGTAGAGCCGGTAGACCAACGACTCAAGGTTGATCTCATCAAGGGGTTCGAAGCCGAAAAATCTTTCATTGCTGAGTAAATATCGGTAGCAGAAACTGTGAATAGTCCCGACGAACATCTTTGATAGATCAGAACCTAGCTCCTTGAGCTCTTGGAAAACTCTTGATCTCAACTCATCTCCTGCTCTCTCGGTGAAAGTGAAAGCAACGACCCGTGAAGGTTCCAAACCATCCATTCTGATGGAATTGACAATTCTCGCAACTAGCGTTCTGGTTTTACCAGAACCAGCCGAGGCTAGAATTGCAACGTATCTGGACTGGTCCTCCACTGCTTTTCTCTGATCGTTATCAAGTATCATACTCATAAATTCCCGTCACATCTGTCGGGATCATGGTCAAAACGCTGCTTACGTACTCAAACTCAATATTGATTCGTTCCCGTTTTCCCTTGCCGATATATCTAATTGAGGTGCAATCAGGATAGCCCTGCTGGATGCTTTCGACTCTGATATTTAGGTCGTTGGCTATTAGCCCGAATAGATACACTACGCCTTGTTCATTTATAGGACTGTAAACTAGACCTCTGAAATTGAGAGGAGATCCAACGATCTTTCTGTCGGGCAAACTCCCTCAACCCATTTCTCTAGAATGACGCTAATACTATCTCGGGGAATCGCAATTTAAATGTTTGAGGGCACAGCTAGCTAATATACCAGAGCTGATCATCCACGGATTACAAGTTTATTGCAGCTATGTCAGATCGGATTTTTTCAATGACCTTCTTCTCTATTCCTATTCCTTCAAGCAATTTGTACAGCTCGTCAGCGTTGACAATGCTACCGCAATTGGGACAGGCATAGACAGTCGCTCTATGCATGGCTGCCTCTACATCGCACTTAGAACATTTCCTCATTAGTCATTCCTCCCAATCATAAGATAGATAGAAAGCCGGATATAAGCCTGCAGGGTAGTTCCACAATCAGCCAACTTCTCTTCTTTCTCAAAGGGAACGATGTGAAATAAGTCTTGAGTAGCTCATCTGTCAATATATAGACAGTTCCACGTTTGCTAGTCCTTGAGTCTTCCTCCGATACATAAACCGCTAGTCTATCTTGATTGTTCATACCTCTTTTATCCACTGTAGCTGGATATTCGATATTGTGATACATAGAGGGGTAGGGATGTCAGAGGGAGATGATTCATGGGATATATGGCGAAGGGATGTTGAGGAATTCAGAACAACATTGCCCTGCGGAGGACGGAGATACCAGTGGTTGATAGGATACTTGGGTAATCCTGACTCGAAGATCATGTTTGTTTGTGAGATCCCAAGTCTAAGCAAGAGATTCACACAGCAACAACCACCAGATTCTACGGATGAAAATCTACAGTGGAATGTTCATGCGGGCGATTGGCTATTTAGAAATATGCTCTGCGAGTTCGGTTTCAAAGAGAACTCTCCCAAAGAAGCTGGCGGATGGAAATGTTGGATAACCGACTTCATTAAGTGTCCGATAGAGAACCTGAATGCACTTGATGAGACGGAAAGACATTCGATATTCAAGAGAAGTGCCAGGATACTCGAAAGAGAGATAGAGTCGCTCGACCCGGTTCTCATAGTCACAGTTGGCAACAATGCATACCAGTACTTCAACAAATACGTCAAGATCACTGTGCCTAGGCTGAAGAAGATGACTCACTATAGCTACATAATGCTTAGGCCCGATCGAGATGGCAGGAGGGCTGGAGATCGCAAAAGGATAGAAGAGTACAGAGAAGAATTTGGAAGAATAAGACAGCCATACGAAGAAGAACTCAGGAAACGTTCCCTTGAAGATTGCCAGTCAGTTCACTTCTCGAAGAGAAAGCTAGAAGTCAATGCAAAAATGACCAGCTACTTGGAATAGTAGAGAACCTCTTAGCTGTCTAAATATAGACAGTTCTCCTTCCTACCGCCTTTGACTAGCAAGTGTACCCCCTCCCCCCTAAGGTACGTGGTTCTATATGTACCCCAAAGTTGGATTCACCAATTGTTGGGAGTGTAGAGTTTGGAAGCATCTGATGATGAAAAGATTGAGATGCTTAAGGAAGGCTAGCTGTGATTCTAGAGTAGCTCAGAAATCTCAGTTTCCCTATCGGATGAAATGATCAGACGTCTAGGTTGACCAATTCATACTGCAGACTGCCTAGACCCACTTTCTCTCCAAGGCTGAGCAGTGCAGTCCAGTCTTTGCCTGTGATATAGCGAATCTTGTCAAATCCTGCCTTTAACGCCTCGCCGTTCTTCTTATTCCCCAGAACACTGTTAGGTATGCCAACGGCGTCATTAACCAAGTCTGCTGAAGCCTTATCTATGGCTATGGGGTCTAGAGAAGCAACAATTCCAATCTCTGGTACCATAGGCATATCACTGTAAGGGGGGCAGTCGCAGTGGGGTGTGACCTCAGTGATAAAGTTGATGTAGCCCATGCGCTCCTTTCCAACCCTCTTTACCACAGCTGTAAAGTTGTCGACTATACCCTCAAAGAATCCCTCTCCCATGAGAAATCTTTCTTTAGGAAGATTCACGGCGGGGTCTTTGTTATGTCGCCCACAGATGGCAGGGCAGCAAAGGCAGGAAACGCATTTAGACCAATCGAATTCGGCTTTTCCCTCAACCATGGTTATAGCTCCTGTCGGACACCACTTGATGCACATCTTGCAGCCCGTACACCTCTCTATGGAGTATCGAGGGAATCTGTCATTCATGTGAGCCATAGCCTTCCCTAGCTTGGTAGCTCCTCCTATACCCAGATTCTTGAGGGCGCCTCCGAGTCCTGCACCAGGATGGGCCTTAAAGTGGGCGACCGATAGGATAGAGTGGGCATGGGCTAGAGCCGAAGCTATATGTGCTTTCTTCATTCTCAACCCATCTATGGGAATTTCCACACTGTCTATTCCTAGAAGACCATCCGCACAGATGATGGGGGCGTCTATGGTCTCGGTGGTGAATCCATTATAGGCAGCTACCTTGATGAGCTGGTGGGCAAAGGACCTTTCTCTATGGCCCAGTCCGCAAGTTTCTGTTGCGAAGGGAGCTCCGCCTCTTTTCTTGATGTTTTCCACGATTCTCCTGATGTATACAGGTCTGAGTTGTCGTGTCGTTCCGAATGTGCCAAAGTGTGTCTTGACGGCCACTAGGTCGTCCTTCTCAAAGATTCCGCCCAGCCTAGCCTCTTCAAAGAGTATGTCTATCTTTTCGAGGAGGTTTTTTCTCTTACTGCCCTTTCTTATTCTGAAATCGACATGATATACCTTCGAAGTCATTTTTCCACCTTCATCATAAATCTTGTAGCTCCTGCGCATCAGCTGACTCCATATCTTGTTAACCGATTCCTTTTTATCCTCTTTGCTCTTTTGAACTGAACTAGAAAGAAGCCTGAGGTGTCCTTGTCTTTCCCTTCTCTTCACTGAGTGTTCTCCGCACAGCTCCCTCACCATGGATGCTAGCTCAAGGAATTCGGTTGAAAGGTCCAAACATTCCAGCCATTCATCATGTACACGGAGCAAGAAGCATCACCCTCAGAAGAGCAGCAACATGACATCGCAGTAGCTGACGCGCGGTACCCTTTACAAGAAAGACATAAATCATCTTTTCAAGAACTTCTGACTAATATGATCAGGTTCGATAAGCGTGAACAACACTTCGTAGCCAGCCCAAAGACTGAGTTGGATGCAAATAAGCTGAAATATCCATTGTCAATCTCGTTGCAGGTTACAAGGGACTGCAATCTGAATTGCGCCTATTGCAGTGAAGTAGGTGATATACCAAATCCTTCTCTCGTGAAAGTGAGGAAGATGATCACAAATCTCCGTGGTGTGAAAAGAATAATCCTCACGGGCGGAGAACCCTTGATAAGAGACGATTTAACTGAAATAGCTGAATATACGAGAAAATCAGAATTCGAAACAATATCTCTGGCAACAAATGGCGTTTTTGTCACGTATGAATTGGCAAGAAAACTGGTGGGTCTTATTGATTATGTTGATGTCACAATAGACGGTCCTAGGAAAGTACACAATACAATACGAGGGAAATACGATACGGTTGTGGATGGAGTTAGGATTCTGCAAAATGTGGGATTCCCCTTTTCGATTGTTACAGTTCTTTTCCGTGGAAATGCCGATAGTATTCTTCTTACATGTCAAATAGCCGATGTTCTTGGGGCAAAGAAGCTAAAAATCATGACGCCGATCGCCAAGGGAAGGGGCAAGGAAATCGTCTCTGAACAGTTGAGTTCGGGTGAGCTGTTGAATGTCTTCGAGAAGATTAAAGCCGAGAAAGAAACGAACGGCTGGTCGCCGAGAATCACTTTGACCGACTGGAATGTGGTAGGGGAAGGACATGCGATACTTGTACATCCGAACGGAGATGTCGTAGCCTCGCCAGTACCTTCAGAAGAAGAGTGCATCTGGCCGCTGGGCAACGTGCTGAGAGAAAACATAAAATCCATATGGAAGAGATATCCCTATAAGGAAAATCACTTGAACAAATATTTGGAGAAGACACTGCATGTCTGCTGAATGACTAGTGGGGCATATGGATAGTTTCAAAGGCAAACCCAAAGGAATGTTCGTAGTTTTTGAAGGTCCACATGCATCAGGAAAGACGAAGCAATCGAAAATGCTGAACGAATCTTTGCGGGATAAGGGAATTAAATCGCACTATACCAAAGAACCATACTGTGATGATTTTGTACCGTTGATAAAGATGTGCTCCAAGCGAGAGTTGATCAATTCCCCAGTCTTGATGTATCTTCTAGCTGCGGATAGATACATCCATGTCCAGGACATCAAATCCTGGTTAGAGAATGGAATAATTGTGGTATGCGATCGATATGTGCTTTCAAGTTGGGTTTACCAACAGATACAAGGAATACCTCTGAGCATCATTACAAGAACCAACTATTTCGCTATTAATCCTCACTTGACATTTTACTTTGATGTACCTTTCGCAGAGCGGCTTGCAAGAGTGCGCCGAACACACACGGTGCCGCCAACGTATTTTCTAACAGAAGATAAACTAATTGAGGAGCAGGAACTTTATCAGAGGTTAATCAGTAACTGGGATGAGGGAAGCTATGGGAAAATTGCTGTCATAGATGGACAACAAGACATCATGAAAATTCACAGGATTATTGAGGATCTGGTTATTGGCGAACTTAAATGATCCATCTCTCTAGCAATCCTGCTTGGTTTTGTGCAAAACTGAACCAGGATTTTGGATTATGGGAAACTCGCCTTAGCCAGGCTAGGTCTTCGAGTAGCATAGCATCTGGCGACTCAACGATGAACGAGTAATCGTAACCCATATCGCCTAACACCGCGAACAGATAAGGTAAAGGCGGCCTGCAAGTTCTTACGCTAAGGTGCCTTCTCTCTTGGCCATTCTTGTACTCGATTCCGCTTCCATGAAAATAGAAATTGTCTAATCCTAATTCGTCTTCTAGTCGAGTGAGTACTAGACGAAAATCGTCCATCGTCCTAGGGAATCTTCCATTAGCTCTGGCGAAAATGTGTGCCCAATCTATTACGGGAATAGCCACATCCAGTGACAGTTTATCTACAACAGCCAAAACCTCATCTATTGATCCAATTTCGTTTCTTCTCCCTGTAGTCTCTATCCCCAAGACAGGATTGTTGAAATTGGAGCTCTCTCTAGCTAGGCAAATTGCACTATCGATTTCTCTAACTATCGTCGGCAAGAGTTCCTCAAAACTTCTTTCTCCATAATAGCCGAGATGGCAAACCGAGATAGTTTCTAGTTTGGCGGCGAATTTGACGCCTTTCAAGATATGTCTTACAGAGTTACGTATCTTCTCTTCGACTGCCCAGCTCAAGAAAAAGGGTATGTGACCGCTGAGTTTGATTCCAAATCCTTCGGCTAATTTTGCTGTCTCTTCGGGGAAATGGTCCGGGACGCCGTGAGCAAATCCCATCTCATAAGCTTCTACTGAGTTATTGTGAAGTTTCTGTAGGAATGTGTGGATGTCTCTTGCATAAAGTCTAGCAACGCCGAACACTGACATAGAAAGACATATCCCAAAAGATGCTCTAAAGTCTTAGGGTTGTTTGCTGAAATATCCCTTCTTTTGCAGACTCTCCAGTAAGCGATCGACAGTCGGATGTATTTCATCAGCCAATTCGTAGACAAAAGGGCTGTGACCATCTTCTGATGGGTGGACTACTAGGGCCTCAACACGAGAGGTGTTTCTCGCATACCTCAGTTCATGCTGCGCGCCAGGAGAAAGGGTTGGTCTATATCCAATAACAATGTCACTCTGAATGATAAGTCGTTCATCTCTGGACACTATCTGCCCATTTATGTCGCTTATGACAGGCAGTACATCACCTACGTCATACTCAAATTCTTCTTTTCCTCTTCTTATTCGAATATAAGGCTCAGGATGAGGCGTTCTTAGATTCTCTATCAGTGCATCCTGTAAGAGCTTCTCACCAATTGCCATAGGATCAAACACAATAAAATGTCTCTTCAGCTTCCTAAGAAACTCAGAAGTTTCAGACAGAAGCGCAGGATCACTTTTCGCGCTGGTGACTGGATAACTTGCATAGACTTTCTTCTTGTTTGACTCAAACATTAATTGGTATATTAGGGTAGGGATCTGCTCACGAGCAATTAGATAGTGTGGAATACCCTTTCTATGAATGTTTCTAGCAATTTGCTGGGCTACTAGGGATTCGACTTCTCTCCACCACAAGATATCTTTGAGAGATATGTACCTTACTGGTCCGGCGTTCGGGTTATGCTGGATACGATTCTTGATCATATACACGTCGTCAATTACTGTTACGAAGATATCAGGTTTGAACTCTGCCAACCTTTTCCAATCAAGCAGACAAAACAAGCTACTCCTTCTGTAATAGACGGCGTGCATTGCCAATATCACATTTTCCTTTCTTTCCGATTCTTGGATAATCCTATCAAGAGTTCGGTTCTTAGCATTGAGTAGATTCTTCTCGGGGACATCCAAATAGTTGGGGACCCTGAGCTCTTCCCTACTACACATTTCATGTTCGAGGTCAAATGCAACGTCCACGGATGCATTCTCAAAAGCGACGCTGTCAAGGACGACATCAAGGTCAGCCCCGCTGCCTTTCTTGTCCTTGCAGTTGCAAAAAGTGCATATTCTGTCCAAGATATCTGCTTTACTCAGACCGGAAATACCAGTCAACACAACTCTCATAACGCAACCAATAGACTGTTTGTGGGTGCTTTATTTAAGAGTTCATTTGACTATGCTCTTGCTTAGGAACATCTTTGATCCAGATTCACTGAGTGTCTTCTTCGGAGCCATAAAGCTCCGAATAGATAGGTCGCAGTGATACCTAGAAAATCTTCGTAGTCCGTGAAAAACAACTCAACTTCCCTCCAAGATATGGGTTTCCCGTGAAAATAGATTAACGATATGGCTTTTCTGATAGAGATGTCGCATACTGGGTAAGCGTGGAGTCTTGCCAAGCCGTCATAAAGAAAAATTCTGGAGGTCCAATAGCCTATTCCTCGGTATTCTGTAAGTCTTTCAATGATTTTCTCGTCACTGAGTCTTGCCAATTCGAAAAGATCCAAATCGCCCGAGGCGACGTCGCGGGATAGTCTTTTGATGAGCTTCCACTTGTAGCCCACATTACAATCAGTTAACTGGATTTTGCTTGCGCCTGAAATCGCCTGAGGGGACGGAAAGCTGTAATACTCCATCCCTTTTATGAGACGCTTGATGCCAAAACGCAGAACTAAGAGACAAACAGACTGCCGAGCTGTGTCGGCCCGTACTACCTGCCTGACAACTGCTTTCACTAGTGACTCAAAGGGATCTTGCGATAAGTGGGGTTTCAATCCGCGTAATCTCTTTACTACCTCTGAAAATCCAGCATCGTCTGAAGCTTTGTCGTAAAAGGGTAATAGATCGAGTTCAGAACAGAACACTTGCATTATGCTTTCTCTTAGTTGTCTTTCTTCGTCCGTGCTACAATCACAAAAGTACTTGACGAGCAGATGGGGTTGGCCTCCGTCATTCTTCGGCTCGACACACACTGGAGCATATCTCCCGCAGGGAATTCTTATCATGCATCTCCAACTGGTTCGTGAATATATGTAGGGAAGAGGAATTGCCTCAGATTGTATCGCTAGATTCCGATAGAGCGCAAAATCAAAAGGAAGTCTAACTGGAACCTCAAAGGATCCACTTTCATCATCGTGGGGGTTGGATAAGAGTCTTGGGACGGCTTCTATACCTAGCATGAACATCATCCGGCATCTGCTTAGTTACAGATTTTCGCTTCCTAGTGAGCCCGTACAAACTGTTTTGTTATTGAAACAGTAGCGTTTTTAACATTTGCTCTCTCCAGTCGGTTTCTTTGTCCCGCTCTGCGAGAGCTATTATATTTTAACTGGTTCCGACAGAATATACTTGAACATCATACAAGTCTATTTCCTACGTTTAGATCGCAGCAGACACATCCGAACGTAGGAGGCGGTATGGAACCTTGGATGAACGTTATGCCTCACTAGATTGCTTGACCTTATGGGGAGGAATCGGATGTGGCCATCGATTCCACTCGGCTATAGATAATGACTTCAGGAAGTTTATCTTGAATCAAATTGACGAAGCGAGACGCGTTAGACAAGAACGACGAAAAGACAGGAACCTTCGCAATGTGATAAAAAGCCTTTCTGAACGCGGACTTGAGATCGTTGATAAGTTGACTGGCTATGACGAGAATGACGTAGTTGGACTAACAGGAGAGATAGTCATGGAGGATTTTATTGTTGATCTTTCTTTTGAGCCTGTCTTTCCGAAATGGCGTTACTCAGGAACAAGCAAGTCTAGAGGTATAGACTTGGTTGCACGAAAGCGATTCGGCGATGACTGGGAACTTGTA
>Ga0224501_10003431_pt1 | contig 12463 bp, 10 predicted proteins | sample SF_Oct11_sed_USG_4_FD_169105 | JGI IMG/M metagenome (GOLD analysis project Ga0224501, IMG submission 169105) | Sediment microbial communities from San Francisco Bay, California, United States - SF_Oct11_sed_USGS_8_1 | ecosystem: Environmental > Aquatic > Marine > Sediment | place: USA... | reverse complement strand
CTGGCACGCAGTCAGGCACCGGTTTACATTAGTGGTGAATCCGGCAGTGGCAAGGAACTCGCTGCACGCATGATCCATGAAAATGGCGCACGCAGTGACAAACCCTTTATGCCAGTCAACTGTGGCGCTATTCCGGAAAACCTGATTGAAAGTGAATTATTTGGTCACAAGAAAGGCAGTTTTACCGGCGCAACCTCTGACAAGGAAGGTTTGTTTAAAGCCGCTGACGGCGGTACGTTGTTTCTGGATGAGATCGCCGATCTGCCATTACATATGCAAGTCAAACTGTTACGCGCCATTCAGGAAAAGAAAATCCGACCTGTCGGTCATGAAAAAGAAATCCCGATTGATGTACGCATTTTGAGTGCCACACACAAAGACCTGAAACAAATGGTGGATGCAGGCGAATTCAGACAGGATTTGTTTTACCGGTTAAATGTGATTGAACTTCCTATTCCGGCCTTACGTGAACACACGCAGGATATCCCTCTTCTGGCCGAACACTTTCTTGCTCTTTTGGGACAGGAGACCAATGAGACAATGCCTGTTTTATCACAAGAGGCCATCACTGCACTGCAATCATATCCCTTCCCGGGCAATGTACGTGAGCTGGAAAACATCCTTGAGCGTGCCATGACATTGTGTGAGAACAACCAGATTACTGCACAAGACCTGCAACTACCTGAAAATAGTCAGGTAGAGATACAGCAAGAAATGAATGATACTAAACCACTGGACTCCAAGCTTGATAACATTGAAAAAGAACAGATAGTGAAGGCCCTACAGGAAACCAAATACAACCGTACCAAGGCAGCTGAGTTACTGGGGATGAGTTATCGCTCTCTAAGGTATAGGTTGAAGAAGCTAGGGATAGAATAAGTTCCTTCTGGCTATATATACAGTATATGAAATCCAAAGTGACACAAATTGTCACTTTCTAACAATCAATGTCATAAAAAGCCTCTAAATACAGGCTAAAACCCTACTTAAATTCGTTCAAGAAGCCTCCAAACCCTACCGATATGTGAATCAGTTCACGCTGTAATGAGCTAAATGCAGGAAAAATGGACATGTCTTGGCGCTGTCCTAAACTCTGGCATGAATCATGCAAAAGTAGTGACAGGCAACATCAGATTTCAGGTCATTTAATCAATCTGGCAAGCCTGAAAAATTTAAATAACAGGAGAAACATCATGAAAAAAGTACAACAAGGTTTTACATTGATCGAACTCATGATCGTTGTTGCGATCATCGGTATTCTAGCAGCCATCGCGATTCCGGCTTATCAGGATTACACAACAAGAGCAAAAATTACCGAAGGTTTAGGTATGGCAGCGGCTGCAAAGACATCCGTGTCTGAATATGTTGTTTCTCGGGCAACCTGGCCTGCTGATAATACAGCGGCAGGTATCACCTCACCTAACACAGCTTATGTCTCATCAGTAGCTGTTAATGGTACTCAGGTTACAGTTATCTTTAATGCTGCGAACCTTGGTGGCGTGAGTGCAGCTTCCAACAGCCTTATCTTTACTGGTGCGACAGATGCAGCTGGCACAGTAACCTGGACATGTACTGCTGGTACTCTGGCCAGTAAATATCGTCCAGCAAACTGCCGTTAATATTACGGCTAAGCAGTTAGAAGTAAAAAACCCCGCCCTGATTTCAAGGCGGGGTTTTTTATATTTATAATATTCTCAAAATTACATTATAATCAATTCGATAATATCTGCTATGAACAACTACGCTTAACTAAATCGGCTATATTATTAAACTTACATTACAAAATAATAAAGGCCTCATATGCCAGTTTTAGAAAAGTGGTCTCCTCTCTTATTTGTCTGCATACTTTTACTTGCTATATTAATTTTCTGGCCTGCCTTATCAGGTCCTTTTTTGCTGGATGATTTTATTCACTTTCCCCGCTTAGCCGAAACAGGAACAATCGATACAGCAAGAGAAGTATATCAACTGATGTTTGGGGGGGGAGGCGCAACCGGAAGACCACTCAGTTTTTTATCTTTGCTCATAAATGACAACGCATGGCCATCTTCCCCATGGGGTTTCAAATATACAAACCTGATGATCCATCTACTTAATGGTGTGCTGGTATTTGTATTCTTTCGTCAACTTGCAAGCCTGTTAGATCGAACTGGTAATAAAAAATATACGAATATAACCGCACTTGCCGCCATGACGATCTGGTTGTTACACCCCATTCAGCTTTCTCCCATGATGCTAACCATACAACGCATGACGTTACTCATGGCACTGTTTACGCTACTAGGGCTTATAACTTACACCAAAGGCAGAATCATCGTCGTAACCAACACCATTAAGGGTTACCTGATAATGAGTATCGGTGTTGCCGGATTTGGTATTCTAGGAGCGCTTTGCAAAGAACCTGCCATTATGATGGTGTGCTATATATTTGCAATAGAGGCAACTATTTTTTCCAAAATTCAACTAACAAAACCACCCGCCTTTAAATACTGGATGTTAACCTTTATTTATATGCCTTTTATATCCATATGGGCTTATTTCCTTCATGATTTAGGTTACATGAATGAATTATATGTGAAAAGGGAATTTAATATGAGTGAGCGTCTTATGACAGAGGCACGTGTACTCACAGATTATCTACGTATAATATTTCTTCCCAGTATATCAGCCAGTGGCCCCTTTCATGATGATTACTTAATTTCACGTGGTTTACTACAACCTGTTTCTACGTTGATAAGTATTATCACCATCTTATTAAGCATCATATTTGCATTTCTAAAAAGAACTCAATACCCACTTATTTCTTTTTCTATTCTCTGGTTTTTTCTAGCTCATACATTGGAATCAACAATCCTGCCCATAGAACTTTATTTTGAGCATAGAAATTATCTTCCAATGATAGGGTTCATATTTGCATTTTCATATTGGGCCATAAATTCTGTTGGAAAAATTAAAGGTGTTTTTCAGATGGCAATTTTGATATTTATTATTCTTGAATCAGGGGTGAGTTATACATCAGCACAGGTATGGGGAAATAGAGCACTTATTGCTACAATTTGGTCATATGAACACCCTGGTTCACTACGTGCACAACTAGGCGCAATTAGATTCTGGTTGGACCTTGGAGAAAGAGAAAAAGTTGCTCAACATTTTAACATTGCATTAGCTAATCGGCCCGATGATGCTGGAATATATATGTACCGATATTTAGTCAATGCATGTGGCCTTAATGATAAATTACAACTTGATATGGACCTTGACAATTTACGCAAGATAGCCCCTTCTTCGAATTTTGAGCATGCAAGTATTGAAAGTATTAAATACTTAATTGATAAAATGAGAGAAAATAAATGTATATCAGAGTATAAAGATGTTCTAGAAATTATTGATCTTTATCTGAGTAATGAAAAATTTTACAACATATCACAAATACGAGGTCTGCTTTACCAACAAAAATCCAGAGTATATCTAATGATGCGTGATCTTGATAATACAATAAAAATGCTAGACTTCACTTACAAGGCCATACCAAGATATAGCTTTGCATTAAATCAAGCCTATTTGCTAACAACCGCTGGCTTACACAAAGATGCGCTCGAATATATAAAAATAGCCAAAAACACAAAACCCCATAATTTAAGTGCACGAACATGGAAAAACAAAGATATTGAAGAATTAGAAAATGCGATATTAGATGATATGTCACGACATGATGATAAAGAACATAAATAGCAATTTAGAAAAAATCATTGCATAGACCTTATTTGATTTATTTTTGAGATGCTAAGCAAATATCGAAAATAATTCTACTCAAAATAATGTGTACGTATTACCTTGAGGTCTGATAATTAGATTTACTTAAAAATTACAACTTAATAGAATAAATCTCCTTTCTATACTATAAATACATAAAACCAAGGAGCTTGCCATGTTCGAAAACAAAATAATAGCAGTGGTAGTTCCTTGCTACAATGAGGGAATACTCATTGGGCGTGTTATAGAAACCATGCCTGATTTTGTAGATCGAATTTATATAGTTGACGATTGCAGCAAAGACAATACAGTCGAAATAATCCAGAGCTATGTAGACAAAGACTACAAATCAAAAATCAACCTTATAAGGCATGAAATAAATCAAGGTGTTGGTGGCGCAATTGCATCGGGCTATAAAGCTGCGCTTGCAGATAATATAGATGTTACCGCTGTCATGGCGGGTGACGCCCAAATGGATCCCACTGAACTTGAAAAAATAATTATCCCTGTTGTACGAGGTGAATATGATTACACCAAAGGTAACAGGCTTTTTTCAGGTGATGCATGGAATATTATTCCTCGCATCCGTTATCTTGGTAATTCAATTCTGTCTCTGCTTACTAAAATCGCATCGGGGTATTGGCATGTAGCCGATTCCCAGTCCGGTTATACAGCAATCAGTTTGAATGCACTGAAGACAATAAACTGGGATCATATGTATAAACGATATGGTCAACCTAATGATTTACTGGTTCGCCTGAATATTTATAGTTTCAGGGTAAAAGATATACCTATCAGGCCGGTTTACAATATTGGTGAAAAGTCTGGAATTAAACCTATCCGCATGGTACCCAAATTATCCTTTTTATTATTTAAGCTGTTCTGGTTCCGCATGTTTCAGAAATATGTAATACGTGATTTCCATCCTCTCCTGTTTTTCTATGGTTTGGGTACATTGTTATTTCCTACCGGAATCATTTTCGGTCTTTATTTAATTTATATTCGATTAATGGGTGCTCCAGTAGCAGAAACAAGCGCTCTGTTTGCTGCTTTTCTTTCTATTATGGGGATTCAATTCCTGTTATTTGCCATGTGGATGGATATGGAAACCAACAAGGATCTGAAATAGAGTTAAAAGATGAAAATCATCCATACTCTTTTATATATTTTTTTAAGGCTGTTTTATAAAAAAATAAAGGGTGCTAACCCGCTTCATATATTGGCAACAACCTTTTTTACGCAAAAAATCCTTGGTTTCAATCGCTTTGTATCTTGGCCCGTCCACCATTCAAGCCGTGTTCTATATCCTCGAAAAATAAAAGTAGGCATTAATTCTTTTCCCGGATGGAGTAATGGCAATTATATTCAGGCAAGAAATGGTATAGAAATCGGAAACAATGTCAGGCTTGGCCCAAATGTGGGTTTGATTAGTGCTGATCATAAACCTGATAACTTTGATCAATGGATACCATCTAAACCTATAAAAATAGGTGACAATGTTTGGGTTGGGATGAACAGCGTCATATTATCCGGCGTAACTATTGGGGATAATGTAGTGATAGGTGCTAATTCAGTTGTGACCAAAGATATTCCTTCTGATTCTGTTGCTGTTGGCTCCCCGTGTAAGGTAATAAAAAACAAAGAACCTTATACAGGTATAGATTACGGAAAAATATGAGAAAAAGCTGGCTTACATATTTTATTTATGTGTCACTGTTATTTCTATTGCTTGCACTGATAAACAAGGATTTAATTTATATTCCTGAAATAATCAACCCGGAATACTTGATAGCCTCTTTATTTTTTTTGTTTACAGGATTTATATGCAGTTCCTTACCTTGGCAACATGTTCTAATTAAATCAAATAATCCTGTTAAATTATCCGACAGTCTGATATCAATCGGCCTAACCATATTTAGTAAATATATACCAGGGAAAATATGGACCATAATAGGCCCGGCCGGATATATCGCGCAAAAATATAATTATTCTGGCAGTCATCTAACCTCGTTGTCATTAGATAATCAGCTTATTATTTTATGGACAGGATTGATTTTATCCTCTTTTGGTCTTTTTTCTTTAAATGGTTTGGAGCAATGGGGTCTTATAATTCTGATATTATGGTTTATTCTAAGTATTACTATTTTTACCAACGTATTTCATGATGCAATATCTTTTGCAATAAAATCTGTATTCAAAAGAAATATCAATATATCAAGATTATCATTCAGGAAAGTTATAGTTATAACTCCATATTTTATATTGACCTGGCTATTATGGTGTACAGGTTTTTATTTTTTAAGTCAGGCACTGACTTCTGTTGATTTACCCTTCATATCAGGTCTGGGTTTTGCCTTTGCAGGTACATTAGGAATAATGGTCATCATTGCTCCCGGAGGTATCGGAGTAAGAGAAGGAATATTAGTAGGTTATTTAATGATGGGTGGACTTGATGCAAAAGAAGCTGCCAGCATATCAATTGCGAGTCGGTTGTGGTTTTTATCTGGTGAAGGCTTTATCTTTTTTACCGCGCTAGTCCTCAAGAAAACATACAAAAAATAACTATCAGGATACTGAAACAGCTCCATTTGAAAGGGAATATTTTTCCCCTGTACTGCGACAAATAGCAGTTCCATCCCCTGTTAATGGCAAGTCAAGGCGATCCCCATGTCGGCTCATCCATCCAACCTGTTTGGCTGGCACCCCCACCATTAATGCAAAGTCTTTTACATCACTAGTTACAACAGCTCCAGCTCCAATAAACGCATGTTCACCAATGGTTACTCCGCACACAATGGTGCAATTTGCACCCAATGTTGCACCTTTCTTAACCAGTGTATCTCTGTATTCCTCTTTTCTGGAAACTGCAGAACGGGGATTGTAAACGTTTGTAAAAACCATACTTGGTCCACAAAATACATCATCCTCTAATGTAACATTGTCATAGACCGACACATTATTCTGAATCTTTACGTTATTACCAATAATCACTTTGTTGCCAATAAAAACATTTTGACCCAGTGAACAATGTTTCCCTATCTTCGCTTCACTACATACATGTACCCAGTGCCATATCCGAGTACCTTCACCTATAGAGGCACCTTTATCAACAATTGCTGTTTCATGAATTTCTGCCATGACATTAATACTCGAGTGGCAATGGAACCTTGCGTCCATCACGTGCTGAAAGGTAGGCCGCAATCAATAACTCAAGAGAACGTAATCCTTCACGTCCATCTGTTTCAGGTTCAGCTTCACCTCTTAATACCTTAATCACATTTTCATAATATCTGGGATGCCCAAATCCGTAAACAGAGCTGGTTTGGTAGCTCGCATCTTTAACCATTTGATCTATTTCATCAGGCTCAAGAAAATCCCAATGTTGAATTTCGTTAACTGCAACACCACCTACCTTTGCTGTTCCCTTCTCTCCCATAATAGTAATTGAACCCTCAAGATTCCTTGGGTAGGTGAGCATAGTTACACTCATGGAGCCAATCGCACCTGAGCGCCAACGGATATTCATCACAGCTGTATCTTCTACCTCAATATCTCTTGCAAGCGTGCCAGTCATTGCCTGTACATTTTTCACAGGGCCAATCAACCAGTCCAGTAAATCAACATAATGACTGGCCTGATTCATTAAGGCACCGCCATCAAATTCCCACGTACCTCGCCATGCGGCACTATCATAATACTCCTGCGGTCTTGTCCAGAAGACATTGACCTGAACCATATAAATCTTTCCAAATCGCTTTTTCTCTACCGCATGTTTAAGTAACTGTAATGTAGCATTACAACGGTTTTGTTTTACAACAAATAAATGAACGCCCGCAGAATCACATGCCCTTACCATACGCAACCCGTCTTTCCATCTGGTTGCCATTGGTTTTTCAGTCATAACATGAACCCCTTTTTCTGCACAAAGGATAGTTTGCTTCGAATGTAATCCACTTGGCGTACACAAGCTCACCAAATCCAGATCTTCTTTTGATAGCAGTTTTTCAAGTCTCTGATAGGCGGGTATCTTGAATTTCTGTTCAAACTGATTTGCCAAATCCTTGTTTGAATCACAAACTGCGACAAGCTCTATATCATCCTTGTGCTTTTCTATGGCTTCAAAATGTTTATTTGAAATCCTGCCACAACCCACCAAAGCCATTTTTATTTTTCTGTCTTTAATATTTGAATTAATTTTATTTTCCATCTTCAAATCCTGATTCCAAAACTGTCGTTACTTTTAATTTTATGCATAAGACCATAGGCGTAGGCACCTGATAATTCAATATGCAGGGAGTATTAATGGCCAAATTCCAAATCTCTGAAGAAATTGTCTTGCGATGGATCAGATTCAGAAAAACCTCTTGTTTTCAGCTACTGCTACTTGTTCCTGTTTTGAGAAAGAAAAGGCTAATTTTCCCCAGTTTTTAGCCGAAACAAATGGAAGGAAAGTAATATATAAGTCATTGAAATATAATGAACAGGGTGGCGACATATCATTGTTTAAACTAATATTTATGATGCTTGTCACAAAACAATAGCGGGAAATAGACTATATAAATCAATAATATGGCAACTCCAAGTACAAATATACCCTTAAGTGGCCTGGCGCGGCGGCTGGTTCAGGATGGACTCCTGACTGATATAGATGCTCAGGAAGCCAATGATCAGGCTCTGAAGAAGAAAATCCCGTTTGTGACCTATCTGGTCCAGAACGATATCCTGAAAAGCCCGGACATCGCCGCCTCAGCCTCCCATGAATTCGGGGTACCGATCTTTGATATCACGGTCATGGATACCGAATCCATGGCTACCTCATTGGTGGAAGAGAAGCTGGTTCGCCGCCACCACGCCCTGCCCCTGTACAAACGTGGTAATCGTCTGTTTGTGGCGGTAGCCGACCCGACCAATCTGCAGGCACTGGACGAAATCAAGTTCCATGTTGGTACCAATACTGAAGCCGTACTGGTAGAAGAAGACAAACTCGCCACTGCCATTGAAAAGGCAATGGATGCACAGGATACCAGCATGAGTGATCTCACTGATGCGGATCTGGATGATCTGGATATCACCTCTGATGATGATGAAGGTGGCCCGGATGTACGGGAATCTGAAATTGATGACACACCGGTTGTACGTTTTATCAACAAAGTTTTGCTGGATGCGATCAACAAGGGGGCTTCTGATATTCATTTTGAGCCTTACGAAAAAACCTATCGTGTACGTTTCAGACAGGACGGGGTTTTAAAAGAGATCGCGGCACCACCCAACAATCTGGCGCCCAAACTGGCTGCCCGTTTGAAAGTTTTATCTCGTTTGGATATCTCTGAACGTCGTGTCCCGCAAGACGGACGCATGAAAATGAATTTATCCAAAAACCGGGCTATCGATTTTCGTGTGAGTACCTGCCCAACCCTGTTTGGTGAAAAGATCGTAATGCGTATTCTTGACCCAAGCAGTGCCAAGCTGGGTATTGATGCACTGGGTTATGAACCTGAACAAAAAGACCTGTACATGGAAGCCCTGTTTAAACCCTATGGCATGATTCTGGTAACGGGCCCGACCGGTAGTGGTAAAACAGTTTCACTTTATACCGGTCTGAATATTTTAAACACCGAAGATCGCAATATCTCGACTGCGGAAGATCCGTCTGAAATCAATCTGCCTGGCATTAATCAGGTTAACGTGAACCCCAAAGTCGGACTAACCTTTGCCAGTGCGCTAAAAGCATTTTTGCGTCAGGATCCGGATGTCATCATGGTAGGTGAAATACGTGACATTGAAACTGCCGAGATCGCGATCAAGGCGGCACAAACCGGTCATATGGTGTTATCCACCCTGCATACCAATGATGCACCCCAAACCCTCTCGCGTATGGTGAACATGGGTGTTGCTCCCTTCAATATTGCATCCGCTGTTTCACTGATTATTGCCCAGCGACTGGCACGACGCCTTTGTAATGAATGCAAACAGCCGGTCGACATTCCAAAGGAAGCCTTGCTGGAAGAAGGCTTTACTGAAGATGAAATCCCTGGCCTCAAACTGTATGGACCGGTTGGCTGTGATCAGTGTACCGATGGTTACAAGGGCCGAGTTGGTATTTATCAGGTGATGCCGATTTCAGAAGAAATGGGACGCATTATTATGGCTGATGGCAATGCAATGGAACTGGCCGATCAGGCGCAGAAAGAAGGCATCCCTGACTTGCGTCAGTCGGGTCTGAAGAAGGTCAAGGATGGTTTAACCAGTCTGGAAGAAGTTAACCGTGTTACAAAAGAATAATTAAATCAGGGACTGAATCATGGCTCAAAACGCAAATGCACTCCACCAAACCACCTTTATCTGGGAAGGCTCGGATAAAAAAGGATCACGTGTAAAAGGTGAAAGTCAGGGGGCAAGTGTTGCCTTGGTAAAAGCCGATCTGCGTCGTCAGGGTATTAATCCCCTCAAGGTCAGAAAAAAACCGAAGCCCTTGTTTGGCACTCCCAAGAAAAAAATCACCAGTAAAGAAATTGCAATTTTTAGTCGTCAGATGGCAACCATGATGGCATCCGGTGTACCATTGGTTCAATCCTTTGATATTGTGGGTAAGGGGCATGAAAACCCTTCCATGGCTGAAATGATCATGACCATCAAGGGTAATGTTGAGGCTGGTGGTACATTCACCGAGGCGCTCAGAAAACATCCGTTACAGTTTGATGAACTCTATTGCAGTCTGGTACATGCCGGTGAACAGGCCGGTATTCTGGAAAAACTGCTCAATGAAATTGCAAACTATAAGGAAAAAACCGAGGCCATCAAGGCCAAGGTGAAAAAAGCCCTGTTTTATCCAGTGGCTATTATTGTTGTGGCCTTCATTATTACTGCCATTCTGATGATTTTTGTAATTCCTCAGTTTGCAGATCTATTCAAGGGCTTTGGGGCTGATCTGCCGGCTCTAACCCAAATGGTAATCGATTTGTCCAATATATTTCAGGAATGGTGGTGGGCCATTTTTGGCGGGTTAGGTGGTTTTATTTACGGCTTCATCGAAATTAAAAAGCGTTCTATAAAAGTGCAACACACTATGGATCGGCTGGCACTTAAAGCACCTGTCTTTGGTGATATTGTGCTGAAATCAACGATTGCCCGTTTTGCCCGCACTATGTCTACCATGTTTGCAGCTGGTGTACCGTTAGTCGAAGCCATGGAATCTGTCGCCGGTGCCTCCGGAAATGCCGTTTATTATGATGGCATTATGAAAATGCGTGACGAGGTTGCTACCGGCACCCAGTTAAATGTCTCCATGCGTAACAGTGGTCTGTTTCCAAACATGGTAAACCAGATGGTTGCCATTGGTGAAGAAGCCGGTTCTGTTGATGCCATGCTGGCAAAAGTGGCCGACTTCTATGAAGAAGAAGTCGATAATGCCGTTGATGCCATGGCCAGCCTGATGGAACCACTGATTATGGCAGTACTGGGTGTGCTGATTGGTGGTCTGGTTATTGCGATGTATCTACCGATCTTCAAGATGGGTTCGGTTGTATAAAAAGTCGTATTTAAGGGTTAGTGCTGAGTGTTTAATTAATACCGTTTTAGAAAAATCCCCCTCAATCCCCCTTTTGCAAAGGGGGTGGTTATTATAAAAAATGACACTATTCCAACTCTTACAATCCAACCCGGCCTTGCTTTACTTTGCTACGATCCTGTTGGGGCTTTCTGTCGGCAGTTTTCTGAATGTGGTGATCTATCGTCTGCCGGTAATGCTGGAACGGGAATGGAAATCCCAATGTGAAGAACTGCTCAACGACAAAGAGCCACCTGAAGGTGAACAGGCTTTTAATCTGATTACTCCACGTTCACGTTGTCCTCACTGCAATCATATGATCACAGCACTGGAAAATATCCCGGTCATCAGTTACGTCCTGCAAAAAGGAAAATGCACCGGTTGTGGAGCAAAAATATCTACACGTTACCCTGTTATTGAAATATTGACTGCCATTCTGAGTGTCATGGTGGTCTGGCAATTTGGTTTTAGCTGGCAATCGGGTGCTGCCCTGTTATTAACCTGGTCGCTGATTGCACTGACCTTTATTGATCTGGATACATTTCTTTTACCTGACAATATTACCCTGCCCTTTCTCTGGCTTGGCATTTTAGTCAGCTTCTGGCAACTGTTTGTTGATCTGGACGCCAGCGTTATCGGTGCAGTGGCTGGTTATATGAGCTTGTGGATGGTTTATTGGGCCTTCAAATTTCTACTTAAGAAGGAAGGCATGGGGTATGGCGATTTCAAACTGCTGGCCATGCTGGGAGCATGGCTCGGTTGGCAATCACTCCCATTGATCATTATTCTGTCATCGCTGGTTGGTGCTGTTGTTGGTGTGGCGATGATCCTGTTTAAAGGTCATGACAGAAACAAACCCATTCCGTTTGGCCCCTATCTCGCTGCCGCTGGCTGGATTGCATTGATCTGGGGAAGTGACATAACACGGGCTTATCTACAATTTTCGGGGATGTAAGTGATTTCATTTGTCATTCCGACTGAGTAGATAATATGAATAGGATATTCTACTGAAGCTTTGAAGAACTAATCGAAGGTAATATACATATGCTTGTTATTGGACTCACGGGTGGTATCGGTAGTGGTAAGTCGGCTGTATGCCACTTATTCGAGAAACTCGGGGTGCCAATTGTCGATGCCGATGTAATTTCACATGAGCTCACCCAG
>Ga0224501_10003430_pt1 | contig 12467 bp, 19 predicted proteins | sample SF_Oct11_sed_USG_4_FD_169105 | JGI IMG/M metagenome (GOLD analysis project Ga0224501, IMG submission 169105) | Sediment microbial communities from San Francisco Bay, California, United States - SF_Oct11_sed_USGS_8_1 | ecosystem: Environmental > Aquatic > Marine > Sediment | place: USA... | reverse complement strand
GCGAAGTCGGTTTTGTGCATCAAGGTGCTCGGTGGCTCCAGGCGTCGCTACGCCAGCGTTGGTGACATCATCAAAGTGAGCATTAAAGAAGCTGCGCCGCGCGGTCGCGTCAAAAAAGGCGAGATCTATAGCGCGGTGGTGGTTCGTACGGCAAAGGGTATTCGCCGTGGCGATGGTTCGCTTGTGAAGTTTGACGGCAATGCGGCTGTGTTGCTCAACAATAAGCTGGAGCCGATTGGCACCCGCATCTTCGGGCCCGTGACGCGTGAACTGCGTACCGAGAAGTTCATGAAGATCGTGTCGTTGGCTCCTGAAGTCCTGTAAGGAGGCGTTATGAACAAGATTCGCAAAGGCGACGACGTTGTCGTCCTTACCGGGCGAGACAAGGGTAAGCGCGGCAAGGTTGTGTTGCGCAAGGATGACTCGCACCTCGTCATCGAGGGTGTCAACCTGGTGAAGAAGCATGCCAAGCCTAACCCGATGAAGGGTACGACTGGCGGCATCATTGAAAAATCAATGCCGATTCACCAGTCGAATGTGGCGATCTTCAATGCGGCTTCCGGTAAGGCTGATCGCGTGGGTATTAAGCTGTTGGCTGATGGCAAGCGCGTGCGCGTTTACAAGTCCAGTGGCGAAGAAATCAAGGTGGCTTAACCATGGCACGACTGCAACAACACTATCGTGAGAAGGTCGCTTCGGAGTTGATCTCGAAGTTTGGGTACAAGTCTCCCATGCAGGTGCCCCGTATTACAAAGATTACTTTGAATATGGGTGTCAGCGAGGCTGTGGCCGATAAGAAGGTTATGGACAATGCGGTGGCTGACCTGACGAAGATTGCTGGTCAAAAGCCGGTGGTGACCAAGGCCAAGAAGGCGATTGCTGGCTTCAAGATTCGTGAGGGTCAGGCGATTGGCTGCATGGTCACCTTGCGCGGCGAGCAGATGTATGAGTTTCTGGATCGCTTTGTGACGGTTGCATTGCCGCGTGTCCGCGATTTCCGTGGAATTTCGGGTCGGGCGTTCGATGGACGTGGTAACTACAACATCGGCGTCAAAGAACAGATCATTTTCCCTGAGATCGAGTACGACAAGGTGGATGCACTGCGCGGGCTCAATGTCAGCATCACCACGACGGCCAAGACCGACGAGGAGTGCAAGGCGCTTCTTTCCGGCTTTCGTTTTCCCTTCAAGAACTGAGGTGACCTGTGGCTAAAGTAGCTTTGATCGAGCGAGAGCTCAAGCGAGAAAAACTGGTCGCCAAGTACGCGAAGAAACACGCGGAATACAAGGCGATTGCCGGTGATGCAAAGCGTAGCGACGAAGAGCGCGCTGCGGCCCGCCTGGCGCTGCAAAAGTTGCCTCGAAATGCAAACCCGACACGCCAGCGTCAGCGCTGCGCGATCACGGGTCGTCCGCGTGGAACGTTCCGTCAGTTTGGTCTGGGACGTGCCAAGATTCGTGAAATGGCTTTTGCCGGCGACATCCCGGGTGTCACCAAGGCCAGCTGGTAAGCGACAGGAGATTTGAGATGAGCATGAGTGATCCCATCGCCGACTTGCTGACGCGTATTCGTAACGCGCAAATGGTGGCAAAAACCTCCGTGTCAGTTCCTTCTTCCAAAGTGAAGGTGGCGATTGCGCAGGTGTTGAAGGATGAGGGCTACATCGATGGCTTCCAGGTGAAGACCGAAGATGGTAAGACAGAACTTGAGATAGCCCTCAAGTACTACGCGGGCCGTCCGGTGATTGAGCGCATTGAGCGCGTGAGCCGCCCTGGTTTGCGTGTTTATCGTGGTCGTGATGCCATTCCGCAGGTCCAAGACGGCATGGGTGTGGCGATTGTGACCACCCCCAAGGGTGTCATGACAGACCGCAAGGCTCGCGCTTCCGGTGTTGGTGGCGAAGTTCTTTGCTACGTGGCCTGATGTGGCATTGAGGAGAAACTGAAATGTCGCGTGTAGGAAAAATGCCTGTTGCCGTCCCTGCGGGGGTGGAAGTGTCGATCAAGGACGATCAGATCAGTGTCAAAGGGGCTGGGGGTAATTTGCTCCTGACTCTGTCGTCGCTGGTCAAGGTCAGCAATGATGCGGGCGCCCTGAAATTTGTGCCGATCGACGAGTCTCGTGAGGCGAACGCCATGAGTGGCACGATGCGCCAGTTGGTGAACAATATGGTGGTCGGTGTGGCCAAGGGTTTTGAGAAGAAGCTTTCGCTGATCGGCGTGGGTTTCAAGGCTCAAGCTCAAGGCAGCAAGCTGAATTTGGCGGTTGGTTTTTCGCATCCTGTGAATCTGGAAATGCCGGCTGGAATTACGGTGGCAACACCGGCTCCGACCGAAATTGTGATCAAAGGTGCCGATCGCCAGCGCGTCGGCCAGATCGCAGCCGAGATTCGCGCCATTCGTCCTCCTGAGCCCTATAAGGGCAAGGGCATTCGCTATGCGGATGAGAAGGTCGTGATCAAAGAGACCAAGAAGAAATAAGGAGCTGCAACATGTTGAGCAAGAAAGAGCAGCGTCTTCGCCGGGCACGTCAGACCCGCATTCGAATCGCCCAGCAGGGTGTTGTGCGCTTGACCGTGAATCGCACCAATTTGCATATCTATGCAAGCGTCATTTCCGACGACGGCGCCAAAGTGCTGGCCTGTGCGTCGACGGCAGAGGCTGAAGTGCGCAAGGTGCTGGGTGCTTCCGGCAAGGGTGGGAATGTGGCTGCTGCGCAGCTTATTGGAAAACGTATTGCCGAAAAGGCAAAGGCGGCCGGAGTAGAGAAGGTGGCCTTTGATCGTGCGGGTTTCGCCTACCATGGCCGTGTGAAGGCGCTGGCCGATGCGGCGCGCGAAGCTGGCTTGCAGTTCTAAGCAGATCGGAATTAAAGATGGCTAAAGTTCAAGCAAAAATGCAGGGCAAAGGGGCCGAGGGTCCTGAGGACGGTCTGCGCGAGAAGATGATCGCGGTCAACCGTGTGACCAAGGTTGTCAAGGGTGGTCGTATCCTTGGTTTTGCCGCGCTCACCGTGGTCGGCGACGGCGACGGGCGTGTTGGCATGGGCAAGGGTAAATCCAAAGAGGTCCCGGCTGCCGTTCAGAAGGCAATGGAAGAGGCTCGTCGCAACATGCTTAAGGTTTCGCTGAAAAACGGCACCTTGCATCATCAGGTGATGGGTCACCATGGCGCTGCGGTGGTCATGGTTGCGCCGGCTCCCAAGGGTACGGGCATTATCGCCGGCGGCCCGATGCGCGCCATTTTCGAGGTCATGGGTATTACCGATATCGTGGCCAAGAGCCATGGCTCGTCCAATCCTTACAACATGGTCCGCGCAACGTTGGATGCCTTGAACAACTGCAGCACGCCTGCGGAAGTGGCAGCCAAACGTGGCAAGACCGTTGAAGAACTCTTCGCTTAACCGGGAGTTTTAGACATGAGTACGCAAAATAACGTCAAAGTCCAATTGGTGCGTAGCCCAATTGGCTGCAAGGAATCGCATCGCGCAACTGTGCGAGGGCTTGGTCTTCGCAAAGTGAACAGTGTGAGCGAATTGCAGGACACGCCTGCCGTGCGCGGCATGATCAACAAGATCAGCTATCTGATCAAGGTTCTCTGAGGGGCTCATGATGGAACTCAATAGCATCAAGCCCGCAGCGGGCGCAAAGCATGCCAAGCGCCGTGTCGGGCGCGGTATTGGTTCGGGGCTGGGCAAGACCGCCGGTCGTGGTCATAAAGGCCAGAAGTCGCGCGCGGGTGGCTATCACAAGGTTGGCTTCGAGGGTGGCCAGATGCCGCTGCAGCGTCGTCTGCCAAAGCGGGGGTTCAAGTCTCACCTGCTCAAGTTCAACGCTGAAATCACGCTGACCATGTTGGAGCAGCTCGGTTTGGATTCTGTCGACATGCTCGCTTTGAAGCAGGCTGGTCTGATCGGTGAACTGATCAAGGTGGTCAAGGTCATCAAGACCGGCGAGATCAAGAAAGCCGTGACGCTCAATGGGATCGGTGCGACTGCTGGCGCCAAAGCCGCAATTGAAGCCGCCGGTGGCAGCCTGAACTGAAGACTTTGATCTGAAAGAATAAGCAAGTGGCAACTAACGCGGCTCAGATTGCAAAAACAGGCAAGTACGGCGACCTGCGTCGTCGGCTCGTCTTTTTGCTGCTCGCATTGGTTGTGTACCGAGTCGGTGCACATATACCGGTGCCTGGAATCAACCCCGATCAGCTGCAACAGTTGTTCAAGGGCCAGGAGGGCGGTATTCTGAGCTTGTTCAACATGTTCTCGGGTGGTGCGCTGTCTCGGTTCACGGTCTTTGCCCTTGGAATCATGCCGTACATTTCGGCGTCGATCATCATGCAGTTGATGACTTACGTCGTGCCGACATTTGAGCAGCTGAAGAAAGAGGGCGAAGCCGGACGGCGAAAAATCACTCAGTACACGCGTTATGGAACGCTTGCATTGGCGATTTTTCAATCCCTCGGTATTTCGATGGCGTTGGAGAGTTCCGCCGGATTGGTGATCGAGCCAGGATTCGGCTTCCGTATGACGGCGGTCGTGACTTTGACCGCTGGCACCCTGTTTTTGATGTGGTTGGGCGAGCAGATCACGGAGCGTGGGCTGGGCAATGGAATTTCCATTCTGATCTTTGCCGGAATTGCCGCGGGCTTACCCAGCGCGATCGGCGGGCTGCTTGAGTTGGTCCGGACAGGCGCCATGAGCATCATCGTCTCCTTGCTCATCGTTACCTTGGTTGCGTTGGTCACATACCTTGTCGTGTTTGTGGAGCGAGGGCAGCGCAAAATTCTGGTGAATTACGCGCGGCGCCAAGTGGGCAACAAGGTGTATGCAGGTCAGTCGTCGCACCTGCCGCTGAAGTTGAATATGGCTGGTGTGATTCCGCCCATCTTTGCTTCCTCGATCATCCTTTTGCCGGCAACCCTTGTGAACTGGTTCAGCGGCTCAGAGTCAATGACCTGGCTCAAGGACATCTCTGGCAGCCTGACGCCTGGTCAGCCGCTCTATGTGATGTTGTATGCCTCGGCCATTGTGTTCTTCTGTTTCTTCTATACGGCTCTGGTGTTCAACAGCCGCGAAACGGCTGACAATCTGAAAAAGAGCGGTGCGTTCATCCCCGGTATTCGGCCAGGTGATCAAACTGCGCGTTTCATTGACAAGATTTTGCTGAGATTAACCTTCGTTGGTGCGATTTACATCACGCTGGTTTGTCTGCTTCCCGAGTTTCTGATTCTGAAATACAACGTGCCTTTTTACTTTGGCGGCACGTCACTGCTGATCATCGTGGTCGTAACGATGGACTTCATGTCTCAGGTTCAAAATTACCTGATGTCTCAGCAGTACGAGTCGTTGTTGAAAAAGGCAAATTTCAAGTCTTGACCTGCCTATGGCTAAAGACGATGTAATTCAGATGCAGGGCGAGGTGGTTGAAAATCTGCCGAACGCGACTTTTCGTGTGAAGCTGGAAAATGGCCACGTTGTTCTGGGACATATCTCAGGGAAGATGCGGATGCACTACATCCGCATACTTCCTGGTGATAAGGTGACAGTTGAGTTGACGCCCTATGATCTGACGAGGGCCAGGATTGTTTTTCGGGCCAAGTAGATGGCGTATGTCACGGCAATAGCTTGAGTGATGCTGTGAGTTAAAGTTTTAGGAGAGTGAAATGAAGGTTTCGGCTTCGGTCAAAAAAATTTGCCGCAACTGCAAAATCATCCGGCGCAACGGTGTTGTTCGCGTGATCTGTACAGATCCGCGTCATAAGCAGCGTCAGGGCTGATTGCAAGAGTTATAGAGGACGAAAATGGCACGTATCGCTGGCATCAATATTCCGCCGCATCAACATGCAGAAATTGGCTTCACAGCCATCTACGGCATTGGTCGCACCCGCGCTCGCAAAATTTGCGAAGCATGCGGCATTGCTTATTCCAAAAAGATCAAAGATCTGACGGACGCCGATCTGGACAAGATCCGCGACGAAATCGCAAAGTTCACGATCGAGGGTGATCTTCGCCGTGAAACGACGATGAACATCAAGCGACTGATGGATATCGGCTGCTATCGTGGTTTCCGTCATCGTCGTGGCCTGCCTATGCGTGGACAGCGCACGCGCACGAATGCCCGCACCCGCAAGGGCCCGCGCAAGGCTGCCCAGGCATTGAAGAAATAAGCTGTACTGAAGGTAAACCATGGCAAAATCTCCATCTAACAATGCCGCTCAGCGTGTTCGCAAGAAAGTTCGCAAAAACATTGCAGACGGTATTGCGCACGTTCACGCGTCATTCAACAACACGATCATCACGATCACGGATCGTCAAGGCAATGCCTTGTCCTGGGCGTCGTCGGGTGGACAAGGTTTCAAGGGTTCGCGCAAGTCGACTCCGTTCGCCGCTCAGGTGGCTTCGGAAGTGGCTGGCCGCGCTGCAATTGAGCAAGGCATCAAGAATCTGGACGTTGAGATCAAGGGTCCTGGTCCTGGTCGTGAGTCCTCTGTCCGCGCGCTGGCGGCCTTGGGAATCCGTATCAACATGATTTCTGATGTCACGCCCGTGCCGCACAATGGCTGCCGCCCGCAAAAACGGCGTCGTATTTAATTTATTTTCGAACAAGCCCACCGCCAACGGATATTTCCCGTTGGCTCCCGCAGGATTCTGCGGTAGATGAAATAGAAGGAAACTCAAGTGGCACGCTATCTCGGCCCCAAGGCCAAACTCTCACGCCGTGAAGGCACGGACCTGTTCCTCAAGAGCGCACGCCGCTCGATCAGCGACAAGGCCAAATTCGACTCCAAACCTGGTCAGCATGGCCGCACCTCGGGTGCTCGGACCTCTGATTTCGGGCTTCAGCTCCGCGAGAAGCAGAAGGTCAAGCGCATGTATGGCGTCCTGGAGCGCCAGTTCCGTCGCTATTTTGCCGAGGCAGACCGCCGCCGGGGCAACACGGGCGCCAATCTGTTGGTCTTGCTCGAGTCCCGCCTGGACAATGTGGTCTACCGCATGGGTTTCGGTTCGACCCGCGCCGAATCCCGTCAGCTGGTTTCGCACAAAGCGATTACCGTGAACGGCAAGCCGGTTAATATCCCTTCTTATTCGGTCAAGGTAGGCGATGTGGTCGCCGTGCGTGACAAATCGAAGAAGCAGAACCGTGTTGTCGAGGCGCTCCAACTGGCGCAACAGGTGGGTTTCCCTGCTTGGGTGGACGTCAATATTGAAAAAGCAGAGGGTACGTTCAAGAAGGTGCCGGATCGCGACGAGTTTGGTGCCGACATCAACGAATCGCTGATCGTCGAGATGTATTCTCGCTGATAGACGAGACACTATTTGAATCCGTTCCCGAACGCAGCCCTGTGTGCTGGGTTCGGGTGCTTCACCAGCCTTACCGGTGTAACGAGCCGGGGGTATTGACAGGAAGTCTGCATGCAAACCAGTTTGCTAAAACCCAAAGCAATCAATGTCGAACAGATCGGCAAGAACCGTGCGAAGGTGGCGCTCGAGCCCTTTGAGCGCGGTTACGGGCATACCTTGGGTAACGCTTTGCGCCGTGTACTCTTGTCGTCCATGCCGGGTTATGCGGTTACTGAAGTGACCATTGCAGGTGTGCTGCACGAATACTCGTCTATCGATGGGGTGCAGGAGGATGTTGTCAACATCCTTCTCAATCTCAAGGGTGTGGTGTTCAAGCTTCACAATCGCGACGAAGTTACGTTGAGCCTGCGCAAGGATGGCGAAGGCGAGGTCACCGCGGGCGACATTCAGACGCCGCACGATGTTGAAATCATCAACCCGGAACTACAGATTGCGACGCTGTCGTCGGGCGGCAAGCTTGACATGCAGATCAAGGTTGAGAAAGGCCGCGGCTACGTTCCGGGGACCCTGCGTCGTCATGGCGATGAGGCCTCAAAGTCGATCGGCCGGATTGTGCTGGACGCCTCGTTTTCTCCTGTCAAACGTGTCAGCTATACGGTTGAAAGCGCCCGTGTCGAACAACGTACGGACCTGGATAAACTGGTCGTGGAGATCGAAACCAATGGTGCGATCACCGCAGAAGACGCTGTGCGCGCTTCGGCCAAGATCCTGGTTGAGCAATTGGCTGTGTTCGCGCAGCTCGAAGGTGGTGAATTGGCTGCCTTTGATGCGCCTGCCCCGCGTGGTGGTGCACAATTCGACCCGATCCTGCTGCGTCCGGTCGATGAGCTCGAGCTGACGGTGCGTTCTGCGAATTGTTTGAAGGCCGAAAACATTTACTACATTGGCGACTTGATTCAGCGGACCGAGAATGAACTTCTCAAGACACCTAACCTTGGCCGTAAGTCGTTGAATGAGATCAAGGAAGTCCTCGCTTCGCGCGGGCTGACTTTGGGAATGAAGCTTGAGAGCTGGCCGCCGGCCACGCTCGAGAAGCGCTGATATTGAATATGGCCTGATAGGCCTGTGCACAAGGCAGTACCTGATACGGCTGTCTTTTAATAACGAAAGGAAAGCACCATGCGTCACGGACACGGACTCCGTAAACTCAACCGCACTAGCGAGCACCGCCTCGCCATGCTGCGCAACATGATGAACTCGCTCATCGAGCACGAGGTGATCAAGACCACCGTGCCCAAGGCCAAAGAATTGCGCCGTGTTGTCGAGCCCATGATCACCCTGGCCAAAGAGGCCACCCTGGCCAACCGTCGGCTGGTATTTGATCGCTTGCGCAACCGCGACAGCGTGAGCAAACTGTTCAACGACCTCGGTCCGCGTTTCAAGACGCGCCCGGGTGGCTACACGCGAATCCTGAAGATGGGTTTCCGCGTGGGTGACAACGCGCCTATGGCGCTGGTTGAACTCGTGGATCGCCCTGATGTAGAAGAAAAAGCTTCGCAGGCGAATGCGACGGAAGAATAAGGTATAATTCACGCTTACCGCGCGATGGAGCAGTCTGGTAGCTCGTTGGGCTCATAACCCAAAGGTCGGAGGTTCAAATCCTTCTCGCGCAACCAAATATAGAAAGCCCTCAGATGAGGGCTTTCTTGCATTTGAGCGCCGATCAAGAGCGCAGCAATACCCGAGGGGGCATGGCGACTCATGCGCCACGACGAAAGTGGTGCATGAACTTTGTTATTTTCAGAACACTAGCCCATGCAAACTCGACGTCAATTCGCCATCTCGGCCGCTGCGGCTGCGGTGACCGGTTTCGGACCTGTCAGCGCCCGCGCTGCCGACAATAAAATCGTTCTTGGCCAATCGGCGCCATTCACTGGCCCCGCAGCCCAGCTCGGAATCAAGTACAACGAAGGCGCTAATCTCTGGTTTGAGCAGGTCAATGCACAGGGCGGAATACAGGGGCGGCTGATCGAGATACGAAAGCTCGACGATGGCTATGAACCCGACCGCTGCCAGGCAAACACCCAGAAGTTCCTGCAGGAAGATGTCTTCGCCCTGTTCGGCTACGTCGGAACGCCGACTAGCGTCTCCGTGCTGCCCATGGTGAACAAGGCGCAAGTGCCTTTCATCGCGCCCTTCACTGGCGCGCAGAGCTTGCGCGAGCCTTTCAACAAGCACGTGATTCACCTGCGTGCCTCGTACCACGACGAGACCAACCTGATCGTCACGCAGCTGACGAATCTGGGTCTGAACAAGATCGCTGTGTTCTACCAGAACGACAGCTATGGAAAATCAGGCTTGGATGGGGTGAACCAAGCGCTTGAGCGACTCAATCTGAAGCCGGTGGCGACGGCAACCGTCGAGCGAAATTCGGTGGATGTGCAAGACGCCGTCAAGACCTTGACCGCCGCAGCGCCGGACGCCGTGGTCCAGATCAGTGCCTACAAGTCCTGCGCCGCATTCATCCGCGCGGCCAAGAAGGCGGGCTATGGGGGCACCTTCTACAACGTCTCCTTCGTGGGGGCCCAAGCCTTGTCGGGAGAGCTGGGCCGCGAAGGTGCGGGAGTGGTTGTGTCGCAGGTAGTGCCCTCGCCGTACTACTCCGCGCGTCCTATCGTTCGCGAATTTGTCGACGCAGCACGCAAGGCAGGACAGGCAGAAAGCATCAACTTCACCAGCATGGAAGGCTATCTAGCGGCCAAGTTGGTGACTGAGGGACTGCAGCGTGCGGGAGGCAAGCTGCCGACGCGTGAGAGCCTGATTCAGGGCATAGAAACGATCGGGGTGCACTCGTTTGGCGGCTATCGAGTGCAATACTCGCCGACCGATCATGTAGGGTCGAAGTTCGTGGAAATGTCCATGATCACCGCAGAGGGCAAAATCCGGACCTGATACGTCCATGGGGAAATCCCGGTCTCCCCCTGGAAGCTCTTGAAACATGAGTTGAAAGCGGGGATTCAATGAAGCTGATTGACGCCATCGTCCAGGACGCCGCCGCGGCGGCGCAGCTGCGACGTGATATCCATGCGCACCCGGAACTGTGCTTTGAGGAAAGAAGGACGTCGGCGCTGGTTGTCCAGAAGCTGACAGAGTGGGGGATTCCTGCCTTCGCTGGACTGGGTGGGACGGGCGTGGTCGGAGTCGTCAAACGCGGCGAGTCGGCGCGGGCCATCGGCTTGAGGGCCGACATGGACGCCTTGCCGCTGCAGGAAGCGAATCAGTTCGACCACGTCAGCCGCAATGCCGGGAAAATGCATGCTTGCGGCCACGATGGCCATACGGCAATGCTGCTCGCTGCCGCCCGGCATCTTTCGAACCATCATGATTTCGACGGCACGGTCTACCTGATCTTCCAGCCGGCGGAGGAAGGCGGTGGTGGCGCGCGCGAGATGATTCGCGATGGATTGTTTGAGAGATTCCCGATGCAGGCCGTATTCGGCATGCACAACTGGCCCGGGATGCCGGCAGGCACCTTCGCGGTGAGCCCGGGCGCGGTCATGGCTTCAAGCAATGAATTCAAGATTACCTTGAGAGGCAAGGGCGCGCACGCGGCTTTGCCCCACAGCGGCCTTGATCCGGTGCCTGTGGCGTGCCAATTGGTGCAGTCCTTTCAGACCATCATCAGCAGAAACAAGAAGCCGATCGAGGCCGGGGTGATCTCGGTGACGATGATTCATGCGGGGGAAGCCACTAACGTCATTGCCGAGAGCTGCGAGCTGCAGGGAACGGTGCGCACCTTTTCGGTCGAGGTGCTCGACCTGATCGAGCGGCGTATGCGCGAAATCACGCAGCACACCTGCGCGGCCTACGGAATCACCGCGGATTTCGAGTTCGACAGAAACTACCCGCCGACCATCAACAGCGCGGAGGAGGCCGTGTTTGCACGACAAGTCATGGAGGGTCTTGTGGGCGAGCAGCAGGTGATGCGGCAGGAGCCCACCATGGGTGCAGAAGATTTTGCCTTCATGCTGCAAGCCAAGCCGGGGGCGTACTGCTTCATCGGCAATGGTGAAGGCGGACATCGTGACATGGGCCATGGCGCAGGGCCATGCACCTTGCACAACCCGAGCTATGACTTCAATGACGATTTGATCCCCGTCGGCGCCAGCTACTGGGTGCGTCTGGTGGAGGCCTGGCTGCGGCCCGGCGCATCAGGCTGACAGAAACCGCGGCTGCGGGCCACTTGCAGCAGGCCGTCGAATATCAAATTCTCGGCGAGTTCGAAATGCGTCAACATGCTCGGGGCCATCTTCCAGCCGGCGCCGCCGGCCATCACGCACCAGGGGTCGCGGCCTGAGTGCTGGCGAAGGTGGTACACCATGCGCTCCATGGCGCCGGCGATGGCGTAGGTGCCTCCGCTGGTGAGCGCGTCGCTGGTATTGGTCGGGAAGGGGCGGACATCTCCGGTGGGGACATGCAGACCCGCGGTCCCCGATTCCAGCGCCCGCAACATGATGCCGTGGCCAGGCAAGATGTAGCCACCAAGAAACCTGCCGCTGGCGTCGATCGCCTCGACGGTCACAGCGGTCCCCACCATGACGACGACGATGGGCCTGGCGCTCCCTTCTTGTGCCAGCATGCGATGCCAGGCGCCGATCATGGCCACCCAGCGATCCGGACCGAGACGGGCCGGGTGGTCGTAGCCGTTGGTCAAACCGGCTTCGAAGGTGCTGGAGACCACCCATTGGGGCGCGACATCCCAGATCTCCATCTGCGCCTCGATGCGGTGTTTGACCGCGTCGCTTGCGACGACGCAGCCCAGCATGCAGTCGGGACTGGGCAGCTGAGCCCAGCTTGTTTCGGCCAGACGGTCGATGTGGTCCAGGAATTCTGCGCCCTGAGCCAGAAGGCGGGCGCCAGGCGTCGGGGTCTCGAACAAGGCCCACTTGAGCCGGGTGTTGCCGACGTCGATAGCAAGAAAAGTCATGATGAATCGAAAGTACTGCCCGGATTATCGGCGCATTGGAAATGCGTCAACCCTGGCGCCAGGGCAGGCCGTGAAAACGCCAGCCACCACGCATGCCGCGGTGCGCAGACGAATCCGGGTCACCCTCGAAACCCTCAAGGATGTTGTAGGACTCGAAACCCAGCGCGGTGGCCCTTTT
>Ga0224501_10003429_pt1 | contig 12470 bp, 13 predicted proteins | sample SF_Oct11_sed_USG_4_FD_169105 | JGI IMG/M metagenome (GOLD analysis project Ga0224501, IMG submission 169105) | Sediment microbial communities from San Francisco Bay, California, United States - SF_Oct11_sed_USGS_8_1 | ecosystem: Environmental > Aquatic > Marine > Sediment | place: USA... | reverse complement strand
GCATGTACACGTAGTAATCACACGGGGGGGGGGGATTGTAATTTGTTATAATTTGTCATGTATCAGGAAACGCATAACCTCACCTATCAAATCATAAATACAATGTTTTTACTAAGATCATAGGATGGACTGAGCAACACAAAATAAAACAGAGACAGCAATGGAAGATATATTCCAAAAAAGTCTAAACATGCCACGAGGTATTGTAACAACTGTAAGCCTCACATAATAGGAATAAACCTACTACAAACCTACTGAATTCTAGGGATAGTTGGAGTTAGAAAGCCAAGGTGACACTGATTAGAATTTGGTGGCCCGGTGTATAGCTACCTTCAGCCTCAACAACATTGCGATACACAAAGAAATGGTGCGGCATAACACTCCATGCCAGTAATACTTACGGACTCCTTTGTTATCTGATAAGACATGGTACAACTCCATCATATGTGGACAAACAGAGAGGAGCACGGAGACTACCATGCAATGGCCATCATACTGATCTATGGGCACAGGCACTAAATATGGTGATTCTATGTATATGTAGGTGCTGAAACCTGTTACTAGTGAGCTTGTAGACCAAATGATTACTCATTCGCTTGCATTCTCTGGGGACATAAAGAAGCTGGTGCTCTGTTTACATGTGGCGAAAAGTCGACCACAAAAATAGTGCACAGGGAGTGCAACAAATCACGGTCGGTCGACAATGCACCGAATACTTGAGAAGTTCTTCCAGATTCACGGTGAGATTTCAGAGTGATTGAATTTCAGAAATTGCAGCAATCTGAATGAAAACTTTTTTAAGAAAATCCGTTTCAATCAAGGGCAGAAGCCGTACGGAGCCAAATGCCTTTCATTGATTGATGCATGAACCGAGCATCATTCCTTCATATCACGGCACGTTGATGACACGAGAGCAGTACCAAGCCTTACCCCATGATAACGTTTCACAATATGGGAATGAATAGAGCTAAAACAGCAAGTCATATGCGGGCCAGAAGGATTGCTCCAAAAACTAGTGCAGCAGCCCCGCAATACAAGTATGAGCGCATGCAGACCCAACTACCGAATTTACAGTTTGAAACTTACTGCTTGCTTCTACCAAGGCATCAAACATGTGTGCTGGAAATATTGGTTCGAGCAGCTCTCTAAAGAATGACTTGAGTACTCCAGATATTGAATTGATGGAGTTCGAATCAGTGACATCTGATAATGGATCTTCTCCTGAAAAGGAAAGGACTTCTTAGCTATGTGCACTGCTTTCTATTACAGAAAGGTAAAAATAACAACATTGAATGAATCAGAATAAAAGTAAAGAAAAAATGATTCAAAAACTTGACTAGGGCTGTTGTTCTTCTGCATTCAACTGTCAACCAAATTATATTTCTGGTTATATTGAAATCATTAAAGTGCTAATTGCATATGCCATCCCTTGGTTGGACACGAATTCCTCAGTCCAGGTTTGTCACAGCCATGCTATCTTTCTTCATTTAAGCCATGGGAGCACATTAACCTTAGGTCGATTACCTTTGTTATTTTTGCAAGTAAAGCACTCCTCCATGCTGCTGTTTCCAATTTGTAGTTAAATATGACTTTCTGTATGTAACTCAAGTATTTATTATTTAAAGGTTGATAGTAGACACACTTTCGGAGTTGTGTTTCCCATTCTTAAAGGGAGGCAACTCTGCATTCATTGCAGCGATAGCGAGTGGTCTTTTTCCACCAAACGAATATCGGTCACTCGAATAACTATGGCCCAAATAGAAATGAAATGGGATCTAATCACTAAAACTTGGTAACCCAATGATCTTTACCCCCTTATAACATCGAGTGGACCTCAGAATTGAACGTAAGATTGGAGAAAACTGAAGTTATAAAGAAGTGCTTTGCCGGTTTTCCCGAGCCCTAAATAGAGGCCGTTGCGTTCGGGCCTCTATCATTTCACAATAATGGCACTAACGCTCGCTGTCAGAGGTGAAAAACTGCACTCTGAAACCCTATTTATACATTTTTGTTGAAGATTTTCTCTAGATAGACTTGTGTAACTACAGGTTCAATGTGCATCTGCAAGAGGATTTTCCAAACATCAGCGCGTAAGCCGAGAAATCGGCGCAAACACCAACAGCTCTGTGTTAATTTCCTATCTCGCGGCCAATTCTGTCGAGTCGACAGTCTGAAAATAGTGGCGCCGAGGGCTCTAGGTATGCGCAAAGTATAGGGCTATATCTAAGCTTCCATTTGAGCCGGGTATTGGGCCCATTTGTTCATGATAGGCTTCAGAATCTGAAAACAAGTGAAGGCACTTTTGGCCATGACATAACTCCTTTAATAGAACTGACAAATGCCACACATCTCTATACCAGATTCGGGAGATAATACATGCCTTTTTCGAAAGATGCCTTGAACTCGTTGATTTCAGCTTGTAGTCCAGGTACTCTAAACACACCCTCATGATGCATCCCGTGCAGATTGATGGCACGAATACAGCTTCGCATGACTAGAGGGATAGCCTCACCAGTTGCCTACAAACGAATAACCATTTGGGACATCAGTAATAATAACAATAATAATAATCTAAAATAAACAAAAATATTGAGCTGTCACCAATGTGAAATTCAAAAGTACAAAAAACTGTTGAAGGTTACAAACTACCGTAGATTATTTCTGACATTTCAGAAATTTGAACCGACAACTCTCCTGAACAATGAGTTATGCTACCGTGTCTACATCACCTGCGGGGTTGAGCAACTCCAAACAAAGCATTGGGAACCGATTTTTATACGCAATTGACTTTCTCTTCCACATGATTTGAGAATTGTTATTTAGCATAGCTTGGGAGCCTGAAGGGCCCAAAATGCCTTACTTACTTCAATATATTCCTCTAATGAGCAGCCAAACACCTTTGGTTGTCCCACTATCGGAGCTTTCCCCACTCTTCTCTGTTTGTGCACTTTGGTTACTACAGACTGCGGTCGTGGAAGCGTCATCATACCGCTGGCATCAGCTCCGATCGCTCGTTTTAGTCTTTTGTGTTTTGATTCTAATCTCGCCACTAAGTTACTATCCAGCAAATACTTCCGGAATTTCTACAAGGTCAGTGATGGCATGAGTCTACTGTTGGGATAGTCGGATAGTTCAATGGCTAGAGCGCTCGGCTCAATACCAAATGATGCTGGGTTCAGGTCCTAGTCATGCTAAGCGCCAACACTGTGAGAATGAGCTCCTCACATAAATCTTATCTCCTACAGCACCAATAAGCCTCTGACTTACAGGATGGCCCAGTGCGGGAGTAAAAGAATAAATCCCAAATAGTGAGTAGGCAATCAAACAAACCAAAGAACCACCTACTTGTAAGGTCTAGATTATAGTCAACCAAGACTTATTAAGAACCGAGTCATTTGTGCACTCGGAAGTAACCATAGGGTGATCAACCATAACTCTGTCAGCTTTACTCAGTGAACTGTTCATGCGATGGAGGCCTAAATACAAGGACCAGAAAAAACAAACCTCAAAGTAGTATTTCTCTGTCTCTATTCTCTTCTTCCTGGTTTCCGCTGTATTGACAGCATTTTTAGGCACCCCGGAATCAGCCTTAAACAGCTCAGTGACATCATAGTCCTTTACATTTAGCATTGATATAAGATTAGCATCAACTGTCTCCACAGACTTCCATGTCTAAAAATATCAGAAGTTATTCTCTCTTGCCTGACCCAACTTGTCCACACTCCCCAACCCAACAGTGTCTTTTTATAAGAGTATTAACTTTGATTGGCTTTTTCATTTCCATTTCAAATTACCTGCAAGGACTACACGCCTTCACACTCCGGCTAATTCGCTGAGGATTAATCAGCGAACAATGGTCACTATATACCAATATATCCCCTACTTTCATTAGAAAGTCAATGCTCAAGAAGGGATATTCTGAATAGCACAGGCTTCCAGTCCCACGGAGCATCATTAGCGAGAGGGGAGGTAACATTGAAGATGGACTATTTACCTCTTCATTCTCCACTTTGAGCGCTGCCACACGGTTATGTAGTTGCTGATATCGACCATTGAGGTCATCCTGCACTCCGAAATCTGTGCTGATCTCATTCACCTCATCTCCCTTATGTGGCTGATACTCAAAACTCTTGGGTAGCGAAAACAATGATCTGCAAAGGTGAAAAAAGTTTAATGGACAATGAGCCTAAATGGGACTCGCGTCAGAGTAATGCCTGCTTCAAACGGCCGAATCTGAAGGTGCACCTTTCAGCACGCTCTGGCTCGCGCTAGAACACCGCCTTTGATCTCAGCACGCCATGCCGACATCAAAAGCGGTGTTCTAGCGCGAGCTGGAGCGGATAGCACGGTACCGGTGCCGTGCTATTCGGCCTGGCTTGGGCTAGGAATGGTGCTTTAATGGAATCGGCAACAACTTGAAACAGGAGAGGAAAACTCCCTTTAAAATGTATGGGTTTTTTAGCTTTTTCTGCGGTTGATGTAGCGGGTCCACTTTAGCTTCATCAAAGCACGAGCTTCGTCTGCTGGACACACCGCCTTTGAAGTTGAGCAAGCCGTGCTGAAGGCGCACCTTCAGATTCGCCGTTTGAAGCAGGCATAAGACTCAATATTACCAAGCACGGAAATAGAACCAGACCCTAACTGAGTAACGCGAGGCTTTCAGGGTAATAAAGCCAGTTCTAGTAGTTTTGGGCATCACAACTACCAGTAACTGAAGTACCATGGTTTACACAAAATGATTTTACTTCTTCATACCCCGCATCCCTAGTCAGAGTCTATTCCAGCTAAAGACACGATCATGTTGGTGTGTCGACACTAATTCCATGTGATCTGCTTATAGGAGTGGATAGATTTTGGTAACCAAGGACACCATATTCATGAGTTCCTCACTGCCCTAGCACTCTCATCCGGATTCGGTGACGCATGGGAATCCAGTCAAAATAGAAAAGGCAAGTTAGTAAGCAAGTGTGACATTGGGACCGCACCAACACATCAGATTACCTAATGCCTCAACCATAAAGTTATCTATATGGTTATGGAAGATAGCAATAATATAATGGCGCTATGGCAGAAAGCGCTGCGCCGGAATGGCCCTATCCCCACCCAATCACTCACTGGTTAGCCTTTAGGAAGTTCTGTTTATCCTTGTTGGCATCAAGCTCTTGCACACATTTGTTAACACAATCCATGGATACTTGATGCGAGTTACGGATGTTCTCCAGGCAAGAGTTGTAATGTAGCATACTTCTCTGCATTGCATTGTGATAACCGAAATCCATACACTACAAGCATCAAGTGGTGACGAAATGGCTAAGAAGCCCCTGCGAAGGTGATGTCGCTTCACAGGTATGTAGTACCAATAACTAGGCATGCAGAGGTGTGAGTGAGAGTGACAACAAATGGCCAACCTATTCCACAATGCATTAGAAATTAATCTAAATGGAAGTCATTTTATCTTTACTGTGCGCGGAATCTGGATTAAGTTCACGATCACTTGAATCAGTTCATAGAGTTATCCGCCCTATGAGTCAGTTACAGTCTTTTTTTTGGGTTATGATGAGGTGTAATGCTCACATCTATGACTAATGAAAGATCATCTGTGAAGTATTTCTGTGTAGATGAGTTGGCAGCATCTATAGACATGAGGTACTCATTACGCGCCTTCAAAGCCTTGATCTGTTCTTCTACACACTTCTCCTGTCTCTGCAAAAGGCAATGAATTCTTGCTCCACCATAAACCAAAAAACACGCCATATGTCAAATCCGATTCAGAAGAAAAAACAAGAACTTGCTATGGAGGGGGGAACTTACAGGACTTTTCAGATATGGTTGTAATGATGACAAAAAAAACTCTTGCTCCCATAATTCGTCATAAAGGTTCTGGTACTCAAGTCCAAACAAGTTTGACACTCTTCCTGGAACACTGGGCGAATAATTGTACCATTTAGTCAAAATTTAAATTGGCTAAAACTTGACAGGAAGCAGACATCAAGCGACAATCTATTTATATGATACATAACATCAGTATCTGTATTTGTATTGATAAGCATGACAGAGGTGATCCTAGAATAAACCACCTCAACATATCATGCTGTCAAGGCAGACATGCCTGGCAATGAAAGTTAGCCTGTCTCAATGTTTAACCGAAATGTGGCCCAGCCATAGTCGCCTTAGGAGTAAAGATGGTCAGGGCATCAATGTTATGAAGAAGCTTGGTGTTATCTTAGAAGGTATAGTGTGGAAAGACGATCGAACCATAACAACACGTCTATGGGGAAGACTAAACATAGTTTGTGCACAGATTTCCACAACTTGCATTAGCTATTTTGAAGTAGACCCAACCTGGGACGCCATTGAAAAAGTACAGTGTGAAATATAGTGGTCAGTTGCAGACAGATGTAAACTGGGTAACAAACATAGATATAGGGCATGGGTAAATCCAATCCCACTTAAGACTCCAATGCTTTCATAAGGATTTCACTCTAGGCAAATCCAATTACATTCTTTTAGACTCGGTGATCACACAACACAAAATTTGAGTCAGCTACCCATTAGTCGGGCAGACTCATCTAAGCATCCTGCTAACCTTTTCAATCTGTTTCTCCAGCATCTTAACTTTCTTAGAGCCTTTCGTAGCTTGTGCCTCCACTTTCATCTTCTGCTCCTCCGAAAATTTCAATTTTGAGCCGGCCTGGATTGCCTCATTATGGAAAACATGATACTGCTTCATATTCTACAAACCATCGACAGATCAATATGAATAATGGATCGGATCAGTATTATCAGAAGACCAACCATAAGAAGATGGATGAGAGATGACGCTATTCACAGGGTGGTGTTTGAGCACAGAATTCTCATGATTCTGTTAGACTCGTCTTGAACTGAGATGCGTTACAAGATGCTTGACTATCTGAGCCAATTTCAACGACGAAATCAGCTAAAGGGAGACTTGGGGGGTAGACTAAACTCTTGTAGGAATACACAACAGAATGTCAAAGTTTTGTCTGCGGCAAATATTTTTCACCTGATGAGGTTGCAATCCAGTATTTGTTTTGCTTCCTGGTATCAACAGTGCGGGTCACCATCTAGTTAAGATTTGCCACCAGCCCCATAGAGTTGGAGTTATAGGATAACCGAATGGTCAGCCCACAGCTGAGCTTGAGCTTGATTTCACTAGTACTTGACTATTGTTCCCATTGGCACCTACCTGACATAATCTGACTCTAATATCAATATTCTAAATCATCATGGGTGGCTACGCCTGCCATTATGCAAAATACTGTCATACATTATGCAGTGCCTTTCTCATGTGATAGGGCTGAGGGGGACAGTAATGGTATGGTAACCCCATTATCTGCCATGAATCATCCCACACTGAGTGACAAAAATGGTACAACCCGCTTACTTCCAGGAGGTGAAAACATTACACAGATCACAGCTGGTGAATATACACAGCTGGCGTACATGTATTTAGGAAATCGGCCGCCATTGCATGCGGCAGTCCAAATAACTAGCGCAAAGAGCAGGTTGAATGTGCGTTGTCACCTCTGATGGTCTGAAGATTGGATTGTCCGAATGATATCGCACCGGTTCGAATTATACAGATGTAACGCATTATTATAATCTGGGTTAGAGCAACACCCTCATGAATACATAGCACACTATCAATTTACCCTCATTCATTATTCCTGTGTTTCTTTTGAGAACAGTTACAGGTCATGACATGATTCACAAGTCAAGCTGGCTTTTCTATAATTACTATCCATGTTAGGTTATTCAGAGAAATTGCTATCATAATATTGAGCACTAACAACATACCAGTGCTTATAACCAGACCACAAGGACCTACAGCAACTTATGTTTTTCATAGAGTTGACTAGAATATGTCTCAATCATAGAGTTGTCCCCTCCAGGATTACTCTATCGTCTCAATATCCAGTTATATACCCAATTCGTAGTCAGAGCGGTTCGGTGGGAGTGGCGTAACAGTATTGGACCTCTAGACAGGAGACACGGGTGTTTGAGATAAACTTACAGATTGCAGTTCATTCAGCACCTTTAGAATCTCATCATGTCCAAGCAGTGCAATCTCTTTACACTGAAACCAGACAAAGAAAGGTGAGAAAGTTGGGTCAACATAAATATAGCCAGCGCTTGTGGAAAGGGAATTATCTGCAAGGGTTCAGGTATTGCCCACCGGAACAGTCAGCTGAAAAGGTTTTGGGAATCCAAGTATGAATCAGAAGCCATTCAGTCTACTTTAATAGCTGGGTTTTGGTTTTCCTGGCAGAATTCCTCAAAGCCCAGCCATTAAATTTTATAACTCTGCACCACAAGCCCACTGCATTTCAACTGAGATAATAAAAAAACGTAAGAAGTTTTGTGCACAGTTTTGGGTGCATTGAAGTTGTCCTTTCTCAATGTCTTGCATGTCTAAGGACAGAAAATTGTGTAGCCGGTTTCGCGAAAATGAAGCAACCAGTGAAGTGATAAGGGAGAATAAATAAGCGATTAATAGATAGCCTTGACATTTTGACAACCATGACACTGTATAAACTAGTACGCCGAATTTCAGGCATGGAATTATGTTTGCGTGATCGAAAATCTGATCACGCGAATACATCTATTAAAAAGTTCATTCCAATCTTGTAAGGGAAGAGGATATCATGAACACGAGTGAAACTGAGTGTGACAGTGACACTGGTGATGCTGTGTGGCATTATGGGGAGGCTAATACCTTATTGAATATCCTTCGAAGATCTTCTGTGATATCTGTCAATCTCTGCGACATGGACAGTCCATAGACATCTGCCAATACACTGTGATCCTTACTCTGCTGGCGGGTAATGCCTAACAAGTGCTGCCAACATGTGTAGGTGGAATAGGTAGCCCATGTCTCCCTCCTACAATGTAATGTAAGATTTTACTGCTTAAAAGGTCTAGGAATACATGATTCACAGGTATGTGGGGGCCTAGATGAAGTAAGTGCTATATGTATGCATTCAGTACTGTGAAGCTATAATGACTAGTTTGGGAGTGCAATCATTGACAGTAACCCAGTGGGCAGTATCAATGACCCAATTAGCCACTGAGTAATTGGCCCATGGACTTTCGAAATCCTACTTTTGTTTTTCAGCCTTCTGTTTAGCCACATAGTGTTTGGATAGCTTGTCCAGTTTCTGGGAGTAATCCAGTTCGATTTCAGATCTTTTCTTGAAGAATTCTTGCATTTCGAGCACTATGGTTGATTGCGTGTCCATCTTCTGTTCTAGACATTTTAGTTGTGAATCCAGCTTCATCCTTATATCTAGAAAAAGCCATGAAGATTATGCATTAGGCTATGTCGGTAGGTTAAGCGAAATCGGACACTGTAAACTAGGATTATCACTGAGCCACTGTACATCTCATAAAAGCGAGCATGGCATAAGATTGACATCATAACCAACACAGGATAGCCTGAAACTAACCACCATGGTACCGGGCATAGAGTTATAGAGGATAACTCTATTGCACCAGGTACGGGAACCCCAGGTCTCGGGTGGTGAATATACCTCATTTATTAAATAAAAACTAAAGGTTTTCCACTGAATACTGACCTGTGGACATAGCACAAAGCTGAAGTATGCCACCATCAACAGAGGCTCGTGAAAAACGTCTATGTAAGCGTGGCATGATTATCCGAGTACTAGTACCTAGATTTTAAAATTGCAAATCTATCCGCAAAACTAGTTGTAGGCTTCAGTGTCTCCATGGGTTAGTGACTGCGCTGAAACTACTGGGCTCGGGTAATTGTATGGTGGAACACTTTTAGGCCAGCCCCCTACCAGATGCCTTATGCACCTATAATTGAATAGAATGGGCCAATTCAATTATAAACCCGTTTGTTTGGTCGACAACACTGGCACTCCAGCTGAGATTGAGTAGCATATGACAAGCCTTGACAAGTCATGAAAAGCGACCATGTGGGGGTTAGTCCACCTGGGTCAGGGAAATCCACACCACCAAGGCTTGTCGGACACGAACCCGGCATGACCCGATGCCCATCCAGCGATAACCGATGTTGATTCAGCAGTGCCCAGCTGTTTCATGAAGCATTAGTTACAGGGGCAGTATTGTCAGCTTTACTGCTTGATTATGTGGAATGTAACTTAACCGACCAAAAGTTTGCACATCTCAGGCCATGCATGATAAAATGAAATAGTTGACTGGCTTTCACCCCCACTAACAGCCATACTGAAAACAGACTTTGGAATTTGTGTACACAAGCTTACAGCAGCAATGACCACTAATCACTGGTCTCTAATTTTCAGCCATGGGCCTCTGACTCCCAAAAATCAGAATCAAAACCTCATACCTAAGTCACAGCACATTGAGACTGGTCGTCAAACAACTCTGAGCAATGCTATTTGGTTACAAACAACTTTTAGAAGTAGAGGTAAACACGATATTAGCAGAATGTAGCCCAATGCCATTACTCTACCAGTGAGATGGCCTTTCCTACCATCAATAGTGCTATATAGACAGTCTACCATTTAAAGATGCTTGCTAATATGCTGGGCAACGATTATCTGAGTACACTGAAGTCCTGGCCTTGATCATCCATATCACCCAGAAGGTAGCAATTATAGTGTATCCAACTTAGCTAGTGCTACAGAAGCCACTCTATGCAGCCTATCAAAGACTTACTATGCGTTTGAAACACAAAGCCTCCATTCTCAGACCTCTTGCTCCAACTCTTGCGAGAACCACGAAATACACCATTCCGCAAAAAACCTCCATCTACCGTGTCCGGCATCTTGACTAGTAATGAGCTGGGTAATCCAATGCATGAATGAGTAAGCTTGTCTGGAGCACTAACGTGGATAGGCAAGCTATCAATCACAACATGTACCACTGTCTAGCTTTTGTCTTTTCAACAATCTAATCTGCACTAAAACAGTTATTGTAATCTAAATGAGTGTATAAGCATCAAGGCCGAAATTGGTCGATGATCAGGGATTGTAAAACTGTAAGAAATGGAAGAAAACTTGCTAACTCCCAGCCGTGACTGGCATGTCAGGCATGTACCACTCCTCAGTCTCAGTACCAGGATGTTAGGCAATATCCACTACAGGATAAGGCAACTCCCATCATTTACAGCAGTGAAGTTGGTGACAAGTATCACCTAATGAAAGCTGGGATGAGAGGAGTGAATCCATAGAGTATTTACAAACGGCCTAGTTCACTTCGACACTGTAGAATAGTGCAAAGGGCAGGCATCAAGTTTAGCAAAGCAGGGTAATTACTGGAGAATGATAAACAAAGGCTGGTTCAGTTGCTGATAATGATGACAGGCATGAGTCATCACAGCAGTGGCAGCAGTCTATGACCCGACTTCCTACATCTAGATGTCTATATCTATGTCCACAGGTCTATTACTAGTATATAAAATAAAACAATGCTTCAGTCTCTCATATAGGCCTTGATTTTATTGTTGGTGTCACCGATCACAGCTGATGATTCCATACCTGTAAACAGCAGTATGGTATAGGGTAGGGTAATTCACCGTCATTATAGCACACTAAATTGCTAAAATGATGAGACTCGAAACCTATAAAGAATGTCAAATCATAAATCTTTTGTAAGATAAGCCAGGAATTACCTCTCCCACTGCCGGGAAAGGGACTAAGGGAAAGGGACTACCGAAACATAACTAAATTTATAGCAGATGCCAAGCATATGGTACTTGAACGAAAGCCACTTTATGAGAATTCTATGATACTGGTAACCCACCATCTAGAACTCTGGACTAGTCAAGACCACCAAGCCAGCTTCCTGTTACAATGGAGAAGGATGCGCAGTGTTCAGAGTATGGCATCATATTTCACTGCTGGCAAGGTCTTAATTTATTAGCACCACCCAAATAGTCTGGTCAACCTGCCAACTAGCCTAGTCCACATTTGACACAAGACAAAGAATCACACCTTTTTCCGCGTGTACAGATTTATTGTCAGGAGAGTGCTATAGGCATCCCTAGGGTACCCTTTCGTCTCTGTCAATGCCACATGTGAACAATATTACGAGAATAGAAAGCGGTGAGTCAGCTTCTCAATCAATCAATACAACTAGCAAGTCTTAATTTGTTGCAGAATGCAACATTAGTGAGAAGATAGCTAATTTGAATCAGCATGATCCAAATTAAAATTTATCAGGTGTACACATTTAACTTGGTCTGGTAGTCACTCACCTTCAAAATTTAGCCTATTAGATCAGCGAGGTAAGAAGGGCCAAGCCTCTTTCATTCTAGGGATTTACTGGAAATATTTGGCCTCTCCTATTCAACCCGCTCAGTGGCAGATGGCAGTGTTATAATCTATTTAGCAGTCGCAGAGCATTGGGATATCATAGAAGGCTAGGATACACACTATTGAAAGAATCAGTAATTCGGATGTTCTATACAACCCCCCCCCCCAGTTGGGTGGAATCGGCTA
>Ga0224501_10003428_pt1 | contig 12470 bp, 2 predicted proteins | sample SF_Oct11_sed_USG_4_FD_169105 | JGI IMG/M metagenome (GOLD analysis project Ga0224501, IMG submission 169105) | Sediment microbial communities from San Francisco Bay, California, United States - SF_Oct11_sed_USGS_8_1 | ecosystem: Environmental > Aquatic > Marine > Sediment | place: USA... | reverse complement strand
ACGCCGTCTTTAGTCGGATTGTTAATGGTGTAGGATTTAACCAGCTTACCGGTAACGTTGTAGAGTTTGATATGAACCGGTCCAGGAACCAGAAGACTGTATTTTACTGCTGCCACATTAATCGCTGGATTAGGAACAATGGTTAAACGATTTGTCTCGTTATCAATATCTTTTATTGATTTATCGATGATATTAGAAAAAATATTAGGGGGCGAAACGATATTGTAAAACCAGAATTCATTAGTGTTATTACCAACAAAGGCAAATAGACCACCAGCAAAAGGAGAAAAGACTAAAGACCCACCACGTTTTACTTTTTTCGCCGGCACTCCTATCGGCTGACCAATATCTTCGAGTTGTGTCCATTCATCATTTTGTATATTGTAGGCATAGAATTCATAAGTATTACCCCCTTTTAAGGCATAGATGAAGTTACCGGCAAAGGCGCCGCTTGCACCTTGCCTTGCTCTTTTTCTTTTGCCGCTTTTGCCTACAAGGGGCATACTTTCAACGGGCATCCACATTTGAGTAGAAAAATCTAATTTGTAAAATTCGTTAGTTTTTCCGCCAACTCTCAAGCCGTAAACTTTGTCATCGGTATGGATAATGAAACTGCCATATCTCCACTTACCAGCCGGTAATGTAGAAGGATTGGCAGAACTCCAATCACCACTATTGATATTGTAGACTTTCCACTCATTATTATTAGTACCAGATATTAGATAGATAAGGTCACGACCATTAGATACCATTGAGCCACCTCGGATGCCTTTGGTAAAACCAGGTTGATTGAGTTCAATCCAGGTATTATCAACTGGATTGTAGCGATAGAACTCCTGAGTATTAGCACCCTTTATCACATAGATATAATTCCCGTCATTGGTAATACAGGCTCCCTTCTTTACCCTCTTTTGTTTGCCTGAGGCTGAGAATGGAACTTCACTTTTTTTGGTCCAGGTGTTTGCATTTATATCATAAACCATAAAGTCTCGAGTATTATTACCGACCAAGGCGTATATTTTATCTTCAATTACAGTCAAACAACCTCCGTGTTTTACCCTTTTCGAGTTACCAGTGACATCTGCTTTCTTCATCCAGCCTCGCGTTGCCCAAGGAGCAGTATAAAACTTACCCCAAATTCTCATCGAATTGTACCTTTTACTCTGAACCGTATCAGTCCATCCGGAATAGGTGATTAAAGCCTGATTTTCTGGACCTCGAGCTAATGCCAGCGACACCTGGTCTCCAGCTTGATTCGAGACTAAAAAGGAATAAAGCACCACGCCCGAAGGATTAACCCGTGCAGCATAAATGTCATATGAATCACCGCTACGCCCGTCTTGCCAGACGATGAGATAATTTGTTCCATCAAAGATGACCGAAGGTGCCCTTTGATAACCCGGAGCAGTTGATATTACAATACCAGCGGTATCGAGGACGATACCGGCTCGGGTCACCCGAGCACCATAGATGTCAATATCGTAATTACGCTGGTCTTCCCAAACCACAAAGTAATTAGTTCCATCATAAGTAACCGAAGGGGAACTTTGGCTATTTGGCGCAGTAGATATGACAATACCGTCTGGGTCAAGGATAACACCGGCAGGATTTACCCTTGCACAATAAATGTCCAAAATCCCGTTGCGGGTATCTTGCCAGACTACCAGATAATTGGTTCCATCAAAGGCAACCGAAGGAGACCATTGGGAGTTTGTAGCAGTGGATACTGCGAAACCGACTGGGTCAAGGACAAAGCCAGTTGGGCTCACTCGAGCTGCATAGATATCAAAATTAGCGAGATTTCTCTGGTCCTCCCAGACTACTAAGTAGTTTATTCCATCAAAAGCTATGCAAGGTGAATATTGGGGACCCAGAGCACTTGATATTGGAATACCGTTTGGCTCAAGAATGGCACCGGTTTGATTCACTCGTGTTCCGTAAATGTCATATGAACCAAATCTCCAATCTTGCCAGACTACCAGATAATTAGTTCCGTCAAAACCTACCTTAGGTTTAACTTGCTCATATGGGGAATTAGAGATGATGATACCAGCTGAATCAAGTACTTCGCCGGTTTGATTAACCCGGGTCGCCAAGATATCCATATTACCTTCATCTTCCCAAACCACAAAATAATTCATACCGTCAAATGCTACTGAAGGAGACAATTGTTCATTAAATGCCGTAGATATGATGAAAGCATTTGAATCGAGAATAATACCGGCTTGACTTACTCGTGTTCCATAGATGTCATAAGTACAACCGCTTCTCCAATCTTGCCATAAAACTAAGTAATTATTTTCTCCAAAAGTTAGGCTGGGAAACCATTGTTCATAAGTTGCAGTGGATATGGCAATACCATTGGGGTCAAGGACCATGCCATTTGGATTAACCCGGGCACTGTAGATATCTTCGTTACCATTGCGCATATCTTCCCATACCACAAAATGATTTATTCCGTCAAATGTAACGAATGGATACCATTGATAACTTACTGAAGTTGATATGGCAATACCGTTCGGGTCAAGAACAACGCCGGCTGGGCTCACTCTGGCACCATAAATATCAGAAGACCCACCGCTTCGCCAGTCTTCCCATACTGTAAGATAATTAGTCCCGTCAAAAGCTAAAGTCGGGTACCATTGATACAATGTTGCAGTCGATATAGCAATACCGTTGGTATCAAGAACCGTACCGTTAGGATTCACTCTTGTGCCGTAGATGTCACAGCCACTACGATAGTCTTGCCAGACTACAAGATAATTGGTTCCATCAAAAGCAACACGGGGGAACCATTGATCATTTGCCGCGGTTGATATGGCAATTCCATTCGAATCAAGAATCATTCCGTCTGGTCTCACTCGTGCTCCATAGATGTCAGCCGAATCTTCACCTCGTCGGTAATCTTCCCATACTACAAGGTAATTAATTCCATCAAAAGCGAGAGAAGGATTACATTGTCCAGAAGTTGGACATATGTTTATAGCGATCGGGTCAAGGACTTGACCCGCGGTGCTCACTCGAGCACCGAGAGTATGGCCGGCTGACCATACTACAAAATAATTGGTTCCATCAAATGCAACCGAAGGATAATCTATTGCTTCTGAAATAAGAATACCGTTTGTATCAAGGATAACACCGAATTGATTTACTCTAGCCCCATAGATACCACCGTCCCCTCGCCAGTCTTGCCAAGCCGCAAAGTAATTAGTTCCATCAAAGCTAACCGCCGGAGTTTCCTGGTCATATGGAGCCGAACTGTAACCAGTACCAATCAAAAATTCACCAGAACTAGAAAGCAAATTTTTAGATTCAGTGCCATTTTGAAGATTAACTCGATGGAAAATATGTCTATTCGACTGGGTAAAATTTCCACTAGCATATCGTTTAGGTTGATGAATGCTTTGAGTTGGGTGATGACGGTAATAATTTACATTTTTATTTAAGGGATTCAAATTGAGAGAGTTGCCGTTAATCTCGGTCGTGCTGAGAATAGTAAAAACCAATGATATGCCAAGATTAAAAATTACAAATTTACTAGCCATCTTAGCCTCCTTGTGCTAAAGTAGTTACACTGAACTGAATTCATGGTTACCTCTCTATAACCAGTTTTCTGGTAATCCTTATGGCGCCTGAATTAAACCGTAAGATATAGACACCAGCAGATAAATCTTTTGCATCAATCAGGAGTGAACCGTCTTTAGTCGGATTGGTAATGGTGTAGGATTTAACCAGCTTACCGGTAACATTGTAAAGTTTGATATGCACCGGTCCAGGAACCGGAAGACTGTATTTTACTGCTGCCACATTAATCGCTGGATTAGGTGCGATGGTAAGTTGGAATCGGTTAAGCTTAACCTTTTTACCCATTGTGCCTTCAGATATTGATTTAGATTTTGCCAACGTTTGCGTTTCGTACGGTCTGACATGACGATAGAATTCATTGGTGTTAGCACCCTTTGCTGCAAAAAAATACGGTCCAAATTTAATCATACAGGCGCCACCCTTTACTCTCTTGTTCGATGGGCCAAATGGAATATCCCATACTCCAGTCGGTTCCATCTGAATCCAAGAACCGGTGTCGTTTGTAACATTAATTTTCCAGAGTTCTCGAGTATTACCGCCTTTGAGCATGTAAATCCAGTTGTTAAGATAAACCAGTGCTGCACCGTCTTTCAGCTTCTTTTTCTTGCCTTCACGGTTGCGATATTCCTTGTAATCATACCAGTTTAATTCGGTCCAGGAATCAGATTCAACATGGTATTTGAAGAATGAACCGTAAAAGCCTTGCAAGACATAGACATGTTCACTATCAGATGCCATACAAGAACCTTTCTTGTAACCATATTTACCGCTTGCACCAACTGGAGGACTGGTAACCTGTATCCAGGAGTCTTCAGCAATGTCATAGAGATAGAATTCGGATTGTTTGGCACCGCGTGATGCGAAAAGATAGTCAGTGCCTTGCTTGGTCACCTTGACTAGACCAGAACCATTCTTTACTCGTTTTACACTGGTCGGGAAATTTTTTAGTTTGCTCCAGCCGATGGTATCACCACCAGTGGTATCGGCTACGTATTTCCAAAATCCGAGGGTGTTGTTACCACGCAACACATAGACCGCATTGGCACAAGCAGCCATTGCCGCACCTTGTTTTGGATACTTACCATCACCCAGTTCTTTGTCGCCTTTTGGTATGGTTTGGAGTTGGGTCCAGGTATTGGCGCTTCGGTTATAGGAGTAAAAGTCTGGTCTATTGGAAGCTTTCAGCAAGTAGATTAGACCGGTTGCTTCGAGTCCTGCCATGCAGGTTCCGGATTTTGGTCTCCGACCCGAAGGTATATCTGGAATGGGAGCCAACGGATGCCAGATAGGAACTGGAATATAAAGTATATCGACTGTACTGCGTGCGGTATCGTTTAAAATATTAGTGTCACCAGGAATCGTTGGGCTGACATAGCAGACTGTATTGTGAGTGCCAAATTCCTGGAAGTGCACACTATCGAAGTTAACTCTTGTCGATTCACCAGGATTCAAACTGAGGCTATGAACAGTATCGCTCCAAAAGAATGAAACAGGTCCAGTAATATTAAACACCAGGTTTAAGCTCTCAGCAACATTACTAAAGCTTTGAACAGTAGCTGAAACTGGCCAGGATATTAAAGTGTCTGCTTCGTGAATAGGCGAATTTATTTCAGTTACTGCTACATCATGAATAATAGGGAGTATCGTATCGAATCCAATTCCGCAGACATAATCAATCATCGTGCCCTGATAGATAATTGATTGGTCAGAGCCAAAGTGCCAGCGTATTATAAAGGAATCACCAGATAGAACCGGAATTTGCATCCAATTCAGTCGCCAGGTTCTATCAAGTCTTGAATAAGCCGATTCACCTGGAATACCAGAATTGGTTGACGAAACAATCTGGTCATAAGGTTGACCATACCCAGGCAAGGCATGGACCAGGTTCCAGGTCGTTCCGTTATCAGTGGAATACTTCACATTATAACCATCCCCATAAGACTCAATTTCATACCAGTGTCGGTAGGCAAGGACTGGTGTGTCAACCAGAGCATAGAAGTTAACCGAATTGAGTTTCCAGTTGGCATTAGGTTGATAGCCGGAAATACCAGTTACCCAATAACCAGCTACTGAATCCCATTGCCAGGCACCGGAACCAGGAATCGGAACATAATTTCCATTGCTCGAGTCAAATTTTTCAACATAATCAGCATATGCAATTCTTACCGACTTAGCATCATTATAATGATTCTGGTCATTTAAAAGCATCGTTGTGCACTTTAATGTAACACCTGCTGGAGGAAGGCGACCAAAAGACGCGGTATCAGTAGCGAAAGAAGGAAGGGTGATAGTCACGGTGTCAATATAATTAATAGGAGGCTCGGTTTTCATTAAAACATTAAAAGTGGCAGTTGAGGTTCCATAGTTTTTTATTACGGCTAAAGGTATAGATGTATCATTAATACCTACAATTGGACAAACCAAGATAGTATCTACTCCAACATCATGAGTCAAAGGATAACCACCCGCTTGATGAAAAAGTCCGCTATAGGCATGGATTTGGGTTTTACCATCAGTTGTCACAGCACCGAAAGCGTCGAAATAACCGGATTGGAGCATCGGATTATCCAAAACCCATTCTAATGTTGGCAGGGTCATATCCATTACATAGACATCGTCATATGAAGGATACCAGTTCCGGCAACCACCATAAACCACAATCCAGTTGTGAAATACTACCATACCATGGGAGTGTCTTCCTTCTGGAAAGTCAGGTAACCGAATCCAGGTATCAGCAGCCGGTGTATACTTGTAGAAGGTGTTATCTTCAGGCCAACCCCCAGAACTATACAGTTCACCATTATATGCAACCAATCTTGAATATGAGGCACAATTTGGTCTGGAGGCTCGGAAGAACCATGAATCGTTATTGATATCATAGCCCAAAAGAGAACCAGCAGTAGGAACACTCGTTACAACCCATAAGGTATCGCCGATTATTGCACATGGCGTACCAGAAGTTACCATTGGCATTGGAGCACCCAATCCCCAGCTATCTTCATCAACATAATAGATTTGGAGGAAGTTTCGGTAAGGTGAATAACCGCCTGGAACATAGATTCTATTACGAGCCAAATCATAAGTGCCGGTGATATTCATCACAGCGACCGGTATATCGGCTAATTGAGTCCAGGTTCTGCTTCTCACATCATAGCGAAAAAGACGGGATTCATATGTTGTACGGTAACCACCATAAGTATAAAAATGACCCATCGTGTCGCCACATCCCCCACATCTATATCTTACTGCCTGATTGATTGGTAGTTCTTGCCAAATTAAACCTCGCAAATAGGCTACCTGTTTTAAGGTATCATTGGTGTGGTTTGAATCGCCTGGTAAGTTGGTGAAAGCGGTTATGCCATAACTTGCACCTGGTCCACCGATGTTGAAATTAGGAGAAAAAGTAATATTAGCCGTATCGTTAGGGTTTAGGGTCCCGGCGTAAGTTTGGGACTGGTTATAGATTCTATGACCAGCCGAATCAATCCAAAAGAAAACTGGAATATTAGAAATCGGGTTTGTCCCCGCATTCTTGATTGTCACATTAGGAGAGATTGTCGTATTGCGCATAGGAGTCCGAACCGGTGTATTAATTTTGAAAAGTTGGGCATCAATAGAATAAACTGAAGTGATTTGACCTTGCTCAGAAGGGATTTTATTGACCGCATTGAGTTGTTTGGCAAATAATAAGTTGCAAAAGTAAAATAGGAGGTAACCGATTAGAAGTAATATTATTTTTATTTTTGACATCTTATTCTCCTACAGTTTAATAAGTTTTTAATCTATCAACATCTCCCTTCAAAAAGACTAATTCAATTTTACTGCCTTTTTTGTTGTCTTATACTCATCGCTTTCAAACTTATAAAAATAGATACCGGTTGGACATTTTTTCCCTTTGTCATCCATACCGTTCCAAATCAACGTGTATTCACCTGGTTCGAATTGAGCAGCAGCAAGGGTTCGGATTAGACTTCCTGAGATATCATAAATCAACAAAGAGACCTTACTGGTTTTGGTCACGCCAAAATTAATTTTTGCTCCCTTATTAGAAATTGGATTAGGAAGTGCAATAAAGAATGGCTTCAAGAGATTTTGGGGTTTAAATTCTTGGGCAATTCCAACTGGATTGAAACCAGCACCCGCAACATCATCAATATACCAGCCACTAAAATTACCTGCTTGGTCAGAACCAAAATGCCACCGAATTTTAAATAATTGACCACTACTTACCGGTAAATCGAAAACTGCTTCTTGCCAGGTGCGATATAAGCCAGAATAACAGGATTCACCAGGTATGCCAGCATTAGAAGAATCTGCGATAAGGTCGTAGCCAGAATGGGGACTGATTATATTCCAGGTGTTGCCACCGTCGGTAGATAATTTCACATTACCACCATCCCAATAAGATTCCATCTCATACCAGTGCCAAAAACGGAGCTGGGGTGTATCTCGCACCGCCTGAAAATCAATCGAAGTTAACTTCCAGTCAGCGTTTTCTAAATATGGACCAGTTCCCCAGGCTTTAATCCCCGAATGGCTATTACCCTGAAGCCATTTCCAGCCGCTGTCTGGTTCAGGTATATAACCGCCATTGTTAGCTTCAAAATCTTCGTAGTAATCATATACAATCACTTCAACTGAGCTATAAGTTGTATCATTGGTTCGGTCCATATCCCCAGCCAGGTTGGTGAAGGCAGTTATAGTATAACTTCCAGGGATTGTGGTCCAGTCAGGAAATTCAATGGTATCGGTTTGAGCAACATTTAATATCACATTAGGTAATGTCTCACAATATACCGTCCCAATTTTCATCACAACTGGGAATGTTTCGCTGTTCATACCATAATTGCGAATTATGACTTCTGGTGTAGTTACAAATCCTTGAGGCAGCGTATCAGATGGCTCGATTATCGTAGTAGCACTGACATCATGAGCTAAGAATGGATAACTACCGGCTTCATGGTAGCCACTATATATGTGGACTCTTGTTATACCGTGAGTGGTTACAGAACCGGATGCACTACCAGTGCTGACTCGCAGCGGGGTGTTTTCAGACAACCAGCCAGCTGACGGCATGTATGGGTCTAATATATAGCAGTAGTTGTAGTCGTAAGGCCATGAGCTTAACGTCACCAAAACTAAAATCTTATCATTGATTACAGCCACAACTGGCGAGGAGCCACCCACTGGTAAATTAGGTAACCGAGTCCAGGTATCGTTATCGATATCATACTCATAAACCGTGGCATCATTAGACCAGCCACCAACACTATAGAGTTTGCGGTTGTAGGCGACTAATCCTGAATAACTTTGACAATTTGGTCTCGCTTGTCCAAAAGTCCAAGAGTTAGTATTAATGTTGTAAATCATCAAAGCACCGGAATTAGGACTGCTCAACACAACATATAATGAATCACCCACTACTGCGCATGGTGCACCAGATGTTGCTATCGGCATTGGAGAACCCATTCCCCAACTATCTTCATCAACATAATAGATTTGGAGGAAGTTTCGGTAAGGTGAATAGCCACCTGGAACATAGATTCGATTACGAGCCAAATCATATGTGCCGGTGATATTCATTACGCCAACCTGCATATCGGCTAATTGAGTCCAGGCGTTACTTGTTTCATCGTAACGATAAAGGTCATCACTATATGTTGTTGTGTAGCCACCATAGATATAAAAATGACCCATCGTGTCACCACAGCCACCTTGTCTAGAACTGGACGCCGGAATTGTTGGTAAATCTGTCCAAGTCAAGCCTCGTAGATAAGTTACCTGTTTTAAGGTGTCATTGGTTCGGTCTGAATCGCCTGGTAAGTCGGTAAAAGCGGTTATGCCATAACTTGCACCTGGTCCACCGATGTTGAAATTTGGAGAAAAAGTAATATTAGCCGTATCGTTCGGATTTAGGGTTCTGGTATAAGTCTGAGACTGATTATAGATTCTGGTGCCTCTTGAGTCAATCCAGATTGTAACCGGAATATTTGAGATTGGACGCGTTCCATTATTCATAATTGTTACATTCGGAGAAATTGAAGAGTTTGGGATTGGGCTACGGCTTGGTTGATTAATCTTTAGGAGTTTAGCATCAATTGGTGGTGGCGATGGGATTGTGCCTTGCTCGTGTAAATTGAAACGAGAAGAGACACCGGTTAAACCGGTCGCGGCATGCAACCGCCAGGTATCCTGATATAAAATCTTGCCATAAGCACCGGCATAACGGGTAGAAATCATTGGGTCTTCTGTAAGCCAGTTGCCACCAGGACCTTGGTCTAAATCATAAGAATAGACATTAGCCGTTGCAACACCCCAGGATTGACCACCACCAAATACCCAGAGTTTGCCATTCACAACTTCGGTACCATGACCATGCTGACCGCGTGGCATATGGACAAACACCGAAGCTCCAACACCGATTTCATAGACCGTAACCGTATCTCTTGATGGCCAACCGCCACTAAAATAGACCTTGTTGTGATAAGACGCAGCACCACCGGATGCACTAGCACCAGGCAAAGCACCAATGTATGACCACGTATTAGTGCTGACGCGATAGCACCAGAGACCAAGATTAGTGGAATTCAAATCAGAACCAGTGATAAAGATTGAATCACCGATTGCTGCACCATAAGTTCCAAGCATCGCCTGGGTAGCAGGTGTTCCCAGATACCAGGAATCACGAGCTATATCGTAAATTTGTACATAGTTTAAGGCATTGCTGCCATCGTAGCCGCAGAACACATAGATTCGGTTAGTCGGGGCATGAAAGATGGCAGAATGGTTGGTAACGGCATAAGGCAAATTTGCCACCTGGCACCAGGAATCACTATCAGTAAAATATTTGAAAACGACGTTAGAGGCAGTTGAGTTGGTCCAACCCCCAATCACATAGAAATGACCAGAGGTATCGCAGCAACCAGCCGGTCGATAGCGGTCTGCTGGAACAATCGCTTTTGCTTGCCAGGTTATAGCAAGATTGGATATAGGTGGTTCTTCAATTGGTGATAGTGTTGGCTGCATTATCCATGAATTAAAATCAGGAGAGGAATTAATCTCACTGGGTTTTATTGTCATCGGTGCTTTAAGAAATTCAGGAGTGCTTGCAAAGACGAAAAGAAAAGTGCAAGCCAGGCTTAATAATATCTTATTTTTCGACATTTTATCCTCCTATCAGAGCAGAGAAAATTTTATTTTCTATCATCCACTTCTGCTCGATTAGTAGAAGATAGCATAAATTTAACATTAAATATTAACTATCCTTTTTAGATATTTTTAATCAATTATCACGACTTTTTCGGATAGCGTTTCTCCTCTTTTTTCAAATACAATAAAGTAGATACCAGATGAGACACTCATTCCGTTATTATCAGTTTTATCCCAAATGATTGTAAATTCGCCCTTCCCCAAGATTGGCGATAACTTTCTAATCAATCGACCGCAATTATCGAAAACTTTTATGCTCCCATTATCTGAGCCCAATGTCACAACTTTTATCTGGACATTATGCTTGGACAGAGTAGGAATTACTTTAAGCAAGGGCTTTGTGATATGCGTAGGATTTAGTTCTTGAATAGAAGTTGAAGTGAACTCGGCGGCTTCATGTTCATTGACATTAGCACTGCCTGAATAACCACAAGCAGCATGGAGTCGAGTTATTCCACCAGTAATTACTGCACCGGTAGCAGCACCAATTCGTTCTAAGACCATTGGATTCTCAGAAACCCAGCCAGCTTCTGGATAGTTCGGGTCTAATATATAGACCGAGTTAAGCGCTGGAAACCAAGATTGACCACCACCAAAGCATGCAATCTTGTCATTTATCACTTCAAGACCCGCCGAATGTCTGCCAACCGGCAGGTTGGGTAATTGAGCCCAAGTATCGTTTGCAATGTCATAGACATAGGCAGTCGCATCACTGGACCAACCACCAACACTGTAGAGCTTACGATCATAAGCAACCAGCATGCTGAAGGACCTACCGTTGGGTCGGTCTGCACCTAAGAACCACGTGTTGGTATTGATGTTATAACCCATCAGGATCCCAGCGTTCGGACTACTGCTGATTACCCAGAGTGTATCACCAACTACCACACATGGTGAACCGGACGAGGTCATTGGCATATTTGCGCCATAATACCAGGAGTCACTGGCAACATCATAGATTTGCAGGTAGTCCCGATATGGCGAATAACCACCAGGCACATAGATTCGGTTACGAGCCGGATCCCAAGCACCAGTGACATTCATCACACCGGTCAGCATCGGACTCAATGTAGTCCAGGTTCCGCTTATCACATCATAGCGAGTACACTGGTTAGAATAGGTTGTGGTGTAACCACCATAAACATAGAAGTGCCCTATCGTGTCACCGCAACCACCAGTCCGATAGGAAGTTGCCGGATGTGGTGTCAATTCGGTCCAAATTAAACCTGGCTCATAGATAACCTGCTTTAAAGTATCATTGGTTCGGTCTGAATCGCCTGGTAGGTCGGTGAAAACGGTTATGACATAAATCACACCTGGAACACCAATATTGATATTACTAAAAGTAATATTAACTGTATCGTCAGGATTTAGAGGTCCAGCAATGGTCTGATATTGATTATAGATTCTGGTGTCTGCTGAATCAATCCAGAGTGTAACCGGGATATTTGAGACTACAATCATTCCGTTATTTTTTATTGTAACATAAGGTAAATTCATTCTTAAAAGTTTTACATCAATTGATGGAATGATAATAGTGCCACGCTCGTGAAACATACTTGCTGCATGAAGCCTCCAGGCATTCTCAAAAAACATTTTGCCTGAAACATAAGCTCCGCCACCAAGCATTGGTGTTTCCCTCTGCCAATTTCCATTTGGTCCATATGCTAAATCAT
>Ga0224501_10003426_pt1 | contig 12471 bp, 12 predicted proteins | sample SF_Oct11_sed_USG_4_FD_169105 | JGI IMG/M metagenome (GOLD analysis project Ga0224501, IMG submission 169105) | Sediment microbial communities from San Francisco Bay, California, United States - SF_Oct11_sed_USGS_8_1 | ecosystem: Environmental > Aquatic > Marine > Sediment | place: USA... | reverse complement strand
GCATTTTGAAAGCCGCAAAGAATAAGGACCCGTTCGCAATCCGGTGGAAGAACTCGCCATCTCTGCGATTATTAATCATAGTTCGTATCACAATATTTTTATACTCTCTGATACAGCGCATTAATTTGCAATTTCCGTCTTTTGCTTTGCAGTAACAAAAAGCCACTCTCATTACTGGGTGTATATGGTAAAGTGGTATATTTGAGAATTTAGTCAACATGGACCGACTCTCAGCAAGATAGATCCGCCATCAGGGAATCTATTGCCTCATCACCATGACTTAGACTATGTTTGTATATATTTTTACATCTTTGAGATTATTGCCTCTTTTGTACATAGAACTCATAACTTTTAGAATATAGAATATGTGACAAGAAAGGTTTAGTCCTTAGACCTCTATCTATGGATGATTTGGTCAATCAGTGATGGAAGAGTCGAATGTTGGTATGCACCATGGCTATACCAAATTCATCACAAGCCTCCACTACTACGGCATCATTATTAGATCCAGCTGGTGAAGCCACATACTTAACACCACTCTACAAATATCAAAGCAGCAGGATGTGTACATGAGACAATAACATGGGATACTTGGTCTAATTAACAACTCGGTGTCCTAGAGCAGGATGCATTAATTGTGTACAATGCAGGCGATGTGATGAACAACACTTTGTATCTGTCATGCCAAGACTGATTGGCCCATGATACAAACAATAGCCAGGTTACAGAGTTGTGTACCCGCTAGTGAGCCAGTATTATTCCAGTTTGGTGCAGGAAAACCAGACTCTCTCAGTGAACCACTCGCTCAGTGAAAACAGTGCAAATAGATGAATATGTATACAGTATTATGTTAGCTCATAACATTGGTGATTGCTTACCACCTGTGACAGACTTATTCGGATAAATAAAAAAAGGAACTTGTTCAACGATGAACCTGTAAGTGGCCTTACCTGATTGGCTCTGTCTATGTTGTCTCTGAAGGGGAAGAATGCATCCGAACTCAATGCTACACCAGTCAGCTGACCTATCCACTGCTTTCGCTCCGAATCAGACAGCATGTCTGGTACCTATCGATATGAAACAGTACTGAGGAACAAGTGTATATATACATGCATTGTATAGTATTGTATAGACTATGATATCAGATGCATGGGCTCGGTTTACGGGCTGTTTGTTGACTTATCCCTCGCCTACAATCGGCAATAGCCCGTTTGTCGACTAAAATAGCAGATATGCAGTGTGTCAAATGACCCACAACCCATCAAAGATTTCTGGAAGCTTCCTGATTATCTGCTGTAAGCAACTACTGAATACTGTGAAATTTGGAGCTATCGAACCATGAAAAAACCACAAAAAGTTCGGGTGGAAAGCGGTGTTGATCAAAGATTAACCCGCCAGGCGCTCTCAATTGGCCGCATATTAACCAAGGGACTTCGTCGACTAAAATTTACCACTTCCATTCAATCTATTAGCATGCTATACATTAGCGATTATTATACCGACTTCGCTCACCTTCTCAAAGTATCCTTCCCATTGGGTCTGTGACATATCTTCTCCCACAGTCTGGGTGACGTATGCATCAATAGCATTGGACTGTTCAGCTCGTCTCACGCCCGCTTTAAACTTCATCGACTGTACCTTAGGGTGCTGTCTTAACCACCTGCAACGCACAAAAAATTGTATCTGAAGGGATTATGCATACAGTGATACTGCTCAATACAAACATCAGCTGAAAATCATGGGTCAGGTTTGTTTCGGAATGTAATCCAAGACAAATCCCACGAACCGCTCCAACAGCTGGACACCAGTTGCCCGGCACATTGAGCATGCCGAGTCCCTCGCTGTTTTATGGAACCGCATGTTCCACACCACCATAGGCGAGTAATGCGGGCTTTTTTCATTTCCTAATACAGACTGGATGGTTTGTCGAGGTCTATTCATTGCAAATTGCTAAGCCGGGTCAGTTGAGCAGCATTCTCAGAAAGTTTCCATCTCGTAGTGAAGTTGCCAGGTTAGACACTTGTCGTTTCACCAGTTGTGGTTTGGGTTTAGCATCACAACACAAGCGGGTCTCGGTCAGAGGAGCTCACACTCACAACCGAAGCCCTTGACCGGGATTTTAATCCATGTTCTTGTTGTAGCTAGCCTATGGAGTACCCTACCACTGAGCTATCCCAGTATCTTAACAATACCCTAAGTCGGTGGAATACTGGCCATTTTCGCGTGATTTCAGTTCGGCACAATTAAATCAATTTGGTTGCAATCACACGAACATGCAGTCGCAGTCAGAAAACTCAATGAGCTTGGGAGGATATTCAGTTGTGTTAAAGTTGTCCTCTCTCTCAACCTCAACTCATCGCTTGAAGCCGAACGATCGTTCACAAAATGTTGTTCCAACGCAATAACCCAATCTCTGTGGGGCCGTGACATTGTTTACATTGACTAAATTAGCACGCTAATACCCATTATCAGTCTCGGATCTCTGTTCGTGTGATCAAAATCATTTTCGGTCGCAACCGCATAGATGGGTTTTTAAATTGTGCTTTTCGGTCGTATTTTTGAACAGGTGAGCAAAAACAATCAACCAAATGCACCTATTAATGCTATCCCAGTTATACCTCCCAATCGGTAGAGAAGTGATCTCATAAATGGCTCTGAACCACGATTTCAAACAACCAACGTCAACCAAACAGTACCCAGGCTCAGTGGCTAGAGCGCTTGACTCAAGATCAGTAGATTCTAGGTTCGATCCATGTCCTGCCGGGCCAACGTTGGGAACATTTATATCAATGGTTGAGAGTGTGAGCTTCTTTCATTATTCCCAGCATCTACCACTCCTGAGAAAGTTTGTGTTGAAAAGGATGACGCACAGGTAGAACAGTTCATAAAGAAATGAAAAAATAAAGTTCTGCTATCCTACCAGTTGTTAGCCTTATCTCCAGCCAGCCGTGTACAATGGATTCTTGACTGTTGTCCAGCACCTATCCCAATGACTTGTCCATTTTTAGCATAGCAGACCGAATTGGACTGCGTATATTTCAGAGCAATAGTCGCCACTGTAAGGTCACGAATAGCGTCTTCGGGAATCTGGAGTAAATGAGAATAGAGAGAAGTGGGGAAAAACCCATACTCTGAGCGGTAGTGGACGATGGGCACTTGGTTCAGCATGTTGAATAAACGTCCCCCTGGTTGATTTAGAAATCTGAATGTGATCTTTCAGTCTACTTATACTTGGCCTTATGATACACGCAAGCACGCACACACATGGCCTGCTTATGCCAACGAACTCATAGAATCCCTGGCATGTTCTCGTACCGTTTTGTGATCGCTGACTATGTTGCTGAAGGTGTCTGCATTGATGACAGCATTATTTCGAAGCTGCTGTAGTTGCAGACCATACAGGGTACGGGTCTCCATTGCAGGGGGTTCATATTCTGCATCCATCTGTAAGACGCAGTACTTTCCTCCCTTCTTCTTCTCTAGAATACCCAGAGCCTCTGGCTCATATCCAGGAGCGATGATTCCATCAGAGACCTGTCAAAACAATAGAACTCTGTGAAAAACTCTGAGGTGAAGTTTACACGGCCGGTTGCCGCATTATAAACTGCTGAAAATGGGCGTCAAGCTTTCGCTAATTCAGCGACAGAGAGCCGATGCTGCCTGCTGCCCTGCTCTTTTTCCTACTAACATATTACAACTTTATCACCCCTTCGAAGGAAACATAACGTAGTTAGTTTCTGAGAAGGGGTCTAGTTCTACAGGGGTGCCAAAACCAGCCAATGCTAAGCCTTTCGCAGAACATACCTGGCTACAGCCGTGCGTGCCCAAATGTCCGATGTACGAAGTGGCTAGGAAAATGGATTACGCTACACTTGGGGCAGCACGCGAACGGATAGATCCCGCGCATTGCGGCATTAAGTTGGTGTGCCGTTAGTGCCTGCTTGCTCGAAGTAGGTCCAACACCGATGTGAGCTAGTCAGCGGTTGTCGCGATGTTCGCGTAAAAAATTCTTCGCGAACGCTGAATTTGCAAATTCAGCCAGCGGCCTTCTCCGCTAGAGGTCGTTGATAGCTGTAGGAACGTAGCACCGTTGCTACTGACAGCCGGTAGTAACAACAGAGTTAGAGGTCAAGGACTAGAACCATAGGCTAAAGCCTGCGGGCTCAAGCAAAGGCCGCGCGTGCGCCGTTTGGCATTTTCAACTGTTCGTTTTTATAGCGTTTTGCTTTGCGTGCGTGTTTGTGCTGGCCCCGTAGTTTCCTTCGAAGGGGTACTCTCTTGCCATACTGTGCCAATGGTGCCCACTGTTCGTTGAGGGGGTAGTTGCTTGCGATAGACGATGCTGGCATGGCTGGTGAAAAATATAATTGAAGCAAGGCAACTATTGGGCAGATATCTGCCAGGAAGGTCATTGAGGTCAAAGAGTTATCCTCTCATCGTTAGCATAGAGTTAAGAGAGGATAACCCTGTGGTTGGTACAATGTTGGACAAATTTCAGGCCCATCGTCCCTAGTATTCAATTGAATATTGACCTGATACAAATTTAGAAATTGTTTCGCCATAAATAAAGCAACATTTGTGATAGCTTTATACGCTGTTCTTGTTTCAGACATTAAAATTATGTCTTTGGCTAAATGCATACATGTATTGCTGACAAGGGGATGTTCGTTACCTCAATGCAACACACTGAGAGTTGTAGCTTTATAACCTAGCCATAATTACTCTATGCTCAGTAGTCACGCATAGATAACGGGATAGGTCAGTGGTGAAACATTGGCTTACATCCTTGAGACCGACACGCACGAAAACAATTATTTCACCCGACAGTTTTCACCGTATCAGTAAACACATCATAGACAGAAAAAAGTCACACTCACCTCACGGGAAATGATGCGAGCGGTTGGCACATCGCAGATATCGGAGAGAGCAATGAAGTCACCAAACGAACTCATACGGTCAGCACCTCGAGCTCGAGCGTAGGCAATAGCCAGCGGAGAAAGTTCATTCTCCATATCACTAACCATGCATAGTTTCAGTTCCTCGGGACTCAAAGAAGTCGCAACGGCAGCGCCTAAAACATATGATAATGAGTTATTAACAAAAACCTTTGTATAAGAGGTTGCGTCGGATTCGCCACAGACAGTCGGTAAAAACCCGCGGGCGCGAGTTAAACTTTTTGTACTCTACGATGGAAAAGTTGTTGACTAGCGATGTTGCTGCGGGCAGGCATTCATGATGTCTGAAGGCTTGGGCAATAAGATTCCTGTGGTTACTTGTTACTCAATTTTTTGGTCATACATACCAATGACAGTTGTACCCAAAAGTCCTTGCTACGGCCAAATGATCTGTATACCTGGTGCCTTGCTAAGCGAGATCAATCGGCGATCATGCTGACCCCAAATTATTTTTTAATATTTTGTATTCTCATTAAAAATTCACAAAAGAAAGTTTAAATCATAAATACATTGTAAATTGAGTGAATTTTCGAACAAATTGTTAAAACAGCAAAAACAACTTTATTTTCTGTTTAGATCATATAAGCCTATATAATGAGTCAGCAGCTTGACTACCAGATAAGGACGAAACCGATGGAATCGCGTAGCTCCGCCCACCATGCATTTGAGGCAGCAGGTTTTGAGCAAGACTTGCTAAGAAATGAGATCAAGGGTACAATGTGAGACCATGTTTTTCAGTGCACTAACACTTTAAAGCCAGAATCAATATTGAGTTAGGAAGTCGAGGGTACTCGCCGAGCTAACTCAATAGGTGCATTCGCGTCCTCGGGTTTTCCGCGAACGAAATAGATTTCGGTCAAGAAATCTGCTAACTTGCGCAAAAGCGCAACCGAAAAGCGCGATCCAAAAAGCACCGGAATTTTTTTTTAAATTTCGTCACGAGCACGCGAATGCACCTAATGTTCGGGTTGGGCCAAGAATTGCGGGAATGTTACACAGCTGGGACAGCTCAATTTTGATTGTTGATAATGAATTCTAGACGATTGAGGCGGTTATTATAAAGGATCACCTGTGTAGCCACTGGCAAAAGAAGACCTCCTGATTTGGTCCTTTAACCTAAGCATTGTCGCATTAGTCAGTTCGTGATTTTTTGTATGTGACGAGAAGGGGAGGGGACGAGTGAATCACCAAGAAAGAAAACTCTATCTTTTCTCTAGAAACTCTAAAAAGGAAGCTGCATGAACTTTTTCAAGACTACAGAAAAAGTCTCCAGTGAATCCTCGGCGAGTATCTGAACATTAGGACACAGGCTAAGGCACCCTTGAATTTACAGACCTGCAAGCGTATTTTCGCTTTTCTAACAAAGAGGCTTGATGCATCCACTGTCAACCAACCTGCGGGACTGACATGCTTGAAAGATGCAGCAGCGGGTAGTCCAATGGCTGCTTTAAGCTCCTTGACAAGCTGCCACGCGTTAAGGGCATCGCATAGGTTGATGAATCCGGGTGACCCACAGAGTACTACAATAACAATGGTACATTGGCTTTCTCAAACCCTGGATGATCAATCACATTCATTGATTCAGTTCGCAGTCACTCCGTGAGATCTGAAAAGACCTCTCACTTAGAAAAGACACTACTTCCGAACAGGATATCAGGAGGTTCTTCCATTCATACCTGAACTACGATCAAGGTAAGATTTGTGTTTTTGGGATCAGGAATTTCAATGGGCAATTTTCAGACTTTGGTGCCTTCTCAGGCGGTGGGAGCTGAGTACTGAGTACTGAGTACCTCGGGTTTTATAGTGAATTACATTACCAGAGGGCGACAACACCTCGCAGTCAAATCAATACTGTGGTCAGAATCTATTAGATGGCTGACCGCTTGGAGTACTACAGTCCCAACTATTGCAGAAACCGCAACTATCAGAATAATGGAAAATTCCATTCAAGATCTGAACCAGCGATAGCCTGTGTGGGACATGATAACAGACTCCCAGAATTATGGAAAGGGGTGCAACCCAGCCACATATTCATCAGCTCGTAGTTATTCTATACAGAGCCTGGCATTTTGCCGCCATGAATAGTGGGCACAGCCTCCCCGAATTATAAAAAGGGGGACAACCAGTCACACATTCATCAACCCTGCAGTTAGTCTATATAGGTTGGCATCATGAACCATCAACCTACCAGTGAGAGGTAGCTTTTCTTTGGTTGTGAACAACTGAGCTGGCTTTTGGTGGGGATTCATGCCATATCTGAGAGCGAGACGAGCCTCATCAGTAGCATACTCTTTACGGAAGTAGTCGGATATAGCATCATCATACTCAGCGGTGTGAGTGAATGCTTTTAGTGCCAATCCCTTACGTGTATCCATACTGGTGTCGAGCTCATTAGATTTAGCCATCTCATCACAAACTCTGTTAGACGTTGACGAACGTAGAAGTTAAGAAGGTCATGCTATCAGCTGAGATAATCGATGATTTAGTCATTTTGAAACAACAGACCTAGTCTAGTATTCAGTTTATTATACATTGTCGGGTTAGTCGACAAAGTCCCTGACCAATGAAAAAATCTGGTCGATTTCATCCAATACTTTTCACTTCTTCTTGCGTAATAAAAAGGAGCCTGCTTGCTAACTACCACAACAGTCCATGAGTTTTTCAACACATTCAAAAATATTCAAGAGGTAGGCTCAAATATTCAACGCCACGTTGACCATCATTGGATGCACTCATACCCTCTATTTTACCCAACAAGACTTTTAGTCAACAAACTACCACTAATAGACTGAGCGAGCGCAGTAGCTATAGAAACAAGCCAAGTTCTTAGTAGAAACAGCAATGATACACAATTCTTTGTCTAAGATAAACCTAACCATCTATCACTGCAATTTACAATACATTCGGCCACCAACTGTGTCAAGGGGACGAGTCGCACCTGTCATAGTCAGAGGGATCGCATAGTATGGTGACTCTTTTGTGGTTTTTCGCTGCGGCCCGAAGAAGTGTGACACCTCCAATATCAATATTCTCCACAGCCGCCTCTGTAGTGACGCCCTCCTGTGAGATGGTCTTCACAAAGGGATACAGGTTACAAACTACCACACTGTAACAATTGGGAAACATTGATCATATTGCCAAGCTATCATTTCCAAATGTGTGTAGACAGTCAACGAATGGGTGAAAAACGACACTGAGTAATGCATCAGTGGACAGAGCCAGACATATAAACTTCCCAATGAAGATCATGGTAAAACTAATTTATGCCATGATCTTCATTGGGAAGTTTATATGTCTGGCTCTGTCCACTGATGCATTACATTTGATCTTACGGTATTGGACACACGATGACGGGACATGAATATATATGTCCAGTGAGACAGACTGAATGAAAATATTGTGTAAGAGCTGGAAACTCTGATCTAATCATACCGCACATATTTGAAGCTTTGTTGATCCATGTCAGCTTTATCAGACTCTTGATCTCGAGCGAGGATTCCTCCATGCACAGCGGGATGAAGTGTTTTCACTCTTCCGCCAAGCATCTCAGGTGCACCCGTAACTTCCGACACGTCACTAAAAGGATTGCGTATTGTAACACTTACAGTCAGAGGACTCACAAGATGGGACTATAAGTAACTAATTGGCATTGACGATAGCTCACCTGACGGACAGTCCAGCATCTCGGATAGCTTTGGCAGTGCCTCCAGATGCCACCAGCTTCAATCCTAGTTTTGAAAGCTTCTCCGCAAGTGGGATGAGGCCAGTTTTGTCTGACACACTCAAGATGGCTAAAATTGTAGCAACTCACTCACCATGCATAAATATTTATAATAAAATAACTTTAAATTTATTATTTAATAAGGATTAATTCAATAACTCCAATTCAAACCAAACTCATGAGATCACTTCAGTTTAGAGTTCAGATTTTAACTTCAAGTTAAGCACGGGAGACAAGTTCAACTTCTTCGCTTCAAGTTTCAGGTTCAAGTTCAACATGTGGCACGACTACTAGTACTAGTCTAGTCTAGACTAGTACTACTACTAGTACTAGTAGTAGTACCACTGGTAGTGGTAGGGCCTACCGACAGTTCATTAGGTAAGACTGAGCTAAGCCATTCACTTGGCACTCTCTGGCTTCAATCTCCATTAACATGGATTGCTATAGACTTTACACCAGTGCTTTGTTTGTCTCACCAAGCTGTTGATCGATCATGTTTTTTTTTCTTTTCTGCAGATTCAATCCCTTGCCTCTAGCAACTGGAGCACTTGCCAATGAAGTCGGATTCACGTGCGTTCTGCGGCCGTAGATCATGGTCGACGGGCAGACACGGCCGATGCCGATTTAACTTTGCACTTCATACAGAAGTCCATGCACTACCGTTGCGGACAATCCTGGATATAATTGGCCATATCGGAGGACTGTGGCATGCATGAATCTAATGATCGGAAAATTGACTGAATTCGTGTTCTAGGAATCAGAGGATAATTGGGTGCTGAGGAAAGTCTATTTTTTTTCTAAAAGGGCGCGTAAAATTGTCCGATAATATCCAAGGATGGAAGCATTCTTCAAGATCAAAAGAAAAGAGGCAGCCGTAGACAGTTCTGATGGGAAGGCTGACACCACAGACGATGAATCACCAGAAGTTCCAGAGTTCATTCCTTGGGTAATAGCCACCGATTTGTGATATCAAGATCGTTACGTTAGTGACTAAGTCAACAAGTGAGGTACACTTGCTGACTTAAGTTAAGTTAGTTAGTAACTGTTACACAGTGACTGAGTGAGTCACTCGAGTGACTGTGAGTTACTCACTAGTTACTACTTAACTTCGTCTGAAGTTAGTAAGTTAGTACTTACAGTTACACGTTATTTAGCTTACTCTTACTCTTAGTCTTAGTCAGTGAGTCACTCAGTTGCTCACTCTCAGTGAGTTACTGATTCTGAGTGATTCTTGACTGGCAGAGTCACTCACTCTCAGTCTCACTGACTAAGTGACTAACCTAACCGTAACGTCTTAGTCTTAACTTAAGACTAAGAGTAAGACGTTAAGTTAGTCACTTAAGTTAAGACTTAAGTCACTGCCACCGACTCAATAGTAAATGAATGATTGAAAGTCAATGTCTTACTACTGTGACTGTAAGTTAGTGTAAGTGTAACTGGCTGACTTACCTAGTTACTTACAGTTACACAGTTAGTGAGTTACTTTTATGGGTTACCACTTATAGTGCAAGTGGCAGTTACTGCTTGAGTTAGTCAGTAGTTACTAGTTAGACTTAGGTTAGTGACTAACTAAGCAAGTCAATTCCTTGCTGCTACTGCTAGTGCTAGTACTAGTTACCATCAGTATCAACTATGACTTTTATTTCTACTTCTACTACTACTAATACTGCTACTACTGATAATAATACTGATAATAATACTGATAATACTGGTAGTGGTATATACATTCCTCTAGTAGAGGCTAGAGAAGTAGGTTTTTTGTTACTTCCTGTTAGATATATGCGAATATCACGTATCAATTCCTGGTGAGGAGAGAGTGAAGTACATTATGATTATAATCCAGTATGCTCTTTCGTGTTTATTTCCCAAAGATTAACTAGGTTAATAGTAATACATTTCGCTTGTAGGTGGAGAAGTATCGCCCCGCTAAGATTGATGAGGTAGCCCAGCAAGATGAAGTTCTGGCATCCCTGCGTCCCTGTTTGACAGGAAGCGACACGCCTCATCTATTATTCTATGGTCCTCCTGGTACTGGAAAAACGACAACTATTCTAGCCTTCTGTAAAGAACTCTATGGCATGGAACTTTACAGGTTTGTGATGTGGTCCTCAAGCGTTTGTCCTGTCCCCCAAAGGGATCTGGAGTTAACTCGAGTTAACTGATGAACTGCACTATATTCTACTATACTATAGTCGGCAAAGTTAAAACACCCACCCCCCTCCTCTGTGTTCTTACTGCCGGTGGTCAAACCAATTAGTTTTTGCAGCTCAACGGCACCTTAATCTGTTTTCCATTGTTTCCGTATTGTGGTTCTTTTACTATCAGGTACACCACCAACTTATGCCAAACTCAGTGGTATTAACCGAGAGATAAACACTTGCCGTGGAAACTTTTCAACAGACTACTTGTAGAGTCCCTAATAGCCAGGCCTCTAACTGACAGTTACAGAAATTATGCCTAATGACTATAGCATACTCAATTCTTTCACGGACTCAACAAGCCATGAGTTTCTTTGTTCATAGCCTTAAAGCCCCAGAGGGGCTCTATGTCCCCCATTCGGCTGCTAGACGGCAAAGTTTACACGGCAAGTGCCTATCTCGATACTAAAAGAACCACAATGTGAAAACATTGGCAAACAGATAGAATCAACTTCGAACTGTGAGAACCCATTAGTTTGACCACCAGCGGCAAAAACAGCCACCAACGGTTTCAACTGTCCAGACTATAGGCCTACAAGTAGTTAATAAGCCTCTGTTTAATTAGTTGAAGGTCCTCGGTAACTACATTGTTCATGATTCTGCCTAGGTATCAACTTTTGACACCCAGCAATCCTTGAACTTTGAATTTCTCAATTTAATGTGACCGGACTGAAAATTTCCGTGTTACAAGTTAAGTATAAGTGCTCATATACGGCTTCTGTTGTCGCCCGATATGTGATTTTCTCAATCCCCTTCTTACAGTTCTTTTTTTTTCAATATTTAGGGATCGGGTGCTTGAGCTGAATGCATCTGATGAAAGAGGAATCAATGTCATTCGCACCAAAGTGAAAGATTTCGCCGGCCTAGCTGTCAGTAGTACAATGAGAGCGGATGGAACGGCGAGCCCGCCGTTTAAGTTTGTTATTTTGGATGAAGCTGATTCCATGACCTCTGCTGCTCAGTCAGCTCTCCGTCGTACGATGGAGGTTCATTCCAAGTCTACCAGGTAAGGAACGCTCACACATTTGGGCAAGCATTTTTCTGGGTTTTTTTGCGATTCACTTGTTAAAAACTCCGAAACTCAAAAAACTGGTCTAAACCTGAAACGCTGTTGAGTTTAGAAATACCTAATTACCCCCCTCAACTGCTTTTCTACCTCGTATGTTAGCTCACTGAATTTATCACTTAGGGAACAAATGTGACTTCGTGTTTGGACTACATTTCAACAAATCATGGATCTGAATAAGACCAAAAGTCAATGGTGGTGACAGATAGGTCATCCAATTTTAATTTGCTCCTGAGCACCAGCAAAGTCTCTTGGTCAACCAAGGAACAACCCCTCACCCTCGACACAGGAAATATTATTGTGGAGTGGTATTGGAGTGGTGGCAAAACTGAATTCATGACGATAACTTGGTGTCTTTTCCTGTGTCAATCACCTTTTCCTTTTAGTTGGCCAATGGGTTGGAAGGTATTCTACTATTTTCATTTATTTTACCCACTGAAAGTATTAATGGTTATTACTTATCTCATGTCAATAAGAGAATTAAGTAGCTTCATGCTCAGATGAGCTGGAACTTATCAAAGAGATATAGTA
>Ga0224501_10003425_pt1 | contig 12471 bp, 5 predicted proteins | sample SF_Oct11_sed_USG_4_FD_169105 | JGI IMG/M metagenome (GOLD analysis project Ga0224501, IMG submission 169105) | Sediment microbial communities from San Francisco Bay, California, United States - SF_Oct11_sed_USGS_8_1 | ecosystem: Environmental > Aquatic > Marine > Sediment | place: USA... | reverse complement strand
TACAATGAGAACAGGAAGACAAAACCGAAGGCAATCTGCATACATTGGCAACTAGTTGCATTCAGCTTGTGGTTACACTGTCCTATTAGGGAAACATTGGTAACTGGAATTTGCATCTATGGGGGGTCTTTTTTGGCAAGGGTCCAGAATGTCGGCTATTTGAAATTCATGGCCAATGAATCCCGAGTGACAGCGAAGAATACTGACAGCCTAAGCCGCAGATCAATTTCAATAACTAGGCCGGTTTGGTGGCGTCAAACTGGGGCAAGATTTGTACATATATTATATTGCATTGGCCTTTGCCTTTCACTGTATCAGCCAAATAAGCTGTCAACGAAATGCATTTGGGAAAGTCCGGGTGACACAACAGAGCAGCGATATAACTTACAGTTTTAGTCAGGTCGCTAAGGATGGAGCGCCAGGTATCGTCATGACCATAAGGCAGTCCCAAATGTAGTCTACAATGTCAGAGAAATAATCAGGACTACAGTTGTTTATCTGTGGGATAGTTCTGAGCTAGTGTGTCTACTGGTTACAAAAAGTAACCGATAGCTTTACCATATCCTTGAGGTGAATCCTAGTAAGCAGTAAACAAGCAACAAAAAATCTAATGACACGTAGTTACCAAAGCTTAGGGGATTGAGACATATCACTATTTTCTCCACAATGAAAAAAGGAAAAAAAGGTTCCACAAGTGAGGGGGCTAGCTGATGGAGGTTGGGGCATTCATCTGATCTCTGACCAGCTAACATGCCTCTAAGCCACAAGAGTCCCGGCAATTCTACTGAACAACCCGATTGCCTGTCATAGTGACAACACCTATCTCAACTGTCAACAAATGAAAAACTGGCCCGGAGTCTGAGTAGTAGCATTAATCACAGCCCTCCTGATGTCTCCTTGGTCACGAGCCAAGAGCGATCTTTAGCCAGTGGCAAGAAACATGAACTTTAAGATCTGATCTGAACAAGTGAGGCGAAACATTATATTTTATGACTAAATTGATATATCTCTCAAGTCTCAACACTGATTCAGAGATTGTTAGTTACTGCAATCTTGGAGAACATTGAGTAGAGCTAGCCAATATTTGTCAATAGCCGAGTTTAGTGGCACTTCGACTTGAAGGATACAGTTCAAAGTGACCATATACCTTTGAATGCTATTTGCTTTCTCTATGAATTGAGAAGTGACCATTAAAGGAACTCACCCTGGAGTGGTTGCGGCAGTTAGCACGGAGGTCAGATTGTACTTATAGACTGCTGAGGTCAGTCCGAACTGAAAAGACAGAGAGAAGGTTGACTTCCTTAATGTCTTTAGGGAGAATGATTGCCGTTTAGAATGCCCAACAGAGTACCTCTAGTGCATCACCAATAACTGGGATTGTCACAATTGGTAAACAGCTAGAGGTTACTGCGTAGGGCTCTGTGTGACAATAGAGTCAGAAGCGCAATAGCTGTTCTCCATGGGGGATTGCCCCACCACAATCTAGGATTAACTCGGCCGGATGAGATCCCCTTCGCAGCCGCATTGCACCGATTGCACTCATTGACTAACTTATTAGGCTTATCTTATTTGTGGACAACATTACGGTGGATTAAAGGCCACACGCAACATCCCCATCTGCAGTATTGGGGATTTAGCGGGCTGGCCAGACATCTGCCGTGTCGCGGGATTCATGCAGGACAGGGCGACTGGCAAACAAAGGGACTGATCCATGCCAAATCAGCCCAACAACAGCAACAATGTCAGAAGAACAAAAAATACACAGCGATAATTCGAGTTTTACCTCAAACCAACTTAACCCAGCACGTATATGTTTGGTAGGTCTGCATTCTTGGTTAGGCTGCAAGAATAAAGAGATATGCATGCAACTAACCTGCACTAGGGCGCTGTAGTTAACATTCTTTCGCTGAAAGATAAATCCGGTAGTCAGTCAATGTAATCATACCATAAAGGATTACCTGATGCCTCGTCTGGTGGCTACCTAACGATACATAATCCCTAGCGACGCGATGGGCAGTCAAACCGGAACTAAACAGCGGAGTTGTGTACCCACGAGGAAAAACCTTCAGGGGAAGATAACTCTGAAATACACTTGGCACCACACAGCGTTGTACAGCAGCGCGCTAGCTGCAGTAAACGGAGAAATATCACTGACTGTGGGTGCAAAGTGACTTGAACGGATCTCCAGGACAAGAAATTTATGATATGCAAGCGGAGAATGGGGACTGAAGAAGCGAATCAGTTTGTTTGACCTTGAGATTGGCGGTCCCCTATCTATAAAATCATATCAATCAACGGCTGCGACTTGAAAGATTTGAGAACACTTTGTCGTGAGCCATTGTTGTCTTGATGGCTTATGAAGTCCACAAAACTTCCATTGAGCTATGCAACAGTTCATGAGCTAGCAGTAAAACTTAAAGTTCTAGAAAAAATTTGATTCCAGTTTGTTGTCCTAAATTGGGCTAAAGTCAATCAAGTCCGGTTCGCTTCAACTAGAGGTTGCATTAAGAGTTCAGAGATAGGCATAGTAATTTACTAAAAATCTCCTCAAAATACAAGCCTAGGATATGGTCAGGGAAACTAACTGCGGGACTTTTGGCCCCAACAATGCGATTGGGGTCTCCCATCACATGGAAGATTATCTGTCCCCTCTTACCGCGCTGTCATCAGCCTCGAAGGAGTTAAGCACAGAGTTTATTGCGAACATGGCAACACCACCGCCAGTAATGCATATCATCTCCCCTAGCCATCTAGGGACCAGTCCGCTATAAAGAATGTATATGATGAAAGCGATACAGGGGAAAGGATTGACGGATTGATAATTATGGTACTGGCAGACTAGCTGCTTTTCCGGCCAATGAGTTTCTGGCTGACAGTCATGATTCAGCCTAGATTGTTTAGACTCGACTACGTAGCTGCCTTCTCTCCTCCTCTAACAGGTTGAACCCATGGGAAACGAGGAGTCAGTGCTGGCAAAACCCAACACATGTGGAAAAGTTTCTCGTCGAATGATGCATTGGAACCGAACCAGCGACCCAAATAGGTCTCAAACTGGACCATAACTCAATAACTATCAATTTAAAATTTGTAAATTAATTAAGTTTACGGGGACCAGATTTCATCGATTTTTGTTAAATTAAGGTTGGTTATATTTAGGGCTAATAGTACCAAGTTTTTATTACTAGTTTTTCGATCACCAGATCACATAACGGTTCTGCAGTCTTGCTATAATACTACATGCCCTTCATGGCATGGCAATGTCACTTACCTGAAGAATCCAGCAATGCCTTCAGTTTCATAAATTTCCTTGATGGTAGAAAAGAAGCCTTGGTATGGCTGATCATTGCTAACCACTGAACATATCATCCTCACCATTATTACTGCAAATAAATACGCATCATCACAGAGGCACCTCATCAGTTACAGATTGCGACATTGCATAGAGGAGGCCCATCCATAGAGGTTCCATCTCTATGGGTCATGCGGTCGCAAGCAGGAAATTATCCTCATGGTACACCCAAGAAAATGCTGAGTGAATGACTAAGCAAACAAATTTCTGCACTGCTCCTGACAGGGGATAAGAAAAAGACAAATGCATAATCCACCGAAAACCTGGAATATCATTCGTGGCTGGTCAATTTCAGTCAGGAACGCTAGACGTCGATTCGCTAATACATTAAAAGGGGAGTTGTTTTCCCTTGGTGTAATTTGCCAATGAGGCAATAACTCCTAATAGTCATTAAAATAATACCTACGAGTGTTATCCTTGGTCGGCCTTATCAGTGAGACAACAACTCAAAATAGACTACTGTTTGACATACTGCACGTACTTACCGTGCAGAGGTTGAGAGACAATAACGCCAGCAGTCTTAGCAACGCAGCCAACCAACACCTAGAAGTACAAAGAATATTATATTATGAATAAATCGAGATCTCAGACTACTAGATCATTTTGATGCACAAACCAAACAAGACCACCATTTTGGCTCATGTTTTTGAACTGATAATTGAAGGGGTTATGTCATGGCCAACAGTGTGTTCACTTGCTTTCATATTCCGAAGCCTACCATGAACAAATGGGCCCAATACCCAGCTCAAATGGAAGCTTAGATATAGCCCTATCCAATGCGCATACTTAGAGCCTTCGGCAATAAATCTTTCAGACCGTCGACGTAATAGAATTGGCCTTGAGATAGGAAGTTAACACAGAGTTGTTGGTGTTTGCATTGATTTCTCGGCTTACGCGCTGTTGCTTCGAAAATCCTCTTGTCGGTTTATACTAGACCTGTACTTAAACAACTACGGATGGAGAAAATGTTCCACAAAAATATGGAAATACGGTTTCAGTGTGCAGTTTTCCACCTCTATCAGCGAGTGGCATTATTCCACAATGATAGAGGCCCAAATGCCCAACGGCCTCTATTCAGGGCTAGGGAAAATCGGTAAAGCACTTCTTATAACTTCAGTTTGCTTCAATATTATGTTCAAGTTTGAGTTCTACTCGATGTTATGAGGGAGTAAAGATCATTAGGTTACTGAGCTGTAGTGATTAGATCCCATTTTCGCTCTATTTGGGCCATTCAGGCCGTAGTTATAACCGATATTAGGTTTGTGGCAAAAGATCACCCGCTATCGTTGCAATGAATGCGGAGTTGCCTCCCATTAAGAACAGGGAGCACAACTCCAAAAATGCGTCTACCCTCGATTGTGACATAACCCCTTTAATATCAAGAACCTGCCTTGTCATCATTGCTGATGAAAGAGAGTAAGAAGATGTACGTGCATGTATATTTACTTAAACTCAATAAGCTAAAGTCAGTGGTTTGGTGGGGTATGGGTGGGGTAGTGGTAGTGGTAGAATTTCCTGCGCTATCAAATCTCACCTAGGGATCGTGGGTTCAAACCCCTGTGGGGTTTGGAGGATTTTCTCACTACCTCGACTTCCCCCTGCCGCGGCGGGTGCCCCTTGGGCGGCAAAAGGAGTCTAGCGCAAAATCCTCACCACTAGGCCAACAGGAAGGCCATTCGCGGGAAAAAAAGTGGTGCGGTTGCAGTTTGTTTCAACTTGGTAGACTGGCTAGACTTTTACCACAATTGGGTATTGAAAACCATTGCGTGTAACCTTCTAAAGTAAAATGTGAAAAAATGCTGGTACTTTTGCATCTCCTCTATACCATGCTTCAGTTACACGTATATATCTTATATTATTATTATTTTCGCCACATATTCACTAATATTCAATAAAAAGGTCAACTCAGCTGTTACAAAGCAAAAGTAAGTCCTACCAACTTAATTACCTAATTGATCACCATTGGCGGATGCAGACAACCGTTTAATGCGAACAAAGTAATCATTTATTTTCTGATTGTTTAATTGGATGCCCAGAGTGAACAAGTTTAGTGGTGTTCCCCGTGCTATTTGCCCTAGACCAAACCAATATGTATGGACGCATGTGAATACACCTGTGCTATAAATACTAGTATGTAATAATAGAATAACTGATAAAGTGAAGGGTCCAATCCACAAAACGATGGTAAGACCAGTCAGGGTCTGCTTGTCGAAGAGGGGGTCTGTGAAGCAGTTTCACTTGAGAGAACTGAGGCTAACAGAGATAAAGACGTGTCTGTATCAATTTAGGAATAAGAAATCTAGGGAAAAAATAAAGCCTGAAATTTCCAAGAAAAGTGAATGAACTGGTTCAATCATAATTACGAGGAGAGAAGGAGGTCATGAGGAGAGTAAGAAGTCATGTTTCTGCGCTGTCTATGAAAAGTGACCTGAATATGATTGGCCTGTAACCGCACACAAGTTAGGCTGCGTTTAGGGGGCCACTGGCCGACCATCGGTTCGATCCCATCTGCCCCGATCTGTTTGATGATATCAAACCTTCGATTTGATATCTCCAATGGTCCATTTAGGCAAGAAAAGGCTCTGTATGATCTGGCATGATCCTTTGAATAAGTAAGCGCCATTGGCTTCCACGAGTATCCGGTTAGAAACAGTTATCCAATCAAGTCTCGCGATACGAAATCACGAGATCATGTTAGACACACTGAAAACCATATCCGGTTGATCCAAATTATGTCGAACTCGGTGTTTGGCTTTGGGTTCAGTTGAATTGCATGATGGATACTAGCTTGGCTGCGGAAACAGCGATAGCACAGCGTGTGTTATGGTGGGGATGATGGGGCTTGGAAATTACAATAAATGACACAAGAGGAGAACTGGAGATCATTTTGGGAGAAAAGAAATGAGCCCATCATCATTTGTTACCGAGTGGGTTGCTATGTGTACACAAAAATAGGTTACATGATATCCTGTTCCCCACAGTGAACAAACTGCGTTGCCCTATTTGGGGCAAACCAGTCGGTTGTTGGGCTGATCATAACCGATTGAATTTGCGCCGATGCGGGATTTAGGCAGTGAGAAGGGGCCGACACTAAATCTCCCATCAGTTGTGATTGGGGCAAAATAGCGAACCCTAAACGAAGCTTTACTGTCTGTATAAATTTTTTTATATAGAAAAGAGGACTAAACGAGTGTTTAAATTCATGTGGCCTACACGTAAGCCAAATAACAGGAAAGTTAAGAGTCTGTCACTGAATAAAAATTCACAGCCTTATATTTTCGTCTGCATTACAGCTTAGCATGAAGCCCCAAAAGCGGGTTAGTATCAATGCTCCATCTCACAGTGAGGTTTATTTTTGTTTTGAAGAAAGATGAAGACGCAAGGAGCTCACACTCACAACGGGAAGCCTGCCATGACTGGGGTTTAAACCCAGGTTCTCGTAGTTGCGAGTCCAGCACTCTACTACTGAGCGATTTAACTAACCTCATAAGATGCTCCGGTAGGGCCCTTTTTTTCTAATGGCAGTTTAGCATCCTCACCCGTTAGTGGCACTAATTCTCTGACCATCTACAAAAGCACCACTGCATCAGTCCCTTGTTTTGCGGTCACATATAAAGGATTAGTACTACAAAGGCTGTGGCATCTGATTACAGCTAACTTACCCCTTGTGCAGTGCAAACTACAGTCGTGTTTGGCTTTGAAAGGCTTGAAGAAGTTTTGTGATCTAAAATATATCTATTGACGGGCCATACAGCTGAATGTAGTCAATACGAATGAAAAACCATCAACTCCCAACTGAGGTAACATGACAATCACATTATTTTTTGGTGATTATACAAAACGGAACACTACAATCCTGACAACAAATCACATTACTATGGTGTCACTAGGGAATCATCTGATTCAAAACTTTAGTCCACTCGACGCCCCATACCTTCTCTGTTTTATTCTCGACTATCGTAGACGAAACCATATTCAGAAGCTTCGGCACGACGCCAGTATATAGTATTGTGAAACCCTTTTCTTTACGGATATGGTTCACTACAAAATAACAAGGTACCGATGGTTGACTACCGCAGAGTAATCAGGCACTTTTGGATTTATATTCAGCAGAATTTAGGCCAATCAATATGACAACAGATCGTACTAAAAGCTTAATTACTCTAGACAGTTAATATTGTTAGGTTTGGGGTTGCGGCCACACTATATGCCCTATTGGCGGGTATCAATAAACTGATCACGCAGACATGATCATGGTTTACTTTTTCTTCAGTACTTACTGTATTGGAATACATTTGGATAGTAGTAGGCTGGCCTGCGTAGAAATAATGACAGCCCATGCACTGGCTCAACTGGTTCATACCCGACCTGGAAAAAAGAGGAAGTTTGAAGTGCTTATAACAGTTTCAACAGGTTACTGGTTGATGACAAGAGTAATTACACACCCAACGGCATCATTTGTCATAAAAGCCCGTAGCACACAGCCTCGGTCCTTAAGTATGTATGGTACGAAAACATACGAGCAAAAAGTTGACATCAGTCTTGCATAGACATAAGCAAACCCGACAATCTGATAGTGATAGCCTACTAGCCTACTAATCTGCATACATTGCTTACATCACATATTGTAATACAATACGCAAGCAGTTGATGTTTAGCTAGTGCCAATCTTGGCGTGTAGTACATGTAGTGAAGGGGTATGTCTATGTCGTATGTGCCAACCAAAACTGCAAAAGGAACCTCAATTCAACCTTAGACTGACACCGCCCGAGTGAATCAATGAGAGTGTCACTCTGTGACTCACACTGAGTCAGTCAGTGACTGAGTGATTGATTCAGTCGGTCAGTCACTCACTGTCAGTGAGAGTGACCGCCTCAGTGGAGTGAACCAGGCGAGTGACGCTGGTGAAATTGACTGGTGTTGGAAGCTTGGGTTGGCACGCTTAAGGGCATCCCTGATGACAGTTTATGGCAACAAAATAAGCATATAATTATATTATATATTGAAATAAAGTAAACCGTTACTACTTACCAACTTAGTACTTGCTAATTAACTACGCCAACGGTAGTTCACTAGTCGCTTACCTGCATTAATGTTTTGGCAACTATCAATGGCTGCATCACCAGGGGTAGTGCAATATTTTGCGCATGCAAACCAGGTTCAACTGGCTCTGCGATCAAAAACGCCTCACTTTCTTCGACGTCTATGGGTCTTTCCAGTGTGGCTGCCATGATTAGGACCTTTCACTCCCTGCCCACCGACGCGATGACGATAGAAGCAAGCAAGTCCTCTGGACAATTACTAGTAATGGCCTCAATGCTTCCGGTTGGCAAGTGGATGCAAGGAACTGACGACTCCGACACTTTGTGAGCGCTCTGGTATATGGCGGGGTAGGCCAATACAAGAGACATGTCTCTGGATAAAACAAACGATGTGGGCCGGTGTAATATTTCGATAACTCACAAGCTAACAGAAGTCCTTACTTCATGCAAAGCTGAGATAAGAATGACCCATCCTATTTGGAAGTCTGTTACTCCTAATTCCTAGGCTTTCACCAGATGTCACATGCCCTTTTTGTTTGGTTTCATTTTTCTTTGCGACTTGGGAGTCCTTGGCTTCTCTGGGCATGGGCATATTTCGATGTTTTGAAGGCGATAGAGGACCACTATAAGAGGTCAAAGTTTGAACAAAATTAGACAACAAACTGACCAAGTGACGCCTGACAGGAACGAGTAAGGCTGTTCATGTACGCCCGAACAGCAAAAGAAGGCTAGCCATAATACTCAAAATCTGTCCTCCTTGTGGGTCTACTTATTCTTCCACTACGGGTTCTGACCAAAGGGGGACTTGACAGAATGGCCGAAGGCTCTTGTGGTCCCAGATTTTTACCACTTTTCTTTTTGAACTCGAAGCTATAAGACGAAAAGTTGTTCACTTCAAAGGCTTATGTTTTGTATCTATGGCCTCCTTATTTGCTTTTGAGCCACCAAGAAGACTTAATCTGGAGCGGATACCCCTTCTAAATATTCACTGCGCTGGGGAAAATCTACAAGGCAAAGGCGTAGCCCAATAGGCTAGTAAGGCATTGGCAAGGTTTCTCTGTTTTTCCATCCAGTCCCCGATTGTTATGGCTGCTCTTCTGTCACCACATTAGCTTCAGGATATCGGAGCCACGATATCAGTAAGTTCTGAAGGCTGCATGATATTTAACCCGTGTAACCATTTGGTTACCGACCATATGCTGGGCTATAGTCTATAATTCTGGGTTCCTTGTGTATTGACTGGTATAGGCTTTTTTCTCTACCTTCTTGGTCCTGGTCACGATTAAGGTTTTTATCCCTTAACCTATTAGGGCTAGGATGAGGGTAATTTTGGTAAAGGCCTCGTCTGAGGTGGTCGTCGCAATAGTGACCCTTACACGAGTCGCTCAGATACCAATATCGGCTCTGAGGAAGGCTTCCCTCCTGAAATCTACTTCGAGAACGACGGCCGCTTCGATTTCTATTTCGAGTAGTACCAAACTCTCATGGAGGGCGTGGTGAAATCATTTTATATTCTCTTGCAAAATGTCCCTTACCCCTCCATTCACCACATAGCACTGTTGTCACCGAAAAGACATAGCCTGGCAGATTGCCGTTAAAACACTTACAGGAATTTAAGTCACTTCTACTCCCCTACCCACTTTGTATGTACCACAGAGAATGGAAATGATATTGATACGATGGCAAAGTGTAGAATTTATGGCGAAACACAGTGAATATCGTTTAAAATGACGATGACAGTGATAACCATGAGCATACAGGTTTAAATTTGGTTGATCAACCCCAAACCTAGAAAACGTGTTAAGAAAAGGAGATTAGCTGCTTTACCCCAAGGCGTAGGGAGTTTAAGATCCACACTAGGGTCATGCCTTGAACTCTAGCAGGTCCAACAATGGAGAGATTTGTCAATATCAGAAAACATAAAGCACACAGTTAAGCTGGTTACTTGCCCAGGTTTTTAAGTGGTAAATTGGTTTTTATTATTATGCAACCTAGAGCTTGAGAGACAGAGAGACAGACTGCAATAGAACTTCACTGCACACTAGTGGATAATAATCATGGTAGAACCAATTCAACCTGCTCATGGTGATATAGCATATAGATTCAACTCCATTAACTGAATAGAACATAAAACTCTATACACAAGCCATTAGTCAGGGCTTTTTAGGCCGAGTCAACATTAGCCATATGGTTGATCAGATCACACACTCTGTTGCTGTATCCAAACTCATTGTCATACCTGAAAAAGAGAGGTAGCAACATGAACAACAATATATTCCATCAAGAGGAGTGACAACGGTTTACAACAACAGTGAATGCACCTTGAGATCCAATAATATACAATTGAACTGCATGTACTGCGCGTTAAAGGGGTTATGTCATGGCCAAAAGTGTCTTCACCTGTTTTCAGATTCTGAAGCCTACCATGAACAAATGGACCCAATACCAAGCTCAAATGGAAGCTTAGATATAGCCGTATTCAATGCGCATACTTAGAGCCCTCGGCGACGCACTTTTCAGACCGACGCAACAGAACTGGCCTCGAGATAGGACAGAGCTGTTGGGTGTTTGCATTGATTTCTCGGCTTAGGTGTTGATGTTTGGAAAATTCTCTTGCAGGTGTATACTAGACCTGTAGTTACACAGAGAGAAAATGTAGAAAAAGTATAGAAATAGGGTTTGATAGTGCAGTTCGTCACCTCTGTCAGCGAACATTACTGTCATTATTGTGCAATGATAGAGGCCCGAATGCAACGGCCTCTATTTAGGGCTGGGAAAACCGGCAGCGCACTTTTTATAACTTCAATTTTCTCCAGTATTACGTTCAATTTTGAGTTCTATTCAATGTCATGATAGAGTAAAGATCACTAGGTTACTAAGTTTTAGTAATTAGATCCCATCTTTTTTCTATTTGGACCATTCAAGCTGTAATTATTCGAATGACCGATAATCGTTTTTTTGGACTAAGACCACTCACTATCGCCACAATGAATTCAGAGTTGCTTCCTTTTAAAAATGAGGAAGACAACTTCGAAAGTGCATCTACACTGTAACCCCTTTAAATGAAGAACTAGGATACAGGTAGTTGAATTTTGGACGTTGGACATGCAGATGACGCCGAAGTCACTTACCATGATACGAGCTTAACAAACTGAGCATTGAGCATGATTCCAGCTCCGGCGTCAAAGATAGATGACCGACAGTCTCCACAGAAGTCTTGTGAGACAACCTGGTCCTCCGTGTAGCCAAGGATTCCCTTGAGTGGGCCATCCTCACTGGCGGCCTTTATAGCTGCCTTAATCTCATCATATGAAGTCTGCAACAAATTTCACACAATGGTTCCTAACTTTAATTCAAGAGTCACAATGGAGATACGAAAAAACAAAACACCAAAATACTAACACACTCTATGCCAGTTGATAGACTATCATCAAATGTTAGTAGGCAGTATATGAGACATGATCTTTATCTACCGGTTTGACGAGACGACAGGTCAAATCCACCACAGAGACATCTGCCACAGGAACTCTGAAGGCCATTCCGGTCAGCTTGCTATAACCACAAAATTTATTCATTTATCTGCTCCAATTAACGATGTTCATAGACATCCAACCTTTGTGATAGGTAGATCCTGTTTGATTCAGATTATGAACTAGGATATCTAAGTATCGTTCCACGAAGGACGGCTCAGTGTATCAATGCATGCAAACTGTACACTCAATCAAATACCCACCCGTTCAGCTCAGGGATAACCTTGCCGACAGCTTTGGCAGCACCAGTGGAGGCTGGGATGATATTCTGGAAGGCACCACGGCCGTCACGCCACGCCTTTCCGGATGGGCCATCGACAGTCTTCTGGGTGGCAGTCACGGCGTGAATGGTAGTCATCAGTCCCTCCTCAATTCCAAACTGGTCATTGATGACCTAGAACGATCATACTGGGGCATTTATATATATATATATATATATATTTATATATATATATATATATATAGACGGCTATTTCTTCCGTTAGTAATGCATCAAGCTTTTGTGGCCAATATGATGAGGAAATGCCTCAAGATTTATTTTAATACACTG
>Ga0224501_10003424_pt1 | contig 12471 bp, 18 predicted proteins | sample SF_Oct11_sed_USG_4_FD_169105 | JGI IMG/M metagenome (GOLD analysis project Ga0224501, IMG submission 169105) | Sediment microbial communities from San Francisco Bay, California, United States - SF_Oct11_sed_USGS_8_1 | ecosystem: Environmental > Aquatic > Marine > Sediment | place: USA... | reverse complement strand
GACTGTCATACACTGACACCTGTCATATAGGACAGTCGCAATCCCTTGACTGTCATACACTGACACCTGTCATATAGGACAGTCGAAATCCCTTGACTGTCATACACTGACACCTGTCATATAGGACAGTCGCAATCCCTTGACTGGCATACACTGACATGTGTCATATAGAACAGTCGCAATCCCTTGACTGTCATACACTGACACCTGTCATATAGGACAGTCGCAATCCCTTGACTGTCATACACTGACACCTGTCATATAGGACAGTCGAAATCCCTTGACTGGCATACACTGACATGTGTCATATAGAACAGTCGCAATCCCTTGACTGTCATACACTGACACCTGTCATATAGGGCAGTCGCAATCCCTTGACTGTCATACACTGACATGTGTCATATAGGACAGTCGCAATCCCTTGACTGTCATACACTGACATGTGTCATATAGGACAGTACAGTCGAAATCCCTTGACTGGCATACACTGACACGTGTCATATAAGAGAGTCGAAATCCCTTGACTGTCATACACTGGCATGTGTCATATATGGCAGTCGCAGTCACTTGACTGTCATACACTGGCATGTGTCATATATGGCAGTTACTTGACTGTCATACACTGGCATGTGTCATTAGACAGTCACAGTCATATGATATGGGACAGGACTCACCCATCGCCGTAATCTCAACAGGCATACCGAGCTGCACTGCCACCACCTGCGGGTCGAGCTGAGCAACATTTCGTTCGACAACGGTCGCAGCAAGCACCGTGGGACCTCCATCACCCCGCAGCGCTGCCACGTACTGCAACCTAACTCTCTCTGTGCTGCCCTGTCTTCTCCCGCTCAACAGCTACAATGGAAAAGATAGAGATATAACTAAGGGAGACAGGGAGAGTGTTACGGATGCTGGGGATCAGCTGAACGGAGTTCCTGGGGCGAGGATGTTGCTACAATCAATGATTGACAGAAATGGAAGTGGAGATGGGGAAGTGGCCACCCTCATCACATGAACCCGGAACGAGGTGAGCAAGTACTTCTCCTTCCAGTCCCGAAGTTGCAATGTTAATGCCCCTGCTATAGCAGACAACTAAGAAGACATTTTATTCAAAGGCTAATACAAAGGTGGTGTGGTGGACAAATCTGATACGATTTTAATTGTACTGAGTTGCAATACTCATTGTTTCAACCATTTGCGTGATAGTGGAAAGCAGTGGTAGAGTGTTGGGTTCAAACCCTGCTCATCATGGGCTCCCATTGTGTGAGCTCCTCACATAGTATATTCTAGTTACAAACACTCAAAGAGGGCATGGCGTGCAACAAGCCCTCTGAAAAGACATGACTACATGAAGTATTACTGCTTCTTCTATACCCCTTGCCATCTCCAAGGCCTTTTTTGGTATGTTGTTTGCACCATTATGGTAAAACTATGGGGTGATATAATGGTTTTTTCACCAGTTGCGGCTTAGCATGGTGCACTACGAGTGGGTCAGTATCGATGTTCCACCTCATAGTGAGCGCGTGTTTCAGTTGAGAGCTAGGATTGATACGAAGAGCTCACACTCATGACCGGGATTCGAACCCAGGCTCTGACAATGACGAATACAGCATTCTACCACAGAGCTATCCCGCTATCTCTGGACACCAAATCTACGAAAATTATAATAAAATATGGCATCACCGACCTGCAGTTGGACATCGCCTGATGTAGCGAGTCGCTTCCTTCTACGGCCGGTTATGGCTGCAGTGAACGCCAGCTTCACCATTCCTGCCAGACGACGTTCTGTCTCCATGAGCCAGGCAGCCTCTCCTGCATCTGTGGTCAAAGGCACGCGGACGACTGCAAAACAGCATGTCATTGGTTAGCCTTCTTTTGTATCCTGACCGGTGTCAGGAAGATGAGAATTAAGCCTGCAGTCTTTTTGACTCGGAGTTCCCAGGGTGCGTCATTGGGAGGCTTTTGGATTACACCCGCGTGCCCTATAGAAAAGGTAATTCTTTGGGTAAGCCTCCTTTATTTCACATCACTATTCCCAAAAGTCCTAACATCTGTCGAGAGACACGACAGAAGAGCTGAAGGTTCTCCCAGAGAGATAGTCTGACCTCAGTCTGACCTCAGCTCCCTTTCAAAACCAGATGAAAGATATCAGAAATACCAAATAACCTAAGATAAGATCATCTGGTTTTACACAGTTGTTTTCAGGGTGGTCCATGGTTGGTTTCAAGGTGGTCCATGGTTGGTTTCAGGGTGGTCCATGGTTGGTTTCAGGGTGGTCCATGGTTTGCCGCATAGAGTTGGGTGGCCCTCCCTATGTAACATCATGATCAGATTCTGATGAGGGAGAAAGCACATTGACGCACAAACTTGGATTCAAACTCGGGTCAGCTGGTTCAAGGCTAAATGCACTATCCACTAAAGGACTGCTTCTCAGAGAAAAGATGGGAACCAGAACTCACCGGTGATGACAATGTTAACTTGGTAAGTATCTGTCACAGCCGGATCTACTAGTCGAGGAGGTGTGGTAGAACTAGGCAGTGTTGTGGTGGTGGTGGCAGGCATATTGGATCCGGGCCGTGTTGTTGGATTTGTGCTGGCATCTGCTTTGCCTGTGGTTGTTAGTTTGGTCGTTGATGTGCAGTTAGCGCAGACAGTGGTAGAGACTAAAACAAAACGATATATAAAGGATCCCTGTTCTGTATAGAGCCTCTAACCACAGAGAGAGGATAACTCCATAGTTATGATGATAAACGGTATGGCTCGGTTTATACACGGTTTTTCATCGACCACTCCGCTCACTGATAATTAATGATAATCCCATAGTTGACTTCGATAGCGCATACATGGTATGTTTTGAATGACAGTCGACAAGGCATGAAATACTTAAGGGAAACTCGGAAATATTCGTTGTGTGTCAAACATCTATCGGATGTTAGCATAGTTAGCAGACAGCCTCGCATCGGAGTTTCAGAGCTATCGGATCACCAAAATATGTAAAAAGTGGAAAATATTGGTTAAAACTCTGTTTCAACCAAGAGTATGAAGGCGAATGATCTTCGTTAGTCACATATTCATCGAGGTACTTCGACTAAACTGTAACCATATATAAACTGAGCGCACTAGGTCAACACTGCATACGGATTACTTACAGTGACCCTTGAGTAAATTTTTATTATTTTCGTAACATTTGGTACAAAAATCCGCACAGGATTTCGGCATACCGCTGACTCTGGGTCAGGATGTGACCAAAGACAATGAAACAAAGATATTTAGGTCCTTGATTGCTTTGAATTGATAGGTCACTGTAGTTCGTTGTGACAATATATAATCTATGCACACGCACACAATATCTAGAGAGATAGGGAGATAATAGCTAGGCTGGAAGATCAAGCCACTGGAAGAAGCCATTTCAGAAATACAAGTGAAGTTTCCAAAGGGTTAGACGTTTGTAAAATAAAGAACAGGGGCTACATTTATGGGCCGAGTGATAACACGTCTATCTTGGAGTTCAAATTCACCCAATGTTAAAATCTATATGAGTACATGAATTTACAAGGCTTTTATCACAATTTATACTCAAAGTCGAAAGTATGCAGACTTTAAATTGGCCAAGTATTTCATTAAGCTTGTTTAAGTCAACACAATGAAATTTTCTGTTCTTTAAATTGAGTCATATTGAAAACGAAAATCACGACACTTGGAAGTAATTATGACTCTAGTGTTTTTTAAGTGTTAGTGTACTGAAAAACATGATCTCACATGGTACCCCCGATCTCATTTCTTGAAAGATCTCGCTCAAAACCTGTCGCCTCAAATGCCTGATAAGGTATGCCACAATACGATGGTGGGCGGAGCTTAGCGATTTCCGTCGGATCCGCCCCATCTAAACACGGATCCGGTAGTCAAGCTGCTGACTCACTATATGATCTAAACAGAAAATGAAGTTGTTTTTGTCATTTTAGCAATTTGTTCGAAAATTCACTCAATTTACAATGTATTCATGATATAAGCGATCTTTTGTGAATTTTTGAAGAGAATACAAAATATGAAAAAATTATTTGGAGTCGCCAATTGATCTCGCTTAGCAAGGCACCGATCGTTCACTGTTACGTACAAATTGTCATCGGTCTGACCAGGATACTGAGTAACAAGTAATCACGGGAATCTCATCACCCTAGCCATCAGGCATCATGAATGCCTGGCCGCAAGTGGGAGGAAAACATTGTTAGTTTGCCAAGTCAACAACTTTTCGACCGGAGAGTACAAAGAGTATGACTCGCGCCCGCCGTGTTTTTACCGACTATCTAAGGTGAATCCGATGCAAACTCTTATACACTTTAATGTTCTACTCGGGCACTGGGCCATTTTATTTGGTGTACCTTTCAAACCTGAGGTTTGTTCAGGAGTGGTAGGAGCTAGGAACTATGTGAGGAGCTTAAAGCCACAGTAAGACCCAGGCCTGAATAGGTCTAGGACCCAAAATCCATCAATTTCATCATAGACGTTCTACCTAGTGAACTAGTGGTGTCTGAATTTCACATTAGTGTTTAGTACACGGACAGAAACAGTCACACAGAAGAGTGAGTAATTGCTAACGGGCAGAAGTGTGAACATGCGCGTGTACCTGCATGCTGTGTTAGTGCGGAGGTGGTCGTGCTGACACTGGCAGAGACATTTCGGACGATAACCGACGCGTTAACAGTCGCCGAAACTCCAGTCGTTGTCTGACTAGTCGTTTGATCACGCGTCTGACTAACAGATCTGCTTACTTCGGAAAACGGTGAGGAGATGGCGAATGTTGAATTCCCGATCATTGTTCGGGATACTGACGCGGTAACCGTGGTAGTTTGGGTGACAGTGTGATTGTTCGGTATGGTATGCTTGCTTTGCGTGGGATCTGTAGTCGCCTTCTGCATAGTAGAGTGAGGGCTCTGTGTGGTGGAATGAGGGCTCTGCGTGGTGAAATGAGGACTCTGCGTAGTAGAGTGAGGGCTCTGCATGGTAGAATGAGGACTCTGTGTGGTGAGACGAGGGCTCTGGGTGGTAGAGTGAAGGCTCTGTGTGGTAGAGTGAGGGCTCTGTGTGGTGGATACAGTAGCAGGTAGACCAGATGCCTCAGTGCTAAGGAGTAGAGATGTAGTTTCACTTTTAACCACCATTGTTGTAGAACTTTCTGTTGTTGATATGTCTGTGACTGTCGATGGTTGAGGTACTACTATAGTCGGAGTTGATTTGAGAGTTGTAGTTGTTGGCATTGTTGACATTGTAGTTGTTGCTGTGGTTGAATGTGTTACAGTTGTTGGTATAACTGTTGTTATCGGCATTGCGGATGTTGCTGCTGTTTTTGTTGTATATGGCGGTGTATTTACAGTTGATATTGTTTGTATAGTTTGCGGTATGGCTGTGGTTGTTGGCACAGTTGACGTTGCTGTGATGGGTGATGCGATATTTGATACATTCGACTCTGTTGTTGCCATTGCTGTTGTTGTTTGCATAGTAGATGTTGCTGTTGCATTTTGCGTTGCTATCACCAGTGGTGACGTTTGTCCAACCACTTGCGTTGTGACATTTGTCACGGGCACATTTGGAGAAGCTGTTGTTGCGCTATTTGTTGTAGCTGTGTTAGCAGGGGTGGTTTCAGTTGACACACTGGAGGTCTCAGAACTAACACCCATGGTCGTTGTAGAAAGGCTCTCTGTATAAGGAGTGCTAACCAAATCAGCAGTAACATTCGTTTGTCCTGTTGTCATTGAGACTTTAGTTGATGAACTCTTAGTTAGTGAAATAGTAGTGGTCTCATGCAGTGTCATGCTACTAGTAGTATTAGTAATGTACAACGGCGAAGTGAAACCAGACAAATTACCTGTTGTTGACAGCGTATCGCTTGTTGTAGTGTTGGTGACATCAGTTGTCCTCTCGATGGGTAAAGTAGTTAGATTTAATGGCAATGTGGAAGTAACCAGTGACACAGTAGGAGCAGTAACCAGTGACACAGTAGGAGCAGATGTGGTTGTTTTACCAGTACTGTTGGCCTGTGGAGTATTATTATGGGATGTCTCAGTTGTTGTCGAGCGAATCTGCGTAATGTTTCTCTTTTCTTGAGTAGAACTCGAAGCCTCTGCAGTTCCAGTGCGTATAGTGACATCGCTAGAGGTGATAGTCGCAATATTAGTTGGAGTTGTGCTCCCTTGTTCACCAGTTGATCGTGGTGGTGTACTTCCGGGTGATTGTGTTGCAACTGTTTCATTTGTAAAAGCAGTAGCCGAGTGAGTAGTTGTCATGTTTGTGACATAACTCGAAGTACTGGATGGGCCAGCAGTAGTGGTTTTTCCATCAGATGTCATTTTGGACACGCTCACGAACATTGTGCCCGCGTTGGTAGCATCCGTGCTAGTAACGGCTTGCGATGTTCGGTTAAGTCCAGTCGAATTTGAGGTAGTACTATTACTCAGCGTATTGGAGCTTTGAGCGCCTGTGAATGTAACAGTTTTTGCTGTACTCACATCCGTGATTAGTCCTTCTGCTTGCGACACTGTACTAGTAACGGTTTGCTCACTGACACTAAAAGGCGTGTCTGTGACAGTAGTGTTCATCATGACCTCAGTAGATATCGCAGAGTCATCAGTAGTAGTAGAAACTAGGTTGTTTATGGCTTTCGTTGTGATTTGCATCGTTGTCATTGCCTGAGTGACTTTAGTTTCGGTACCGGTAGTGGAAAGGTTTTGCGGATTTGTTGTGGTAAGGACGATTTCAGTTGCGACATAAGTCATGTGTCTTGTGACAGGAAGTTGCGTTGTAGACCCGTAACTCGAATTGGTGATCATTGTGGCTGTAGTGGTAGATATGTTGGTGGTTGCATTACTGTCACCAGTGATGGAATTGATAGGGGAGACAGTATTAGTGGTCACTAATTCATGCTCCATCGTGGAAGAAAAGGGCCGAGGAGTTGTCACCCTACCGACATTTGTGACAATTGACGTTAGCGAAACATTGGATGTCGTGACTGTCACTGTATTTGATGGAGTGAATGTCACATTATTTGATGTTGTTGGCTCAGTTTGACGATTACTTGTTGGTATAGCAGAGGTCACGGTCGCATTTTCAATTTGATCTATCACACTTGAACCGGTGACGATGATACCTGATGTAGTGACAGTGTTGTTGACTGTCACAGGTTGAGTGCCATTCATCACTGAGGGCGGCGTGACATTTTTGTTCATCGGAATAGTAGTCACACTACCGAACCAGTCATCTGTAGTCACAGCCCGGCCTGATATTGGAGTTGTGTTATCAACATTTGTACTGGTTGGGACGGGTGTCGTAGAATGTGCATCACTCGTCGACTGTTGGTGCGATGTCGTGGCAGAACGAATTGTGGTATTGACAAAATGTGTCGCGTTGCTTGGATTAGTGTGGAGAGTTGCTGAACTCGGAGTGGTTACGCCAGTAGACTCAATGGAAGTAGTGGAGTCCATCACATGGCTCATACTGGTATTGGATGTATAGGATGTATGGTTCGCAGGCAGATGACCAGTTTGCGTTGTCATACCGAATCCATCGGTCGCATTCGTCGGCAGGGTTACGGTAGGCAGTATTGAAATTGTTTCATTGATCCCAAGATCTCCCAAAGAACTACTACTACTACTACTACTACTACTACTATTACTAGTAGCGAGGTGGGGGGTAGTTGTCTGGGATTCCGGTCTCTTTGAAGAGTCATAGCTGTGTGTTGTGCTCTTCTGTTGTGTTGTAGAACTAGCATTATGAGTTCCAGAACGCTCTCTTGTCCCACTTGTGTTATCCGCTGAGGTGGAACTTCGGAATACTGATGTGTTAGTGGTATTACCAACACTGTCAGTCACGCCTGTTACGGGGTCTGTGACACCCATACTGGGACGACTTTGTACCGTGGAAGTTCCATTCCCTGCGGATGGGTCAGTGTTGTCGGTGGCGGGCCCATCAGTGCTGTTAACTGCGGTTACCACAGTACTGACAGTTGCATTTGGAGCTGCAGTTGTAATGTCACTGCTATCTGCGGTTTCAGTCGCAGTTGTATTACTACTACTAGTGGTGGCTACAACCGCAGTTGTAGCACTACTACTTGTTGCAGATGCAGCCTGGCTGACAGATGTGGTTGTGTCTATGCCCCCAGTCATGGTTCCAGCTGTGTTACCAGTCCCAGTAGCAGCCGAACTGCTACCCACAGTTCCATCAGTTCTGTCTTCCAGGGTTGCAGCCGTCCCGCGAATCAGTGGTGCTTCAGTGCTCACAGTCACTGTTTCATTCATCCTGTCGGTCATGGTCCCAGCCATGCTGGTGGCTGGGGTTGAAGCCCTGTGTACAGTAGTAACACTATCGGCTCCGCTGTCTGGTTCTGTTACAGTAGGAGGGGGAACTCGGCTCGGCTCGATTTTGACAAATTGTTCAGTCGTGTTAGTATTTGAAACAGTTGTCTGCAAAGCGACTTCTGTCTTCGATGACAGGGTAATGAAATCTACGCGTTGAGTTGTGATATCAGATGAACTCATGGTCGTTCGCGCTTCTGACCCCACCAAAGTACCAGTTACATCTATCGAATTAGAATTAGCGCTACTGTTACTAGATGATGTTATGATATCCGGTTTGGTGTTAGGACTAGGAGTAGTGAGTAGGAAGGTACCTGTAATTAGCACCACAAACACAGTAAACGAGGACCAAAGAGTTATCCTTCACGAGAGAAGATAACTCTATGGCAAGAACTGAAAAACACAGACGGAATCCATAATATGCATTATTTATTCAGGTTTTCTCCCTCAAATCTTATTATGCCTTCTGGCGCCCAATATGTTGTCAAAGCAATTCCAAGATGGGGTAATATATCACTGCCTTCTTCACACATGGTTTCCGCTTGTATTTCTCTGTTCAGCTATTGGGTAAGACCACAGACGCTAACTCTCTATCAACCAATCCGAGAAAGGTTGAGCTGGGGACAGAAACACGGAATATGGTCTTTGCTAAATCCAAATCCACAGGCACTTATACAAGGTGTCTAATGCGTTTGTAGATAAGGCTTTAGAGGTACAGGAAACTGGGTGGTAAATAGGTCACTCATAAATTGTGATTGGTTAAAAACTTCAACTCTGAGGGAGGGGCTACCGGTGCCTATATTAGGATAGAGGAGAGTTAGGCAGGTAGTAGGAATGAAAGCAGGAAGCTGTGCTACTAGACATGCATTAACTACAGGTTTATTTTCAGACAAGCCGAAGTTCAATGATGGCACGCTTCGGAGTTGTCATGACCTGATCACCAATAAAGAGCAGGAAGACCGAAGCCCCGCCCACTTACTGAGGGTAGTCATATTGGCTTGTGGAGTCACATTGGCTTGTGGAGTCACATTGCTAGCTGATGTTGTATCATGCCCTACTGTCGTTGAGTTGTTTGTGTTGGACCCATTTCCATCGGCCGTTAGACTTGTCGGTGCAGTCACAGTGGAGAAAGTCGCTGTCACACTGTTGACGTGTGTCGACACAGTAGTGGCAGCTTCCGTCACATTTGTCTCTCCTAGAAAATGCAGAAAAACTATAGAGAGGATGAAAGAGAGGCCGCTAATACTTTCTTTGTTTGGGAATTACTGCCCATTCATTCAGCAGCGGACACCAATGATGATGAGAATGCAAAACTTTAGTAGACGAGGGTTTACGCTTGTACTCACGGAACTTGCAACATTATCTCAAATTTCATTAACACCAACGACCACAGGAAAACCTAAATGGTTGGTTTTACCAGATTTTAAATTAGAGTTAGCTCTTATATGCTCTGAGTGACCAAAGTTCTCTGTGACAAACACCAGTCCTGTAGTATCTATGACAAAACAGCTGTCAAGGGTGGTGCAGAAATAGGCCTTTTGAGTCTTTGTGACTTGGCAGTTCTCAGGACTGGATCATTACGGTGGACCTTCTGCTTGCACCCGCGTGCCCGGTAGAGAATGTATCTCTATGGGTAAGTATCTTATATTTAACAATGTAATCTAAAACAACTACGATAAATTAACACGCAGAGTTGTATAAGGTCACACCCAAATGAGCCGCATGAGAGTGATTTAATATTTAACAGCCAGATGGCTAGCCAGTAGCCATTACCTCAATCATGTCACAACACCTTCATTATTTATGAATTTCTAATGTCAGACTATTGTGGGTCACATCGGATTGATGTTTTCGGACGCCCCGGGAATTGATTATTTGTCTCCATTGTTTGGTTTAGTTAGTGTATCGCTACCTACTTCCTGTCAGCTCATTAGTAGGGGCGGGGCGGGGCTGCTGCGAAATGGGTACAAGAATCTCACTCTTACACTCATGACTCAACTAACCTTTGAATTAAAAATACAGCCAGTTTATAGACTAGTGTAGATGAGCTATGAGTTATCCCCCATTGACAGTCTTAATATATTATTACACATTATATATAGCCATCATGGAGGCACCTGACTGGGTTTTCGTGGAAAACAATCATAAGTTTCTCAAGTCTTTTACAAGCCGCAATAGCGGGTCATCATGAGGCGTTTTCGGAGAACCGAACATAGCCCCTTTATCTTCAGCCGTATCATTTATATATAAAGTAAATCCAGCGAATGGAAATGTTTGACTGATATTTATTTTATTGTTTGCATCTTATCTTATCTCATAGTTAAATACTAATGGCCAATTGGTAAGATCATATTTTTCCGTCGTCAAGTGCCAACAAGTGCTACCAGGTTAGCTGCCAACAACTTATTTTCTTACTGACTTATGTAGTATAGCGAGGCTTTCCGCGACGCCAACACCTCTGTGGCCAGAGGCCTTTTGTGTGTGCCCGACAAGACCACAAACCTTTAACTGAGATTGCTTACAGGGGTTAGGACACAGCCGATGGTAGACGCACTTTCGGATTTGTGTTCCCCATTCTTATAGGAAAGCAAATCTGCATTCATTGCAGCGATAGTGAGGGGTCTTTTTCCACAAACCGAATATCGGTCACTTGAATAACTACGGCCCAAATAGAAATGAAATGGGATCTAATTACTAAAACTTAGTAACCTAGTTATCTTCAACCCCTTATAACGTTGAGTAGAACTTAAAATTGAACGTAAGATTGAAGAAAACTTAAGTTATAAGAAGTGCTCTGCCGGTTTTCCGTAGCCCTAATTAGAGGCCGCTGCATTCGGGCCTCTATCATTTCACAATAATGGGACTAACGCTCGCTGACAGAGGTGAAAAACTGAACTATGAAACCCTATTTTTATATTTTTGTTGAACATTTTCTCTATATAGACTTATGTAACTACAAGTCTAGTGTGCACCTACAAGAAGATTGTCCAAACATCAGCGCGTAAGCCGAGAAATCAACGCAAACACTAACAGCTCTGTATTACTTTCCTATCTCGAGGCCCATTCTGGTGCGACGGCGGTCTGAAAAGTAAGTCACCGAGGGCTCTAAGTATGCGCATTGGATAGGGCTATATCTAAGCTTCCATTTGAACTGGGTTTTGGACCCATTTGTTCATGGTAGGCTTCAGAGTCTACCAATAAGTGAAGTCACTTTTGCCCATGCCATAACCCTTTTAAAGAACAGTTGAACTGAATCGTAGTCTGACCCATATTGTATCTACCTTTTACGATAGCTCCGTTAAGAGCCATTCATAACTGCATTAAAAATTATCTGATTAAGAAGCGAGTTTAAACCCAACACAATGTTTAAAACATGAAACTATTCTACCGCAATCTCACACACCGAAAACAACCTCTGATTAAATATAATTTAAATGCCGAACACAGGACAGTAAAAGCATACCCACTCTCTCAATGACAGCACCTATGTAGGTAATTAGAATTGCTGTATAGAACAATGGATTGATGCCCGGGGCAATACTTGAGTACATACCAAGCCGGTACACACCGTGCTTCAGACAATCTGTTACGATTGACAGGGATATGAAGCCAGACATGTAGAAGTATACAGGGTCTGACACACGACGGCTCATTTGTGATATGCTAATCGCAATAAATTCGTAATTCGCGTTCCAAGCCACACGATTACGATCACTATTCGTGTACCAATAGGGTTTCCGCTATCGCAAATTCACAAAGAGTTTTTTCGCGCAACACTATTTGCGATTTTGCCGCAAGTTTTTTCACGAGCTCGCCATCATGTGACAGGCCCTTAATTCAGTGCACGTATCCACAAATAAGCAACATGTGGAACGGTTTTCTTCTTAGGGTGTGACCTTGTGAGTGGAGGATGACTAACTTAGTGAGATCAGATCAGACCAGGAATTACGTAAAAGAGGTGTAAAGATGAAAGATTCAATCTTTCCTTCTTCTTTTGTACCTTGGTGCTTGCCAGGGTGTGCAGAAATTGTGTCAGGTATCTGCAGGTAACTTGACCAGTGTCAGGTATCTGCAGGTAACCAGGGTCAGGGATCTGCAGGTACTGTGCAGGTAACTTGACCAGTGT
>Ga0224501_10003423_pt1 | contig 12474 bp, 5 predicted proteins | sample SF_Oct11_sed_USG_4_FD_169105 | JGI IMG/M metagenome (GOLD analysis project Ga0224501, IMG submission 169105) | Sediment microbial communities from San Francisco Bay, California, United States - SF_Oct11_sed_USGS_8_1 | ecosystem: Environmental > Aquatic > Marine > Sediment | place: USA... | reverse complement strand
CTTGCATTCTATGTATCTGGTATATACATAATTCTGGAGAATTTATGCTTTTTTTAATATCTGAATCATGCAATAAATATTATTGTATTTTGTAAGAAACTACATTTGATCTCTGTGCAAATGGTTATGTTCGCAACAATAGTTTTATCCAGTTTAAAGTCCAAATTTATATTCCGGGAGCTACAAGCGAATGTGTGACCTGTACCCGTAGAGTTATCCTCTCAGGATAATTCTATGTCTGTACCAACTAGCAAATAGCATCTAGAGCACATGGTTGATTAGTCACTAGCAGGCAGAGAATACTCCATGGTTTTTAGTGATCCGCACTCCAACATGCCCTAATCCATCATGTAGATTGTAGACGAATGACTCACCACAACAAAGTCTTATAGATGTACAATATGTAGATGTAGCACTTTATCGCTTTTGATGCCATTACGCCAATGACATGTAGATGCTGTACTCATGTTGCGCATGATTCTAGTGTATGGCATCATGCTATAGTCAATGAGGTTTGTCTTGACCCTATTGGGCCCAATGACAGCTACCATTAAACCACCACAAGGCCTTTGCTAACTGGCCATCATAGAGTTCTCCCCTTGAAGGAGAATAGCTCCATGCTTCCCACACCGCTCGTGGTAACTTCAATTCAAATAACATAATTTAGTGAAACAGACAAAATGTCAAGCAACTAGAACTATATTTTATAGAAGTTGGTCTAATTTTGGGAATTGCTTCATTGTTATATCTGTGTGAAATTTGTAATATCGGGCAAAACAACATCCAGCATGCGCTACATTGCTGTGCCACTTGCAGATACAGAACAAACAGTGTTTCGGAATAGTAGGAGTATTTTATCTCTGGTAGATAACAGGTAGTAATATAAAAATAAATGAATCTTGTAGCTTATAAGTAATAAGATATATAGATTTGGCATACAAGTTGGCGTAATACAGCCTAAACTAAAAAGTTAACAATAGTCCCAATATAACAGAAAGATGAACTCAGTGATGGCTAGTCACTGAAAATCCTGTACAAAAAGGAGGAGGTTTTAACCAGTGCCGAAAATAATAATTCTGCGTCTCTAGCCTTTTATAGTTGGAATCCGATCCGGGGGAAAGAATCTCATTCGTTGTGCAATCGCCGACAGAAACGTTTGGTGTCTGGGATGGGTGGCGAATAAGTGGCTACGGAAGCCTGTATGACCAGAGGAGAGACGACCGGTAGTTGAGATTATTGCACGGTATACAATGGATGCATAGTGCGTAATGTGAGGTTATTTACCACCGTGCGAGTGTGAACTAGGCTCGACTAGCAAGCTTCACTATTTTACAGTGAGCCACATCTAGAATCTCTTTGAAATAAAGGCTGTTTATGTTTAATACTCACGTCTGCACCGAAAGGCAGACATAGACCAACGCGAGCGCGGTCTACTGCCGCGGTTATATAATAAATGTAGGTTAAACTTGTGTGTTTGTGGGGGGGGGGGGCTAGACATTGACTGACTACAAGAAAAACGGCATGCCGACAATCGCCGATGGCAGGGTAAAATAAAAAATGCGTAAATTATGTACAGAAGTTATCCCCCACGGTTTGGGGGACGAGAGATCAGTTAATAATGGGTGCAGGAAGATAACTCCGAATTGCCCTCAGTCTCTCTGTCTGTTATACCGGGTTTTGATGAAGGAGTTTTGATCCAGCAATACAGTGAACCGATGGTAGGATTGGCTTTTCGCTTCACTGCACTAGCGAATCACAATGCAGGATGAAGTTAGCATTACCCAATCAGGGCAAAGGCTGATACTGGAACGGCTGTCCGGCAGCGGCCACATTCTCGTGAAGTCTGAACTTGGCCCTGAGAATCGGGCGAACATCACTGACCTTCTGCAAGGGTAACATGATTACTGTTAGGAGTAAGTCAACAGGGTATATTGTGTATTGCATTTTTCCTACTCAGCCACATGGCCATCTTAAATTTAATGACCCTCCTAAACCTGAGGCTTGTTGGAGCGATAGGGGCTAGGATAATGTGAGAAGCTCATACTAACACTGGGCACTCAACATGACCTGGAATTTAACCAAGAATCCTTGAAGCTTGAGCCAACTGCTCTAACCACCGACCCATACCGATATTTCCCCTTATATAATAACTGGATGGGATGACAAGACAACTTTTTTGGCCCATCAGAATCGGCGTGCCTCAAAACCTAGCGGAGTCAATTACAGTGCAGTGGGCGCGGCAGAAGTCCCCTTATATCTGCGCTAAAGATGGCAAAATTGGCACCCCCCCTCCCCCGAAAAATGTTTGAAAAAAGGCAATTTTGGCAAAATTGGCAATTTATATGAAGTATAATGTCCGAGCTTGATGATTAGTCAATGGCCAGGCACTTAATGTTGATCACTTTCTACCAGGCTTTTCAGAGAGAGAGTCCCAATATTTAGGACACCTTATCACCACTGACACGTTCCTGAGGTTGTACACAAGCCGCAGTATGGGTCCGGGTGACAGCGCAGCGCAAAGAGAGACAAACCTTTAGAATTTGGACTTTGGCTACCTATCACGCTGACGCGCAAATGTAATAACGCGGACCCGCTGAGATGTCTTTTGCGACCATTTACGCCATGCCGGAAAATTTCAACCGAATGAAAGTTCATTTGAGAATTCCAAGATTTAACCGTATTCTTTCACTACATCGCCTGTTCAGTATGAACTTTTATTGGAATCAGGTAGGTTTTGAGACACGCTGATACTGACAAGCAACAAAAGTTGCCTTTTCACCCATACTTTAAATGCGCATAATACGCCAGCCGCCACGTGTGAGACCGCAGGAGCATGTCGCATCGCTATCAGGACAGATGACTCTGGCTGACTGGCGGACGCACACAAAAGGTGATCAGTGGTCACAAACTAGACATTGGGCAAGAGGGCACAACTCCGTAATGACTATCATTACGAGAGACCTAGCCCCACATGTCCAGTCGTTTGCTTTGCAGTTTGTCGTCAAAACCTTACGAGAATGGTGGTAGTTTCTCGTTAGCTGTTTCGCACCCGATTAGTAAACCATTCAACACAAATTACGTAAACGTAGTCGTCTTCTGTGCAACGTGTCACAACTGAAGCTTATAACTTACCCAATCGGGTATCTTTGTCAGGAAGGGCACAAGGTTGAGCAACTCTTTATCCGACCTATCCTCAAACCAACTCTGAATTGGAATACCGTTGGCCAACTACAATCACATAACAAACAACATAATAAGCATGGGGAGTTTGTTTTTCGACTCGGGCACTTTGCCAACCTATTTAACAAACCTCCTAGGCCTGAGGCGTGTTGGAGTGGTAGGAGTTAGGGTAAATGTGAGGAGCTCATTTTCAGAACGGGAGTCAGCGTTGATGGGGATTCGAATCCAGATCATCACATTAGAAGCCCAGGGCTCTACCACTGAGCTATTCTGCTATCCCTTGGCTTTGATAATGACTAACAGACAGACCAGAAGGTTTCACGCAGTGAGTCAATTTTACTATACAGTACAGTTTGTGTGGTTTGATGGTGGAAAAATGGTAGTTGCAATATCAATAAAGATGAATTTCAAGGCTGCCTAGTCACTCCAGATTAACAGCTTGGAATAATCCATAATAGTGAAAACTGTTCAGCTGCGACATGTGCACCCTTACCCATGTAAGGATACACATTGTCACAAATGTATATGCCAAGAACTAACACAGGTGATCATGCTAGTCTAATTTTCAACAACAGAGAGTAAAAGGCTGATCTAAATGAATTTGGTTTAGTGATGAATACGAGAAAAAAAACTCACGTGATAGCCAAACGCTTGTGGCGAGTTGTCCAGAATCATTGTCTTGCTCAGGTCACGACCCAGTATTGAGAGATCCTTAACAAAGTTATTGTTGACGCAGAGACAGTGTTCCCTGAATAGGCGATGTCTGTGACGGGAAAGGAGAGAAATAAATAAAGAGATTATACAGCGACGCAGTGAAACTTGCCTTATTCAGGGATATGAAACCAGAAAACCTCAATCAACTACAGTGAAACTTGGATAACTCGAACTGCAGGGGACCACCAAAAAAGTTTGAGTTAAGACAAGTGTGAGTTATGAGTCATGTTCTCCCTTTGCATTAACCATGTGGTCACCGTAGCGTGACCATTTCGCTCTAGTGTGTTCCATTTCCTGGCTAAACTTTTTGAATTTTGAAAACCATGTCAAATCTGAGAATTACGCGAACTCCCAACTCGGTTACGGTGAGCGATCGCGCAGAAAACGTCAATGACATTATTAGCAAAATACACAAAAATGGGTAGCGTTAGCGTAGACAGGGACCAGAAAAATTCGGAAGAAACAACCAACCCCGGTCACCAACCATTCAGTCAATCTGTCCATACTCACTTGAACCATTTCTTCTGCGGATCGAGCAGATTGGCCAGGGCGTCTGCATACACTTTTTTACTGGCTGTGAAGAGTATGACCTCGTAGTGCTTACAGACCAAGTCGAGAAACTCCTCATAATGTGGTCGTGTGCGCGCGTACACCTGTGGAAGGACAGAGGAATACGAGTGAATATACAGGGAAATAAAAAGTAATTCCGCTTCACCATGACAGAACAGCTGTCAGGAGTGACACGGAAATTGGCCTACAGTCTTCGTCGGAGTCAATGGAGTCTCGCTTACGCAGCATTTCCAGGGGTGAGTCTTGGGAAACTTTCTGATTACAACCGTGTGGCCCACAGAGAAAGTAACTTTATGGAGAATGGATGCAGATTATAGATTTGAATGGCAAAAGCTGTAGGGGAACTCATTACCATCAACATTTCCGGTGACATCCAAGAAACAATGGTGAGGATGGGTTTGTCTTCACGCCATTACTACTTTGGAATACCTCAGATCTGATCAGGCTTGGACAGATTCAAGACGTACAGATCATAGAGTGGAGTGAAAGAAGCGCCTAAGATGGATATTATGAATGCAGGTTGGGCACAGAATGTAGCATGGCTATCTTTGATTTAAACCACTGATGTGCTACGATCTCTTGATAAAAGAATGTTCAGTGTGGCAGACTATATATAGCTGATTAGTAAGCAGGCATTGAAACCACTAACCCTTCACAGTCTTCAAGGTCAGTTGTCAAAAGGTCAACTTTTCCGTGTGGAAATCAGGAATACTAGTAGTGGTAATTTTGCAAATAGAACCCTGGCTTGTTGGGACCCATTTTATGAATACTCAAATACAACTGTTCAGCTTTCTGTTTCTTTTTTCAACCACAATTGCAACCATGAACACACCGAACGCTGTTTACGGAATTTAGGCTATATTTTTCTTACGACTGTTTCGCACACATATATTATTGAATGACGCCTTCCTTGTGCGAAAACAAACTTAAATTAATGACCCTACTGAGCTGGTGGTGTCTTTGGCAACGTCAATTCACATGTGGCGGATCAACAAACACATATATTATATGGAGATTAGAGTTTCGAGATATTATCAAATAGTTGTTTTTCTCCCGAGAGACCTAGTGTGTTTCTCTCCTCCCCAACGCCAGCCTTGGGGTAGTATCTAGAGCAGTTTTGGGGCGAGGTTTGGTTATTACCATTAAATATCCATGACAGTAAGAGTCAGTGGGCGAACTGGCTCTTTGTTGACACACGCAACTCGAAAGAACAGAGTGCAATTGCGTCCAGTCCTGGTTGCAAACCACGCCTAATACCTTTCAGTTTTTATTCATTTGTTGTCTTACTCGGGCGCTCAATCATTTTATTTAACGGAGCTCTTACGCCCAAGGCTTGTTGGAGCGGTAGAAGTAGGGGGAGCTCATTCTCACAGTGGGTGCTCAGCATGAATAGAACCTTGTCATGTGTTGATCTTGAGCCAAGTGCTCTACCTATTGAGCTATCCCACACACCACACATAGGTTGCCATGGTCCGATTCTCGGGCAGGGCAACTCTAGACGGATCCATATTGGGAGACTAAATAAATGAATAGTCGCCAGCTCTCAGTTACCTGGTAGTGGCGTCCTTCACACTCTAGGGGGAAGCAGAATGAGGCGTTGGGCAGCTCCTCAACACTTGAGTGAACCAACGTCTCGTCGAGGTCAATGACGAGTGAAAACTCGGGCGTCGAACGAGTCTTAAGCGGCAGAACGGGTACTTTGGAACGCAGAACTGTCTCTAGAGGTGGCAGCGTGGCGATGAAGTAATACCTGACAAATGAACAGAAACCAAATGCTAAGCTCAATCCAACTACAGGGTTAACCCTTTCACTTTCCTCACCCGATTGTGATTTATCCGATCCGGTCTGTATTTAGTCCACTGATATCAACCAACCAAAGCCCTCCCTGCCTCAATAAATGTAGCAGTAATGCAATCAAAGATGGGGTCCTCCTACGCCTGGGGCTTGTTGGAGCACTTTGTCATCCTATTTCAACGATCTTCTAAGCCCGAGGCTTGTTGGACCAGTAGGAGCAAGGATATATGCGCGGGGCTCATGCTCGCAGTGGTGCCTCAGCTTGACTTGAACCCAGGATTTTTCAACCTTGGGTCCACCTCTACAGCCATTGAGCCATCGCGCTATGTTTTTAAAAAGACCAAACTTTGATCAGTCAGGGCTCTTAGTTATGTCTTAGTAGTTAGTCTTCAAGTCTATGGTATATTTCGGAGCAATGACTGATAAATGGCCAGGTTTATCCCTAACTCACGGGTTAATGAAGTATCCCCTATCATAGTCGTCTCCCTCTGCGTCTTCCTCCACACCATCATCTGCGTAGAGCTCTACGGCGGACGGCACAAGCTCAGCGCTCACCGCCAGATCATCCGTGTCTATGAAACGATAAACGGCGAGAAATGAGAGCGGGAGAAATAACGTCAGGCAGACGATTAATGATGGGAAAGAATCCAAAGTATTAGTAACATGAATCTTAGCACCAATAATGGTACATGTACCGGGTAAATAATGGTACATGTACCGGGTAAATAGTGATGGGGGCACAAAAACGCGACACTGACCTCTGCTGGCCGTACCACTGTCATCACTCTCGTCAGAAGAGTCCGCCGTCGCCGTTTCTTCACACTCGCTGAACTTCACCGTCTCTCGATACTGCTGTGCGCCTCGATGTGTTGCTGCTACACCATACAAAAATACCTACAGAACGGAACACCGCGCAGATAGGTTATCAACAGAGAATCACAGGGAATGGTCAAGAATGCAATAGGATCTAGTGATGGGAAGAAGCATAGGATTATCAAATAAGCTGACTAGACAATAGGCATTTTCGGACAAGTTAACATAGCCTTTGCCTGTTGGGTAAAAAGGCTCTATTATCATTTTAATTTAGCTTAGTGGCACGACAATGTGCGGAGAATGTTAGCCTGTCCAAAAACACCTCTTACTAACGTAGCAAGACATTAGTCGTTTGCTCCGAAGAAAAATTGTTAGAAAATCATCACACATCTTCTAATGCATTCATGTTTCTCAGAGGTCACAACAGGTCCAGGGGTGGTTGCTGAGCACCAATCAACGGGGAAATCAGCGGCAGCGAGCGGAACAGCTCGCTCAGAACCGGGTAATTCAATTACACAGGCATTTGCACAACTTAAGCTTCCGTGAGCGTGAAGTGAAAGATGGTTTAGAAGAAATACATTGTGGATGACTTTTCCCACAAACTGAATGCACAACCCCAACGTAAGTGAAACAGACACCCACCAACATCTTTTCAGATCCACCAGGAGAGGGTTACTACATGTATATAGGTGGACCTTCTTACGGGAGGGATTGCGACCGAATCAATGGCTTTATAGCGTTTTAGCTTGCGCTTCTTCAGCGCTCCCTAGTGCCACCTGAAGGAAGACCAGCACTGCTGGAAGGAAGATCAGAGCTGCTGAAAATGGCAAGGAGATTCAACCACAGAGTTGTCTTCTTTTCCTTTAGACAGACCAAAACACTAAGAAATTAGGGTCCCGTACTGAAATAAGTTATTTTAACTTAAATAAACTAAAAGCTCATAACCGACGGTCATAATTCCAGTTTATTTTGATCAGTTCTGTTGATATTTGTTTAATGTTACCTGACATCACTGGTACCGTAGCGATTAGCTGGATGATAAGTCGTCTCAGCCTGGCAGTGCCGTAAGAACAGCAACAGTAGTCTCTTTAGACTTAACTACCCCCATAATTCAGCCCATACTCACCTCCTCTTCTATAACTCGGTTCTCCTCCGGGAAACGGAAGCCGGGAGAGAAGATCGGCGACGGAGAGGAGCCGGGCGCGACAGCCGCAGCGGGCTCCGCGACTCCATCTACATTAACAAGAGATTAGACAGCAGTGGTACACAAGATGACTATAAATATCAACTGGGAACAGGTCCTGGTGTATTACCACACATATAAGACCAACTTCGGCGGACTGCAGTGAACAATGCACAAATTAAAGCTGGGAAGAGCTACCTAGGCTATCATCTAGACTTGCAGTAAGAGACATTGGAGTACAAACAGATACTATTAATATCAATATGAGAACAGGGTCAAGCCACTACCAATTATAGAGGATAACTGGCGTGTGCCACCAACAACCACCCAACAACCACCGGCTAGAGTGGGGCTGCCAACAGTGGCTGAAATGGCTGAGCTGTAACAAGAAATAGCTGAGAAGATCAGGCAACCATAGATTTGGCCAACTCCATGCTACCAATAGACATAAGTCGTAATAGGCTCCCAGCAGAAGTAAGTCCCAAGTGAGCTACTGACGATAATTCACAGTCTATAATGTATAACGCCCCTCATAGAACATCACGCTGTACCTCCCAGTTGGTTTTGGGGAGTCAAACAAGGCCTCACACCATAACGATGAGGGTCAGTATCGTATTTCAACTTTCCATTTAAACTTGTAATGACTAAGTACTGGCTTCAATTGGTTGAAGGTGAAACAGAGGGCAGTGCTTATACAGCTTTCTGAAAAATACCCACAGCCAAACAAGCAGCCTTGCCAATGTTCTAGCTGATTATGGCATGACGCCAGATCAAGACAATTATAGAAGCCCATTTTATCCACTAGTTGTCATGGCAACGATGTCCAGTTAGTTGAATTCCTACGATTCAGTGGTGTAGGTGAACGCCTAGCATGTCATGTTATTCTGTAATCCGTACAGGACAGTCCCGCTAATACAGTCAGACATTTAATAGAGAGTTATGTACACTGGGGTTTATCAGACCTTTCTTGGATGAATGGGAGAGCCATTGTTCCCTTGATGATGTCAGCGCAGTGTCACGGAACCCTTTATTACATTGTGAGTGGATTAAAGTTTATTGTGAGTGCTTTAATCCGCAGCGTCGGACGGACGTAACTACTACCGAGTACGACATAGTAAACAATCGACCCACAGTGTTTGCTGAGAAGGCAGTACTGAACAGACATCGACTAACGGCCACTGTTGTTGAGACGGTGCCAAAACGCTGGGAAATCTGACCCAAGCATGGACAATCGGACACTAGGAACTATACAGTCTAGCTTACTAACTAACGCAGGACACTGTGATGACCAATTACCGTGGGATACACTGGCATGGCCAAGAAAGTCGCAGCCTGGGACTGTTACGCAGCCAGTTTCAGTCGCCAGCCCGGAGAAGATAAGATAACCTACTGGTTAGACCAATTACCCTTCTCAGGCAAACTAAGCAGAGCATGAACCTTAGGTAGCTGTTTTGGGTCAACAAGCTGGCTAATTTGAGACTAGTAGTCAGGTACGCAGGTGAAGACCTAAAACACCTGGTATGATAGGTAAGCATAATGACCCACGTGATCAAAACAGACAAAGTAAACAACTTGTACTGGCCGAGATGACATCTACTATTCTGTGGTTTCCTCAAAACGAGATGTGCACAACACAGGCCGAGCGACGCAAGTTGTGAACCAGGGTTAGCTTTAGAGCACTGCTGCACAGCTCACTACCCTTAAATTCTGTTGTTCCAAATAGCAACGGTGATTTAAAGAACGTAGTGACACATATTTATGTCACATGTAACAACAACACCGTTGACAAATTCTCAGTCAAACGGCTCAATAAATACTAGTTTTGACAGCAAAGGATCAAGGCAGCCGTCCTTTCGTACACATCAAGCAGTCAGTACCTCGACATCACAATGATTACTCAGTGTACCAACCAGAGTTTCTACCAAGAGTGCCATAGAGGGTACCTGTCGATCATCTCTTTTTTCAACTTTGGCACTCAGGCAACCTATTTAACAGACCTTCTGAGCCTGAGGTTTGTTGAAGCGGTAGCCCCCAGAAAGCATGTAAAGACCTCATTCTCACGGTGGGAGCTCAGAGTGACTAGGACTTGAACCGAAGATGCTTCGATCTTGAGCCAAGGGCCCAAGCCATTGAGATAACCCGCTATCTCAACGTGGCAAGGTCTTACCGAGGTTCTGATTGTTGTTGACGTCTTGTTGCTGAGGTAATATTGGTAAGTCGATTTGTAACGACGGTGGCCTGGTCTTTGGCATGGCCGAAGTTATGAGCAGATCTGAGGCACTCTTTCTCTTCCGGGCGCAAGCCAACGGCACCATCGCTCCTTCACATCTCACCTGCACATCTGAACTCTACAAAAATGCAGGCCAGACTTTGTTAATGGACCGCCGACTGCATACATAATGACGCCAGGAGGCTCCCAATGGAGATAATAACTAAAAACTGATGCGGCTCCTCAGCTAACCTGCCCAAAGATCTTTTCCTTGGCATGTCCTTGCCCACTGCGCAGAGCCATTTGTGGCATCGCTCTACCTCAAACCCAAGAAGGAATACGGCACTGATCGAACACTGAATACGTAAGGGATCAGTGTAGATAACTTACCATAGTATAGTGTATCTAGTTGGGAAATCCTTTTTGCTTATCTTGTACTGCTCATGTTCCCTGAAAAAGTTACACAAATTACACCTGATACCAATTCACATGCACATGGTAGAGCAATCCATTTAAGGGTTATCTTTCCTATTCTTTTGATCGAACTTCACATAGCGTAAGTAAACTCATAAAACCAGGACATGGATCATTTCAATGTTGCCCGAATAGGAGTTATGAGGCACAGTACTAGGGGTATTTTGTTAAAATTTGCAGGTCGTAACTTTTTAAATATATTCTTCCATGGTACAATTAGGTAGGATCGTTAATACAGTAGCCTTCCAATGACCCAACCAATGTCAAGTCTAGCCCTTCTTACTATCTTAAGCTTATGATCATCAATTATTTAGAATTAGATCATAGAATAATTATAACTAGATGCCTTTTGATGACTGGCGGTGAAATGGCCAGCTGTCAGAGTGACCAACTAACCAAAACTCAGTCAGTAACCTTAGACAGTGAGTAGTCAGTCTAAGTCTAACTCTTTTTTTTTCTTTTTTTTCTATCAGCCATCGTTTGTCCATGGTTGAACTTCGGCCTTCCTCCTCGCTGTCCACAGGTTGTGTGGTGTCTTTGAGGGGAGATTGAGCCATTTCTGCCACGCTGGCTCAGGACGGGTTGGCAGAGTGCGATCAGTCAGGGAAAAATCCCTTGAAATACTCCGCCGTGGCTGGGAATTGAACCCGGGCCACAGGGAAGACAGACAGGGAGCTATTCCACTGAGCTATCATGACTGAGCAATGGTTTCTTTTGGTATAGTATGGAATGTTACTCGATTGTATAAGGTATATGCTGTTCATTATGTGCTTTTACATGTATCTGTACTAGAATAGTTTTACATCAAAGGCATGCAGTAAGCTCATGGCTGATGTTACATATGGCACTGAGTGCTCGGTTTAAAATCAATGTCAGCTAGGCCACATCCCTGTTTTGACTGTCTACGTTATGTAAACCACTACTTTTTCTTTGCTGTGTGATCACACCAGTGTCATTGATCACGTAGGGGGAGGCTAAGAGGTTAGAGCGCTCGCCTTGGGAACTCAAGGTCCCAAGTTCAGATCAGTCATGATAGCTCAGCGGGATAGCTCACTGTCTGTCCTCCCTGTGGCCCGGGTCATGATAGCTCAGTGGGATAGCTCACTGTCTGTCCTCCCTGTGGCCCGGGTTCAGATCCCAGCCACGGCGGAATATTTTAAGGGATTTTTCCCTGCCTGATCACATTCTGCCAACCCGTCCCGAGCCAGCGTGGCAGAAAATGGCCCAATCACCCCTCAATGACACCATGCAATCTGTGGACAGCGAAGAGGAAGGCCGAAGTCCAACCACGAACAGATGATGGCTGAGGTGAAAAGCCCAAAAAACAAGGTGGTATATGCTTAGCGTGGAGCACCACACGGTGGTCAGTATCAATGCTCCACTTCATATGGAGGCTTGCATGGAGCATCACAAGCGGTTCAGTATCAATGCTCGACCTCATAGTGAGGCTTGCATGGAGCATCACAAGCGGATCAATATCAATGCTCGACCTCATAATGAGGCTTGCATGGAGCATCACAAGCGGGTCAGTTTCAAT
>Ga0224501_10003422_pt1 | contig 12474 bp, 10 predicted proteins | sample SF_Oct11_sed_USG_4_FD_169105 | JGI IMG/M metagenome (GOLD analysis project Ga0224501, IMG submission 169105) | Sediment microbial communities from San Francisco Bay, California, United States - SF_Oct11_sed_USGS_8_1 | ecosystem: Environmental > Aquatic > Marine > Sediment | place: USA... | reverse complement strand
TCCAAGCGATTACAGTATGGGACTTACTTGAACTTTGTGTTGATAAGCTCCTTGCTTACTATGTTAGCTTTGGATTGGGTCATGCCACCAAACATGCCTCCTATGCCACCACTGCCTCCGGCCTTGCCCGACATGCTAGACTAAAAATGCACACAGAGGTAAGTTTATACCACCAATGACGCAATTATAAGCTATTGTTTTGGCTGGCAGAACAACTGAGCTAAAGTGGACACAGAAAAACAGGAGTACTTACCCTGGACTTGTAAAACCCGTAAGCAATAAGGCCAATGAGCATAAGAGTGGGCAGAGCGCTCAACATATCGGATCTGAAATGAGTGAAAACAGACACTAGAGAGGTTAAGATGCGAATGGTTACTGGCAACAGTTACCTTTCCGCGCAATAGACATAATGGAAATGTGCATGTCATGTGACCAAAGGCATTTCCCATGCGACTCCTAATCGTTAGCAAAACCGGTAGGATTCTCTAAACGGTTACAGCTCCCATTACCGTTATCCTGTTTTGCTCGCCGTGGACCTCGTTGAAACCTACCAGGACATCTTGTTCAAAGTCTTAGGCGACATATATGGCTTTCTTCGAAGGGCTCTATAGCAGAATTCCCTGTAGTAACTATAGCAACTGTATGAAAATGAGACAGCGACCTCATTTTGATCATTGAAGCCGCTGGAGTCCCATCATTTCTCAAAGGGTTTTGCTGACGGTTACGCTGGAACTTGGGCTTTTAACATCTCTACACAAAACGGTTACGTTGGGCTGACGGTTACGTTGGGCTGACGGTTACGTTGGGCTGACGGTTACGTTGGGCTGACGGTTACGTTGGGCTGACGGTTACGTTGGGCTGACGGTTAGAGCAAACCGCTTTGGCAAACCGTTCGTATCTCGACCTCTCTATTGACTTTATAACTAAGAATATCGCTGTAACAAAATCAAATGAAAGTGGGAAGAAGCAGTTTAGTGCCCCTGTAAAAGTGGCCTGTCACAAGAAAGGATGAAATTAGGGATAACTGTTCGGGTCACTTACAGTTCTTTTTTTTCCTTGTATGTCACATTGATATATTTCTCTGAGGGAATATCGAGATCACGTTGTGCCATGTATAGACTCTTCTCAAAGGCTTCAGGGGAACCAATGTTAAAATAATACACCGTCTACAAATAACATACACTAGATATATATACATCATATGACTGAAATCATAAACAGGACAGGGAACAGTCACTGGAGTAGTGAAAAGAAGTGGGTAGACTAGTTCAGAAAATGCCTTAGTCAGGCAGAGATCTACCCTCCTGGGTACCATTAGTCTTTTGATGTCACAACATCAGAGCAATCAAATCTCGTGAGAAAAACACAGAGTTAACTTGCGGTTGTGATCAAACGAGAACACTCATTTGGGAATTCACCTCACTACCGATACGTGTTCTCACGCCCTGGACCTCCGTGCTGAGGCATTCAGTGTCACAACAACTAGTTGTTACCTAAGGTAACTCTGGTCGACAGTAGCTATAATGACGCTGAAATATGGATGATCGAGACAAGAATCAGAAAAGCTTGGTACCAACCACTGACAAGAGGATCAAAAGTCTGGCAGATGTACTCAACAAGGGGATAGGTAAGTCAAATATCCAGTTTAAGTTAACTAACCAGTGATCTTTTATTAACTTGCTAGTAGCATCTAATGGTTCTAATCCATTGCTCGCAAAACAATTGAATGAATGTACAATTTGAACACCATTATATACATTTTCGTCTAATGAAAATAGCTTGAAAACCTCGATCCGGTACTAGACCCTGAAATCTGTTGGGCATAAACCATATATGTACATCTACTAGAATGGGTCTATCAATTTGGAATGAACCTTGGACTCGACTATATAAAACTATTTTTAATTTGATTTAATTTTTTATTATGCTGACCCTGTGACCTTAAAAACCGTTTGATTTTTAGGTAATGGAAGGATTGCCGAAGCAATCCGTAATCTAAGAAAAGTAGACCCTACTCTGACGCGAGTAGTACCTACACTGCAGCATGTACAGAGAAGCACTCAGCCAATCTACAGGGTACCACTGGCAGCGGCAGGACCACATGAACAGACCGACCTGCATTCGGATTCAGAAGATGAGGTGAATAGAATAAACTGGTATTAAGACTCTATACCAACCCAACTTCTTTCCAAACATCAGCGCATTGGATAGGGCTATATCTAAGCTTCCATTTAAGCTGGGTATTGGGCCCATTTGTTCATGATGGGCTTCAGACTCTGAAAACAAGTGAAGTCACTTTGCCTATGTCAAAACCCCTTTAACACATTTTCAAACAGGCTAACTAACAGTTGATGACATTACCCTTGACCCCTTCATGTCCGAAGCAGAAACCAAAACCTATTGCAATCCGCAATCAACCAGTGTCTGATTTCATTTAGATAACCCATTGGCACCGTGTAAGAAATGTGGCTCGATCACGCCTCGAAAAGAATCTCCTCGCACGTGGAGGAGAGTTTTGCAAAGGAACTAGCACTGCACCAGCGCAGAAGGGGGAGTCATCAATCAGTGATGACGCAATCATGGATCCGTATTCTATTGGAACTCAAACAGAGCGCAAGACAATGGACACAGATCCACTGGATCCCAGTAAGAAGGCGTGGCAGACTAATCTCAAGTCTAACAAACCAGCAAAAAGGAAAACAGTTTCTGTTCAAATCGACATGGATGCACCAATCAAGAAAAGTCTGTTCAAGAGATCGAGGTTGGTGATTATACAGTCTAAAAATCTTATGACCTAATTAAGCCAGACCAAACTTCAATTTTTGCTTCCGTTTATACTCCCACATTAATAATCCCTGTGCGGGATCGTGGAGTTTGCTCACTGGTTAACAGGGGGACTTTGTTGGAGCTCAGGAGCGAATTAAAGTTGGGTGCCCTTTTTGTCACCACCATGGACTTTTCTCGGATTCGAACCCACAACTCGCTGTGCGCAAATCATGTATTCTAACCATTAAGCCACGTACCTTAATATAAAACAAAATAATATAGCTGGCTTCGATCCTTAAAAATTATTTCCACCTCAGGCAATTTCACATATATTCATATTGATAGCCTATCAGTATTACACGGAATCTTATGCCTAGAAGGACTGGTACCAAGCAAAAAAATGATGATGGTGTAGCTACCCTATCACATCTGCAGGTCTCTCACACCAACTCGGTATAGAGCCTCATCTCAACCACCTGAAAGCAAACATGAGTTGACGGCTGGTACAGAAAACTATGCAATTAACAGTGACAACGCACTTCCGGTAAATGCGAATCATGTATCAGATGCGCGAGAGGAAAATGAGCAGAGGAAACTGTCAAAGAAGAGTTCCAAAGCCCTTGGGGACCCAGGTTAGCAAAAGCTTGTATGACAAGCATGAGTGCGTGCATGATCACCTGGAGGGGATGAGAGTAACTGTGGAACTCAATACGCGCGTATGATTTGTTCTCTAATTGTCTGTACACAATGACTGACGGGTCAACAAGCGAAACAGCTTTTATAATCTCGAACGATTGTTACAGCGAAGAATGAGACTCGCCTAGCCAGGCGCAGGTCTGATCCAGATGGAAACAAGCGACACCAAGCAGCCTCCAAGGATCAGAAAACAAGCAAAGTGACCAGACAAAAATCTCCACTAGATAGAGACAGATTTCAGGCTTCTGGACAGGAGAGAAAGTCCTTGATAAAATCAGAAACAGACAGAGCTGGAAAACTGGACACAGATCCGAGAAAAAAAACCAAGAGAGTTCTGTCTGATGGCAATTTGGACAAAGCAAAAATTAGTGAGAAGGACCAAGCTGCGGAGAGGAAGTTGGCTAGTATGAAGAAGCTAGCGGGTAGTGACTACACTCAAAAACCAAAGGCTAACAGAGAGGAAGGAAGTTCTAAGTCATCAAGGAGGCGGAGTGCAAAAAGGCATCATAAAGAAAGAGACGAAAAAACTAGGGAGACACGACAATCCAAAAGCAACATTACTGGAACTGGTGCTAAGGATAAGGATGCTGAAAAAGGTTTTACTGTACATAATTAGAAATAATTATAAATCAAACATTCCCAAACTAATTCGCAGGAGTTTTTTGTCTGACTTGAAAAATACCTTTTTGGGCTACTCAGTTGTAGGACCAACTTCAGCATCTTTCCTCTATCATCTGTGCTACTGAAAGTTATAGATTCATTCAGATGAACGCAGTTTGGCAAAGTAATATGATTTAAAAACACAATATTTAGAGTGCCTGCTAACTAATCCAATCTGAGCATCATCTTGTTGGATGTATTCAGGATTGGATGAGAAGGGCCAAGACAAAGAAGGTGCGAGTGAAAATGTTGAAAAGGATCAGGCGGTCAAAAGGGATTTGGAGAAACAGGAGGCCGACACAACTGACCAAATGGTGGCAGGTGATTACTATATTAGAACCGCGTATCGGTTGATACTCAGCAGGGCATGCAATCATGAAACAACATTGAGAGGCTAACAAATTACCCAAAGCACAGGCGTCAACTACCGGGTTGTGTTACCATTAAGGGTTAAGCTCACCAGACGCACATGTGCATGTATGCGTCTGCCAAGTGTATTTTCCGATCTTGTGACCGTGACTTCTATCAATAAGCCCAAGTTCAAGTAGGTTTCAAGTGAGTGAACTTTGACTGCGACACAAGCACCGATTATTTGAAGATGTTTTACGGGTCATCTAGCGAAGCCAGCTTGCGCTATTGCAGTTGAAAACAATTCAGCAATTGAGGTCAAGCTTTACTTTAACCCTCTGCAATGTCGCCGAAAGAGTTACTAGTTGAGAAAACCTGTGCTCAGCCGACGCTCTATGACCTTGTCTGAAAACATATATAGTAATATCAATGTTTCAAAAAACAACCAATGAGCTATCCATGAGGACCTGCGGAGTAAGGGATTTCCCACAACAACCGAACAAGTACTTGACTAGTTTTGTGTTTTTGTTTATGGAAAATTATCCTTTTAAACCTAGCATTCGACTTGCGCATCAGATTGTGATCAATTTTGTTCAATTCATTATTAAACTAAAGTTGTGCACCCTCATAATTATGCGTCCATTGCGTTTGGTTAGTCAAGTGTGGAAGCATTAAGCTCCACAGGCATATATGCATCGCGCACATACGTGCTTAGTGAGTTTCATCCTTTACGTCAAACTAGAACTGACCGTTTGCATATATTCAATGTTGCTTTTAAATTTTTTAATCAAATTACGACACACAATTGTATTTCCCTCCCAGATCATGATGAAGAAATCCTTGTGGATAAAACAGTGCCGTTTGATGACGGTAGGGATGAGGCACCAAAAGGAGACGACCCTGATGTGGACATGATGGAGGAATTACTAGGCCAATTACAGGCTGAAGGCGAGGACAGGCCAGCAGGCAAGTCACCTGGGGGTTGGAGTATGCTGGAAAATATTAAGCAGGATGTGCAGCTTATTGGTGGGGCGAATCTGCACACATTTACATTTTCATTTATGTTTGGTGGTATGCTTGTTATATGCTGTCTGTTTATAGATCTAGATCCAGAAATGGTGAAGCGAACGGAAGACCAGATATTCACAAAGATTAAGTTCTATAAAGACGTAGGTTATTGCAGAAACTCAAATATAAGGGCCATAGACATACAACCTCTAGTCTATATACTCTGTGTATCCAAAGGAGTCCATACACATATAAATCTCAGATTGCATACTGCGTATCAACCAGACCAGCTAAATGTAATGTTATCAACCCCAGATTGCATATTTTGCCGTAGCTACCGGTAGCTTATTTAAATAAATGAGATGACACCAAAAAACTAGACTACCTTAATGGGGCATGGGCTAACAGCTCCTTTGGGATTTTATTATGGCTTTTATGTCGGTTAGGTCTTGCACCACGTTAAGGAGAAAACGTGGGTGATGAGAAAACGTATGAAGCTACTGAGTGAAGCCAAGGAGTATACATCCCGATTCGAAGGAAAGCTGTCAGGAGGTGGTTCTGGTCCTGGGCAAATTGCACTTCTCAAGGTGAAGGAATCATTGTACTGCTTTACTGGGGTATTTAGTCTTTCGACTTCCCGGAGTGGTAGGTGGGAACAGTTATGTGAGGTGCTCACACTTGCTGCAAGATTTGGCAAACTAGACTCAAGTGCACTGCCCACTGAACCATCCCTTTGGCATGGTCACTCTCAGATAAAAGGTTACTCAGTTATTTAAGTGTATAAGAGCTTGCGTCGGATTCACCTTAGGCAGTCGGTAAAAACACGGCGGGCGCGCGTCAACCTCTTTGTACTCCAATAAAAAGTTATTGACTTAGCAAACTAGCGGTGTTTTTGCTACCACTTACAAGCAGGGATTCACGATGTCTGATGGCTAGGGCGATGAGATTCCTGTGGTTACCTATTAGTTAGTCTATTGCTCATTCATACCACTGACAGTTCATAGCAATGGCCCTCGCTAACGGCGGCGGACGATCGTTGTAACTGGTGCCTTGCTAAGCGACATCAATCGGTGGCCATGCTGTCTCCAAATTATCTTTTCATATTTTGCATTCTCATCAAAAATTACAAAAGATGGCTTTTATCATGAATACACTGTACAGTGAGTGAATTTTCAAACGAATTGTGAAAACAGCAAAAACAACTTCATTTTCTGTTTAGGTCATATGAGCCTATATAATGAGTCAGCTGCTTGACTACCGGATCCGCGTTTAGATAGGGATAAATCCGACGGGAATCGCTAAGCCCCGCCCACTATCGTATTGTGTCATGCCTTATCAGACATTTGAAGCAAAAGGTTTTGAGCAAGATCTTCCAAGAAATGAGATCAAGGGTAGATTGTGAGACCATGTTTTTCAGTACACTTACACCTTAAGCCTTATTGTTGTTTCTTTTTATTTTCTATAGGCAAAATATAGCAAGATGTCAAGAGAGCTGTCCAACTATATTGCGCTACTTATTCCGTGGGAGGGACGTATAAAGCAGATACAGAGTTATTTTGGCAGTGTGGTTGCGTCTTACTTCACATTTCTCCGGTGGGTATTTTGGACAAACATTGTTCAAGCAGTGATTGCTGGAGGAATCATCATAGTACCGGAAATAGTATTTGGTCCCGATTGGGGGACAGTGGACTACAAAACTGTTCCAGGTATGTACCCAAAAATTAAAACAGATATCTAAGGCTCAAAGCACTTTGACGGCATTTCAGGCATTAGCGCTCTATAGCCACTCTAATCGAACCAGTTATACTGTGATGTATCTGCGTTTCGGCCGATTCTATTGTGATTCGGATATGAGGAAGGTTAAGTTGTAGAGCATTGTTGTTTTATACCTTTTTTGTAGCCAATGAAACAGAATCAGCTGGATATTTCACTTCAGTATGGAATTTTGAAGGATACTTGGAATACTCCCCGTTGTTTTATGGCTACTACTCTAGCATTCAGAAGTTTGACTCTGGTTTTCACATGCCACTAGGCTATTTGGTGGCAAATTTGGCCGTATTTGGATATAGTTTTGTAGCCATCCTCCGTCAAATAGCTGCAAACTCTAAGGATGAAAAGGCCACAGATAAGGATGACAACTATCGATTCAGCTGGACAGCATTCGCATCCTGGGACTACATGATCGGAAATCATGAGACTGCAAAAAACAAATACAAAGCAATCGTACTGGCTGTACGCGAAAGCATCACTGAAATCAAGGAGGCCAAGAAGAAAATCAGTAAGAAGACAAAGTTCCTTCGGGTATTGGCCAATTTCTTGGTACTGCTTGTGTTAGGATCTAGTACCTACGCCATCCAGGTTACGGTGAAGCGCTCCATGGACTTTGAAAAGATAAAGAGGGACGGTGGCACCCTATCTGTCTGGCAACAAAATGAGATATCAGTGGTGATGTCACTAGCCACATCGTTGTTTCCCATTTTGTTTGACTTGATAGCCAAAATAGAAGACTACCACCCCCGCGTGGCCCTGCGATGGTCGCTAGGCCGCATTCTAGTGCTCTACCTACTTAATCTGTACACGCTTTATATTGCGCTTTACCAGAAGATACTGGGTATTCAAGCCGAAGCAACAATTGCCAACAGCACCTGGTATGAACAGTTCAACGGCACTGATGTGGTCTTTTGTAATGATGCGCAAGTCATATTAACACCAATTATAACCGAATCTATCCTAAATCAAACTACCAACCTAACAGCTGCGGGTGACACCCAGCCATGTCAAGAGGAGTTCATTGCAGACACTGTATGTTGGGAAAACATGGTCGGCCAGGAATTGTTCAAACTAACCGTTTTCGACATGGTCACGACGATAGGGCTCATCTATGCCACCGAATTCTTTAGAGCAATTCTGCTACGAGTATTCAACAGATGTTGGTGCTGGGATCTAGAAAAACTGTTGCCTAAATATGCTGAGTTTTCACTAGCTGAGAACCTGCTACATCTAGTGTATAATCAGGGTATGATATGGATGGGCACTCTCTTCTCCCCAGCACTACCCGCATTCAATCTCCTCAAATTGCTGGCAATGTTCTATGTGCGAGCATGGGCGGTCATGGTCTGCAACATTCCGGAGGAGAGGATATTCAAAGCAGGGAGTGACAACTTCTACCTGATGATTCTGCTGTTTATGCTCTATGTGGTGATGATTCCAGTAGCTTTTGCTATGGTGTCGATAAGACCCTCTCAGATTTGCGGCCCCTTTGCACGTATAGATTTTATGTACCTCGCCTTAACTGAGTGGATGGAATCAGTGATGCCACCTAAATTTTATAATGGTGTGGTATATTTATCCTCACCGGGAGCGCTCATTCCTATTTTTGTGCTTATCTTTCTTATCTTGTATTACCTCAAATCCAGTAATTCAGCCTTAAAAGGTGCGGTCATGGATTTGAAGAAGCAGCTGCTTTACGAGCGCACAGAGGGCAAGAAAAAGGTGTTCAACATGTCTATGGCCAAATCAGAGGAAAAATCAGCTGGTAAAGCGAAAATGGTTACATCACAGAGTCGCGTAAGTCTGTTGGGAAGCCAACAAAATCAGACAATGGGTACGCCAAGGAAAACCAGAACCAATGACAACAATTCTGACCCGAGTGACAAACTGTACAGCCTAATAAAAGCCACAACATTTCTAGCCAAGCTAAAGACCCACCGGGCCAAAACAATCGCGGCAGCCAAGAACAATGACTCAGCACATTTAGTGTAAATGCAGCTTTCTATATTTTCATAATATGCTGTTTTTCATTGTAACTTATAGAAAAAAACTTACCCCACCAACTTCCTGATTGCCTGGTGATGGTTTTATCTGTACGTACTGCTTATTTACAACCTGCAACTCCTCAACCTGAAAGGAGAATTGAGCATTATACCACATACTGTACAGGCTCTGAAATAACTGACAAGCCAGACAGCTTAGTTACGGAAAATAAGTAGCTCAGTGATAATGAGCATCCTACCTTGCCCTTGGTAAGATATTCTGAGACGAATTGTTTGAATGAGATCTCCTTGTATCTTGTGTTGTCAAACAATACTGCCATCACTAGAAATCCCAGGCCCATACCAATGAGCGTAGTGAGCATTCTTTTCTGATCGGGGTCGCTACAAATTGTAACTGAGCATAACAACTTGTTCAGGATACAGGCTATGTGAAAAAAATAGCATAGTATATTACTGCTCATTTCATTTGATTGAACTTTATCGCTGGCATCAATATCTTCGCACTCATAAAACAATCCATGTCATGTATACACTGCCCTGGCGTATAATTTCCATAGCATAACCTTTCAAGGACACTTCAATATCCAAATATGCTGTTCTTTAGAATGGAGACACTATAAAATTGGACATGCATTTAGATGGAGTGCAATAACAGGGATTAGGAATTCACTTCTCTTCAATTGAGATAATCTTTAACTGTGAGTTTGTGAATTTGGGAGTGAAGTTATTGTAGTAGAAATGGGCAATCCACATACTTGAAATCGAATCCTTGAGAAGATTTCTTATCCTTGGGTTGGGGTGGAGGTGGTGCAGATTTATTACTGCTGCTCGATGTGAACATTCGTGGCAGCTTTGGGTCAGGTGGTATCTCAGATGGTGGCTCTTTGCCGCCTGCATAAACCAAAGAGAGATTGATACATGTGGCATTATTCTGCATGAATATAGGCAGCACATGCAGACATAACATCCAGAGGTTAATTAAGATAGGCCCTTGGGGTAAGTAAATCTTATGCATTTAAAGGCGTTATGTCATGGCCAAAAATGTCTTCACTTGTTTTCAGATTTTGAAGCCTACTATGAACAGATGGGCTCAATACCCAGCTCAAATGGAAGCTTAGATATAGCCCTATCCAATGTGCATACTTAGAGGCCTCAGTGACGCACTTTTCAGACCGTCAACGCAACAGGATTGACCTGGGGATAGGAAATTAACACAGAGCTGTTGGTGTTTGCATTGATTTCTCGGCTTACGCACTGATGTTTGGAAAATCCTCTTGCAGGGGTGCACTAGACCTATAGTTACACAAGTCTGAATAGAGAAAATGCTCAAAAAAATATAGAAATAGGGTTTCAGAGTGCAGTTTGTCACCTCTGTCGGCGAGCGTTAGTGTCATTATTGCGCAATAATAGAGGCCCGAAGGCAACGGGCTCTATTTAAGCCTAGAGAAAACCGGCAAAGCACTTCTTATAACTTTAGTTTTCTCCCGTATTACGTTCAATTTTGAGTTCTACTTAATGTTATGAGGGGTAAAGGTTACTAAGTTTTAGTAATTAGATCCCATTTTCTTTCTATTTGGACCATTCGGGCCGTAGTTATTCGAATGACCGATATTCGTTTTTGGAAAAAGACCACTCGCTATCGCCGCAATAAACGCAGAGTTGCCTCCCTTTAAGAATGGGGAACACAGCTCCGAAAGGGCATCTACACTCGACCGTGACATAACTCCTTTGAACTTGTTTAGTAAAAGGGGTACTAAACCTCTCATTTTTCTTTCCTCCTCCATCTGTTTCTGCACAGTTTTCCATGCTTGTTGAAAATGCTTCTCAGGATCTCCTTGGGGATCCTTTGCTGACAGTTTCTCAGCCTCGGCTGAAACTACGAAATTAGTTGTCCATAAGCGAGTGGGCTTATTTTAATCATTGCTAAAACTGGTAGAATCTTATGACTTCACTCACATACACATTAATTTCATCTAAAATTTGCAAATGAAAAGCTGCATTGTGATTGATTGTATTGGGCATAAAAGCGTGGAATTTCAATCTAAGACCGTAGAATTACAATCTAAGGTATGTGGGTGCACTCCCGAGTGTTGGCGGGGCTTTACCTTAGTATGGGCCTTTAGCAAGCCTCTTGTTTGCCAGCATGACTTCGGATCACCATCGTGTAACGAAAGAAGGTCCCAACCAGTGGATACATAGGACCAAGATCATTCCCCAGGATCTACCTCTCCTTACCGGAGAAGAGTACCCGAGAATCAGCGGGTGATGTGTTAATAAATGGCTTCTAAGGTTGACCGACCCCTAGCAAGGAATGAGACACTACCTCAGTATCATTCCCTGTAACCGTGAGTCCATGACAATGACAGGTCATGAGAGACCTGCCTTTCGCCAAATACCTCACCGTTGTGTCTAAAGTGGATTTCATTTGGTAAGCAGAATAGTTAACTCATGCTTACCTCGATTCACAAACTCCCACTGTGTCTCAAAGTTCTTGTATATCTTCGATGATCCAAACATTTTAGCGAAAATACTGCGGCGTTTCGAATCATCCTGGTTTTCTTTTGTGGGGGGCTTCCCATGGTCATTGTTAGATAGTGACAGCAACCTATAAGTTGTCCTGTGCTGGTTTGAAAAGAATGCATTCTAAAAGAAAAACGCATGTACATATTTATTTCTGAGCCTTGTGGAGTGCAGAAAATAATGGTCTTGACACACAATCCTGCCAAATAATAATCCCCAGCAAATATATCATTTATACTCATTGAGACTGTGCAATCATCAATGTCCGTCAAGTCAATCACTCACGCAATCATGACTAGCTTGGTGAATGTCGATTACAAGTTACTTTCCAGAACTACCGATTAGACAGTCTGCATGTGCCTGGAGGAGTGAGTAACTGACTAGATTAGTGGTTCCAACGAATGACTGAGTGACTGTGAGTGAGTGACACTGTCACTGTCAGTGACAGTCAAGGGCGAATACTTGACCGCCCTATTGTACCGACTACGTCTACTGAATCAGTTTTAGTGAGTGACGTGAGTGAGTCACTCACTGACTCAATAATAGGGCACTTACTGAGTCACTCACTGCATGTAACTTGTAAGTTGTGATGCGAGTTGTGACACCGACAAGTCTAACTTCTACTTGCTACTTCTAGTCTAAACTCTAAGTCTAAATCTAATTCTAGACTAGTCTAATTGTAATTCTAATCTAATCTGATTCT
>Ga0224501_10003421_pt1 | contig 12474 bp, 8 predicted proteins | sample SF_Oct11_sed_USG_4_FD_169105 | JGI IMG/M metagenome (GOLD analysis project Ga0224501, IMG submission 169105) | Sediment microbial communities from San Francisco Bay, California, United States - SF_Oct11_sed_USGS_8_1 | ecosystem: Environmental > Aquatic > Marine > Sediment | place: USA... | reverse complement strand
ATTTCAGGTCGTTCCATTTTTTTAGGTAAAATACTTTGATAGGCGTTTTGGCTACACAAGGTACCAGAAGGCAAAGGTGATGCAAGTGTTAACAGAAGAAAAATGAACTGCTCAGCCATAATGCTTGGAGTATCTCACTGTTCAGCAATTTTATGATCCACTGTCCAATTTTGATTTTTTTTGTGCTAAACATGTACTAGGTACATACCAGATAGATTTGTAGTAATCACGGTTTAACTGTGTTTTGTTAGTAAATCATCAGAATACATTTACCAGTAACTAATGACATCCCACACTATTTCCTCCGCCTACTGGGACTAGTGGAGGGTTTTGTGTTCATCGCGAAATGATACAATTCTCACTGAAGCTTTTTTATTTGGAGCAAATACAATGTATATACCTTTCAAGGCAACTCTGCAAATAGGGGAGGGTTGCACCACACGCCACATGTATTTATATTAATAGTCGTTGCACTCCTCTCTTGTCAACAATGTTTTGGTGTGACAATAGACTGTAAGCAACTCAACCGAGCACACTGGGTAGGGTATTATAGGCTATTGCGCTAGCTGTGGTGTTGACAAGAAGTACCACATGACTAAGTCTAGATTGTGACTTTCTCAATTGCTTGGAAAGTGTTATGCCACTTTTCTACCCCGCCAGTGAACTTGCAACGAATTTAGCAACTTTTATTCTTCATATTTCTTGAAACAGTATTGAGATCATCAATATAAGAGGTAGCAGTAACAGGTTTTTCCTGTTAAATTAGCATTACAACAAAAAATAATCATAAATTAATCTTGATAACTTAGTTGAGATAGACCATGGCTGTCATCGGTCTTCAGGAAGGCACAGCTAATTATGCTCTGCTACTGAAGGAATCGGCAAGGTTTGGCCTCTGACTAGGTGTTTAGAATCGGTGGGCTCACTTGATGTCCCTCCCTAAAACAGAAGTGGTGCCATTATATGAAACACACACGAAATTACACTTGGTAGGTTTATACGAGGATGTTATAGTCGTAGAGAAAAGTCTGTATGGCGCCACAGCAAACGACTGCCGATCAGGAATTGACACAACTCTAATATTCCTGGAGACCTCTTGGATTCCGAGGGGTCTCAAACCGACCACCAAACGTTACCATGGATAAGATGGTTCGCTGTGAAATTTTCTGCCTGATGATAAAATAATTTGAGACGAACATTGAACGACTATCTTGTTTCAATCTAGGTCCTGCATTGTATGAAGCCATATACAGGATTTCCACTCACCATCACTGCACGAATATTTGTCGAAGGGTTTTGTCGAATGTTTTTGGAAAAACCCTAGCAGCTGGAACTGACAAGAATAAGCTTGGATGTGTCCCTGCAGGCTGATAACGGGATGCATGGTCCAACTATTTGCATGCATACATTAATTAATCATGGAACTCACAATGGTGGGATAAAAGAGAGAATTTATTTCATTCTATGTCTTCTCCCAGAATGGCGACTGCTAGTTGATGTGGGGGATGATTGCTGCGTGTTCACTCGCAATCTGTCTAACTTCCTCCATAATTCTTCTCTCTCCTTTTCCTTCCGTCGTTCTCTGACAAAGAAACCAGAAAGCGGATCACAAGCTGTCAGGACTTTGGCATTCGGCTCATCAGTAACGTTCAGACGCCATGCCAGCCTTACCACCCACACATTATTTTTACCGATAGAGGCTCTTGTTAATTTTTTTTGCAGACAAAGCTCAGCATTACTATCCCGTAGACTCACCGTTGCCTCTCTGATTTGTAGTTGGCTGTCAGCTCATCAAATAATTTGCTGTTCATCTCCATGAATGTCTTCAATACATTATACACTAGGGCTGAAATGCAGAGAAACCACAATTACATATCTACTGAGCCGGGTGCGATTGAGCAAGGCCTACTCCGGGCCACACTATACTTTATAGAGAATAACTCTACACATATGTTTAAACACGGCTGGGGCTTGTGGCAAGGAAATTAACTAGGGGACAAGAAGTAAGTCCAGACGGGACCAATAATATATTTACGCTAGTTGGCCAAGAATGAAATACAGTACAATGACAAATTGTCCAAATACAGTGCCACATGGATGTTAGCTAATGGCATGACACTCGTATGACACAGCATGCACTGATATCAATTAGAGAAGGCATTCACCGGGTAACAAAAGTAAGTTTACACATCTTTATTCACACATACGACAGTCAGATCGATACTTTCGACGCTGACCCAGAGTGTCAAATAGACTCTGTTACCCACCGAGTGTTTTTGATTCATGAATTTTTCTTCATGGACCTTAATGTAAAAATGACTTCTGGTCTCATTTAAGCTACCCGTGTAAAATAAAATGATCAAATATATCAACATTTTGTGCATCATTCACCTATGATGGTTTGGTTCCAGTGTTCCTTGCTGATACGGTATAGAGATGGGAACATTATAGGCAGGATGACGCTTGAGTTTTCCTCAATCAGACCCATGAGGTACTCATTATTCCAGTAGTAAAGGGCTCTCTCCGCTACCTGCAAACATAACAGTTTACCATCATTTGGAAGAAGGTAGAGAGACCATGGCAAGTGAGCTGCTTTACACACTAAAGCAGCTCACTTGGCACGTATGTGGGACTCATTGTGTTGCTCAGGCCTGTGGCTGATTTCTGCCACCAGTAAACATACAGTACACAGTTATAGAACCAATAAATATGTATGTATACGTAAGCTAAAACGAGATAGTGGGATAGTTCAATGATAAAAGCACTGTGCTCTCAACCGTGGTTCGAAACCCGCTCAAAGGCCATCGTTGCAGGTATAAGTTCCTCTCATTTATCCCAGCTCGACCGTTCCAACAAGCCTCGGGCTTAGGAGGCCTGACAAACAGGACGGCGAAGTGGTACCAGAACTTTGTACCAGAAATTAACTGCCCCACTATATTATAGTGGTACTCTTTTTCTGCGGGAGGAAAGAAAACTCTGAGCATAAATGTGAGATGCTATCGGATATGCAGGACACAATAATACGGTTAGTTATGATGGCTGCTCACCTGAAACTGTGTACTGCTGACACATTTAGCGATCTGTTTAAACAGTCGTTCCTGAATCTTCTGAAATTCGACAGGCCCGATTACATCCAATATCTCTTCTATTTCACCCAAAAACATCACCTTAATCAAACAATAGTCAATTTATCATCAAATTAAACATTAAAATCAACAATTTGCGAGCAGCGAGTTATGGGTTCGGATCCAAAAAGGTCCAGGATGGAGGCAGGAATGGCATCCGCCCTTAATTCCCTCCTGTGCCCCAACAAAGTGTTCTGTTAACCAGGGGAGCAAACTCCCTGACCCCATACAGGGATTAATAATGTGGAGAATAAACATCAGCAAAAATCATCAATTTATACTGTAACTGCGTTGATCAGGTACAAGAGATGCTAACTAGCTCTCAGTGTAATCATACAATGATCATTTAGACGATTCTCATTGCATCACTTGTATCAATTGTTCAAGTAATTCAACTCAAGCTTGTCACGCAGGAGATGCACTTACTTCTTTCGGGCTGCATGTCTTTGGCCAGAATTTCAGTAAGCCTTTTACAACTGACTCAGTCAGTCCTGGATCCTTCTCCAGGAACTGAACGACACAGTACGCCAGCTAAATATAAGAGTCAATGAAGAGATGAAGAGGTGTATATGTTTCTACCAATCAAAATAAAAGGAGAACGGCTGAACTGAATGCTATATATTATTGATTCAGATTATAGGGTCTTCATGCACGAAGACCCTATCATCTGAATCAATAATATATAGCATGCAGAAGCATGCATGCAGAAGTGGGCATGAATTAGAGTGAAACCACTTCCATATACAAAGTCCTTCATAGAGGGGCTAGTTACTATCACGAGGTCTATACTAACCTGAGCATGGTACAGGCCCAGGGTTTTCGTTTTATGGAGAGGCAACAACACTTTGTTTAGGAAAGTTCTATGCTCCGTCTTCAGAGGCAAAGCAAACCCATTCACAATACTTCCGAGTATTTCCAAAAGTTCTCCCACACCGCTGAATTTTTCCGTCTCATAAATGAATCTGCAGATAGGACATGGATTACACTGTGAAGATCAGCCACCTGCTACCTTTTTCGATCGCAAAATAACTGCAGTCAAACCGAAGAGCTACAGAAGTACAACATCAGGTAACATCCGGAACTTGTCAGTTTACTATTTGTGTGCTTTGTTGTAGAACTAGGAATGGCTTGCACCAGACATATATATATGATCCAGCATAAAAATGAATATTGTGGCTACAACGTTCAATACAATTAAGCTATTCCGGTCCTAGAATTAATTACCTGCTTACCTAAGGAAGATGTTGTTGATTTGTTTCCGTATAAATGCCCGAAGACCCAGAAACTTGCCATATATTCTGTGCAGGCAGGTTTTGAGGAAATCCCTCTCACGGGGATCCTCGGAGTCAAACAAGTCTAGTAGCTATGAAAAAACCAAAGCAGTTAAATCATTTGGGCAGCATCACTGACCAGGCGACAAGTGACCTCACATTGTGGCTTTCAATATACTCTCTGTTGATTACGAATACCAGTTTTCATACTCATCGTAGCAGAATATTTCTAGTCTAGAAAGGTGCAAACCATTATTTTTCCCTTGACATCTGTTCATGCTGAAGGTTCATTGGGGTTTGCACTTAATCAGACTACAGATTCAACTCATATTTGGGGGCACTCACTGCCCACCATTGTTACTGTCATTGAAGATTGTTCTATAGCATTTATAAGAAAATGTTTAACAGTAGATCCTAAATTACAATTATAAGAATATGATATAATAGGTGCATTAGCGTGCTCAGATCTTTTTAGACCGAAATGAATTTCGGTCGCGACCGAAAAGCGCGATTTTCACTTTCAGCACGCGAACAGAATTCGGCCTTAGCGTAGTAGTGTAGGCAAATGTCAAGGTTACCGCAAAGAGACGTTGGGATGAAGAATCAGTAACAATTGTTCGGCTCTAACTAATGAGTTCAAGATAAGAGAGGACAACTCTGATCAGATCGAAATTCATCCTGAACTCAACTGCGCTTCCTCACCACGATCGTATGAGCAAGCAATTGCACCAAATGGCAATAAACCAAATCAAACCCCATAACACCCCTGTGGTGACCCAACCGTGTCTTACCTCCATGACAAACTTCTGGTCTATAAATTTTTTTGCCAAGCTTGGCTGGAAGTCGCCACTTTCTAGAAAGCGCAGAAAGAATTCGTAGACAAGCGTCAGATGAGGCCAGGCTGCCTCCAAGGTCGGGTCATCTTCCTCAGGATCATAATCCGGGTTATCGCATGGTGGCAGTGTTCGGAACAAGTTACACGCCACCTACAACGGAGAAAAAGAGAGGACAACACCCAACTAGCTTACAGTAGGAGATTTCCCTTTGGTTCCATAGCTTGGCCAGTAGCTGTATTGCTTTGTATTTTATATTCCCAATGTCCTATGTGGGGCTTATGACAGCTTGGCGACACCCATCTTCTCTGAGACTGTTCTGAGGTGAAGGGTTTATGCGAGGACCTCACACTCACAACGGGAGCCCGTCCTGATCGGGTTTGAACCCGGATTCATGCGATCTCTAAGCTGTCCCGCTATAGGGTAATACAACCTGGCAAAAGCATAAATTATATTCAGGGCTTGGCATTGCGTCTTCAAGGATTGCGGCTATGAACTCATCCTTGCTCATTTCGATGACAACTCTATGATTATGGCACAATTGCGAATCACGAGTGTCAACTACACTTAATTATGATAGAAACATAGAAAATGAACCATGTCAGAACAAAGCGGTAATGGTCTCGGCTGTATGGTATAATTATTATACGTATTTGTGAAGAGCACTACAGATCTAAAGAAAATCGGACGAGGGGAGAGGGGGAGGGGAAACTCACCATTTTAATGACATCTGGGTAAACGGCTTCAGTAAGGACACCCTTGTTCCCATTCACATAGTCAATCAGCTCATTGAGACAAGCTCTTTTAATTTCTTTGCTTTTCACATCACAAACGGGGTCCATAAAATTGAACACATTGCAGCATTGTAGCATTTTTTTCATAAACAGCTCTTGCCGATCACTTTGCGGCGTATCTACATATGATGAAAAGCGTGTTAAGGTAGGAAGGTTTTTGTTCAATTACTGTTACAAGAAAATGATCAACTGATGGTTGGACGAGTGGGAAGGTCTGGAGGGAGGGGCGCAATAGATGTTACCACTGAATTTGTGTCTCAACATAGAATTTCCTTCTTGCTAGTGCAATAACAATCCAGGGTTGTCTTTTATTTTGTGACAGGCACTTATCACATAATCTAGAATTGCTTGTGTTTAACACATGCAAGCTGCGTATGGCTGCCCACCAAAGTGATGTGGGCGGGATACACCTGATGGACGGAACGGAATATCCAATATTTGGGCGTAATAAAACAACAATTCAATCAGGTCACTTTATATCAGGCAAGGACTACCTTTAAAATTAGTCAGCTGAGGATCTGCTACCGTATCTCAGGGTGATTAAAGGGGATTTGGAAGAAAGTTTCTGATGGTACTTTTAACGAGGCCTATATGACTGTGATCCTTACCTGTACTTATACTTGGTCACAAGGTAATGAAGGGCAATGAATTCAGCACCATGGCACCAAGCACCACATTGATTCAAACAGAAAGTTGAAATTAAGTCAAATGGGAGAACCCTGTAGCATGGTGGAGAAATAGAGTTTCTTTTCAATGAAATAAATTGGAGAAAAAGAAGTCAGCCTCAACACAGAGTTATCCCCCTCTAACTCTATGGAGGATAATCCTATGGGCGTCCATAGTTTGAAATCAGGATTTCATTTGTTCTCAGGTTAAGCGGGTTAAGCGTTACCTTTAAGTAAAGGAAGGGGTGTAAGCTCTATGGCACCGATGGCTTTGTATCTAGATGAGCCTTGACTTCGCTTCTGCTTGCGAACCCGGAGAGCCTGCTTGTTTGCGAATGCAGTGTCACTGTCAGTTATTTTCGTGCCCAGTTTGAGCTTGTCCATCTTCGGTGTTGTCAGACTCATCGACATTGTTGTGTTTTCGTGTTAGCCTACCAACCTAGGTGATTATCATTCTACTTGTAGCAAAACTTGCCAGTACTATTGATTTCGAAATCAATGTGGGTCTTTATAGCTACCGGAGCAGTATTATGCCATGATGCAATTTTCACTCTGAAAAAAGAACTGCCAAAAGTCACAAATATCATCTTCTAAATATGACCTCACAATTTAGTTAGTCATTTGACAGTAGTATGCCCTTGGTTCAATGGAGTGCCAGCATGAACATAAAACTACATATGCGCAAACTCCAGCTGTTCTGACCACGTCAATCAGGGTGGTTATGATTCAGCTCCACGCTTCTCATCCCTAACTTACTCAGTAGTTACCTCGATCTACCTGACCTGACTCTCCTTACCGCAAATCTAGCGAACTGGCTAAAGCATCAATCAACTGTGAGTTACTGTAAATTATAAATGTAATTGTAAACTTGGTAACTGTGCAGAGTGTTTAATACGTGTTAGAGACTTTCACTTATTGGTTTTTCAATTTAGTTATTTAACCAAGATTTTTTGTGAAGTTATTTTTTCAATATATTTCTTAATCTTATTAAACTAAACTAACTAACTCACCAGTCACCAGTGACCACACCAACTAATTCTTCCCCTATTACTAGTATTAACCTTTAAGTTTAAGTCGTATCTCTATCTGAGTCTTCTTTACGTCATTCTGTTTCTGGTCAGTCAGCCAGCAGTTACTACCTATCTACTACCTAGTAACTGGACTAGTACTAGTGTCTGGTCAATAAACAACAAGTGAACAACTTCACTCAAGTCAACAACTCCAAATCACCAAATCACTCCAACTCCAAGTACTGGTCTGAAGAGTGAAGTAGTCCAACTCTAACTCTAGTCTAAGTCTAAGTCCAAATCATGACCAAATACAAAGCAGGTAACGGTACTGAGGACTTGGGCTAGAGTCGGTCAGTGTAAGGACTATGTGATTTTCATGGTCACAGTCATTGTTGTGCATGACTAAGACTTTAACAGCTATCACACGTAAATATGTACGATTTATCTGGTGGGTATGGTTGTGAGAACAATTGGACTTCGCCTACCTTTTCCGATTTTGTTTCCATTGGTCAACCTAGGCCGGTAGAAGACTTTAACTAGATATGCTCCGATTATCACTGTTTTGAGCAGTTCAACTGCGGTACTGCGCCGGCCTATTGTCTCGGGATAGTTCGAAAAGCAGACGAGAGCGCAAACTCGAAAATCCTTGGGCTCGAAGCATAGGAGTGCCTCAAAGCCGTTGAAACCTTTGGTCTGAATTATAAGGTCGCCGATCGTAACGCCAATGAAACGCAAATTAAACATGTCACCGATGCTTCAATAGTCTATTATAGCCACAAATGGAGTATCTGCGCTGATATATGTCTCACAATATATGTTTAAATCAACTCTCAATACAGCTTGTTCGGCGTGACTGTGACATCACATACACAGCCAATACCCATACGGGTTTACTGGGAGCCGTTTAGTTGTATATATATATATATCTAACATCATCACATGGTATACGTGCGAGTCATTGCGTACTTTTTTATGAACGGGAATGATAACTTTATCATTGTCATACGGCAAAGGCCTAGGCAGAGATGATGGTGATAGTTTATCACATTCTCCGAATACTGAACTGGAGGGCCGCATACAAGGAATTCTACTCTAGAAAGTAGGTGGTTTTCATTACGTTCAGATTCAAATGGCTGGTAACATATATGTGCCATTAAAACTGTCAATGAACTTGCAATCACTCACAATTTTCAATTTAGTTTGATAAACAATAAAGTCCTTTGATACAGATAACAGGTAGGCATTAGAAAAAGAGCAAAACCAACTAAAACCAGGGTAACGATACACAATTCGGCAACCAGTGAGAAAAGCTCCAATATCATACAATTATTTACACTAAAATCATGTACATGGACAGTGTTGGTACATGTATGGAGGGGGACTACTCCCTCCGATTAATAAATAATCTCCAGATTCTCTTTCCAAATATTCCTGATGACTAGTGACTGCTGCCAGAGTTCTGACAGCGAGGGCATTCCCAGATCAGCTCTTCTGGAATATCCTTCAGGCCGACGCAGAATGTGTGATACCCGCGGTCACATCTGTCACACACAACCATCTTATCCTATAAAACAGAGTTCAACGCTGTTATAGACACACTGTCGCCACACTATCCTGAGCTCAGGCAGACCTTTACCAACCGTAGTGCGAGTAATTGGTACAGTAAACTCACCTCATTGCCTGGGTCCTTACACTTGACGCAGACCTTACACTCCATACACATCCACTTGTAAGTGAGAACGACGGCCAACATCTCTTCTGATATCTCCACACACGATGGGTGTGCTAAAAAAGGAAATTTTTCAATACTTCCTAACATTATACAAAGATATTATATAACGAGGATAACTCAGTGGCTAGAGCAATTGGCTCAAGACCGAACCGTTTTGGGTTAAAGTCCTGGCCATGCCAAGCTCCCACTGTGAGTATGAGTATACCTACCTACATACCTACCTATATACCTACCCACCTACCTACATACCTATCCACATACCTACCTACTATCTTCTGGAATAAGTCTCCAGCTCAGGAGGCTCGCCAAGTGTTTGAATAGAACTCTAGCTGACCCCGGGGTCGGGCTGAGGGTGAACTCTAGCTGACCCCGGGGTCGGGCTGATGGTGAACCCTAGCTGACTCCGGGGTAAGGGCGTGGGTGAACTCTAGCTGACTCCAGGGTCAGAGCTGGGTGGAGCACTCACTCTCTCGTTCGCACTGCGTGCACCGGATGCAGCGTTCCTCCTCGCCGCGTTTATTCTCCTTACTCAGACAGATTAGACACAGAGCCTCGACCAGTTCGGTACGATGACGAGGAGGTTCCGGAACCTCAGGACCTGCGGCAGCACTCGGCACCTCTTCCTGACGCACAGAAGGTGTTGGTTCTCTGATCTAAAAAAGTAGTGTAGTGTAGGTAGAGAGGGTATTGTGAATAGAGAGGGTTGTATAGGTAGAGAGATTAGTGTAGGTAGAGAGGGTTTTGTGGATAGAGAGGGTAGTGTAAGTAGAGAGGGTAGTGTAGATACCTCAAGCTCAGCAGGGTCCGGTGGCAGAGGCATGTAGGGATTCTCTATTCTCAGTGGTGGATCGTATCGCACTGTCTTCACTGGAAGGTAATTCAACTCATCTGAGCTGTATCTGCAATGCACTGACAAATTATATACAACAGGATACTATGGTGAAATCAAACTGTCCTCATTGACGATAAACCTGAAGGGTTTCGGTCGTACAAGAGATATGATTGCGATATAATGATATCGGCAGGTTATGGGAGAATGAATGTCAATACGATTGGAGCATGGAATCACTTCCACCTAGCCTAGCCAAGTGAATTCTTATATAGCTAAACCAGTAGAGGTCGCTGAGGGGCACCCGCTGATTCAGTGTGAAGCACCCTGTGAGAAATTATACTATACCTCTTGTAGTAGTCGGTGTACTGGCCTCGCAGTACTGGACATGGGTAGACTGAAGGTTTAGTGAACTCGGCAGCAAGCGGCAGCATTTTACTCACGGGATACTGTATGACCTACAATCAAATCAATCTACTTAACATCCTGCCTGCTTCACACTCCACCTTGATATGACTAGCTACCTACTGGCTATCAATTCGCGCTTTTACTTCTTGCCTTTCTACCTTATACCAGTGTTTTTATAATATGTATCTATTTCCTTTCGTGCAATGAACTATCACATCAGTAAATTCATTACGCCCCAGTAATGATAACCCAGAGTTGCACCTACTCCCGTGGGTATATCGTAGTAACATTTTCGCTCCTCCCTCCTTTGATTCATTAGATAGGAGTTATAGCTGGCTGCAGATCTGGCCGCCTTTTCAGTCAGTCTCTTCAGATCCATTTTATTCACCACCTGCAAAAATAAAAACAAATCGAATTTTAAAACAAGCTGCTTTTTTGTTAGATAAAACAGACTGTGCCACATAGATTGCATACTCACAAAAGTTTTCAATTTTTATTTGGTGAACGATTGGTTTAGAATGTTTCAACTGGTTAGTTATTATTAAATGCTTCATCATTTTGAGTGAATTCTCACAAGCATGCATAGAGAGTAATTCCAATTTTGCAACGTTTTGTGCAAATTGCACCACTATGGAGTTGTAATCTCTTTCGTATAAATAAAAAAGAGTAGACAACTCCGAACTTAGTGCAAAGGTCGTTGAAGGCAGAACAGTTAACAGAAGCAAGTGGCAAATACAAGCACAAACAAACCCTGGTACGACGCTGTCTTGTTCCGGAAGAATTCTGGCAGACAAAGATTACATAGCGATACAAAAAAGACAAACACTGATACAGAATGTGCGAAAAGTTGACCAAAACTGTTACCAAAATAGGACAGGGGTTGTAGTGCTTACAGCATTGCCTTTTCCGGTTATCGTCACATGGTTATTGATAGTGGCAAATAATTGGACTAAACTTCACAGTGATACATTCACAGATTTCAGCGTAATTAAAAATGTTTGTTGCCCATTTGAACTTATTTGCCACTATCTCCGCACACGCGACAATATCCAGACAAGCAAAGGGTCTAAGCACTAAAATGGCCCTACAACAACAAAAATACAGCCTTGTAGTCCCACTGCCACATTCTGGAGAGAGCCTGGCCATCCTATTTTTGTAACAACTTTAGATATTGACCAGGAGGCGGCTAGTTTCTAGTTCTTGACGTATAGAGACCTTACATCTAACTCATGATACATACTGTGACAGCTGTGGGAACCTCTTTATGTTGCTTGACAAGCTTCTCGTCCTCTCGTTTCTGCAGTACCTTAGCATATTCCTACAATCAGAGAGCACAGCGTGACTGAACTGCAACCACTAGCTATCAAAGCACAGCGTGACTGAACTGCAACCACTAGCTATCAGAGCACCGCGTGACTGAACTGCAACCACTAGCTAACTATCAGAGCACCGCGTGACTGAACTGCAACCACTAGCTAACTATCAGAGCACAGAGTGACTGAACTGCAACCACTAGCTAACTATCAGAGCACAGCATGACTAAACTGCAACCACTAGCTAACTATCAGAGCACCGCGTGACTGAACTGCGACCACTAGCTATCAAAGCACAGCGTGACTGAACTGCAACCACTAGCTAACTATCAGAGCACCGCGTGACTGAACTGCAACCATTAGCTAACTATCAGAGCACAGCATGACTAAACTGCAACCACTAGCTAACTATCAGAGCACCGCGTGACTGAACTGCAACCACTAGCTAACTATCAGAGCACCGCGTGACTGAACTGCAACCACTAGCTAACTAT
>Ga0224501_10003420_pt1 | contig 12476 bp, 8 predicted proteins | sample SF_Oct11_sed_USG_4_FD_169105 | JGI IMG/M metagenome (GOLD analysis project Ga0224501, IMG submission 169105) | Sediment microbial communities from San Francisco Bay, California, United States - SF_Oct11_sed_USGS_8_1 | ecosystem: Environmental > Aquatic > Marine > Sediment | place: USA... | reverse complement strand
CTCATCACCACCAACATAAAGCTGTCTATACAGACTGTCACTATCACCAGAGATGACTAGATGTCCCGAGTCCCTATCACCAGAGATGGCTGGAGGTTTGAGCCCCTCCCCCTATCACCAAATATGGCTAGATATCCCCTATCACCAGATATGGCTGGAGGTTTGAGCCCTTTTGGTTGGTATCATCTTATTGAGTGAGGTTATACCCTGCTGTATCTTATATCTATAGACAAACGGCAGTTCTCTAGTAACGAGTGTATGTCTCGGAGGAGGTAACTGGGATATATCTTCACAGTTATTACTCGTGTTGGTAAGTACAGTCTGGTAAGTGCTGGCGGTGAAGCAGTATTTCGGTAATGTCGGTTTATATTCTTTGCTTAACACCATCTTTTTGGGCTGTAAGTCAATCTGTAACAGATAAGATTCACGGATTACTTAAGCCGCTTTTGTATAAGCAAGGTTTCCGGCAAGGTTAGCCCTCTTTTGAAGCCTTTCAAAGACTCTTTCAGAAAACTCTTTTTGAGCGATTCTGTCATCCGAAACTATTTCCCTTAGCGGGACTCTATTCAGTCAACCAATCAAATCTCATCTTTGCATCTCGTGGCAGAACTGCAGTAGCAGTACTAGCCGCGGTAAATGGAAATGAGTCAAGAATCATATTTACGGTGTAGTGAGTGATCCATAAAGATTCTCTTGATTGATAAAGTGACTCTGGATGGTTATTCACTACATTTGCTGAAATAATTAGGACGTTTGACTACCTTTAGATTGCCTTATCATTTTTTTTTCTCTTCTATTTTAACTAGGTCAGCCGAAAGTCACCCTTTTTTGAATCTCGGGCAAGACTCTGGCGTCTCCTATAAATGCAGATATCACCCGATGTAGCTCGCTTGAAACATTGCCTGAAAACTCGGCTCCCCTATAAAAGCAGCTTTAGATATTACAACTATGAAATATGCAGTGTGTGTAGCCATCTACTCAAGACTCTAGACTCAACTCCACTTCCCACTCATACATGCCGCTACCATCTGAAATTACCTCGGGGAATGATGCTGGTCAATACCTGTCCCTTTATCGCTGCATAATCTCCTACGGAGTCAGGCTGTTGGTTACCTAGCCATCTATACCTGAAGGTTACACTGTTATGTGCATGTTCTTTTATCGCGTCTGGTTAAATAAACAAAAAATTTTTTTGCTGTCGCACTGAAAAGATGTTATTGGTGTTCGTCCTTTGTTCTCGAAGATTACTAGAATTTTGGTGGGAGTTAGTGGGGGTGTTAGTGGTTGGAGACACTCTGGCGGCAATGACTGATGAGACCAATTCGGACACAAAAAGCTTGTTACAGGTGGGACATCTATGAGCGAGAAGGGAGAAGGTTGGTGGGGCACTGTTTGCGCGTTGTTTGTGCGTTGTTCTTCGATTTTTGGCCTCATTTAGAAAAGATAAATAAAATAAATACAATAATAGTTGACATTGTTACCTGTCGAGTTGTCTGCTCATATGGGGCATAGGTTTTCCTCAGTTTGGAAGTGTTAGAAGGATGAAACCCTCCTATTGACGTGCGGGATTTCTTCGGCATTTCGGGAAGTGGGGTCACTATCGCTGGCCGGGTCACCTGACGACTCACACCCATTCGCATTCGCAATGAAGGCGATTCTACAACACAACTGCAGTCAGTCAATGGAACGACAACACAACTAGAATCAATCAATGAAACGACAACACAACTACAGTCAGTCAATAGAATTACAACACAACTACAATCAGCCATTGGAACTACAACACAACTACAGTCAGTCATTGAAACTACAACACAACTACAGTCAGTCAATGGAACTACAACTAATGAATCAACATGAGTACAACCAACAAGAGGACACGCTAACAAGAGCAACAGCAGTCAAAGAGTGCAGTCAATATCAGACCCACAATCAATTAGCTAGAGGGGGCATTGCCTGGCCTGGCCTGGCCTGGCCTGGCCTGGCCTAGCATTATGGGATAGTGGGATACCTCAATGATAGAGCATTATGGGATAGTGGGATAGCTCAGTGATAGGGTATTATGGGATAGTGGGATAGTGGGATAGCTCAGTGATAGGGCATTATGGGATAGTGGGATAGCTCAGTGATAGGGCATTATGGGATAGTGGGATAGCTCAGTGATAGAGCATTATGGGATAGTGGGATAGCTCAGTGATAGGGCATTATGGGATAGTGGGATAGCTCAGTGATTGGGCATTATGGGATAGTGGGATAGCTCAGTGATAGGGCATTATGGGATAGGAGGATAACCAAAATATAATAAAATATAGCATCCATACAGATATAAATTCATACATACCGGCTGCATATTTTCGGAGTTCTTCTGTTTGATAGACTGCATCCTTAGCTGGTACGCAGTAAGGTATCATTGTAGCCTTGTTACCAACAACACTGATTCTAGCTGATATAAATCCAACTCTAATGTAGTGGTTTATCTTTGTGCTTACTTTACAATTGAAGTATTGTGTTCGAGACAAAGCAATTCTAGAAAGTATTACTGATATTACCGTTAAGCAATTAACTATGTATACAGAAACAGTGGAATTATTATGATTGATCATGTATGTATTGTGCTCTACCGTATGATATATACCTCAGTCACCAGCTATCGTTAAAATGGGCAATCCACTAGAGCGCATTTGTGTAATCCATAATTTAGACTGTATAGGTCTGAAGGAAAACCCTATACAATAGGCCTTTCCTCAACAACTATGATGAATTTAAAAATTAGGCTGGGACGAGAGGTATTTTGAGAACACATCGCCCCAAATAAATTAACCAATGTTTTCATTGTGGTCACAGCGGTGCATGAAACAACCACTGTGTTACGTAACAATTCAAGTTGGACACCATCCCAGGCTATCGTCCAATTTTGAGATGAGATCAGCAAAATTTTCAATATTTGATTGGGATGATGGCCATTGTCCTAGGATAGGCCTAGAATAAACTATTTGTTCCAGAATGCCAAATGTCAACTCAAATTCTTTGGCTTCTGTGCATACTCCACATTATTAATCCCTGTACGGGGCCATGGAATTTGCTCCCTGGTTAATGGTACTGCCACACTAGCTGCTTTTCTGGCCGTTTCGCGTTATCGTTAATCGCGTTAATCGTTAGTGTTGTGACCGATTCTTTCGTGGAGTTGTCTTCTCTTCTTTGAAAATGAACAAAAACCCAATAAATATCGGTTTTGAATTGGAATAAACCGTTTAAAGTGAAATAAACTAATACAATATGCCATATAATTATGATTCCAGTTCACTAAAACAAGCACTTATGACATTTTCTTCGGAATTCAGCTGAAGTTTAGCTCAAGTCGGCGCCGTCAACAGCAAAAATGTACCCGGGGAGTAACCCCTATATTTACCTAGGTTACCTAGAAAATAAATATCAGAAACAGAATAAATTTTTCCTAGCTTGAAATGTATGGGCGGTGGGGAATAGTTCGGTCAAGGGGCGAGCTGAGCGCTCTAACAGCTGAATGGCTCTACATACACCGGTATACAGCTCCGAGAAACTTCCCAAGGGAAAAAGATGATCATTTCGGTTTATTAATTGCAAAAAACTTTATATTATTCAGAATAATTCAATGAATCGGTCATGTACTCTTGTAGTCACAGTCGTATATAAGAAGGTTTACTGTCCCATTAGTTATCATTGCTTAACATGCTTAATGTACACGGAGTCAATCTGTTAACAGCGCTGCTGGCAGCAATAATACTGACCTGTGATGGACGACATGACACAGGGCGGAATGTGGGTAGTGAGCAGTGCGCCATCTACTGGAGTAATGAGACACTGACAGCTTCAAAAGGTGAGTGCCATCAGTCACCAAGTTCATAGCTCAGGCTAAAACACTATATAGGATAATGGGATAGTTCAGTGATAGAGTGCTGAGCAACCTGTATTCACACTACCGTCATGGTGGGCTCTTGTTGTGAGTATGAGCTCCTCACTTCAATCCTAGCTCCAGAAGAGAAAAATAAAGAACAAGCCTCATTAGGAGGTGAAGCGTTGATGCTGACTGCTCATGGTGCTCCATGCAAAGCCGTAACTGCTCAAAAACCCAGTCGCTAACCCGTAACGATAAAGCTGTCATACGAGACAAAAAAAGTCGGTCACAGTCATGCCCTGTCACACATTAGATTGTCACAGGCATGCCCTGTCACACTTAAGGTTGTTGCAGTCATGCCCTGTCACTCGTGAGGTTGTCACAGTTATGCCCTGTCACTCGTGAGGTTGTTACAGTCATGCCCTGTTTTAACTGACATTGTTGGTATACCATAGCTCTACCTTATAGAGATAAAGTGGGGGCGTGTCCATCTGTAATTCTAGAAAATTCTGTAAAATAAGCCTCTAAATCTTATATTAAGTGCATTCGCTCGGGGCCAAAATTTTTGAAAAGACTTCGGTCACGAGCACCTGAACACATGGTCGAGGTGAGTAAGCACAGCTAGTTAAGGATGGATTTGAATTGGATCAGAGTTATCCTCTCTCAACTTTAGTAAGAATAATGGTAGTAGGTATGGATAGGGTAGGGATAAGTGGTAGCAAGGCAAGCGAGATTGAATGGTTTTCTTCACCATTGATATTACTCGCTAACAGAGTCCATCTTGTTGTAGTGACGAGCTGTATAGATAATTCATCAGTCTGTATTTATTTCAATGCCAGTCGACTTAAGGAGGGGAGCATTTACGCCGATTCCGCAAACATATTCATCCCAATTGACAGAACCAAGGTACCTTAATCAATATTCTCGCTTATATTCACATCCTGGTTTCTAAAACTGACTTGCATTACAAAAGTACACATGCACGTGTTAGATGAAATGTTGGATATAAAATTTAACCATCATCATGGACAGCCTTGAGGACACCACTGCTGGGTATACATGAAGGCTCCTCTCCATTCTCATAGAAATAATTGTAAAACAATGCAATGACATGAAGCCTTTATGTCATTGCATGATTTTTACAATTATTTCTATGACATAAAGGTCTTGTCACTGTGAAAACCCAAAAATAGTCTACGTATACAGCCCTGATCTCAATGATCTTTCTATCAGCATTTAGTACTCAGTCCCTCACTCATTGTAAGTGACCTTGTATGACCTTGGAATGCTACTCTTTTCAAGGTGTGCAGTGACAATAGTGAACTGACACTCATCCCAATGGGTAGCGATGATCAGCTTATGGAGGAATACAAAACAACCTTTACTCTGCCGGCCCACCAGACACATCTAACCCAGCCTGCCAATACTCTCCTGACAGCTCTGATGGCCTCTGGCACTACTAATACATTTGGCTTTGTACTGAAGGCCCCCAGTGGCTGTCAGGTGCCCTTTAAGATGGCAAGTGATGCACCCAGCGAATCAATTCTCAGGTTTGTTACTATAGACCCACAATCTATACATAGGCTTGTGTTAATATAAATTTCTACATTTACAATTACATCTATATCGATCTATATTATACCAGTCTCTGGTCTATTGGGTATATCTATCGCCACATCTGCTGCTATTCCTAAATCTCTATTTTCATTTTTATTTCTATTTCTTTTTCTATGTATATTTCTATTGTTTCTGGTTATCATTGTTGGCATATTGTAGGCAACGGTCTGATTGTACCAGACGTAGTGAATGCTGCCTTCAGAGTCACGTGATTAATATAACCACTCTTAGTTTGTACGTGGAGGGAGAAATATATCAGGTTATCTTTCCTACTATTCTGGATATCAAACGCTGTGTAGGAGGCTGCTCCTCTGGTAAGAAACCCCCTTCTTTCTACCAGTGATATAGTGACATCAAGTCACTGTCTCTCCTCTATTAGAGTTACACAGGTGACCTGATTTATTGGCATGTGGTGGCGTGTGGATCCGGTGAAGAAGTACATGTTCTCCTTGGCTCGTCCCACCACCGTCGCCACATGTCGAAGAGTGAGGTCATCTGGTTAACCACAATGGTCTATGATTTAAAAAAATTATTTTTCATCGATAACTCAAAGGGCGACCGTGGCTTAGTGGCTAAATACACCATTTGCGCGCAGCAAGTCGTGGGTTCGAATCCAAAAAAACCAATCAAAGTGGTAGGAAGGGCATCTGATCTTAATTCGCTCCTGAGCTCCAACAAAGTCTCCCTGTTAACCAGGGAGCAAACTCCATGACCTCGTACAGGGATTAATAATGTGGAGCATAAACGGAAACAAAAAAACTTAGCTCTGTTTCCTGTTATGGTGGGTGGAAATCTGAGACTTTGCTTAGTCAAACAAAGCTGGTCCCAAAATTCAGGAACTCAGGGGACAGTCCGGTCAAAATCCAGGGTAGCAATCCAGTGGACAGTCCCGGTCAAAATGCAGGGTACCACAAAATCGAAAAATGCTGTCAGAAATATGTGTGGAGCAGAGTTTTAAAACTGCTTAATACTCTCGCTCCGCCTCCCAATTTTTTCTTTTGTTTTTACTCTCGATGGTTTCCCCCCCGAGCTTCTACCCAGAGGAGATAATTCCTAATAATTAGTTTTTAAAGTGTATCAGAGATGGCGTCTAATTCACCTTAATTCACTTACACTTTATTTTTTAGGTTTTGTGAGAACTTACAGCGAGAATCTCTACCAAAGAGTAAGATCACTTAACGACCCTCAATACAACCCTTGCTGTGTGGCTACAAAATTCCGAAATCAGATTCTTATTCTGGGTCGGCGCGGCTCTGGTGTAACGATACAGAGATCAATGCCAGTCATAGCTGAGCACTGCTCCTGCATGTAGGGGATCAGTGCTCCTACTGTAGATCTAGACTTATCTCTCCATGCATTCTACAGACTGAATGATGGTTCTAAATGTTTCTAGAAGGAATTCGGAGTACTTGATAAGAAATTTAAAGCTTATCTCTGGGAATTTTACAGTTCATATGACATTTTAGATAAAAGACTCCTGATATTGCTAGACATCTAATACATGTATTACCTCCATAATAATATCCACAGCCTGTTTACATGTATAATACCTCTATGTTATGTGCAGCCTGATTACATGTTACCAGATATTATTTTCTTGAACAAGTGTGATCTTTATATCACTTGTAGCCCCAAGAGCTCTGTTATTTATCCAATTACTACAATAAAATAGTGATAATAACAACACATGTTTGCATAAAATGAACGGCATTACAAAGTTTCGAATTATCTTTAACACAGTTGCAGCCCAGTATTATTCTGGATAACCAATAACTGTCGCATTTCAATTAGTCATTTTATAACCCAGGCGAATAAGGACAATACTACTTTTGTTCATTTCATAAAGCTGACCGGTCAACTGATTATGGGGGCGACGATTACGCCTTTATTGGATTTTGTTGTGTTTGCCCTGCCTAACAATACAGTGACTGGCTTTATTGATTTCACTGGCTGTGTGGCTTAGTTAAGTTGATTGAATCCAATAGGCGTCGCCTCACTAGGCAGGTAGTTGGCAGGTAGTTGGCAGGTAGCTGGCAGGTAGTTGATATCCTGCCCGAGATATGGGAATGTGAAAGGGAGTGTAAGACTAAGCTCAGCTGTCCTCAGGTATGTATTAACCAGACATGTTTGGAGGTCAGGGCCACTATATACTATGGCATGAGGACAAAGCAGATTATAACTAGCTCCGCTTTTTATATCTTGTACTAGTCTTTATCAGTTAAACTATTAATATTCTCTAATTAATGATACCCTTTCTGTATTTGCATGCACCTACTCTTTTAGTATTACTACCTAGCTTTAAGGTACTTACTGGAGGGAGCAGGCACTTACGCTTAAGTATTACTACCTAGTTATAAGGTATTTCCTGGAGGGAGAAGGCACATGCTCTTTGAGCGATGAGCGGTCTGACTACTTATTGATGTTCCTGTAATTGATAAAATTTCTGTAGAAAAATAAAGCCAATCCCACCCTTCCCTTGTGATCGCCATGCTGACCTTGAACCTGTAATATCGACTTTGATTTTGTGATCGGTCATACTGAGGTATGTTTGAATCTTTTAATGTGTCAAGAATGTGACAAATAAGAATGTTGGAAAGCATGGCTGCCATTTTTCGGCGCCAAAGAGTATCTGAATCAGAATCTTGCAGCGTTGTTTTGTGTTCCTCGTATCCTTTCAATGGGTTAGTGACGACTTGGCGACGTCCACCTCATTTTCAAGTGTGTGTGATCGGCCGCGGCCGGGAGTTGAACCCATGTATCCCGCTGTCTGTCCTTTCTATGGCCCGGGTCATGATAGCTCAGTGGGAGAATGAATGTTTTTCACTGTCTGTCCTCCCACTGAGCTATCATGACCCGGCCCATAAAGAGGACAGACAGCGGGATACATTCATCCTCCCATTGAGCTATCATGACCCGAGCCGTAGAGAGGACAGACAGTGAGACACATTCATTCTCCCACTGAGCTATCATGACCCGGGTCATAGAGAGGCCAGACAGCGGGATACATTCATCCTCCCACTGAGAGGACAGGCAGTGAGAAACATTCATCCTTTCACTGAGCTATCATGACTATGATGATGATTCTGTTTTAGTTACGGCAGTTATGAGTACTGTGAAGTTTAATAAGCCGTCCTTTCTCAATGAGCATGATGGATACATTCAGTTACTGGGCAGTGAGTACTGATGCGTTTCATCTCTTTACATAATAGGTCATCTTATCACATTTTAGGCCTATGACATCTTAGGATGTCTTCGATCATTGTTCTGGGAAACTGTTAGGTTGGATGCTTGCGTTGTTTCCACCAGTTAAGGCGCACCACGAGCGAATCAGCATCAACACTCCACCGTATAGTGAGGCTACCCCACTACCCCAATGGCATGTGACAATATCTTATTGCCGATTTCTCTTCAAATCAAGGCATCCTCCCATGAGGAAGTTTGGCGAATAATATCAATATTTGCGGGTGCACTTGCACTAATGGGTCTTTTGAGTTTATCCTGGACACACAAAAGAACTCAGAAAGACTCACAGAAGAAGTTGGGCCAGACGAAGATTTTAGCCCAGGGTCCTGTGGTGTGCTATAGGGAGCGGCCATTACTCAATGGTTAGAATACACGATTTGTGCGCAGCGATTCGTGGGTTCAAATCCAAGAACAGCTAATGGTGGTGGCAGGAAGGGCATCCGACCTTAATTCACTCCTGAGTTCCAACAAAGTCTCCCTGTTAACCAGGGAGCAAACTCCACGACCCCGCACGCACGGGGGTTAATTAAGTGGAGTATACACGGAAGCCAAAAAGATTCTGTGGTGTATACTATATGTATGGTAACTGGTAACTTGGCTGCCTCTTACAGCTTTTTGGTTTATTTCAGGGGATGGCTTTATCATGATGATAGTCTGCGTTTTCCTAGTGGCGCTACTTATCATTCTTACTATCACACTCATCTGGTATTCCTGTAAGAGGTGAGATCTTAATCATATCGCTTAGCGTCTTGCACTCCACCGAACATACGATCTAAGTCAAACCGGGGGCTCAAGACCGACATCCGACCCGCCAGAAATGGAGTGAAAAACTCTCGTCCACATTTGATAGGATGCCCAACTGTATGTCTCCCAGAGACAAAATGAGATTGATCGGACCCGAACACCCGACTCGCTGGTCAATGAAAATGCTCACCTAGGGTTAAGCAATGGGGTACTGGATATCACACTGTCACCTAGGGTTAAGCGATGGGGTTCTGGATATCACACTGTCACCTAGGGTTAAGCGATGGGGTTCTGGATATCACACTGTCACCTAGGGTTAAGCGATGGGGTACTGGATATCACACTGTCACCTAGGGTTAAGCGATGGGGTTCTGGATATCACACTGGTCTTAAAATCAGGAATCCCTGGCTCCATACTTGATTCGGGAATTATCTTGTCATTTTACCACCCCCTTCCCGTGGAGTTTGAGTTGTGAAGTCGAAGAGAAGAAGCCCAGCTGCCCATAAAATAACCTTTTCTACGGTCACACCATGGACCATCTATAGAGTAACCTTCTCTATGGTCACACCATTGACCACCCATAGAGTAACCTTTTCTATGGTCACACCATGGACCACCCATAAAGCAACCTTCTCTATGGTCACACCCTGGACCACCTATAAAGTACTCTTCTATTCGGGCGGGCGCACCATAGACCATCCTGAAGCAAGCTTTTGGCTTAGTTATGCTACCCGTGATCTTATACTGGAGAACTTTATATTGAAAAGCTTCCGCCGTGGGTTTCAGTAGAAAGCATTCTATCCGCTGCTTTTAACGAACAATTGTTTGCGGATTAAAATAAATTTTCAATGCTTAATAGCCTCATTACATAGGCTCAAGGATGGAAGTAAACCAGTTTTATTATGAGATCAAATAGTCAAGAGCACTGAGTCTGAAAGCATTTGTGATGGGCGGGTTGTTATTGATGGTGCTGGCATCATGATTACAGTAGCCTAGTAAAGCCTATAAAAACAATAGCTTCTACTCATGCCCTCCTTCTTCTATGCTTCTACAGCACACCATATCCAATTTTTCTATTTTACAGAAGGAAGTCGTCCCCATATGTGTATTACGATAATGACGAGCCTCACCTGGGAGTGAGGATAGGCCCTGAGCAATCTTATGTAACCCGCCCAATGCCTCAAAGCGGGCTGGCAGCGTTGCAGAAGACATCGGCACAAAGTAGCGCTGACTCTCCTGTAGAACTGGAGGGTGTGGTAGTGGAGGTGCCACCAAGAAATGGAGGACATACAAATGGCGCATATTCTGAGCCCACGCTCACCTTATAATGCTGAGGGCGAGGCTGTAACTTTGAGCCTGGTCACACTGACTTAGAGCCATTATTTCAAAGTAAATGAACTAAATGAATTAAATGCACTGAGAGAGACAGTAGCTCACACACCGCTGGCAGACGGAACGTATCGAGGTGCCATAATGTCTCTTCGCTGCCAGTTTTCCACCATTTTTCTCCTTTGCATTAGTTTTTATTCATTTGTACATAATTGTGACAGATACATGCCTTCTCCCAGTTTAATAATCTTCATTTGCATTTTAAATGTAATATAGCCGATTAAAAAAGGCTACAATGCCGCGCTCCCATAAAGCCACACAAATGGTATTTGATTCCCGATGGAGTCTGCCTTGTACATGTATAATAGTTTTACAATATCAATAACTAAATATATTACGCAGTTTTGTTTGTATACGCAGTCTCATACAGTCTCTCTGTATACAATCTCCATGTGTACTAGGGGTCCGACGAGGTGTGACTGAGACTACCAGATAAATTGGTGATCTCTGGAGGCCGACCGACTCTGCTTTATCACTTGGTTAGGGATTTCATCTTCCTCATCGTCGGTAAACTGCTGCTGCAGCGGTGCCCGTCCACCAAGCGTGTTATAGGTGCGAGCTGCCGGCAGGGGAGGTGCTGCTGCCCCACGTCCACCAATTGTACTGCTGCCTCCGTAAATTCCCGATGAGAAATATATCTGATCACTTGGCTGGAATCCATTCATCAAGCTACAATGACAGATGGCCATGTGACATAGAGCCCTGACCAGTCATGTGACATAGAGCCCTGACCAGTCATGTGATATCGAGCCCTGAACAGTTATATGATATAAAACTATGTATAGCCATATGGCGTATAGGCCTAAATATAACCCAGGATAGAATAATGTCGACAAGACCACCATTTCGAGTAGCAGTGAAGCTCAACGGTTAGAGCACTTGGGTCAAGGCTGAAAGAACCTGGGTTCAAGTTCCAGTCTTCCTCTTCTTCGTATCTCCATGACAGAATGCCTGTCAGGAGTGGTGCAGATGCCCTGCAGGTACCCTGGACAGCTGTCAGGAGTGGTGCAGATGCCCTGCAGGTACCCTGGACAGCTGGCAGGAATGGTGCAGATGCCCTGCAGGCTCCCAGGACAGCTGTCGGAAGTGGTACAGCTGCTCTGCAGGTACCCTGGACAAATGTCAGGAGTGGTGCAGAAGTTGGCCTACTGAGGCTTAGCATTTCCCAGGGTTTTCATTAAGAGGCTTTCTGGTTGCACCCGAGTGGCCCATAGCATAACATCGGAATCCAAGATCAACGAAAGTCCCAGTCAAGGGGATAAGACGCAAAACTGCTCGGGGTGACCCTGCTAAGATGTCTTATATAAGACAAACTGTGTCAACTAATCATTACCAGTCATGCTGAGTACCCACTGTGAGTATGAGCTCCCCACATAATTCCTATCTTTTACTGCGAGAATGGGGTCCTCACAAAACTGCCCTTAGAACTATTGCGTCAACACCCATCTAGATTGCCGAAACATTTAACCAGTACTTCTCAAATGTGGCTACCAATTGAGCTTCAAAGTTTTCCGACATGAATGTGCCCCTTGCAAACAACACACAGTTTGTGTTCAAATCCAGTCCAATAAAGGACACCTTTATGTTATCTAAACTGCAAACTCTAAA
>Ga0224501_10003419_pt1 | contig 12477 bp, 17 predicted proteins | sample SF_Oct11_sed_USG_4_FD_169105 | JGI IMG/M metagenome (GOLD analysis project Ga0224501, IMG submission 169105) | Sediment microbial communities from San Francisco Bay, California, United States - SF_Oct11_sed_USGS_8_1 | ecosystem: Environmental > Aquatic > Marine > Sediment | place: USA... | reverse complement strand
GTTTTTATAAAACGATTGTATTCAGACACTTTTAATGAGTAGGTTTAAGATTTCTTCCAATAAGTTCCAACAAATGGTCGTAACCAGAAATCTGCCCCCATAAGTTGCGTTTGTGAGTGTAGTTAAACCGTATCTACATACCATGGGTGATGGCTATACATGATACAACTCTCAAGGTAACACAATGATACCAGAAATAAGATGTTTATATAGATTTAATAGACTTGATATAGTAGGCTTATTCGCCCGGTGCTAGACGTCTCATTACTAGGACTTCATGATTTTTGAATGATTTTCTGGTCAGACGACCAGTAGAAAGTTGGTCAGGTGATTTGGTGACAGGTTGCTCACTTCATTTGGGTGAAATATCTTTGGGCATGGCCCAATCTAATCTCTGGCTATTTTTTCTTGTGTGGTGTTTTACCCGTTATGGTGAAGCTAACGGGTTAGATATTTATTACCAGTTACGACCCAGCATGGACCGAGCCAATATCAATGCCCGACTTCAGCATGAGATGTATTTTGTTTTGAGGAGCTCACACTCACAACAAAAGCCAGCCACGACCACTTTTCGAATCCAGCTTCTCATGGTTGCAACACCGACTCTCTACAACTATCCCTATATATTTTTGCAGTCCAATAGTCTATCACCCTTTCATATCCGTCGTGTAACCGTTAACAGTGAGTTCGGCAAAACTGCGCATAATACTTGTGAATTGCCATATAAATCTCAAGTGCTTGGTGGACTGTTACATAAATCTCAAGTGTTTGGTGAACTTGTCAGGAAATATATCCCATTCCGACTTCAATGCCCAGCAACAATATATTTATACACTTCAACAGATGTGATTATGCCTATACATTAGTAACCGATATAAGGTGAGATGAGGTTTTTCTGTTATATCTGTATAAACCAATGTAGTGTCATAAAACACCTGTGATAATGTAATAGATCCGAGTATAAAGACAGCTATAATACAGTCATTCCAGACACTGCATGACGATTGACTTTAAATTTTTGTGATTATTTAATTGTGTCAAAATGAAATGTTAGGACAGATTTTTGCACAAAAACCATTCAACGCATCACACTCTAAGTCAAAGGTATTACACATAACGTTACGATGCCAGATAGATACTGCACTGCTAGACACAGTTGTTGACATGCAGTATCACACTATCTGAATAGAGATCATTCTCAGTTTCAATGTTTCACAGCTAGGTGCTGACAGTGACATATAACAGGATTGAATGTGAGCCAGTTTCCTGTTTTCTGGTGTGAATGGTAGACATTGAAACAACAAGGGGCAGTGCTGCCGGGTTGGATACTTAGTATTTACCAGTTACGGTTTAGCACAGAGCACCACACGCGGGTCAGTATCAATGCTTCAGGTTGGGGCCTTGGGGGTCAGTCAACCCAAGTCAGGTGCCGAAACTCGGCTACTCTTCTCGAGAAGGAAGAGGTGGATCTTTAACAACCATGAAGTGATTGCGACCCTAACTATTCACTGGTTGGGACATCCATTTTTTTTATCATGGTGATCTGAATCCACAGTAGAAAGTTGGAGTGAGGGTTTTGCCTAAGGCCCATACTGGAAAAACACCTGTGATCTAATAGATTACAAGTCTAAGCGTCTGAGCTGTTCTGCCCTTCAGATTGACCAGTATTTTTCTGTTCAAGGCTCTAGACTAGAGATTGCAGGGATGCTTCTTATAGTTTTATAAAACCTACATTGCCCTGTCTTCGGGCTCCTAACATAGACCAAAAAACCTAATCACTTCACTGAGAATGATCACAATAGTTGTCCTCCGACGTGAAGTTTAGTGGGTGCGGCTCATGGTATGATTGATTGCCTTTTTCGGCGATAAGTCAATAGCGTACACGTAGGTCTTGCCGAGGTGGCATGGTGTGCTGCGTAGTAATTTGGCGACAAATAGTTGCACCTCCGCGGATAAAACGCAACATATTTTTACCATATAAACAACCAATAAAGCCGAAATTTGCTTAGCATTAAACCGTTTCCCTTTGAGAATAAGTTGAAATTTGAATGAAATTCGTAAATTGACAAAATACGGGAGAAATAATTGCTGTCAAGATTCAGAATACGCCACGTCGTGGCGGACTAATTCTGACACAAACATCCGCTGTTCACCACTTTGGAACTGGGTAAGTTCGGACATGCAGCAGTTTTCTCCGTTCTCTACACCAGTGGCTTTTAGACAAGTATAGACTGTCCAGGTCTGCTAGTTTAACAGCCGAATTGTATTTACTTGTAGTTTACTGACCACAGTGGATCTCCCAATACATATCAGCAATCGCTAGGACGGATCTTCTGGAAGCAGAGTAGTAAGTTGACACGCGACCAGCAGTGGCTGGACACGATTTTCTCTAAGTCTAAGTCTAACTAGTAACTTACTACTTACTCGGTTACTGCAAGTTGCGAACTTCGTAGTTAGGTGCTAAATAACGTACCCCTGCCGTATAGCTACTCGTATTCCTCAACGTTTGCATACTAGAATGGCTCGTGCTGACAAAATCGAATTCAAGGTACTGCTCAAACCGTGCCCATTCACTGAGAGTGAGAATGAGTTATGACTGGTGAATATGCAATACACACTACGACTATACGATTGCATTTGCTGCAGTGCAAATTTCAAATCGTTTTAAAAGGTTGCCAATATCGTTGGGATCTCAGGTATTTATATAGCGTCCGCCTTTTTAATCATGGCTTATCTGTGGACATATAGAGGGGAACACAAATTGCCCCATTCATGAGAATTCGGATTCAAGATGAGTCGTTTTGGGAAAGAACTTAATTAAAGGAACTCCTACTGCATACATACAAATAGAGATAACAAACCTAAATTGTTGTGGTTATTGTAGCTCTGTGTGACCTGGAACGTATACCGACCATGAGTTCAGACCTTCAAACTAGTGAAGCCGCCAATGAGCAATATGGGGATGCCTTCCCTGCTCTGTCAGGTGGTGAGGGCCTGCCACGCGGCCCAGGGCCGGTTGGCCAAAAGCCGAGCAAACCAACCAAACCTTTGACCCATTTTAAAAGCTCCACTGTTACCCAGGTTGGTGCAATGTATTACTTACCAGGCAAGCTGTCTGGCTCACTTAGTGTTGTTGGTATTTGTATGAAACATAAACATGGTAGTTGTTGAGTTGTTGACCTCCTAGGTCAAAGCCAAACCAGCAACCTAACAAATGATTGTGGAGTTGGTGACCCGTGGCATGGATGGCTTTTCCGTGTACTGACAGGGTATTAACAAGCCACAGCAATTCTTGTGCCGGGCTAATCCGTTCAATGTCTCTTGTTGGTTTTCAGTTATCAAGGTTGAGACAGGTGAGGGATTATAGAACGGATTTAGATCATTGCGGTGAATCCATCATAAGAATATAGGTATCAGTAGGTTGTATAAGACAGTCCGTCGGTTCATTAGCTCTCTGTGTATAGGTGTTCTGTGTCCCTCTGGAAGAAAGACGGTACAAGAACCTGGATGCCCCCTTCAGTGCTGACCGTTCCCGTCAAGCATCGGACTGTGCTTACATTTCCAAGACCCATGGCGTAGAAATTGAGACGAACCTGGCCCGTGATCAGTCACTGACTGTCGTGCTTACCGGCCGAGCTGATGCAGTGCAGAAAGCTAAGAGAGAGGTTATCGCCAAACTGCAAACTCAGGTTGGTGTTATGCACAGTCGATACCTAAACACTGCTTGAAGGTGCGTGGCGTAGTGAAGGCTGGTTGGTCTAATCCAACAACCATAATATGTATGCACTGCTGTTGACAGGCTCAGGCGACCATGAGCATCCCGAAGGAGCATTACCGATTCATTCTCGGCACAAAAGGCAAGAAGCTCGCCGAGTTGGAGCTAGAAACATGCACCAAGATTCTCATCCCCCGTCAAGAGGAGGCCAGCGATGTTATCCGTATCATGGGCAGCAAGGAGGGCATTGACAAAGCCCAGCATGAGATTCAACTCATCTCTGACGAACAGGTGTGATATTCTGCTCCTTGCATCATCCCGGCTTAGCTGGTGTTATTTTGGTTGCATTGGATATCACCTTTTGTGTAATTTTGATCGAGCTACATAGTTGTCTTGCACGCTGTGGTTTCTTTTTCAGGCGAAACTGGCTTTTGAAAGACTGAACATCCCCAAGATCTACCACCCATTCATTCAGGGCCCCAAGAACGCTCTGAGTAAGGCATTGGCTGAGCGCACCGGAGCACGCATCAACATCCCACCACCGAGCGTGATGAAGGATGAGCTGACAGTAGCTGGCGATAAGGACGGAGTCAAGGCCGCAGTGGACGAGATCATGAGAATCTACAATGACAAGAAGCAGCGTTGCCAGACGGTAGGTGCTGAGCAGCGGGAGTTACTGACTTTAGGGTGCATTCTGCATCGGCGAGAATAAATTGAATGCAGTAATTATGGATGGAATGCTGTCGTCATTTGAAAGAAACAACTAATTGTTATAGGTGTCTGTTGAGGTGAACAAGAAGCAGCACAAGTATGTGATTGGCCCAAGAGGAGCTGGCCTGCAGGAGGTAATGGCCACCTTCAACGTGAGTGTGGAGGTGCCACCGCTCGACTCTGACTCTTCCGTGATCACGCTGCGCGGAGAGCCCCAAGCTCTTGGTAATGCGCTGAGCATGGTCTACACCAAGGCCAACAGCGTCATCTCGTACGAGATCTCCTGTCCCGCTTGGCTGCATCGCTTCATCATCGGAAAAGGAGGCTCCGGTATCAAGAAGGTAATAAATTTGCTCCCAGCCCGTGCTAACAGGTTCACATAGGTCATTAGCTGCCCGATTTTCCGCGCTTGGGCGACGCTGTGTTGATCCACGTGATGTTCCTGGTGTTTGTCTGCAGAAAGTAAGATTGTGACGCGCTGTCTGACCGGTGACGCATTGCATGACCATTAATTTTCGTCTTTTAGATCAATGATGAGGTGCCTAAGGTTCACATTGAGTTCATTGAGGGCGAGGATAAGATCGTGCTGGAGGGACCACCCGAGGAAGTGAATGTCGCGCAGAAGAACCTGGAAACGATAGTGGCCGAGCTGAAACGCACAATGGACTACGCCAACGTCAAGGTGAACAAGAAATACCACCGCAACATCATCGGCAAAGGAGGCAGCAACCGGCAGCGACTGATGAAGGATAACGACTGTAACATCTGGATCCCCAACGAGGAAGACCCAAGCGATGTGATAAAGATCGAGGGTAACCCCGCTGGCGTGAAGAAGGTGAAGGCTGAACTCATGGAAATGGTCAAGAAAATGGTGAGTGCAGTGACCGAGTAAGCGCTGGTAATCCCCTTATTGTTCGGAGGGCTGTTATTATGTCATGGGACATTTAATGCATTGTTACCCTAGTTCCGATTAAAGGGATTAATCCCCAGACAGACAAGCGCGAATATCGTATTCCCACAAATAAACCGCGATGTAAAATAAAGGAGGTTCACCCATTATAGGTACCTTCTCTATGGGGGTACACGGGCGTAAGCGGAAAGTCCACAAATAACTCACCCCGGGAAACAAATATATTCTGTAGGTCTGCACTACTCCTGACGGCTGTTCGGTCCTGGAGACACGAAATTAGTCTTACCCTGACAGTGTCCGCTGTTCTGTTTTAGGATAATGAGAAGAGCAAAGATGTTCTAATCGAGCAAAGGTTCCACAAGCAGCTGATTGGACAGAATGGTAAGAATATCAAGGAGATCAGAGACATGTTCAACCAGGTGCAGATTTCCCTGCCAGACAGCGGCAAGAAGAGCGACGTCGTGAGTCTGAGAGGTCCCAAAGAAGATGTAGATCAATGCTTCAAGTACCTGGAGAAACGACACAAGGATCTGGTAAGCTCGCTTCTACAACTCGGAGGTCATAGACCTGATAGCACAGTTAAGGAAATGCGTTTCAATTTGCATGGTTGGGGTGACTGAATTCTGGTTGCAAGCGGTCTAGGCTGTAACAAGCTGATACCGAGTCGATACTCTTGGGTGTTATATTTCACTCTCAACTCTGGGCTTATGATAAGCGGATCAATCTGAACCTATATGCTGTACATGTAATGAGCATTCCTCTGAACTCCCGTTATTAATCATCGTATTTTATAGATTGTGAACAACTACCAATCCGAAGTCAAGATCTTCAAAGATTTCCACAAGAACATAATTGGCAAGGGCGGAGCAACCATTAAAAAAATCCGTGACGAGACCAACACGAGAATCGATATGCCCAACGTCATGAACGATTCTGATAGCATAAAGGTGACTGGCAAGCGAGCGGATGTGGAGAAAGCCGTCGCTATGATCGAACAGATCCAGAAGGAACTGGTAGGTGCCTTTCTTTTTCCGTGTGGGATATCTCCGTGGCTCTATCCCTTTGACTCCCGCTGTTAGTGATGAGCCCCTCATATGATTCCTAACTGGCCAAGCTAGGGATTGCCATATGCTGGCGTTAACTAATTGAAAATAGAAGAATAATCCCCCTGTGGGCTGTGATGTGATTGGCCTTGTTTTCAGTGTTGTCATAGTGACCGCGATTCATTGCAGGCTAATATCGCCGAGGAAACAATGATCATTCCTCACAAGTTGCATAACGCTGTGATCGGAGCGAAGGGTCAGTATGTGCGCGCCATCATGGAGGAGTGCGGCGGTGTACTCATCAGATTCCCTAATGAGAACACCACTAGTGACAAGGTGAGTAGCAGGGTGGCTTGCGGAGTTCCTGTCTCTGAACATAAGCTAGCTCAACCCGTCATTCAATGTTAGAACCTGTGGTGCAGAGTTCAGATATGCAATCAGTGCCCTTATCGCCTCTAAAGCTACTTTTTTTACCTCTTGCTAGCCAAAATTAGCGATCAATGACCTTTGATCCTTTGTTCCTCTTAGGTTATCATTCGGGGACCTAAGGATGATGTAGAGAATGCTCGCAAGCAGCTGGAGGAGCTGGTTGAGGATCGCAAGGTCAACTCATACCAGGCAGAAATCCGCGCCAAACCGGAGTTCCATAAGTTCCTCATTGGCCGCTCTGGTGTCAATATCAAGAAGGTAGGTTACCCAAACATTTCCTCTGCTGCATCTCATCTCCCTTCCCCTCCCTTTCCTTTCCCCTTCTCTGTTCGCCTCTCCCTTTCCCCTTCCCTTCCCCCTGTCCTCTGCTAACCCTGTAATAATAATTTAATCTACCATCCGCTCCCCCTCCACCTCCCTCTTACATCACAATTGTTGCTGTCCATTGTAGGTGCGAGAGCAGTTTGGAGCTCGTGTCATGTTCCCAACCACCAATGACGAGCAGCCTGACCTCATCACCCTGATCGGTAAGAAGGAGTCTGTGGAGGCTGCCAGCAAGCACCTGCAGGAACGCATCAAAGAACTGGTAAGTGCCCTGTACTTGCGATACCGGGGAACTTGCCCATTATCAGGACTAATATTTCAGTAGCATCAAGGTTACTGTCCGTTCAGGATGTTTCTTGCTCCCCGGACAGAAATTTAGACAAATTAATAGTGTGTAGACTTTTATTTGGAGTCGCGCTTCCGCTAATTTCTTAAGCTTTAAAAAACTCCCTGTAACCTAATGTTGGTCTGTGACATCCGTCTGCGTTTCCTGTAGGAGCTAATTGTGGATGATGAGGTTGAGGTGCCCACCAAGTGGCACAAGAACTTCATCGCCAAACGTGGTGAGATGCTGAACCAGATTGCCAGCGACTACGGCGGAGTGAGCGTCAGTTTCCCCCGTTCTGGCAGCGAGAGCACCTCTGTTAAGCTCAGCGGTGCCAAGGACTGCGTGGAGGGTGCCAAGAAGAGAATCCTCGAGATCGTGGAGGACCTCGAGTCGCTGATCAGCATCGACTGCGTTATCCCGCAGAAGTTCCATCGTAACGTCATGGGCGCTAAAGGCGTGCACGTACAGGAGATCACGAAGGAGTTCAATGTACAGATCAAGTTCCCCGACCGACCCCGCCAGGACGGACCACCATCGCCAACCACGGTAAGAACATTTCTCATTTGCTTTGTCAGTCTCTATTTGTCTGTCCCTCGAGGCCTTTCACTTTGATTTGATTTGAAGATTTCATCTCACATCAATAGCTCAAGGCCTTTGAAAATTTGAGATTCTATTTAGTCAAACAGAAGTCAGTGCCAGAAACTGAGTACAGCGGATGGTTCAGGTCAGAATCCAGAGTGACAAAAGCAACAATGCTGTTAAAGATAGGTGTGATGCCCAGTTTAAAAATGGCGTCAACTAGTTGCTTTCACTGAATTGTGATTAAAACTGTTCCAAAGTTCAGAGACTGTTGCTCTAACTGTCTGTTGCTGTTACAGGAGAACGGAAATGTGGCCAACGGTGACGCTGAGACCAACGGACACGGTGAGCCAGTGGACACAGCCAAAGACACAATCGTGATTACTGGCAAGAAAGAGCAGGCAGAGGCCGCCCGCGAGGCCTTGATCGCGCTCGTCCCAATCACCAAGGAGATGGAGATCGCATTTGAGTATCATCGCTATATCATCGGACAGAAAGGTAAGGGTCACTTTCCGTAACTGGCTGCAAAATACTCCCTGGGTCACTCAGAACCAGTCACTCCCTATCAGCATCACTGTATATTTAATCAGTCAATTTCCCAACTTCCCGGTTTTCTCAGCTTTGTTTTCTTTTGCGGACAGGTAAAGACATCAGACAGCTTATGGACCGACACGAGGTAAACATCTCGATTCCCCCCTCTGATCATGCCAGTGACATCGTTAAGATCTCCGGCACGGAGGCGAACGTTGCCGCTGCCATGGAGGCGCTCACGGCGCGTGTGGCAGAACTCGACGCCGAAAAGGCAGACCGCGAGCTCCGTCAGTTTAAACTGGAGGTGCGTGTGGATCCCAAGTACCACCCAAAGATTATCGGCCGCGGCGGCGCTGTAATAAAAAAGCTACGCACGGACCACCAGGACGTCAACATCCAGATGCCGGCTAAGAATGCCGAGGAGACGGATCTGATTGTCATCCAGGGCTACGAGGCGTCAGCCAATGAGGCTCGTGACGCCATCCTCAAGATTGTCTCGGATCTGGTGAGTGCCAATCCCATTAACCCACCCGCTATCTAACTAGGTGCGCGTTAATACCGCAATTATATTGGAAACATTTTGTACAGTGGGCAGCTGACATAGAGTGCACACTGTAGCATGTCTATAGACCCGAGGGATCTATTACATCAGTACTGATGATTGGATAGTAAGATCAGGGGATGAGCTATTGGTATTGGTTTGCACTGATGAACTAATACAAAATAACTAGTAAAAAGGATCCGGGCATGGTCATCGGGATGGGGAACACCCTAAGCAAACTGTACAATTGTCTACTTGTGTAAGCTTGCTGTTCTTCCTGACTAGCATTGTGGTACACCAATGTGACTAATGATGGGACTGTGTGTTTTAGGAGTCCATGACTACCATCTCCATCGATATTGATGCGCGTGTGCACAACCGCATCATTGGCCGTGGCGGGGCACAGATCCGCAAGCTTATGGAGGAGTATAAGGTTGATGTGAGGTTCCCGAAGAGCTCGGATGAGAATAAGAACCTGATTGAGATAACTGGTGACGAGGATAATTGCTACGACTGTCAGGATCAGCTGCTCAACCTCGAGGAGGAATATGTGAGTATCTGAGGCTCGCTCCTGTTGGTTACGGCCGTACCATCTCATAGATGGCGTGGAAGTGAAGTAATGGCTTAATGGATACTGTACTGGAGGTTGGACTGGGGCTTCCTGGTTTGATTCCCGGTCAGGGCACAGACCTTGCCTTTGGCAACACCTACGTAGGTTTCCCCACATGAACAAAAATTATGGAGATCAACCCATAATTACCTTCTCTCTGAAGCTTGCGGGTGCAAGCAGAAAGCCCCCTGATAACGCACCCTGTAAAATGCAGAATCAAAAGACTCGGTAGTCCAATATCTTCAAATCCCTGACACTGGTCAAAATGTGAAAGAAAGAAAACATTAAAAATGGCTGCATGGTTTTCCCTTTTCTGGTTTGTCTGACCATGTTTCGTTTCATTCCAGCTACAGGACGTGATTGAACGGGAATCAATGAGGCAGTACGAGCATCCGTCTAAATCCAAGCCGGCTACCAATAAACCAGTCAAGCAGCCAGGATTTTCTGTGGCCGGCGCGCCGTGGGACGCGACAAGTACTGATGACTTCCCATCTATCGGAGGAGGCGCAGCTCCCACTAACGGGCAGAGGTTTGGAGCCTGGGGCAAGAGATGAGAGATTGGTATCCGTATTCTTGACATACAACCTGAAAAACGATTTACCAACTTATGACTGGCATAACTTCAATGGTGCTTTTTGCCGAGTTTTTCTTTTTTTGACTGGATTTAAAACCCGCTCAAACAAGAAGACCTCGAGCTTGCATGCTGTACCAATTTACATCTATGCATTTTTTTCTCTTAATCGTGCAAAGTCCAATTTACCGACGACCAAATTGAACCCAAAGTGTTGTGGTTACACTGTATGATATTTTTTATTTATCTGTTGAAATTATTTGGTCTCATTTTTATCATGGAGTGTCTGAAGACTGTTGCCTGTTTCTATGTAAAGCTGGAAGCCTTTCTGTTATCAGCCTCTAATAAATTCGATGATTACTGCAAAGTCTTTGCTGATTTGGTTGGCGTATTGGTTTGGTCTGTCCTTATACGCAACATCGCTTGTTTACACAGTCGAGTACCGAAACAGTATTGGTATCATATGTTCGGAGAAAGCCAGATAAACCGACCCAACAGGGGTTATCCACTATGAATACGGCTGCGCTTATCTAAATGGTCCGATTCTCCGTCTCGGGGCCTTCCATGGGTTGACCTTGTGAATTAGAATCTTAACTTGTTGTGGGAGTTGTCCTTACATGAGATTGAACTGTGGTGAGAGTTGTTTCCCCTGATGAGTTGCCAGAATTATAGTTGAATGTATGCTTACCATGCACTTGTGCTTACGAAAAATGCTGCCGTTACGGCAACTGGTAAATATGCTAAAACAGACTGTCTCTGCACTTGTATTATCCTCTGTGGCCTTCGCATTCACTTTAGTCGGCCGATTCCATTTTGCTCTCCCCTCTCTAAAGTGATTTTTGTGATTTTGTGATTAAAGTGAATTTGGGCCGCCTGCTGAGCGTAACTTATATGCCTTTGAACGTGCATCGAAAGTAGTACATGGAGTATGCAATTGTGAGATCAGAGGCTTCCTGAATGAGCTTTTATAATTTATAGCTTTTGGAAGTAAGTGTCACAGGTCACAATCCCAAATGAATATACATGTAGATGGGCATATTCCTGGAAGCACAAATCATACAGGTACATTCCGCTGAAGCGGGATAGCTCAGTGGTAGAAAGTTGAATTCACAACTTTGGTTTCAAATCCCAGTCACAGCCAGCTCTCTTTGTGGGTGTTAGCTGCCCGCAGATATCCCAGCTTATACCACTCCGACAAGCCTCGGCTTAGGAGGTCTGTTAAATAGGACAACCAAGTGCCCTAGTAGAACAGTAAAAATGCAAAGGGGCAATAGAATTTATCAAAAAGAGCAGTAGAGGTTCATTGAGACTGAAAGGATTATGGGATTATGATGAGGGCTATAATAGATTACGGTAAGGGCTCTAATGCGCCCCCTGTAGTTAAGTGGTCAAGGAATCGCTCAACCGGCTCATATCAGCCTCTGATCTCATCATGAACGTATCACTCATCGCAGGTAAGCACAACAAGTCTTTCCCATGCAAGTCCTAAGTGTAGAACAAATAGGGTTTTTTACATAGCTTTATATAGTTTATAATATATGAGTATCAAACTCTTCACTCAGACATACAACTCATGGTACCAACTTAAAGAAAGGAATGAAGAGAAAATAATCTATACGCCTTTATTAAATCCTTACTACAGCACACATGTACAACCATGTTTTGATATTATACATTAGTACTCATGGTCTTCTCTGGCGTTGATCATATGATCAGTAAGAAAAGAATTGGAAAATCGTCGTGACTAGAAGCGCACTTCAGGACACATGCATGTGCATGAGCCTTCCCCTCAGTTTATGCTTTCAATGATATCGTGTAGCCTGATGTAGTTCTATCTAGGAGTGTTTGTACGAGGAATATACTGTAGAGAGCTTCACGTATGGACCATCGTTGTGAGTGTGAGCTCCTCACATTTATCCTATAGCTCCTACTGCTCCAACAAGCCTCAGGCTTAAGAGGTCCATTCAATAAGATGGCCAAGTGTCAGAGTATAATCAAAAACAACTTCTGACTGAAAGTCGTATAATGCATGGAATTCAACACCCTCCGCACGACTGGGTAATACAACATTAGAAGTAGGGGTATGGGAGTAGGGGTATGGGAGTAGGGGTATGGGAGTAGGGGTATGGGAGTAGGGGTATGGGAGTAGGGGTATGGGAGTAGGGGTATGGGAGTAGGGGTATGG
>Ga0224501_10003418_pt1 | contig 12479 bp, 8 predicted proteins | sample SF_Oct11_sed_USG_4_FD_169105 | JGI IMG/M metagenome (GOLD analysis project Ga0224501, IMG submission 169105) | Sediment microbial communities from San Francisco Bay, California, United States - SF_Oct11_sed_USGS_8_1 | ecosystem: Environmental > Aquatic > Marine > Sediment | place: USA... | reverse complement strand
AGCAAACTGTCACCCCCTTCAATAACCCAGTCACGTCTTTCATGGGGTGTTATATGAATCTTGGACTGAATATCAACAGTACCGTCACGTCGACATAGATAAGCATTATTGTTCAAGTTATCACCCGACACTGCCGGCATACTACCCGCAATAATATTAATATTATAAGTCACGGCAAACTGCGAAATTTCCTCAACAATACGATCAGCATAGGTGGCAAGAAAACGGATAGCATCATACTGGTTATGATGTTCACCTATACCCATCAGCGGCACGTTAAAAAACTCCGGGAATAAAACAAAATCAGCCTGGTATGCCGACATTGAATCAACAAAATATTCCACCTGGTTAAGCCATGCTTCAAATGAATCGGTTAACCGCATTTGCCATTGCACTATACCAATACGCACCGCCGTTTTACGAATATCATCTACGGTACTTACTTCAGGCTCATAAAGAATATTGCTCCATTCAAGCAAGGTAGCATAACCCAGAGATTTTGTATCTTCTGGCATATAGCCCTTCATTAAACGCTTTACTTCAAAATCGTTCGCTAGCTGAAAACTAAGAATGGGATCATGAATTTCACGACGACGTACAGCTTCAATGTATTCTGCAGGCGTCATATCCGCATGTTCGTAATAACGAATAATTCTACCACCTGCCAGGATGGCACGCAGGTTGAGGTTACGACATAATTCCTTACGGGCATCATATAATCGCCGACCAAGACGCAGGTCACGATATTCCTTACTGACAAATATGTCCATACCGTAAAGTGCATCGCCATCATCATCATGCTTAATGCGATCTCGACGACCAATTAAATCATCATAAGTATGTGTACGACTGAACCGGTCATAACTACACTTCACCGTAAGTGCAACAGCAACGATCCTGCCATTATCTTCAATAACAATCTGACCTTCAGGAAAATCATCAATCAATGCAGATAGTGACTTGCGCGACCATGAACCACCAATATCCTGGTAGATATCTTCCATAAGCTCAGCAACCTGGGGATAATCATTACTCTCCAGGTTGCGTAACTTAAGATAAAGATCAGAGGGTGTTTCTCTACTCATAACGACATCTCATAACTGAAATTATCAAGCTGACTTAATTGCCCGAAATCTATCAATTAAACATCATAACCAAGATTCGGTGCCAGCCATCTTTCGGCCTCGGCAATTGTCATGCCTTTACGTCTGGCATAATCTTCCACCTGGTCACGATTGATTTTCGCCACGGCAAAATAACGCGCATCTGGATTTGCAAAATACCAGCCACTTACTGAAGCAGCTGGCATCATAGCAAAATGTTCCGTTAATATAATTTGTGCATTTTTATCAGCTTCAAGCAAAGCCCAGAGCTTGGCTTTTTCAGTATGGTCAGGACAGGCTGGATAACCGGGTGCAGGTCGAATGCCTTTATACTGCTCTTCAATCAATGCATCGCTATCCAGTTGTTCGTCTTTTGCATAACCCCAGAACTCTTTACGCACCCGCTGATGCATGAGTTCGGCGAAGGCTTCCGCCAGGCGATCAGCCAGCACCTTTAACATAATTGCCTGGTAATCATCATGCTGATCTTCGAAACGCTTAACATGTTCCTCGATACCAATACCCGTGGTCACAGCAAAAGCACCCATGTAATCTTTTTTAGCTGACTGTTTTGGCGCCACGTAATCACTTAGGCAATGGTTAGGACGCCCTGGTGGCTGCTCTGTCTGCTGACGTAAAAAATTCAGGGTAGTAACCACTTTATCCCGCTGATCATTCTCATAAATTTCAACACTATCACCATCAACCTGGTTAGCCGGGAACAGACCTATCACAGCTTTTGCCTGTAACCACTTTTCTTTAATGATGGTATCCAGCATTTGCTGTGCATCATTAAATAACCGGGTTGCTTCTTCACCTTTTTCCGCATCAGTTAATATTCTTGGATAACGTCCTTTTAACTCCCAGGCAAAAAAGAAAGGTGTCCAGTCAATATAGTCTTTGATTTCAGCCAGGGAATAATCATCAAAAACTTTTACACCTGTTAATTCCGGTGTAACAGGCTGCAACTGATCCCAGTCAATTGCACTTGCATTTTCTCTTGCCTGCTCCAGGCTTGCCCATTTAGTTTGTGAACGACGACCGGCATGATTAACACGCACCTGTTCATACTCTTCACGCAACTGGTTTACAAAATTTTCTTTCAGATCTTCCGAAATTAAATTCTGTGCTACGCCTACAGCACGGGAGGCATCTTTCACCCACACAGTTGCACCTTTGTAGTTCTGTTCAATTTTAACCGCGGTATGAGCTTTTGATGTTGTCGCGCCACCAATCATTAACGGGATATCAAACTTAAGACGCTCCATTTCCTTAGCTATATGCACCATTTCATCCAGTGACGGCGTAATCAAACCACTGAGGCCAATCAGGTCTACGTTTTCTTCCCTGGCCTTTTCCAGTATCAGGTTAGCAGGCACCATGACGCCCATGTCTACAACTTCAAAGTTGTTACACTGCAACACAACACCGACAATATTTTTACCGATATCATGCACATCACCTTTAACTGTCGCCATCAGGATTTTGCCATTGGACTGTGACACGCCATCTTTTTCAGCTTCGATAAATGGTATCAGGTAGGCAACCGCTTTTTTCATAACACGTGCGGATTTAACTACCTGCGGCAAAAACATTTTACCGTCACCAAACAGGTCGCCAACCACGTTCATACCATCCATTAATGGGCCTTCAATCACCTGTATCGGGCGATCAAATGTCTGACGTGCTTCCTCGGTATCCTCTTCTACAAAAGCATCAATACCTTTTACCAGTGCATATTCAATACGTTTTGCAACTGGCAAACTACGCCATTCCAGGTTTTCTTCTTTTTTACCGGTTGAACCATCACCTTTATACTTATCAGCAATATCCAGTAAGCGTTCTGTGGCATCATCCCGACGATTCAGTACCACATCTTCAACATGTTCACGTAATTCTTCTGGCAAATCATCATAAACAGCCAGCTGTCCGGCATTTACAATTCCCATATCCATACCGGCTTTGATTGCATGATAAAGAAACACAGCATGTATCGCTTCACGCACCGGGTTATTGCCACGGAATGAAAACGATACATTAGAAACACCACCGGAAACCATCGCGTGAGGCAAGGTGTTTTTTATCTCTTGTGTGGCTTCAATAAAATCAACACCATAATTATTATGTTCTTCAATACCTGTCGCAACGGCAAAAATATTCGGATCAAAAATAATATCCTCTGCCGGGAAGCCAACCTGCTCGGTTAAAATCTTGTAAGCACGGCTACAAATTTCAACTTTACGCGCTTTAGTATCTGCCTGGCCGACTTCATCAAATGCCATGACAATGGCAGCGGCACCGTAACGACGTAACAGCTTCGCCTGCTCAATAAATTTTTCCTCACCTTCCTTGAGGCTGATCGAATTAACGATGCCTTTACCCTGAATACATTTCAAACCGGCTTCAATAATATTCCACTTGGAAGAATCCAGCATCACTGGCACACGAGAGATATCAGGTTCCGAGGCAATTAAATTTAAAAATGTCACCATGGCTTTTTCACCATCGAGCATACCTTCATCCATATTGATGTCGATAATCTGGGCGCCATTTTCAACCTGCTCACGAGCAACGTCTAAAGCAGTTTCATAATCTTCTTCAAGGATTAAACGTTTAAATCGTGCAGAACCAGTTACATTGGTACGTTCACCTACATTCACAAATAATGAATCCGCTGCAATATTACAGGGTTCAAGACCGCTTAAACGACACTCAACAGGTACCTGGGGAATTTTTCGTGGTTCAATATCACTAACAGCTTCTGCAATAGCTTTAATATGAGCAGGCGTTGTACCACAACAGCCACCGATAATATTCAGGAAACCTGCCCTGGCCCAGTCAAGAATTTCTGCTGCCATGACTTCCGGGCTTTCATCATATTCACCAAATTCATTTGGCAGGCCGGCATTCGGATGGGCGTTAATACAGCAGCTGGCGATACCGGATAATTCTTCGATATGCTGACGTAATTCTTTAGCACCCAGCGCACAGTTAAATCCAAAACTAACGGGCTCAATATGATTCAGTGAATTCCAGAATGCGGCAACCGTTTGACCAGATAAGGTACGACCTGAAGCATCAGTAATCGTACCAGATATCATCACGGGTAATTTAAAGCCAACATCATCAAAATATTGCTGGATGGCAAACAGGGCGGCCCTGGCATTTAAGGTATCAAATATGGTCTCGACCAGGATAATATCTGCACCACCATCAACCAGGCCTCGTGTTGCTTCCAGGTATGCTTCAACTAACTGGTCAAAGCTGACATTACGAAAGCCGGGATTATTTACATCGGGTGATATTGACGCTGTACGATTGGTTGGCCCAAGGACACCCGCTACAAAACGCGGCCTTTCTTCTGTGCTGGTTTCATCCGCAGCTTCTCTAGCTATAGCTGCCCCGGCTTTATTGATTTCATAAACCAGTTCTTCCATCTGGTAATCAGCCATAGCGATGGAAGTTGCATTGAACGTATTGGTTTCAACAATATCCGCACCGGCCTTAAGATATGCCAGGTGAATATCTTTAATAACCTGGGGCTGGGTCAAAACCAGCAGGTCATTATTACCTTTGACATCACAGGCCCAGTCGCTGAATCGTTCACCTCGATACCCCGCCTCATCCAGTTTATAGGTCTGGATAAGACTGCCCATGGCACCATCCAGAATCAGGATACGCCTGGCAAGCTGTTGATGAAATTGTGCAATACGTTGTTCCCGCGACATGATCAATCCAATTCTATTCAATAAGGCGGGCGATTATAGCACCTCATACACACGCATCCCAAACCGGCTAAATGCTAGAATCAGCTTATGAACAATCATAATCTTTCACTGTATCTAACGACTGAACATCAATGTGGTTATTTCGCTGATCGCAACTCGGCGAATATTATTCCTGACCCCAATATCCAGATGAATGCTTATCTCTATAGCCAGCTGGTTAATAAAGGCTTTCGCCGCAGTGGTAATTTTGTTTATCGCCCCCATTGCCCGAATTGCCAGGCCTGCATCCCATGCCGAATCGATATTCGCAATTTCAAACTCAATCGTAGTCAGCGACGCTGTCTAAAAAACAACCGCGACCTATCGACTCACATTACATCAGCCCGTTATTCCGATGAATACTTTGATCTTTACCGGCGCTACATTAACAGCCGCCACCATGACAGCAGCATGGCTAACCCTGAAAGTGATGATTTTAAACAGTTTTTACTCTGTCACTGGAAAAAGACCCTGTTTATAGAATCCAGGATCAATGGCCAGCTAATGAGCATTACCGTGGCCGACCACCTGAATGATGGCCTGTCTGCTGTCTATAGCTTTTTTGATCCAGGAAAAAACCAGCGCAGCCTGGGTGTGCATGCCATACTTCAACAAATATGGTTTTGTCAGGTCTATCGCCTGCCCTATGTATACCTGGGATACTGGATTAAAAATCATCCAAAAATGGATTACAAAATAAACTTCAAGCCGATCGAGCTTTTCCAGCACAATCACTGGATTTCAAATAATACCCTTATAAGCAGTAGTTGATATAAATCAAAAACAAATCCCAATTTAGCTTATAAGCTTACTCCAAGTCAGCAGTAAAACACTTTCTCCCTACAGTGTTAATTGTTGACTCAAAAGCTTAGCCCACTTGACGGGCACCTAATCTCCTGGGGGGGAGTAAGGGTCGATTTATAATGCAATGCATGTGAATCGACCTTTTTTTTGTCCTCAATTTTTCACACCTGGCTGACAATTCCCTGCAAACTGTTACTTTAAAAATAGCAAATGCCTGATATTATTATGGATTTAATACAGGCAAAATTTTATGTCGACTGAAGACACTATTATTAATAAGCTTCAAATAGCCTTGGAACCCCAGCACCTGGAAGTGATTAATGAAAGCCACAAGCACAATGTGCCGCCAGGCTCAGAGTCCCATTTTAAAGTTATTGCGGTTGCTGATGTGTTTACCGGCAAAATGCTGATTGCCAGGCACCGTATGATTAACCAGGCCCTGCAGGATGAACTCCAGGGTTCTGTACATGCCCTGTCGCTGCATACCCTGACACCTGAAGAATGGTCCAAACTGGATAAAGCACCTGAATCCCCCCCCTGTATGGGCGGTGGTAAAACCTCCTGAATACATCATAATTATGAATTCTAACAAAAATGCTTGGCAAACGGCTATTTAGTTCATATCCTTATAGTTATTCATTAAAATACTGATACTGATTACATCAATGGCAACAAAACCAATAAAACTATCCACACTAAAAACCGCCTGTAAAAGCTGCAAACTTCATGATTTATGTTTACCCCTGGGGTTAGACACAGGCGACATGGATAAACTGGATAATATAATCAAACGCCGCAAGCCATTACAAAAAGGCGAATACCTGTTCCAGACGGGCCATAAATTCACCTCGATCTATGCCGTGCGCAGTGGCTCTATCAAAACCTATACTGAATCCGAAGAGGGTGATGAACAAATTACCGGCCTCTATTTACCCGGAGAATTACTCGGACTCGATGCTATTCATAACTATGAACACCCATGTTCTGCAATCGCGCTGGAAACAACTAGCCTGTGTGAAATACCGTTTGAAATTCTCGAAGATCTGAGCGAAGACATACCTAATCTACATCATCAGCTCTATCGAATCATGAGCAAGGAAATCGCCTCTGACCAGACCATGTTAATGCTGATTGCCCAGAAAAATGCCGAGGAAAAACTGGCTGCATTCCTGGTTAACCTGTCCCTGCGTCTGAAATTACGCAATTTCTCTGAAACCGAATTTCACCTTAGCATGTCGCGTAAAGATATAGGCAACTACCTGGGATTGACGATTGAAACTATCAGCCGAACCTTCAGTCGCTTTCAGTCAGACGGGCTATTAACAACGCAACGAAAATACGTTCACATACTGGATCTACAAAAACTCAAGGAAATAGCCGGTCTATCCAGTGACTGTAACCATCACGATGAACCTTCAGGCTCTTTACTGAATTAACCTGGACAGTAACCAGACATTATTTTTACAGCTAAAGCTAATCACGATACGATCCTGATTCAGGCATTTCATGTCATAAACCATCAAGGTCTCTACATTTCCATACAGATCTATAAAACAGTCACCTGACGTACTAAATTTTTTAAGTCTCTACTGCGCCTGAGCATTATTTTCACCTTACTCATGCAAGTCTTTGTTTTCTCAAACAGACTTAAAAAAAATGGAAAAAAAAGCTTTTTCCTTATTTCAAGCCATAGCATTTCCAAGTAATATTAGCCGTCCACGGAGCAGGACTTAAAACAATGAAAATTGGCCCTTACCAACTTGAGTCACCTGTCATACTTGCACCTATGGCAGGCATAACAGACCAGCCATTCAGACAGCTATGTCGTCAACTGGGTGCCGGGCTGGCAGTTTCCGAGATGGTAAGTTCAAATCCTGATTTAAGGAACAGCCGTAAAACACAGTTAAGACTTAACCATAAAGATGAGTCTGCACCTATTAGTGTACAGATAGCCGGTACCGAAGCCTTACAAATGGCCGAGGCTGCCAGGTATAATGCTGATAAAGGTGCACAGATAATTGACATCAATATGGGCTGTCCGGCAAAAAAAGTATGTAACGTAGCTGCTGGCTCCGCATTGCTCAAAGATGAAAAACTTGTAGCAGATATACTGCACAGAGTTGTAAACGCGGTAAACATACCAGTTACACTCAAAATTCGTACAGGCTGGGACAAAACAAATAAAAACGCTATCAACATAGCAAAGATTGCTCAAGATAGTGGTATACAGGCATTGACCATTCATGGCAGAACCCGTGAATGTGCATTTAAAGGCGACGTTGAATACGACACTATTGCCGAAGTAAAAAGCAGAATACACATTCCTGTTATTGCAAATGGTGATATAGATTCACCTGAAAAAGCAAAACAGGTGTTAGAGTTTACTAACGCTGACGCGATCATGGTTGGTCGTGCAGCCCAGGGAAGACCATGGATTTTTAGAGAAATAAATTATTTTCTCGAAACAGGAAAAATGCTGGCACCACCAGGCATTGATGAAATAAGCGAACTATTACAAAACCACCTGAAACAATTATATGCCTTCTATGGTGACTACATGGGGCTACGTATTGCTCGCAAACACATCAACTGGTACTGCCGGACACAGCAGGAAGCAGAAATATTTCGTAAACGGATTAATAGAGTTGAAAACCCGGCGCAACAACTCGCTGACGTTGTTGCTTTTTTTCAGAAACAAAAAAAATTAATGATAGCCGCATGAATACACAAAATAATAATGTCATTTCAATTGAACCTTCGATCAACAAACCCAGAACAGGTAGTTTAAATGAAACTGTACGCACCTGCCTGGAACAGTATTTTCAACAGCTGGATGGAGACCAGCCCAGTGACCTTTACAATATAGTGTTACAACAGGTAGAACAGCCACTACTGGAACTGTTAATGAGTTATGTTGATGGTAACCAGTCTAAAGCCGCTGAGTGCCTGGGCCTTAACCGAGGTACCCTGAGAAAGAAACTCAAAACCTACAACCTGATTAAGTAATCAGCTTATGAGCAAAAAATAACCGGCATGGCCTGCTAGGTCATGCCGGTTTGCGTTATAATCTCCCCCCTTTTATATGACTAGCAACAATTCGGAAACCAACCATGAGCAATAACAGCATCAGCCCGGTAAAACGTGCCCTGATCAGCGTGTCAGACAAAACAGGTGTCGTCGAACTAGGTAAAGCCCTGTCTGCTGCAGGCGTTGAAATACTCAGCACCGGGGGAACAGCAAAAATTCTAACTGAAAACAATATTCCTGTTATCGAAGTCTCTGAACACACGGGTTTTCCTGAAATGATGGATGGTCGTGTCAAAACCCTGCATCCAAAAATCCATGGCGGGATCCTTGGCCGCCGCGGAATTGATGATAATGTAATGAAAGCCAATGGTATCGATCCCATAGATCTGGTTGTCGTCAATCTATACCCTTTTGCCGCCACGGTTGCCAGGGGAAATTGCAGCCTGAATGATGCGATAGAAAATATCGATATTGGCGGCCCTACCATGGTACGCGCCACTGCTAAAAACTATGCTTTTGTAACCATTGTCGTGAACCCAGCAGACTATGACCGGGTAATCAATGAAATTAACAAAGGCGGCATTAGTGCTGAAACACGCTTTGATCTTGCGGTAAAAGCCTTTGAACATACTGCGAGCTATGACGGTGCGATTGCCAATTACCTGGGTTGCATTCAGCCCGATGGTACCAAAACCGAGTTTCCACGTACCTTCAACCTGCAATTTGATAAGGTTCAGTCGATGCGTTATGGCGAAAATCCTCATCAAAAAGCCGCCTTCTACCGAGAAAGCCAGCCGGCAGAAGTATCAGTTGCCTGTGCAACACAGATTCAGGGTAAAGAACTGTCTTACAACAATGTAGCCGATACGGATGCCGCACTGGAATGCGTCAAGTCATTTGATCAACCGGCCTGTGTCATCATAAAACATGCCAATCCCTGCGGCGTTGCTGTTGCTGACTCCATTATGAATGCCTATGACCTGGCGTATAAAACGGATCCAACTTCAGCCTTTGGCGGCATTATTGCCTTTAATCAACCCCTGAATGCAGAAGTTGCCGCTGAAATTATTAAACGTCAGTTTGTTGAAGTCATCATTGCACCAGTGGTCGATGCGGCAGCACAAAAAGTATTAAGCGAGAAACCCAATGTACGTGTTCTTGAATGCGGTCAATGGGAACAGGCAGTTCAGGGACTGGACTTTAAACGCATCAATGGCGGTCTGCTGGTACAGGATCGAGATCTTGGCATGGTCAGCCAATCAGACCTTGAAGTGGTCACAAAACGTAAACCTACCGATGAAGAATTAAAAGACTTAATGTTTGCCTGGAAAGTAGGCAAGTTCGTCAAATCCAATGCCATTGTATATGTTAAAAACCAGATGACCATTGGCGTGGGCGCAGGACAGATGTCACGGGTTTATTCTGCCAAAATTGCCGGCATCAAGGCAGCTGATGAAAATCTGGAAGTCAAAGGCTCGGTTATGGCATCTGATGCTTTCTTTCCGTTTCGTGATGGCATAGATGCTGCCCATGAAGCTGGTATTACCGCTGTTATTCAGCCCGGTGGCTCCATGCGGGATGATGAAGTCATTGCAGCAGCCAATGAACATGGTATGGCGATGGTGTTCACTGGCATGAGGCATTTCAGGCATTAGCCACTGGTAGCGTTTATTCGCAAACTTGAAATCAAACAAGGTTATATCATGAAAGTTTTAATCGTCGGCGGTGGTGGCCGTGAACATGCACTGGCATGGAAAGCAGCCCAGTCAGAAAAAGTTGAAAAGGTATTTGTTGCACCAGGTAATGCGGGTACAGCCCGTGAAGCAAAAATGGAAAATATCGCTATCGATGCAGAAGATATTGCTGCGCTGAAAAAATTTGCCACCGACAACCACATCGATCTCACCATTGTTGGCCCTGAAGCTCCGCTGGTTCTCGGTATAGTTAATGAATTCAATGCAGCTGGACTTAAAATATTCGGTCCATCAAAAGGTGCAGCTCAACTGGAAGGCTCCAAGGCATTCACCAAGGATTTTCTGGCTCGGCATAAAATACCCACAGCAGCCTATGGCAACTTTACTGAAGTAGACGAAGCTATTGCCTATATCCAGCAACATGGTGCGCCGATTGTCGTTAAAGCCGATGGCCTGGCTGCAGGTAAGGGTGTTATTCTGGCCCAGACTGAAGACGAGGCCATTGCCGCCGTTCAGGATATGTTGTCGGGCAATGCCTTTGGTGATGCCGGCGCTCGTGTCGTCATTGAAGAATTTCTTCAGGGTGAAGAAGCCAGTTTTATCTGCATGGTCGATGGTAAAAACATCCTGCCCATGGCTACATCCCAGGATCATAAAGCTCGGGATAATGGTGACCAGGGACCTAACACAGGTGGAATGGGTGCCTATTCACCGGCTCCAGTTGTTACCCCTGAAATTCATCAGCGTGTAATTGATAACATTATTCGACCGACTGTTGATGGCATGGCTGCAGAAGGTAATGACTATACCGGTTTTCTTTATGCCGGCCTGATGATTGATCAGGATGGTAATTCAAAAGTACTGGAATACAATGTTCGTTTTGGTGACCCGGAAACGCAACCCATCATGCTGCGTCTTAAGTCTGACCTGCCTGAACTCTGCCTTGCGGCCACTGAAGGTAAACTGGATAAGTACCAGACTGACTGGGATGACCGCTGCTCACTGGGTGTCGTACTGGCCGCTGGTGGTTACCCGGCAGACTATAACAAGGGTGACATCATTCAAGGCCTGGAAGGACTGGATACTGACAGCACCAAAGTCTTTCATGCAGGCACAACTGAAAAAGACAACGAAATTGTTACTAATGGTGGACGTGTACTCTGTGCCTGTGCCCTGGGCAATGATGTCGCCGCAGCACAACAGTCTGCATACAGGCTTGTTAACAAAATCAAATGGGATAATGTTTATTTCAGAACCGATATAGGTTATCGTGCTATCAACCGATAACAACAAACAGACTGCCGGGGATGGACGAAAATACATACCAGGTCATTATCACTAACTCTCTCACCGATGATCAGGACAAACATCTGGTCATTCAAAAAGTTGCTGCGCTATTCAAAATCAGTGAAGAAAAAGCAGAACAGTTAATCAGCCAGCCCGAGTCTGTTGTCAAAAAAAATATTAATAAAGCCACAGCCGAAAAATACCAGGCTGCAATTCAACAAACCGGCGCCCAGTGCAAAATCATCGATACATCTGCCGATGAGATCTTGCCTGAAATTGTTACACCAGTTACACCTGTATCTGAAGTTACCAGGGCCTTTACCCAGACCGAAACCTACCAGGATCCTGAAAAAAACCGCAAACATCATCAACAGCTTAAGGACCTGGACAATTTTTCTGATAAATCTTTCTGTATGCAATGCGGAACTATAAAAAACTCTCCTGAAGTAATTTGCACACAATGCGGCCATGACCCTAAGGATGAAAAAAATAAAAACAGATTTATTCGTAAATTTGCAACTATTATCCTGGCAATAACCGCAATTATCATTATTGCTTATTTAATATTGATGCCTGTTTACAATATTTTTGCGCAAAAAAGTAAATTTGAGAACGGGCTTGGACTTGCATTTGAAACCCGCAACAGCATAACTGATTTTATTCTTAACACCGGCTTCTGGCCCAATCAGAATATAGATGCCAACCTGCCCAAACAGATCAGCAATGATATTATTGAATCCATTATTGTTGGTGAAAATGCCATATTTACAGTCACAGTGCGTGCATCTGCTATAAAC
>Ga0224501_10003417_pt1 | contig 12480 bp, 9 predicted proteins | sample SF_Oct11_sed_USG_4_FD_169105 | JGI IMG/M metagenome (GOLD analysis project Ga0224501, IMG submission 169105) | Sediment microbial communities from San Francisco Bay, California, United States - SF_Oct11_sed_USGS_8_1 | ecosystem: Environmental > Aquatic > Marine > Sediment | place: USA... | reverse complement strand
ACCAGAAGTCGCAACCGCTCCGCGGACATTTTCAATGCCTGCCCTATGGCCGATCCCGCCGCGCCGCACATCTGGGCGATGGGCCCCTCCCGGCCGCCGGAGCCGCCGGAGCCGATGGTGACGGCGGTGGCCACCAGCCGCATCCAGATTGTGCGTTTTTTCACCATTCCCCGGTCCACCGCCGTCCACTTCATCACTTCCGCCGCCGAGCCGGACTCCCCCTCCATTTTGGCGTAGTAGCGAATCACACCTACTATCAGGCCTCCTAAGGCCGGAGTCAGGGGCAGGATCACAAGAAGATATATGAGCGATCCATCGGAAAACCAGGATTTGGGATTTTCTAGAAACAGGTGGCTGGCAAAGTCCAGCGCCCATTCGAACACCACGGCCAGAAGACCGCAAACCACACCCAGGGCTCCGGCCACCACCACCAGGAAGGTGTTGTGCTCGTAGGAGGTCCATGATTTGAGAGCGTCAGAAAACGCCTTGCGTATCTGAGACGGTTTTTTCTCTTCCGTTTCTTTCATGGCGCCTTATCCCGGCCGAGCCTTATCGCCGGATGTGAAAATAAAAAAAACCGGTGGCGGCATGGCCACCACCGGCGTAAACGTATGGTCAGGATTCGCGGCCTGTCACAATTCCTCGTCAGTGTCGGAAATGTCCTCGGCCACTTCCACAGCCGCTTTTTCCGCAGGAGGAGCCTGTTCGCGATCCAGAAATCCTGGAAGGGCCATCAGCTTGATGCCATAATTCGCGTATTTGCGGGCGCCTGTCCCGGCGGGGATCAGCCGACCCATTATGACGTTCTCCTTGAGCCCCTTGAGGGTGTCCAGTTTCCCGGAAACGGAGACTTCCGTGAGCACCCTGGTGGTTTCCTGGAAGGAGGCCGCGGAGATGAAGCTTTCCGTGGACAGGGACGATTTGGTGATGCCCAGCAATGTGGGGCGCCCCTTGGCCGGCCGACCGCCATCATTGAGCGCTTTTTGCACTTCTTCCTGGAACCTGGTTTTGGTCACCATTTCGCCCACCATAAGCTCGGTGTCGCCACCGTCTTCCACGATCAGGTGCTTTAGCATCTGCCGCACAATGATCTCGATATGCTTGTCGTTGATCTGGACGCCTTGCAGCCGGTATACCTCCTGCACTTCGTTGACCAGATATTTCTGCAGCTCTTTCTCACCCAGAACCGCCAGGATATCATGCGGGTTGGAGGCGCCGTCCATCAAAGCCTCGCCGGCCCGGACGTAATCTCCCTCATGGACGTTGACGTGCTTTCCGCGAGGCATCAGATACTCATGCGCCTCGCCGTTTTCCGTGGTAACCACCACCCGGCGCATTCCCTTGACTATGCCTCCGAAGGAAATCCGGCCATTGACCTCTGTAATGGTGGCCTGCTCGTGAGGCTTCCGGGCCTCGAACAGCTCCGCCACCCGGGGCAGACCGCCGGTGATGTCTTTGGTCTTCATCGATTCGCGGGGGATCTTGGCGATAACATCGCCGGCCTTGATGTCGTCCCCTTCATGAACCGCCAGATGCGCTCCCGCCGGAAGCGGGTATCGGCCCACAGTCTTGCCGTGCTCATCCTTGATGGATATCCGCGGCTGCTTTTTCTCCTCCCGGTGGTCCAGGATGACCTTCTCGGAGTGCCCCGTGGTATCGTCGATTTCCTCGCGCATGGTGAGGTTTTCCAGAATGTCGCCGAAGGCCACCTTTCCACCATGCTCGGTCAGGATGGACATGGTGTAGGGATCCCACTCAGCCAGGATGTCGCCTTCCTTAACCCGGTCGCCATCTTTCACCCGCAGTTTGGCCGAATAGATGATCTTGTGCCTTTCAAGCTCCCGTCCCTGGTTGTTCTGGATAATAAGTCCGCCGTTACGGTTCATAACCACGCTTTCCTTGTCGGAAACCTGGATATGCTTTATATCGACGAATTTTAATATTCCCTCTTTCTTGGCGTGCAGGGTCGTCTGCTCCGCCACTCGGGAGGCGGTTCCGCCGATGTGGAAAGTGCGCATGGTCAGCTGGGTTCCCGGCTCGCCGATGGACTGGGCGGCGATGACACCCACCGCCTCGCCGATTTCCACCACGCCGCCGGTGGCCAGGTTGCGCCCGTAGCACTTTATGCACACACCGTCCTTGGACTCACATGTCAGGGTGGAGCGGATTTTCACCCGTTCAATTCCCCGCTCCTCAAAAAGCTTCACAGCCTTCTCGTCAATTATCTCATTGGGGCTGAGCAGCACTTCCTTGTTGAAGGGGTCGATGACCTCTTCCTGGGCGAACCTGCCCAGGACACGCTCTCCCAGTTCCTGGATAACCTCGCCCCCCTCCACCAGCGCAATAATCTCTATGCCGTTGAGGGTGCCACAGTCGTCCTCCAGGATGATGATGTCCTGGGCCACATCCACCAGCCTGCGGGTCAGATAGCCGGAGTTGGCGGTCTTTAGCGCAGTATCGGCCAATCCCTTTCGGGCGCCGTGGGTGGAGATGAAGTATTGCAGCACTGTCAACCCCTCGCGGAAGTTGGCGGTGATGGGTGTTTCCATGATCTCGCCGGATGGCTTTGCCATCAGACCGCGCATTCCGGCCAATTGCCGGATCTGCTGTCCACTTCCCCTGGCGCCCGATTCGGCCATGATGAAGATGGAGTTAAAGTCCGGATTCGGCCCCTTGCCCGCCACGATGTCGTCGTCCTGCTGCTGCAGTTCCTTGAACATCTCGCCGGCCACTTCCTCGGTGGCGTGGGCCCAGATATCGATAATCTTGTTGTACCGCTCACCCTGGGTGATCAATCCCTCGTGGTATTGATGATTGACCTTGGCCACTTCCTTGGTCGCTTTCCCCACGAATGTGTTTTTGTGGGTGGGGATCAGCATGTTGTCAATGGAGATGGATATGCCGGCCCGGGTCGCCATGCTGAAGCCCAGATCCTTGAGGTCATCGAGAAACTTCACGGTGTCGTTCCGACCCTTGATAATGAACACCTCGTTCACCAGGGCCTGAAGTTCCTTTTTCACCAGAAGGCGGTTCACCCGCTCAAAACCCATCCCCTCGGGGAGGATCTCGTACATCAACACCCGACCGGCGGTGGTGTCCCGCACTTTTCCTTCTATTCGAACCCTGATCCGGGCGTTGACGGAGAGCTTGTTATTGTCATAGGCGCAGCGCACTTCCGCCGGGTCGGAAAACGACTTGTTTTCCCCCATGGAGCCGCCGCGTTCCTTGGTCAGGTAATAGCATCCCAGCACGATATCCTGGGAGGGGACGGCGATAGGCTTGCCACTGGCGGGTGAAAGTATGTTGTTCACCGACATCATCAAAAACTTGGCTTCCACCTGCGCCTCGATGGAGAGCGGCACATGGACGGCCATCTGATCGCCGTCGAAGTCGGCGTTGAAGGCCGAGCACACCAGCGGATGGAGCTTTATGGCTTTCCCTTCCACCAGCACCGGCATGAAAGCCTGGATGCCAAGCCTGTGCAGGGTCGGGGCGCGGTTCAACAACACAGGGTGATCCGCCACCACCTCCTCGAGCACTTCCCACACTTCCGGCTTTTCCTGCTCCACCATTTTCTTGGCGCTCTTTATGGTGGAGGCATAGCCTTTCTGTTCCAGCTTCTGGAAAATGAACGGCTTGAACATCTCCACCGCCATTTTCTTTGGCAGACCGCATTGGTAGAACTTCAGATCCGGGCCCACCACGATGACGGATCGGCCGGAATAGTCCACCCTCTTGCCCAGCAGGTTCTGGCGGAAACGTCCCTGTTTTCCCTTGAGCATATCGGAGAGCGATTTGAGCGGCCTTTTGTTGGGGCCCTTCAGGGTTCGCCCGCGACGTCCGTTGTCGAACAGGGCGGCCACCGCCTCCTGCAGCATTCTTTTTTCGTTGCGGATAATTATATCCGGCGCTCTTAATTCCTGGATCCGCTTGAGCCTGTTGTTTCGGTTTATCACCCGCCTGTACAGGTCGTTCAGGTCGCTGGTGGCGAACCTGCCACCGTCCAGCGGCACCAGCGGGCGCAACTCCGGCGGAATCACTGGAACCACCTTCAGGATCATCCATTCCGGTTTGTTCCCCGACTTGCGGAACGCTTCCACAACCTTCAGCCTCTTGGCCAGCTTTCGCTGGGTCTGCTGGCTGGTGGTTTCCTTCAAAGCTTCCTTAAGCTCCTCGGCCAGCTCTTCCATATCTATGCTTTTGATAAGCTGGTCCACAGCCTCGGACCCTATGCTGGCTTTGAACGCGGTCTCCCCATAGGTTTCCAGGGCCTGCCGATACGCCTCCTCGGTGAGGGTCTGCTTATATTTCAGCCCCGTCTCCCCGGGATCCACAACTATATAACTGTCGAAGTAGATGATTTTTTCCAGTTCCCTGAGGGTCAGGTCGAGGAAATTGCCGATCCTGCTGGGCAGCCCCTTGAAGAACCAGATATGGGCCACAGGGCTGGCAAGCTCGATATGCCCCATTCTTTCTCTTCGCACCTTCGACAAGGTGACTTCCACGCCGCATTTTTCGCAGACCACTCCCTTGTGCTTCATCCGCTTGTATTTTCCGCAGATGCACTCCCAGTCCTTCACCGGGCCGAAGATTTTGGCGCAGAAAAGGCCATCCCGCTCCGGCTTGAAGGTTCTGTAGTTGATGGTCTCCGGTTTCTTCACTTCGCCGAAAGACCAGGATCTGATTTTCTCCGGGGAGGCCAGCCTGATCCTGATGGCGTTAAATATTATCGGGTCCTTGGGCTTTTCCATGAAGGAGCCTGCGTAGGTGTCCAATGGCATATCTCCTTAGTTTATTTTTTTGGCCATAAGTCCTGTCGGGACGTCATTATCGAGCTTTTGCATGGCGATCTACTTACCGTTCGGCTGCTGCAAAAGCTCCACATCCAGCCCCAGCGCCTGCAGCTCTTTTACCAGGACGTTGAACGACTCCGGCACTCCGGGGTGCAACATGTGATCTCCCTTGACAATCGATTCATAGATTCTCTTGCGGCCTTCCACATCGTCGGATTTCACCGTCAGCATCTCCTGCAGGGTGAACGCGGCGCCATAGGCCTCCAGCGCCCACACTTCCATCTCTCCGAGCCTCTGGCCGCCGAACTGGGCTTTGCCGCCCAGGGGTTGCTGGGTGACCAAAGAGTATGGACCCGTGGAACGGGCATGGATCTTGTCATCCACCAGGTGGTGAAGCTTCAACATATATATGTATCCCGCCAGAACCTGCTGGTCGAATTTCAATCCTGTTTTCCCGTCCACCAGGGTTATCTTCCCGTTTTTGGGGTAGCCGCTGGCTTCCAGCAGATTCCGAATATCCTCCTCATGGGCGCCGTCGAAAACCGGAGTCATCATATGCTCCCCGGTCAAGTGAGCGGCCATGCCCAGATTGGTCTCCATTATCTGCCCCACGTTCATCCTGGAAGGCACGCCCAGAGGATTGAGAATGATCTCAATCGGAGTTCCGTCTTCCATATAGGGCATGTCCTCTTCCGGCACTATCACGGAAACCACGCCCTTGTTGCCGTGGCGGCCCGCCATTTTGTCTCCAACCTGCAGCTTGCGCTTTATGGCGATATAGACCTTGACCATCTTGATAACACCTGGGGCCAGCTCGTCCCCGGCGGCGAATTTTTCAATCCGGTCTTCATACTCGCCGCGGATGCCGTTGGCCTGCTCATCGCTCTCCTCGATAATCTCTGTGACCTTTTGCATCACCTGCTCATTATCGATCTCGATGGCAACCAGGTCCGGCCCCTTGAACTCGGCCAGCAGTTCGGCGGTGAACTCGGCGCCGGTGGCAATGAGAGTCTTGGCGCCTTTCTTCATGGTCTTGACGCTCTTATGCCCGCGGACACGGTCACGGATTTTCGAATCCCGCTCCTGCTCCACGATAGAGGTCTTGGACCGCATATCCTTTTCCAGCTTCTCCCGCTCGGAGTTTTCAATCTCCACGCTGCGGGCGTCTTTTTCCGAGCCTCGCCTGGAGAAAACCTTGACGTTTATCACCGTGCCCTCGTTGCCCGGGGGAACCACCAGCGAGGTGTCGCGCACATCGCCGGCTTTCTCGCCAAATATGGCTTTCAACAGTTTTTCTTCCGGCGAAAGCAGTGTTTCCCCTTTGGGGGTCACTTTCCCCACCAGGATATCGCCGGTCTTCACCTTGGCGCCTATCCTGATGATGCCCGAATCGTCCAGGTTCTTGAGCGCCTCTTCGGAGACGTTGGGGATATCCCGGGTGATCTCTTCTTTTCCCTGGCGAGTGTCCCTGGACTCCACTTCGAATTCTTCGATGTGGATGGAGGTATACACATCCTCCTTCACCAGTTTTTCCGAGACGATAATGGCGTCCTCGAAGTTGTAGCCGTTCCAGGGCATGAACGCCACCAGCACGTTGCGCCCCAGGGCCAGCTCCCCCCGGTCGGTGGCCTGGCCATCGGCGATCACATCTCCCGCTTTTATCTTCTGCCCCAGGGACACGATGGGGGTCTGGTTGATGCACGTGTTCTGGTTGGACCGGTCATACTTGATCAGGTTGTATATATCCACGGTCAACATTTCTTTGTTCTTGGCCTGGGCGCGAACCACCACCCTGCCGGCGTCCACGGAGATAACCTCCCCAGGATTCCGGGCCACGACCACCGCGCCGGAGTCCCGCGCCGCCTGGGCTTCGATGCCGGTCCCCACCAGGGGAGCCTGGGCTTTGAGCAGGGGAACCGCCTGACGCTGCATGTTGGAGCCCATCAGAGCCCGGTTAGCGTCGTCGTTTTCCAGAAACGGGATAAGAGCCGCGGCCACGGAGACCAGCTGTTTGGGCGATACGTCCATCAGGTCTATTTCCGTCGGCGGCACCATCACGTAGTCCCCATCACGCCTGGCCTGCACCAGATCCCTGATAAACTTCCGGTTCTCGTCCAGAGGGGCGTTGGCCTGGGCTATGGTGTGGTTGTCCTCCTGAGTGGCGGAAAGATACACCACTTCCTGGGAAACCTGGCCATTCGCCACCTTGCTGTACGGGGTTTCGATAAACCCAAAATCGTTGACCCGGGCGAATGTGGACAGGGAGGATATCAACCCTATGTTCGGGCCTTCCGGCGTTTCGATAGGGCATATGCGGCCATAGTGGCTCGGGTGCACATCGCGCACTTCAAACCCGGCCCGTTCCCTGGTCAACCCGCCGGGCCCCAGCGCCGAAAGACGCCGCTTGTGGGTGATGGAGGAGAGCGGATTGGTCTGGTCCATGAACTGCGAAAGCTGGGACGAACCGAAGAACTCCTTGATGGCGGCGGTCACAGGCTTGGCGTTTATAAGGTCATGCGGCATGCATGTGGACAGATCCATGATATTCAGCCGCTCGGTGATGGCTTTTTCCATCCGGACAAGCCCGATGCGGAACTGGTTCTCCACCGACTCACCCACGGAGCGCACCCGCCGGTTGCCCAGATGGTCGATATCGTCGGTCTGGCCGATTCCCTGGCGCAAGTCATAGAGCACTCGCACGGTGTTGAGAATGTCCTCTTTGGTCAGCAGCCTCTGGGTGAGTGGATAATCAAGACCCAGCTTGTTGTTGAGCTTCAGCCTTCCCACTTCCGAAAGGTCGTATCGCTTCGGATTGAAGAAAAGGTTCTCAAACAGGGCCTTGGCGGTCTCATGAGTGGGAGGATCGCCAGGCCGCATTCTTTTGTATATTTCCCGCAGAGCTTCTTCGGTGCTCTCCACCTTGTCCACCACCAGGGTGTCTCGGAAGGAAGTGTCCTTGAACTGCTCGCTTATCACCATCATCTTGAAGGAATCCCTCTGGCGCTCCCTCAGGACGTTCAGGGTCTCCTCGGTGATGGAGCTGTTTATCTCCACCAGGATCTCACCGGTCTCCTCGTCCACCACATCCTGGGCGCAGAATTGCCCCAGGATCTCCTCCCGGGTGATGCGAAGCGTCTTCACATCATGCTCGATCAGGGTCCTTATGTTTTTCTTGCTCAGCTTCCTGCCACTGCGGACAAGAGACTCGCCGGTTTTCGGGCTTTTGATCTCTCCGTGAACCTTCAATCCCAGGCCCAGGATATCGGGAGTCACCTCCACGGCGAATTCATCCTGGCCGTGGTCGAAGTTTATCGTGGCCACATTATAGAAATGGGAGATCAGTTCTTCGATCTCATATCCCAGGGCTTTGAGCAACACGGAAACAGGAAATTTCCGGCGACGATCGATCCGGACGTAAAGGATATCTTTGACATCGAATTCAAAGTCCAGCCACGATCCTCTGTACGGGATGAGCCGGGCGGAGTAGTTGGTCTGGCCCGACTGGGCGCCTTTCCCTTTTTCGCTGGTAAAAAATGCCCCCGGCGAGCGATGCATCTGGCTCACCGCCACTCGCTCCGTGCCGTTAATTATGAAGGTGCCCGTTTCCGTCATCAGGGGAATTTCCCCCAGGTATATCTTCTGCTCCTTCACTTCCCGGACATGAAATTCCCCCGTGCCCTCTATCTCCTCTTTCACCACCAGGCGAACCAGGATTTTCAGGGGGTCGGCGTAGGTCAGCCCTCGCTGGCGACAATCGTCCACATGGAACTTTTCCTTATACGACAATTCCTTATGGCACCGGTCGCACACCACCCCCGGGCCACCCAGGTCTATATACTCACCACACTTGCACTCCCATATCCCCTGCTCATACCCCTTAAACTCCAAAGTGGCAAGCCCTTTGTAATCGTTTATGGGAAAAGTGCGGACAAAGACCTCCTGCAGGCCCATCTCCTTCCGCTTGGCGGGGGAAATGGTCCTTTGCAGAAACTTCTCGTATGACTTTGTCTGCACCTCAAGAAGGTTCGGGATGTCCAGAATAGACGCTATCTTGGAATAGTTCCTCCGGCGAATAGGAGTTTTGCCGGGCCGATAATCAACCGCCTTGCTCATTAGGTAACCTCCGCTATAGGCCGCAAGCGCCGAAGGGCGCTTGGGGCCGAAGGGCTATAGAAAAAGAGTTATGACAAAATTCCGGGCCATTCAAGCCTTGCTTACCCAACCGGCTATTTTACCTCCACGATCGCGCCAGCTTCTTCAAGCTTGGCCTTGATCTCCTCCGCCTCTTTCTTATCTATACCTTCCTTCACGGCTTTCGGGGCGCTGTCCACCAGGTCCTTGGCTTCCTTGAGCCCAAGCCCGGTGATCTCCCGAACCACCTTGATCACGCCGACCTTTTTGTCCCCTGCGCTGGAGAGCACCACGGAAACTGTGGTGGGGCCGGCATCTTCCGCCGCGTCCTGGGCCGGAGCCGCCATCACCGCCGCCGGGGCGGCCGCGCTCACTCCCCATTCCTCTTCCAGTTCTTTCACGAAACCCAGCATCTCGTGAACAGGCAAATTTTTCAAGAATTCCTTCACATCATCTTTGCTGATGGACATGTTAACCACTCCTTATTCAAAAAAAAGTAAAATTCGTTATTTGACACAGGACATCAACCTGCCTGTTTTTTATCCGCTATGGCATTGAGCGCATACAGCATCTTCCTGGGCACAGCGACCAGCAATCCCACAAAATTCCGCGCCGGAGCCTGCAACAGCCCAAGCAGCATTCCCTGCACCACGGGCTTGGGCGGCAACGTGGCCAGCTTTTTCACATCATTGGGCCCCAGGGTCGAGCCCTCCAGCACCCCCCCCACCACCTTCATGGTATCGTGGGTCTTGGCGAAGTCTAGCAACATCTTGGCCGGCTTGCTCACATCATCGCCAAAGCTGAAGATGATGGACACAGGCCCCGCCAGCATGGAACCGGCCCCTTCAAAACTCGTATCCTTGATCGCCAGCTTCGCCAAAGTGTTCTTCGTAACTTTCAGTTGGCTCTCCGCGCCCCGCAGCCCCTGGCGCAAAGCCGTCATATCCACCGCCGTCACGCCATTGTATTCTGCGATCAGGGCGCATCTGGACTTTTTAAAAAGCTCCTGAAGCTTCTCCACTTCAACTTTTTTCGCTTCGGTAACCATCTTTCTTCCAGTCCTCTATTTCTTTATCTTCGCGTTTCAGGCCGCCGGGACGACCTTCGCTCCAATATTCAAAGTCTCCACCCGAACCCCCGGCCCCATGGTGGAGCTGACAGTCACACTCTTCACGTAGGTCCCCTTCACCGTGGCAGGTTTCATTTTCAACAGCAGATCAACCAGCTCCATGGTGTTCTCATAAAGATCCTCCACCGAAAACCGCACTTTGCCCACGGCGGCGTGGATCACACCACCTTTATCGGTGCGAAACTCCACTTTACCGGCCTTGATCTCCTTTACAGTCCTGGCCAGGTCAAACGTGACGGTGCCCGATTTCGGGTTGGGCATCAACCCCCGGGGGCCCAGCACCTTGCCAAGCTTTCCCACCTGCCCCATCATGTCCGGTGTGGAAACCATGGAGTCAAACTCCAGCCAACCGCCCTGGATCTTGGCCACCAGATCCTCCGCGCCCACTTCATCGGCGCCAGCCTCTTTGGCCTCGACCGCCTTGTCACCCTTGGCGATCACCACCACACGCTTGCTCTTCCCCAGTCCTTTGGGCATCGTCACAGCTCCGCGGATCATCTGGTCCGCCTTGGTGGGGTTCACCCCCAGCCGCACCGCGATCTCCACGCTCTCGTCGAACTTGGCGCTGGCGTTTTCCTTCACCAGCCCCAACGCCTCTATCAGCCTGTATTTCTTCTGCCGGTCGAACTTTTCGTCCGCCGCTACCAACCTTTTTCCTCTTTTGGCCATATCAGTCTCACTCAATCAATATTCCCATGGAGCGGGCCGAGCCGGCTATTATCTTAATCGCCGCCGCCTCATCCCCCGCGTTTAGGTCTTCCATCTTCACCTTGGCTATATCCTTCACCTGATCCCAGGTGACCTTGCCCACCTTGCTCTTGTTCGGCTCCGAAGAACCTTTGGCCACTCCCGCGGCCCTCTTAAGCAGCACCGACGCAGGGGGGGATTTGAGCACAAAAGAGAAGCTCCTGTCGGAGTAAACAGTGATAACCACCGGGATTACCAAGCCCTCTCTCCCCTGGGTTTGCGCGTTAAACGCCTTGCAAAACTCCATAATGTTCACACCACGCTGCCCCAACGCCGGGCCCACCGGTGGCGACGGGTTGGCCGCTCCTGCGGGAACCTGCAGCTTTATACTTCCAACGACTTCTTTTGCCATCCGAACTCCTCTACAGGCCTTATTCTGGGCCTATACCTTTTCTATTTGAGAAAATTCCAGCTCCACCGGGGTCGCCCGGCCGAAGATGCTCACCATTACCTTGACCTTGCCCCGGTCCATATTCACTTCCTCCAGCACTCCGGAGAAATTGGCGAACGGACCATCGGTGACACGTACCGACTCTCCCACGTTGTAGGAGAATTTCGGCCGGGGTTTTTCCGCCCCGCCCACCATCTGATCCTTTATCCGCGTCACCTCTTCGTCCGTCAGCGCAGTGGGCATGTTGGAATCACCCAAAAACCCTGTTATTTTCGGGGTTTCCTTAACCACATACCAGATCTGCTCATCCATGGCCATCTCGATCAGCACATAGCCTGGAAAGAACATCCTGCTGCTTATCCGCTTCTTGCCGCTTTTTATCTCTACCACATCCTCCACGGGGATCAGGATATCCCCGAGGCTGTCTATCATCCCATGCTGCTTCAGACGCTCGCGAAGATGCTCGCGCACCTTCTTCTCGTATCCGGAATAGGTATGCAGAACATACCAGTGCATCCCCGGTTTTCGAACGGGAGCCGCCGGTTTTTCCTCGTCCGCCTTTGCAGAACCCTTGTCACCCGCAGGCTCTTTTCCATCCACAGAGCCCGAAACCTCCGCCTCGGACTCCGGGCCGTCCACCCCTTCATCCAAAGCCTGGCTTTCATCCTCCGGCTTCTTCTCCTCCGCGGCAGTATCCATCACTGTCCTAACTTTCCAGCATCAGGTTCGTCACGCCGGAAAGACCCCAGTCAAACAAAGCCAGGATCACCGCCAGCACCATCACAAACACCAATACCGCATATGTGGTCACCAAGGTGTCCCGCCGTTTGGGGTACACCACCTTCTTGGTCTCCAGTTTAACTTCTTTCAAATACTGGATCGCGTCGCTAAGCTTTATCATTTCCGACCTATTCTTTCCAGACTCATGGCAGGCCAGGAGGGACTCGAACCCCCAACCCTCGCGTTTGGAGCGCGATGCTCTGCCAATTGAGCCACTGGCCTATTCATTATTTCCTACTTGGTCTCTTTATGCGGAGTATGCTTCCGGCAAAATCTGCAATACTTCTTGAACAGCAGCCGGTCCGGAGTGTTCTTTTTGTTCTTAGTAGAACTGTAGTTCTTCCGCGCGCACTCGCTGCACTGCATATGGATGATAACCCTCATGGCCTACTCCAATACCTCAGATATTACCCCGGCGCCCACGGTGCGGCCGCCTTCCCGTATGGCGAACCGAAGCTCCTTTTCCATGGCGATCGGAGTGATAAGCTCCGCCGTCACGCTCACGTTGT
>Ga0224501_10003416_pt1 | contig 12484 bp, 9 predicted proteins | sample SF_Oct11_sed_USG_4_FD_169105 | JGI IMG/M metagenome (GOLD analysis project Ga0224501, IMG submission 169105) | Sediment microbial communities from San Francisco Bay, California, United States - SF_Oct11_sed_USGS_8_1 | ecosystem: Environmental > Aquatic > Marine > Sediment | place: USA... | reverse complement strand
CAAAGTTTGAGTATAGGCACTTTTTCACTCCATTGGGCGTCCGGTCCGCCTCGGACTGGACGCTCGAGACGGATGTCTTACCCTCGAAAATGGAGTGAAAAAGCGTTGTCAGGTTCACCTCAGACGAATCTCGGACGTCCGACCATTTGTCTCCGAGAGACAAAATGAGTACGAAGTCCGACTCATCAACCAATCAAATGGTCTTCCACGGAGTACCTAGTAATGTTCACTCATTTCCAGTCTCATACTAGGATCATTGGAAAGATTGGATTGAATCAAAGAAAAATTGCTCATATGAAACTTAAAAAAGGCACTCATTATCAAATGAGCCTCGTAGCTTGTACCACTGCAACGCAGTGATTTCTAAGCATAGGTAGATATGGAGCCGAAACAGTGTGGCAAATGCAACTTTCAGGTCAAAGAGCAAATTATATTGTTACCAAGAGGTCACTTTATTGGTTGAAGGTTTTCTATTTTTCATTGTACCAAGGGGTCACTTAATTAGTTTGAGGCTATCACTGTACCATTGGTTGGAGATTTGGATCTGGTAAAGGCTGTACTTGCTCCATATCAGTTGTACTGGCTTTCGATTTCACCCCATAGCCAGCAACTTCTCCTGTTGTTTGGGAATTAGCTTTCCTCAACTCTCGAAGTCGCAACACAAGGCGAAATACTACAGCCTGAAATAGGACTGTTTTGTGAGGTATGGCGGATTTGAAGCAGTGAAACTCTAGGCTGGAAAAATATTGTTTCGTTGGAATAGCGGGATAGCCCAATGACTAGCGCACTTGGCTCAAATCGAAAGATTCGGAGGTCAAGGCGTAGTCATATAGTTTCTAACTCTTAGCAATCCAACAAGACCCAGGCTTAGATCTCCATTGAGTGGATGACCAAGTGCTAGTGTAGAATACAATGTTGTCAAAACATGCTACTAAAGAGGGTAAGAATCTAATTAGTTAATTAACCTTGAAGTAGTAATATTTCCCTCTTTGTCTGTATATTCCATTTACTGGTTGGGGTTCTGTACTAGTCAACCACCAGAGAGCAAAGATGGACACGCCACCCATAATAATGTATTCCAGCATCTTGACCAGACCTACAATAGCGGATAGCCAAAACTATGGAAAGTTCATACTCAGGCAATCAGTTGTCTTTGGCATTAAAATTTGATAATCTATAAATGGGTAGTGAGAAACTATGTGCCACGTATCCCGGTACCCCCGAAACCATGTACGCCACACTCTCGAAAACATGTACCATGTACACCAAGCTCGAAACCATGTACCCAGTACCTTAGGTACCATGTACTTCTATCAGAAATTGGGCAAAAAAGTGGAATAACCCCAACAATATTAAAAAACTAAGGTGAAATACTTGTCTTTTCAGTAAAACGCAACATGAGGGAGACAAACAGAACCACTTGTGTGTTTTCCTTTTCAAATCCCACCATCAGACACAATCAAATAAATTTCACATATTTCACCACTTTGAATTTCACCAAATTTTAAATGTTAGAATACCATGTCTCAAACTGGGTAATGAAACTGAAAACAATAAAAATATTATTTATGCTGAAAAGTTTAACCTTACTTTTTAAACATCGGTGGGTTATTCCACTTTTTGTCATATTTCTGGTGGAAGTGCATTGTTTCGAGGGTACATGGGTTCGAGCATGCGTACAGGGTACATGGTTTCAAAAGTACGGGGCATCTGTTTTCGAGAGTATGGAGTACATAGTTTTGAGGGTACCGGGGTACAGGGTATGGGGTATGTAGTTTCTCACTACCCACTATAAACACGTGTCACAACAGGTACAAGGTTATCACAACCTTTCTCAAAATTATTAGTAGAGGGTGAGCCCGATTATCTCACTGAGGTTCTGGTTCTCTGTCATGAAATCACTAAGTTTGTGACATAGTCAGTCACTTACTTATTTACTACTGAGAATGGACGGCTGAAGTAACTGACTGTCAGTGAGTGCATGTGGCTCTGAATCAGCAGATGAAGGAGTGACTCATCGCAAGCTGTATATAACTCTAAACAGCCAGCCATTAATGATTAATGACTGATTCAATGAATCAGCGAGTGTGAGTCACACCCATACACACAATCACGACCCAGCCAGTCATAATAATCCTTTAGTTAGGATAGGCTAATTTTACAACTGTCACTGTGTAAGTTTAACTACACGACAGTGAAAAGTCATTGACTAATTATTAGTCTAATGCAGTGTCACTGTAGTGTCAGCATATCAGCAAATAGGTCAGTCAGTGTAACTGTAAAAACTCAGTCATTCAGTGAGCTGTAAAGTGTAACCGACTAGCTGAATGACTGAGCAGTGAGTGACCACTAACAAGTTAGTAACTAGTAAGTAAGCAACTTGCTGCTTAGTGAAGTAAGTGACAAAGTCACTGACTAACTAAGTGAGTCACTAATGACTAATAACTAACTCAAGAGTCATACTACATAGCAAATGATGGAGTGAATGACGCTCGATTCTTTCAGTCAATCGGTCACATGGCAATTGAATCACCCACCACTTAGTGCGGAACTCCAGCAAAATTGCTTTCGTTTGCCTTCCGATGAATCCGATCACGGATCGGGTGCTAGTCGCTAGTAATAGTAGGTGAGGCTGAAGTTCAGGAAATGGGCGGGGTAAATTAAAGCCCTCGTCGAGGGCTTTGCTGAAATAAAGCCTGGGCTGTAGTAGCGAGTGGTGAATTGAAAAAAAATTCTCCATCAATCGAATCAAATCGGCAAGTTGATAAGCCAAGCTGACAGCAAGTGAGGTGTTGCACTTGAGTGACTAGCAGATATCAACCCAGGCCTTAAAGGCTAAAGTGGAAAATGGCGCACACTACAATAAACTCATATCTAGCAGAGGTAAATTAATTTGAATTTCTTGATGTTGACTTGATCATGATGATCGTTGATCATTGATCATTGATGATCATTCATTGGATCGTTCAATCATTGGATTTGATTGATGATTGGACATGAAGTTGCTCGGCTGCAGGCGATGAATAGGTGACTCAGTCAGCCATAATCAGACGCAGACTGGCTAGTGACCGTCACTATGAAATGAGTGTGACTGACTCAGTCACACTCACACTCCTTGTCATTTTATACTTATACTATAGTGACGGTCACTGAGTGTGAACCAATCGTACATAACTAGTCCTACTAGTACTAGTACTACTACTACTGCTAGCCTAGGTTACTACTACTAGTACTAGTCTAGTAGTAGTAATTCGTATCCTTACTAGTTACTGTCTGGCTACACACGTATGTTTACGTAATTACACTGCCGTGTCTAGTCACTAGTGGTATTGTGTTATATCTATTACTAGCAACACCTGTGATCTTGCCTGCTACTGCTAGTGACGTAAGTTACTAGTTAACTAGATAGTCACTGTTCAGTTAGTGTATGTATTCTAGTCTAAATTGAATAATGGTTCAATGGGTCACATCGTGCGACACTCGGTCAATCATGCATGGGCTGATTGAGTGACGACCCCATGACTGTGACCATGTCATGCGGCTCTGTGGGTATAACGGTCGCACACTCATGGGTATTACAATTCCCAACGCTTTTACCCCAAGGGCCAATGTCTCGAAAAGTGGATACCTGATGTCTGATACCGGTACCTACCTGTTCTATACCCTCACAATCATAGTGGTGCAAGGATTTTGGAGCTGGCATGGCCCGTAACCACATATATACTTGGTGCTAAAAGAAGATCCAGAAAATGATTAAGTGACTAGTCTGTACTATTTATTCACTCTGGACAACGAAATCGGTTTTGCTTTTGGTAGATTGAGACGGCTGTATCTGAAAGAGATGGCTCTGTAGCTGTAAGTACCATGATGCTATTGTTGAATGATAACGGCTTGATTATGATTACCCTAGAAAACCTAAGCTGAGCCAGTACCGGGCTGTGAACTGCATATCTGGGAGGATAACTCTATGCTACAAATAATGGGCTGGCAACATTGTGTAAGAGATTGCGTCGGATTCACCTTAGACAGTCGGTAAAACCACGGCGGGCACGAGTCAAACTCTTTGTACTCTCTGGTAAAAAGTTGTTACCCATATTAATTTCTTGCAGCCACTACTGTCATTCAAGCATCCCCATATTGCTAATCCACGCCTCCAAATTCAACACCCTGAGAAGAAATGTGAGGAGATCCTCTTTCAGCCGTGGGACGAGATCGTGGCTGCACATATCAAGTAAGCCAAACATGAATCATACATATCGTCCGTAAGCACCTCGGTTTAAATCCTGGTTGCAGCGAGCTCCCGATGTGAGTGTGAGCTCCTCGCGTATATCCTAGCTCACCCTGCTCCAACGAGCCTCGGGTTTAGGAGGCCTATTAAATCCAACGACCAAGTGTCTGAGGAGCACTAGAAAATTCTTTTATCAAATTCAAAGTCAAAATCCACATATTAAAGGATCCCAAGAGTTGACTCTGCATCATGTCCCAAATTCACCTGCCTATTAACCTTATTTCTGTATTTTCTAACATTTACTTTCACTATTTACTTTCCCTTGCGCTGTAGGGCGATATGGGCTGTCAATAATCATGACTTCATGGAGGCATATGGATGTCAAGCGTTGGCTGTACAGGCATTTGTTAAAGCCTTCAGAACGATGAAAGATGATAACTGGGCTTTACCCATCATGTTCGTGCTCAGTATAGATCTTCGGCTGTTTGCCAACTCGGTGAGTCTTTTTTCTACTCGGGCGCTTGACTATCTTATTTAATGGACCTTCTAAGCCTGAGGCTTGTTCCAGTGGTAGAAGCTAGGAATTATGTGAGGAGCTCAGTCTGGTTAGGATTTGAATCCAATACCTTTGGATCTTAACCCAGTGCTCTACCCACTGAGCTATTCATTTGTTATGGCACCGAATCGTCATCTTGGAGTGATATTCTATCTGAATGCTCCCACTAACATAATCAACAGGAGAACATGAGGTCATTAGATTCTGGAGTCACACCCGCTGTTAGGGTGGCACCTACCTAAGCTCTAACTAGCTCTCAATTTGAACGACTCCCACTACCAAGAGATTCAAACAAGCTAAAAGTTTGTTCCAGTAAAGGGGTTTCTAGGGGAAACAATAAAAGAAAAATATCATTTTTATCTCCTCAGATCATATACTATATGTCACAGGGGTTGATTGAATGCATCTTGAGATCAGGTGTAAATAAAAGTTTGATCCCACCTTTAGGCAGAGGTGCAGCGTGCGACTAAAGTCCATGGAGCTGTACGCGGGGAGATACTAGAGAAGGCTGCAGAAGGACTCATGAATTGCTTCAAAGTCTGCGCCAGTGACAGGTATGAAAACTACAACTTGACCATGTATTATATCTATTCATGTGTTCAAAGACATTCAGTTGAGATCAGCATTCTATACTGGTGACCAATTATGGTTGTGGCAACTACTCCTCTGGTAAAAGTTCTACCATTTATTAACTGTCTTCCCAAGTTGTTAGGATAAAGGTGAGACGGAAACTCACCGCCCATTTAGCACAGTCTTAATGTTTCTACCAAATTATTGTATTAACTGACTACGTCAGAACTGCTGTATCGGAATACTTCTTCTATTTTAACACCTTAAAAAATCTTCCTTCCACAGTTCTAGATGGCCTAGTTTACCGAGATTAATACAGTTAATCTGTGCCCTGCCTTCATAAGACAGTTTGTGACTTCCTGCTGATCACGTTAATCTTCATCGGGCGCCACTCACTCCTAACGGTCTTTGTTACAGCCGCTCGGCTCCAGAAAACTCAAAGAAGTGGGGTATGCTAAATCTCGTTAATCAGCTGTTCAAGATTTATTTCAAGGTGAGCTTCCGACCCCTGCCATTTTCGCCTTTATTGAACTGGGGGTAATAGTAAATAAGAGGGAGGTATAATGGACCTACCTTCAGATTACACGGGCTTGGTGGATGTCCCACTCGGCTTTGAAGATGAGCGACCCATATTTCTATAGAAACTTTGTCCTTTGTTGCCCTTATTGACTTGATTGGCGATATTAAGTGAAAGAGAACATTTTATTGCTCTACCCAGTTTCCCTCTGAGTTTTTTTAAAGTGACGGATCTTTGGTTTTTAGATCAACAAACTACATCTGTGCAAGCCTCTAATAAGGGCTATAGACAGTCTCCCAATAAAGGATAGGTTCTCATTATCCCAGCTAGTCACATACAGGTAGGCATCAACCTGTTAGAAAGGGCTGGCAGGGGTCAGGCCACAGTAGGTACCAGGTAAGTGACAGAAGGTACCAAGTAGTTAGTTGGTAGTGGGCGTGAGTTCCATTTACATTTTTCTATCTAACCGTTTCAATCCTGGCAGAAATAAGATTTTAGATGAAGAAGCCGATTTTATTTGAAGGGGTGATGTCATGGCCAAAAGTGTCTTCACTTGTTCGCAGATTCTGAAGCCTATCATGAACAAATGGGCCAAATACCCAGCTCAAATATAAGCTTAGATATAGCCCTATCCAATGCGCCTACTTAGAGCCCTTGGTGACCCTTGTTTTTCAGACCGTTGACGTAACAGAATTGGCTTCGAGATAGGAAATTAACACGGAGCGGTCGCTGATGTTTGGAAATCTCTTGCATACTAGACTTGTAGTAACACAAGTCTATATAGAGAAGATGTTCAATACAAATATAGAAATAGGGTTTCAGAGTGCAGTTTTTCACCTCTGTCAGCGAGCGTTAGTGCCATTATTGTGCAATGATAGAGGCCCGACCGCAACGGCAGCTGTTTGGGACTAGGGAAAACCCAGCAAAGCACTCCTTACAACTTCAGTTTAATCCAATATTACATTAAATTACATTACAATATTACATTTGGACTTTACTCAATGTTATGAGGGAGTAGAAATCATTAGGTTACTAAGTTTTAGTAACTAGATCCCATTTTCTTTCTATTAGGGCGATTCGGGCCAGAGTTATTCGAGTGACCGATATTTGCTTTTTGGAAAAAGCTGGTCACCATCATAGATTGTATAAGTTAAATAGCATAACTTGAAAAGATTGCTTGCTTGAACACTCATATGTATATGCTGATCCTTTTGTCTCCCTTCAGATATTACGTCGGAAGGAAGGCGATGTTTGAGAATGATTTTAAGACGGCGGATGAATATTTGACCTTCGCATTTAATCACTGCCACAGGTCATCCCGTGCCAATAAACGGCTCATCCTCATGTCATTGTTACCCGTGAAGATGCTTCTGGTAAGACATCTTCTGTGTACAATCGGTAACAACATTTGATGTAGAAGAGTGTTGAAAACATTTGTTTTCGTTAATGGCTGTACGAAATTTTAGAGATGAGAGACTCTTGTTTTATAAGGATGGTATAACTGAAGTCAATGGCTTAGTCTTTAGGATGGTCCAGGGTCCGACCCACAGAGTTGGTACTCTATGGGTTGGCCTCCTTTATTTAGCGTCGCAATCCAAATCACATGAGGGAGAAAGCATAAAGTGACACAAACACTTTAAAGACAGAAAGTGGATAATTCAATGACAACATTTGGGGATCTGAGGATCTAAGCCAGCATTCAGCTGCAATATGAAAGAATATATCAGTAGTATCATAGATTCAAAGTGCGTGTGTCACTTGAATCTTTGATACCACTGATATATTCTCTCGGTTAAGCAAACAAAAATACCAATGCCTACCGTGTCATATTTTAGGTTGGATAACCTTGCCAAAAAATTGCAGATGAATATGAGCTCAGATCCCCAAAACTGTCATTGGCAAATCAAAACTCCGAATGTTGCTACTGGTTGATCAATTTTCTGTCTTTGAAAGTACAGCTCCATTGTTCCTCCTGTTCTCAGATCTTTCCTGAATGCGTGTTAATCTTATTTTCAGGGTTATCTTCCTACAACCAAAGCCCTTGAGAAATATGATCTCATACAATACAAGGAGGTGGCAGATGCGGTGAGGTATGCCACCGTTAAGATGGTATCAATATCATACCTTGATAGCTTACGTGAACTGGTTTTTACAACCATAATCTTTTACTAGTTGTTTACTGTGTTGTACAGTTTTTCTACTCGGACACTTGATCATTCCATTTAACAGAAATCCTGAACCCGAGGCTTGTTGGAGCCATAGGACACAGCATATACGTGTAAGTAACTCATACTTACAATGGGAGCCAAACATGATCGGGATCCGAACCCAGGCTCTCACAGTTGTAAGCTATACCGCTATGATGCCATATGTATCTTGTTGTAGGCATGGCAACCTACTAGCACTGAATGAGGCATTACAGAGCAATGAACAGTTCTTTATTCGATCAGGAGTATATCTCATACTGGAAAAACTCAAAGTTATCACCTATAGAAATCTATTCAAAAAAGTGTAAGTGTGACATTTTTCTGTGACAATACCAGTGATTTTTATCAAGCGATTCACTCCTACACGCCTAGAAATAATCATTGAAATCGCGCAAGCAACCTACTGAGAACTTCAAACCGAATCAAACCCAGTGTGTTTACTACATTTGTGAGTTGTTTGTCACGCCTAATCAGTTATATTTACAATGATATACAGCAAGATACTGCTCATTGGAAGTGTTTAAAACTGTTTAAAATAATTCTAACCTTGCTAGAGACATGTATGTGGGTATGCTGGGAAATGGCACAATTACCCATGACCAGTTCACATCCATCTGTATTTATGAGCCACTGTAACGGGTGGTTAAAAGGATGAAGTCTGGTGGCGTCCCCGCACAGGGTAAAATCAGATCCCTATGCCACCTAATCTTGACTGAACTATTGTCCAACACAAGGAAAAATCATCTCTTCCTAGAAAAATAACATCACTAAGCCGCGGGCTTATAACCAGGGAGGTTCACTTTCCCATATGGCAGGTAACTCTGTGGGCCCGTTTATATAGGGATTGTGGCATGGCGAACCCGGGATTTTTTAACCCTGGATTTCGACTCTGCTTCTTGTGCCTGCTTTTTGTCTAAATAGGATCGCTGATTTCCTTGGACTTTAACACAAGAAAGACCGAGCTGAAAGGTATAATCTCCAGATCAAATCAAGCGCCCGATTTTCTTTTAATTTTACCTCTATTTATGTATGTTAGTAGTACGGTTCAATCTTTGGTATTTTCCAGATGGCTGTTACTGCGTACACATCAACTTCCTGTCTCCTCCTTCGTCTCTGCTCTCAAGCTGATGAAGGTGGAAGGGGTGGACAATGATGAAGCCGAATGTATCATTGCAAACTTGATTTATGAGGTGAGAGTTTGCGGCATATTTCTTTGTTTTAATTCCTATACATTTGATTGCCATATTTTATTTTCACCACATACTCGGCTGACTGTATTTGGAGTAGTAGCTGCTAGGCTCACCCTTGCTATTAGGTGACTTCAATTTGAGTTTGAAAGCACGATATTAACTCGACTAGTCTGCCCTTTTTCCAAGATGACCTGATCGGCCAAAACCAAGTGGAACGGACCAGTGACCTAAAGGGTATAACATCCCTAACAGACATTGGAAACTATCAAAAAGATTACTAATTTTTAATGAGCCCCAAGGTAAATAATAAAACTGGGCTAAAATTCTTTGATCTGAGAGTCCCAGTTACTGCCTGCCTGGAAATGCAGTTTGAAAAAAGTTGTACTGTGTCTCCATGGCAGAACAGATGTCAGGAAAGGTGTAAAAATTAGGCTACTGAGTCTGTTAGACTCAGTGAGTTAATAGGAGACTTTCCGCCGACAAGGATGTTGCAAAAGACAAAGTTTTGTTCCCGAACTGGGATCCAGGGATCTCCGATCCAAGGCCCAGCACACTATCCATTACGCCATCACATCACCCTATTCTGAATGATGGTGCAAAATTATAGTGGCCAATACTCGTAACATTTCCTATGAGTCGAGATTATACCGTTTGAGCTCGTTATTCTTATTACATCTTATGCCTTTTCTTGCAGGGGAAAGTTAAAGGCTATATCTCCCACGCTCATCGTACTGTGGTGGTCCGTAAGCAAGACCCCTTCCCTGCTCTTACTGAAGTTCTCTGATCAGAAAAGAGCGGATACCTCCATTCGAAGAACCCACGATTTCCTTGTCCTGCAAAGCATATTCTTCAGTTTCTGCAAGGCTTGAACATTGCCTATATGACCGATCATTACTGTTTAAAATTCTAAATGGATTAAGACATGGGGAATAACTAGATGTTAATGCATCTTTGTATCTGCAATGACTTTGGCAACATCATTTGTTTTGGTTATCAGACGTTGGATACATGCAATAGTATTTTAATATACACTTGTGGAAAGTCTATTTTATGGTCCGTTTTATGAGATCGCTTAAGGTTGATAAACATTTAATTAACTTAATCCTTCTTTTATGCCTTTATCTTGATACTAGATCTGATAAAGCGTAGAACTGTCTATCTGTAACGCCTGCTCTGTGACACCAAAAAATCAGACAGTCCTAATGCACGATTACCTCTTCCATGCATGCCTTTTGTGCATGTAAGGACTTCGAGTTTATATTACTATAGCTCAGTGGTTCTAGAGCGCTGTGCTGAAAACCCCGAAAACCTGGGTTTGAATCCTGATCAAGCCAGGCTCCCGCTGCGGTTGCGAGTTAGTCGCATTAATCCCAGCTCAAAACAAAACACGCCCACTTTGAGGTGAGGCATTGATGCTAAGCCTCTCGTGGTGCTCCATACTATTCGCAACTGGTGAAGAAGACATCTATAACCCTGCAACTTCTTTTTCACGGTCATATATAAGAGTTAAAAGCTCATACTGCGATTAATTCTCCCATATGCCATAGATTTCACAGAATTGATATAATAAAGAAATTTCTTCCACAGTCCGTACAATGATACCTAATACACTTTCCTCTTACTAGTTCAATCGAATAAATCTGCAGCAGTTTCTAGGCAATCACTTACGTTATGAACTAATGTACCAGACACACTCATATATTTGCACTCATACTGTGCACTGAATCCCTAATAATATCAATCCAAGGTGAGCAATATTTTTACAGAGTTTACGACTGGCTCACCGAGTGAGTCATTATATGTTATTAGATGAAATCGCTAACATTTCAGTTCTGTAGTGGGGTACGTAATTCCTCAAACTCCCTAACATAAAGACGGTTCGCACACGGTGATCAATTCACACATATTTGCGGAATCTCATTCTCGGTGAGGTTTCTTAATCAATTCCCCTGAGTTACCAACTACTGACATAGACACTTCAGTCATTCAGAGAATGTTCAACCAGCAGTATCTGTCTAATATGATAAGATCAGAGAGTATGTTCTATCAGAGTACTCCATCACCAGCCAGGTCGGTTATCCATTCTTTCTTTTAAAGGCTTGTCTTGCGAAAGGCGGTAGATTAGAAGGTAGAGAATTTAGTTTTGTATCGGATGACTGGGTTTGATTTGTATTGTAACATTAGAGGCGGTCCGCCCATATAGTACCAACTTTACAGCTAGGGCATACCTTGAAAACAAGCCACTATTGACATATAGTGGCGCCATCCATGTAAAACAAGGTGATCTTATTTCATTGGTCGGCTTTCACAAAAATGTAATCCTTGCTGTCACATTCGGGACTGATGCCGGTTTATGATCGCTCAGAATGGGGTTTCGACTGAAGGAATTAAAAAAAATGTTTAAAATAACCAAAAAGGGTTGGTTTGAATGCAAAAAAAACATAATCAAATTCAGTAAGATTGGAGTTCTTAAACAGTTTCTATTACATACATAGGATAGGTATTACAAGTTTACGCTTCATGCTATAGATGAAATTATGATTTTGCACCTCAAAGCGAAATCTACAGTGTGGCTCCGATACAAGATGCTAGAACCTGGGCATATCGGGATAGATCCTGGGTTCAAGTCCCATTCATGCTGAACGCCCACTGTTAGATTTAGCTCCTCACATAACTCCTAGATTCTACCGCTTTCACAAGCCTCCGGACTCAGGAGTAGGTAGAACGGTCAAGTGCTCGAGTAGAATAATAATTGAAAAACACAGCTAATGGATCACATCTGGCTGTTGACGATGTGCGTATGTAAACAGCATGAGATTAGTTTTTTACGCTTGATTACTCTCCAAGACACAGGCAATCCATGGTTACGTATCGTCGATGCTAAATTAATTGTTCTTTTGTTTTCGGTTCATGGGCTTGACAACAGACTGTATTGATTATAAAATAACTGGATAGCTGGGACACGGGTGAAGACATGGATTTGATTTTTGGGAGTACAATTGGGAGTACACCGCTGTCTAAATACTAGCTACAGATTTGTAATTAAGATCAGTTATAAACGTTTTCATCAAATTTCTCATCAAAGTTTCGTAACAAGAACTTACTGAACGAACTTATCAGAGGTATGTCTAGCATAGGAACTGAAAAAATCAGGCTAGATCGACTGCTTATATTATAGGCTTCTACTAATATGTTATACTACATGTACAAGTAGTT
>Ga0224501_10003415_pt1 | contig 12489 bp, 8 predicted proteins | sample SF_Oct11_sed_USG_4_FD_169105 | JGI IMG/M metagenome (GOLD analysis project Ga0224501, IMG submission 169105) | Sediment microbial communities from San Francisco Bay, California, United States - SF_Oct11_sed_USGS_8_1 | ecosystem: Environmental > Aquatic > Marine > Sediment | place: USA... | reverse complement strand
GTGGAACGAGTGCCCATGGAGCCGCCGACACTTATGGTCTTCGGCGCATCCGTCGACCACATACCCGTAAAGGAAGTTGTACGGGACGGCGAAAGGGTAGCGTTAACTGAAGGTCAGAGGAGGCATCGGGTGTTTCGCACAAGGGAGAACGCTGAACGCTTCATCAATCTTGTTAGAGACCGCCGAGCGGGCTTTACGCCAGTTGGGACGATTCAGGCTCTTAGTCCGAGCGGATACGCCGCAACAGCACAGCACTACTTTGACTTGGGATACCGCCACATTGCGATTGGCGGTCTCGTCCCGAAGCAAGACAAGGATATTGAACAGATCGTGGAAGCCGTAGTTGAAGCGGCTGATGACCTGACTTCCCGAATGTGGATTCACGTCTTTGGTGTCTTCCGACCGAAACTCCAGGAGAGGTTCCGAGAGCTTCGGATAGACAGCTTTGACAGTGCGACGTACTTCCGGAAAGCGTGGCTCCGTTCTGATCAGAACTATCTTGCAAGAAACGGTCAGTGGTATGCCGCCATTCGAGTGCCAATGACCAGCGACGGGCGGACAAAGAACCGACTAGAGATGGGTGTGCAAGAGCAAGAGTCGCTTGAGGCAGAAGAAGCACACGTCTTGAGACTGCTCAATGACTACGATCAAGGCGCTGCCTCGTTAGAATCTGTTCTCGACGCAGTGCTCGCTTATGACAGTCATCTGACACGTTCAAGCGACTCAAACCCTATGCGCGACGCGTATAGGAAAACGTTGAAGGACAAACCGTGGACCACATGTGGCTGCCCGTTCTGCAAAGCAGTCGGAATTCACATGTTGCTTTTCAGAGGATCAAATCGAAATAAAAGGCGTGGGGCACACAATACGCTGATGCTCTATGACTCCGTGAGGTGTCTCTAGTGCCTTTAACTGAGGACGTGTTCTTTGATAGCATGAATCTCGCGCTCAAAGAGATTCCTCGAGGAGTGATCAGCACCGACTCTGTTCAATGGCAGATTGTTCGAGTCGCTCCAGAAGATCGTGTTCTTAGAATACTCGCTGGGCCTGGATCAGGCAAGACCGAGATGCTGGTCTGGAGGATTCTCTATGAACTGTTCGTATCTGGAGTTTCATCAAACGAAGTTCTTGCCACGACATTCACTAAGAAGGCAGCAACGGAACTTCAAGTTCGATTAACCGAGCGATCGGAGTTGCTAATGCAGAGCGCACGAAAGCTTGGAGTGCAAGCTCAAGACCCAAGGATCTTCGATATGCGCGTTGGCACGATTCACAGTCTGTGCGATTCGATCCTGGCAGAACATGACGACGACTACATGGAGCAGGGAACCCAAGTAATCGACGAATTCGAGACTCTAGTCAGGATCGCCCGTGAGTACCGTCAAACGCTTGGGTACGAGAACAATAGAAACCGGGTTCTGAATAGGTTGATTGATCGGCTCTACCTCACCCGGCTCTTTTGTGCTCCGTGGGAGCAAACCAACTGGCCATCAAACAACATGGATCGTGTCATGCTCACCACATCGTTGCTGGCTCAGCAAACGGAAACGTGGATCCCACGGTGCGCTAGCAAAGGCTTGCCAAATGGAATCGAATCATCACAAAGCGATCCTGAGATTACAGCAGATCTAGTGAAACTGCAAGTGCGGTGGCGCGAGTACCTTGAGGAGTTCAAAGTTCTTGACTTCAATACGCTGCAACTGCAGTTTCTTGAAAAGCAGCTAGATCATATTGGCAGGTTCAAGCATGTATTCGTCGATGAGTTTCAAGACAACAACCCGATCCAGTTTGCGATCCACATGCAGTGGCTGGAAAACGCTGGACTGCGCTTGACGGTTGTTGGAGACGATGACCAGGCTATCTACCGATTTCGTGGGTCAGACATTGGGTGCTTCAGTGACGTCGAGTCCTACTGTGAGGAGCGTGGCATACCGTTTCGACACGAGACACTAGAGACAAACTACCGAAGCACCAGGAACATTGTGCAGTTTGGTCAGCAGTTTAGATCGGTCGGAGCCCTCTCAGAGGTTTCGATGAAGAAGGAGATATCTGCAGCTACTGATGCCGACTTAGGTTCGCCTGTTCGTCACATCAGTGGCCCCTGGGATAATGTATGCGACCACGTGGCCAGTGAAATTGCCGAGTTAGGTGTCGGGATGCTTGACGGAGTGCCGGATCCTGAGACAGTACCTACAGCTGCCGTGCTGATGTTTAGTACAAGCGAACGTGTGACGAGGGATTGGATCGCTCCTGCATCTGTTCTGACTCATTCGTTGGAGAACCGGGGCCTTCGTGTATACAACCCGAGAAACAAGTGCGCGGCCGATAGGAATAGCGGCATTGGATCTCTGCTGGGAATGATTTCATATCTCATTGATCCGGTGACTAAAGCGCCTGTCGGATCTGGAAATCGACAGGTTGAAGTATGGGCTTCTTCGCAAGAAGAGCACAAAGCCGATGCCGCTACCAGTGCACCTCCTCCATTCCCGATCAACGACCGCCATGCAGCTTTCCAGAAGGCGCTGGTTAAGGGCAATGGTGGTAGGGTCGGTAGCCCTGCAGCCGATCGAGCATCCTTGTTTGATCTGGCAGACACTATTCGGGAGAATCTGCTTGCGTTGCCGGAAGGCAGTAGGGCCAGGCTTAACTTGGCGGGATACATAGCAAGACTGATCACTCAGCCGTACTTTCGTCAGATGGGGTTCACGATGGAGCTGTTCCGTCAAGGGTTCTTCACACAGCTACTTGAGAGCTCAATCGCGCCGACGAGACTTAGCCAACAATCCCTTGACCAGCCCTTAGAAGCAAGGGTGATAGACAAAAAAATCGTGTGGCCTGATCGATTCTGGTCTCTGCTGGGTCACTTCGGTGCGCTTCTCGATGAAATGAACATGGATGATCCGGAAGTCGAGGCATTTGAGGACCATGCCGTCCCACTAGTCACATTTCATCAGGCCAAGGGCCTCGAGTTTGATCACGTTTACGTCGCCTGCGCCGGCAGGGATTCCGATATCGGCCCTGTACTGCGAACCCTTCTATTCAGCGGTCAAGAGGTCAGTTACGGGGTCACCGCAGACGGCATTTCATGTGATGATCAACGAGTAATGTCCCTTGCGGAAGCTGATCGTGACCGCGAAGTGTATGTTGCTCTGACGCGTCCGCGGACGCAATTGACGATTCTACAAGACACAAACGATCCAATTGGATTTGCTCGTCCGAATGACACAATCGAGCAGATGTTCTCTGAGTTGCCTGAGCAACAGATCAACGGGCAACCGGCACTGACATTGAAGGAGTGGGTTCATGTCTGACATTCTTGAGGTCTCATACACAGGTGATCTCTTAGCTCACAGACGTTGCCCACGAGCGTGGTCATTCGAGAAGTATGCCGGTTTCCATCCGTACGAGCAAGTTCAGGCGATGGAGGGCCGTCTTGTTCATCATGCGTTGGAATGGCTGACTGCAAAGTACAAGGAGAACGGAGGCACACATGCTACCGTGGCTGAATTGAGAGAGCAGCTAACGCTGAGGTTTCGAGTTCTCTGGGCAAGAGGAATCCGAACTACGTTTGAGAGCAAACAAGACACACTTGACAGAGTCGTGGGAAACCTATTTCCTGATGGCACAATGCATCTCACCGTTCAAGCTGCAATCGAAGGTGCTCAGCACACAGAGTACGAGTTACGGGCTGTGCGCAAGCTGGTAGAGGCGGACTTTTTCGGCAAGACCAAGATGTTGCTTACGGGCATTCTAGACTTAGTCATTCAACAACAGGACGAGTTCACGTACGATCGCACTTGGCAATGGTTAGATAGGAGCAAGTTGCAAGGCGAATCTGCCGTGAGTCCCACGATCGCGAAGAGGGGCGACTTTGAGATATGGGACTACAAAGCGACGCATGCCGATACTTCACACGTTGAGTCATACGTCTTGCAACTTCTTACCTATGCGGCGCTCTATCAAGAGCGGACGGGAGAGATTCCTGTCCGCTGCGTTTTGTTCTTTGTAAACGAACCTAAACGATCTGACCAACTTCTGGCTATTCCGATCGACGAAGAGATTCTCGGTCTTGCGGAAGAGTGGACCATAAACCAGGTGCAGGCACTTCGAAATACCATGATCACGTTTGAGCGCGATCCCATGAGCGTTGAGGGCGGGGATCTAAGCAAACGAGATCAGGAGGAAGGAAAGAGAGTCGATAACGAGCTGAAGAAGCAGTGCACGGCATGCGGGCACAGATTTGACTGTGCGGAATACCGTGCGCACTTAGCCAATCCTGACCATGCCGATTTGTCGCTAGATAATGTCAAGAAGAACTGACTTTGGAGCAGGGGCAGAGTTTCACTACTATAATAGCCCGACAAGTGAGACGCTTTTTGACAAGTCGCAAAGAGCTGTCTTATGCCCTTTGTAATCCACTAGCAACACTGGATCATAAGTTTCCAATGAACGAGACTCATCAGAGATTCGCTATCATGGACATGCCGAAAGGTCTTCCACTCGCCTTTCCATAACCTTGAGGTTGGAGGACTTTGTAGGCAGGCCATGAGGTCCGCGTCCCGCATACCGTCCATGATCCAAGTTGACTGTCAGTTGTACTGATGCGCAAGAGGTATCTCTGAGATCCCTAACAAGCCCATCGTGGACGCCGTCAACAAACTTGTGCTAACCATATAGCAATACACCGACCACGCAACCTCACGCGCCTCAATCGGTATATTTAGCATCTTCTAAACATGTCTCAAGAGACTTCATTACTAAACTTCGGTATCGAGATCTCTCTGCATTTGACCACGACCCTACAATAGCATCTGGTGAAAGAAATATTCGAACAGTGGACGAGAGAACTCTAAATTCTTCAGAAACGTGCCTTACAACATCGGACACCTCACTAAGCGCCTTCGGTACTCGAGAACCATCTGCAATCCAAATTTCCTGTTCAACAATAACGTCTCTATTTACCAGATCTAGTACAAGGTGATGCTCTCTGCACTTTAATATCTGACCCAATTCACTAGCCTCACTTAGAAGGACTGCAAATCTTTCCATCAGCGTAACTCGATCCTTATAACTACGATACTTATTTAGTATCTTATCAATAATAACCTTCTCCCTATCCGTCCGGTAGTGCAGTGTAATTAGTCGCCGGAACAAACGGCTTCTTTCAAGCTCTACACCAGATATGGGCGCATTTGGATAGTCCGTCGTTTCAATAAACTTCTGCTCAAGTCTTTGCAAGAACTCCCGCTGCCCAACATGCCAACAATCCAACAAAAACCTATGCAATTCATCAATGGTCTTAAAAGAGAAATGAAGAGTGTGCAATAACATTGCCATCAAGGCTCTATGCGTATGATGCCAATATATTGTCTTGAAATTCCAGTAGCGCGCAGTAACTAATGCCTCAAGGGCAGTAATAGCGGCGGGTTCATAGCCAAGAACATAGTTTCCTTTTACCTGACATACCGTAGCATATGTGTGCAAATGGGAAGCATCAACACACTTTCCATATGGAACACCCGTATAGAGACCGTCCAGTATCAAGTATGACATTTTATCAATATCTGCACCAGAATTGATTAATGATCTAACAAAGGATTGTTGACTTTGTTTGTATACGCGACTACGCACAGGCTTCTTAGAGTATGCCAAGCCCATGAATAGACGTTTAGTTATGCAAATAGGTGTGAGCACGCTTTGAATTGATGCGCTTTGACCAGAATGTCTCCAAAGGTGATTGACTATCTTGAGCGTCCAACCTTCATCAGAATCAGATGAGTCTTGCCAAAGATCCATCTCCTGAATCAGGTGAAGAAAGTGAATATGGTTCACATCATGCAACAGTGCAACCAGCGAAGACAAAGCTCCGAGCTGTGGGCTCCATATTTCGAGATATAGGCGATCTTCTTTTGCAAGTAAAGCCTCCTGCAAACAAATAGACTGACGGTACACGTCTAAAGAGTGTAGCCACCGGCTATGAGTAGCCCCTCTAAAAACCAGATCCACGAGACCAAGCTGCTTCACGAGGTGCAGTCTGGCAAATGTTTTTGTATCCAGCACGCGCTCCGCGTCTGTCGTTAGCACTACCGGCTGGTCGCCGATCTGAAGACTACGGTCGTTTCTGAAGGAAGTCGAAGGGAATAACCTGGGTTCTTGCCCTAACTCCAATAACTGGGAATTAAACTGTGACGGTCGAAGCAGTTCTCGCCGTTCAATAGACTTCATGAGTCCTATAAATCTAATTGCTCTAGAGCGCCCACAAATGTTCTCTAGGGTTCCTTCATGCCCTTTCAACTCATGTGCAAGGTTACACAAGTCAAACCACGGGAATATTGTCTTGCGTATGTCGCTAATCTTATGTTTGCTATGTCGCAGTCCATTTACCGTCCTTTTGATTGTATTGTCCATCCACGAAACTCTGCCATTAGGTATCAACAGGTATTGCTGATGGTCAGCTGATTCTGCAACGCTCATTGACAATGCGAAGTCAATTATCTGTACCTTACTCGTATCTGAATTGATGACTATGTTTGAAGATTTGAAGTCTAAGTGAAGACACTCCAACTCGCTAAGTTCTTGTAGTGCTCTTGCGACATTCTGCAGCACTTGACAGAGTTCAACCCAAGTAGTACACGTCTTTAGCCATCGATCCAGATGACTTCCTTGTGCTTTAGACATTACGATAAATGGCGTTTCTGTTCCGTCTAGTGTGGCCCCACTACAGATTATTCTGGGCTTCCAATCTGCTTGGATAGTGGTCAGGAATGTGCGTTCATTCTCAAAATCGCTCCGTGCCTGTCCTCTTAAAAATGTCTCATATTCAGGCTCACTGATTTCTAGTTTCTGCTGTTCAGAAACTGTGCCCATGCGGATGGACGGTGCTAGCCTCCTCTCACAGCCTCTTGTGGTAAAAAATTTGACAACCAATTCCTCTTTGGATCCTCTCTCGCAATCATATACATCTCCTGAACCTCCGGTGCCTAGGCTGTCGCCACGTTTAAATTGATTGTCGTCACATCTGAACGATTCTGGTGGAGTCCAGTGCTCTCTCATTAGGACGAGAATACCCCTCTAGATTACAGAGGGGTATAGTATTTGTCACACATCGAGATTATCGTCTTTCCTGTCCTGAGAGTAGTTTCGACCCTAATGTAGAAGCCGCTCTTTTTCGATGGAAAGGTTGAAACCACCTTCACTGGAAGGATCGACTTTTCTTCATCACTAGGAACGAGAGTGTGCGTAATGTGCGTTCGGTCGATTCCTTCGTCTCCCTTTTTGATAGCGAGCGCACTGCTTCCACTCCGTCGGTGTCGCTCAAGAAGATACAGGCAGTGTTCGTATGTGATCTCAATATCGGTATCTATTTCAAGTTCACTGATTAATATTGCATAATCCATAGTAACTAACCCCCATGTATAGCTGTACAGCTTAGCTATACATGGGGGTTAGTTACGAATTGCCATGTTATGTATGGTATACTAAATGTATTACGGATTCAACTTAATGTTATCTGTCTGCCTAGACGTATCCGTAGCTGTGTGAGACATGATGCTTCACAATCGTATCTGCCTTCTTTTTTAGATGACCGCCTTACCTATCGCTGAGTAGAACGCGACGAAGCTCCTTATTGCTCTTTCTCTCGAACGTTCCGTCTCCACTTACAGAGAATCGATGATAACGAGCAGCTTGTGTTTCGCCCGACGAACTACGCTGTGTCATCTTCACCCCCTCTCCAGACCTGTAATGGAATAGAGTTTCGTTCTCTGCGATGTAGGTTCGAACGTCGTCTAGCCAAGCGTACCAAATGAGACAGCTTCAACCAGATATATCGCAGAAAGGTGCTTCCTGTATGCCAACTACAACAAAGACGTCTTCAGCTAGTTTCGCCGTTTTTTGATTGTCTCATAGTAATTGCACAAGAAGTCGAAGTCCTTCAATAGCTCCGATGGCTCCGGAAATGGTGTGTCGTCTACAACAGGCTTTGCATGTCCTCTCATCCAACGTGAACAGCGATCCATACCAGCCTCAATAGTCTTGTAGTCATCTTCTGTGACGTCGTCAACTAATTTCTTTAGCCTCTTGGTCTGAACCGAAAAGTCTAACCGCTGAATACAGCCGTTTAGCACGAGCTCCTCAACCAACACTTCCCACGCGTCTCTAAGATGACCATACCAATCACGACCAACCGATTCATACGTTTGCCGGTTTTCGTCGTAGAGTTTTTGTAGTTCTGCAGCTTTGTTTCTAAGTACATGGAGGCGCTGCTTGACTTTCTGTGTGTCCCACGGGACGTCATCTGACACAAGCCCAACCGACTTTGATCCACGTGTAACTTGCCTTAGAGTCAATTCAACACCTGCGCCTTCCGCTTGACTAGTCAGCGTACGCAGAAACTGCACTTCGTGAGTTAGCACGATTACTTGACGCTTTTCTGACTCTTGTACAATACGCTTCGCTACTCTTTCGCGATGAAGATGATCTAGAGATGAGACCGGATCGTCAATTACAATAGCTGACGCACCGGGGCTCTGATCTAGCTCAGCGAAAAAGGCGGCCAGCGCAATCGCCCTAAATTCCCCCTCACTGACGATATCTTTCACCGGAACATGATCCAGTTCTCGATCTTTTATATCTACTTTATGAAAAGTCGTGCCCTTGCCCGGGCGGCTGGTCAAGGTGATGCCAAGTTCGTTAGCACCCATTGCATCTAGCTCTTCAATAAAGGCGTCTTTCAATGCTTTCGTCACATATTTATTTGTCAGCACTTTGCTTTGCGAAGAAATGCTGTTCGTATGTGTTGTCTGGATGGATTTATCGACAGCTTGCCTCTGCTTAGCACGAGTAATATCAGATATCAAAACATCTTTGTTCGAGCTGATCCAGTTCTTGATTTCCAAGACTTTCACACGAGCGTTGCGCTTCTTTGTGACTTCTTCGTCAGTTGACAGCAGTGTAGATCGTGCCTCACTTTCAAGTCGATCAATGGTAGCACGGATATCTGAAACGTCGAATCGTGGACTTTCTATCGAGCGCCATTCACCTGTCTTGAAATCCTGAGTCAAACTTACTGCAGCAGATCTTGAGGCTTTCACAAAGGCAATGTAGTCACTTTCCCACTTATCCGAATGAGATTTTAGCTCGTTCAAGGATTCGTTGTCATCCTTATCGGCAATAATGACGTCGCGAAGAGCCTTTAAATCCTGCTCGACTGTCTTACCCGATACGTTAAGTTTGCTCGATGTCTCTTTCTTTACATATTCTTCAAATCCGAGCAGTCGTTTCTTTGCGCTGTCATCGAGCGTTTGTTGGCAGAGAAGGCATAACGCACCATCGTCAACGTTGGGGAACGTCGCCCCTGAATAGGCCTGTTCATTGTACTTTCGAGCGTGCTCCCAAACCTCACGCCAGGCATCGCCCCCAGTAGCAGGCAGAAGATCGCCAAATGCTTCTTCAGATGCTATTCGTGCAGCTTCTTTTGCTGTTGTCAGTTCGGTGAGATGTTGCTTGTATTCTGAAGATGCTTGATGGCTAGTTAGCTTCATCATGTGCTCGATGTTCGCTACTACATTCCTTAGTCTTCCTGCACGTGCCCTCAGGCTTGCAGCTTTCTTTTCAGGCTGATCTTCGGCAAGAGCTCTCTTCAACTCTTCTAGCTCCTTCTTCTCGTTAGCATCTAGCTCGGTAACAGCTTCAACGGTCTTGGGGTCAGTTCTCGGCGTGACCGGATAGATGCCTTTGAGTCCACCGTCCTCGACAAGTTCTAGAGGGGGAGGATCACACTGCGAACTCAGTCCATTCTTTCTCTCTTCAAGACGTGCGTGTACTTTGTCTGCAATGCTTGCAAGCCGGTCAAATAGATCAAGCCCAAATGGTCGATAGGCTACGTCATTCTCACGAGTTACGTAGAACTCTGCACAGTTAGAATCAAACGCTGTTACTCCCCCAAGTTCTTTGGGGGATTCCTTAGCATCCACCCACGCATGACTCTGCTTTTTATCATCACAAAAATAGTCAAGTGATGCTGACGCAGGGGATCCATCGTGTTTTTCAAATACATTGGGGATGATTGGTGCTCCACCGTCACGAGATCTGCAAATCCGTTTCAGTATTCTGCTGAAGCCAGACTTTCCTGATCCGTTATAGCCATAGATGACAGTCAGGCCCTTTGCGCCGAATGAAACGCCAGACTCGCCTGAAATGAGATTGACGTTCTGAATATTTGAAATGCTGGCTAGTGTGACAACGCTATCGGCATTTCCTTTTACCGGCAGATGTTCCACAAGTAGTGGCTGTGGTTCAATCTTTTTGTCTTCTGGTAAGTCGTATCCCTCTTCTTGGAGGCATATCCACTCAAGCTCACCCAAGTCATCTTCGTCAATCACACCCGTTGCAAGGCGCCGAAGTGCATCCCGTTGCCAGACGGGGCGTTTTTTCGACCACTCCAACAATTCCAAATACACCGATATCGAGACCTCCTGGTTGGAGTTTACTCCTTTACTAATCGGTTTCCAAGACTAAACCAACTTGCATCGAATTTCATGGAAGTTTAATATTCGACACTGTCAGCAGCTCTTACATTCTCTTCTCGCAAGGCACGTTGCATCGCTCCTGGGCAGATCACATTTCCTCGCTTGGATCGGAGTCCACGCTTCGCCATGTGCTTGCAGATCTTGCGAATAGACCAGCCTTTGCGTCGGAGTTTCTTGGCTTCTTGAACAAGAGGGTAGACGTCTGGGTCAGGCTCAATCGTTGAGCGACCATCCTTCTTTACGTTCCTGTAGCCAAGTGGAGCAAGGTGCATCGTCTCGCCATTGGCTTTCTTGTGCCACATCGCTGCCTTGCCCATTGCGGAGTAAAACTGACGAAGTTCCTTGGCGCTCCTAATCTCACACATTACGTCTCCACATTCTGCGAAGCGATCACGTCTGGCAATTCGCGTTTCGTCCGACGAACTAGGCTGCGTCATTTTTCATCCCCTCTCCAGACCTGTAATGGAACTGAACATCGTTCTTTTTAATATAGGTTCGAACGTCGTCTAACCAGGCGTACAATAGAGACCGTCAACCTGTTAAATCGGTTCGAAACAGGTTAAATAGATTTGGAAGTTCTCACAAGCAAACCTGCAAATGAGGTTCGAATCCTTTGGGGGTTCAAACACCGCCTCATACCTGCTATACAGGTTGGGATGTGCTTGCCTATACCCACAGAAAAAGAAGTCTATGAATTCAAGAGACTCTATGAAAGAGAGTTTATAACTCAAATCACGCTGGAAGAAGCACGGCGAATGGCAACAAGACTAATTCAAGTTGCGTTCGTGAAGCACATGGAAGTAAAATCCAAAGGTGATGACAACCCATTTACTGCCAAGAAATCACCGACAGCTGTTTGTATAGAAGGAGCCGCCAGAGTGCTGGGAGGAGAATCTAATTTACTAGATTGACTTTTTCGCATTTCCCGGTATTTTGACGGTAATGGATGAAAATACTCTAAAAAACAAGGCTCTAGAATTAGCTGTTGGTGCAGTAGTTAAACTAGGAGTTCAGAGATTTAAGGACAAAGTTACAGATGACCTTAGGTCTAGATTTGAAGACTTTCTTGCTAGCAACATCAGCGAATCATCAAAAGTAAAGTCAGCAATTATACAAATATTAGAAGACAACAATACTGAGATTGACAATACGAGGATTGATGAAGTAGTGACAAGTGTCCAAAAGGATCTAGCACTCAAAGTAAGTGTTGAAGGAGGCGGTGTAGGTAGAGTTCTAAAAAATAGTGCATCCGAGACTATTCATGGATCGCAAGAAATATCAGTAAAGAATGGTGGAATAGGAGAGATAGTAGACGGCTCTAGAAAAGTGATTATTTCTGAAAACGGTTCTGGTCCAGCTCTGTCCACCCAAGTTATAAATCACGGAACAGGGATGAAGGTAGTAAGAACTATTGATAATAACGGTGTATCTGGTGGTCTGACTGTAATTAAGACCATAAAATAGCTTAGTTAGTTCATGTCTCTAGGCGACGTGTAGTTAAAATCAATATCATCCTTTGCAATATAGGTTCGAACGTCATTGAGCCAGGCGTACCAAATGAGACAGTCTAAACCTGTCAAAAACAACGCTCAGTGAGCTGACAAACAGTTCTTGCCCTCATTTTCGACGCAGCGCATCACTGATGATATGCAGTATGGTTACGCACGCATCCAGAAGCATCTTTCCCTGAAAGATGTAAGGTTCTCTTTCATCAATACCCAGAAACTTGAGTGCTTCCCGTGCATCATCGCTAGGCATGTGAGCGTCAGCCAATCGAAGATCATAAATCTTGAATAGTGGCCCCATGATCTTCGACGCTTGAGCTTCGGTCACCTTTGTTGCAAGCAGCCCTTGTAAGTATTTAAGAGAACCCCAATTAGTCCCCTTTGGTGGCTTCACTAGCTTTTTCATCTGCGCAACATCGAAACTGTCAGCGGTGAGCCTTGCCAGGTCTTTCGCT
>Ga0224501_10003414_pt1 | contig 12493 bp, 14 predicted proteins | sample SF_Oct11_sed_USG_4_FD_169105 | JGI IMG/M metagenome (GOLD analysis project Ga0224501, IMG submission 169105) | Sediment microbial communities from San Francisco Bay, California, United States - SF_Oct11_sed_USGS_8_1 | ecosystem: Environmental > Aquatic > Marine > Sediment | place: USA... | reverse complement strand
GACTATGCCCGAGGTCAATTCCACTCTACCATTGTACTCACTGATCCAGTGTGACCTAATGTGTGACTGACTGGATAGACCTGGGGTAGACGGGATGGCTACCTCTCGGTATCGCCAGCCTATATCATACCTTAAATGCCCGGACGCTCTCAGGTAACAGCTCTCCCAGAATTCTCCAGTCACCCGTGTCGGGTCTCACTTCATACTCCAGATACTTGAAGCCGGATGAGAGAGGGCGACTCAGGTCTTTCATTGAATTATAATACATTTGCTTGGCTACTCCTGATGCTGACATGTAAACCTGAAAATCATATTCATTGACCTGGTTACTGATTTGTGATTTGTCCCGAACGATCTCCTTTTCGAAAATCGGACAACTCGCCGGTCGGAGGTGAACCCAATTCTTGCAATTACCCCAACTAAACTTTGGGGTAGCCCAGTGGTGGAGAGAAGAGCTTGCAACTATGAGAACCTGGGTTCAAATCACGGTAACGATGAGCCCCCTAAATGTGAGCTTCTCAATCGCCTTGGAGAACTGTTGATACTACGGTATTTGGTTCATTTAACCAGATTTGGGGATAAAGTTTAGCATCTTGGAAACACAGCAAGAATTGAAAGTGCAAACTGTTAACATAAAATCACAGCACCTGTCCACATGAGCAGCGTCTACTGCACATACCTGCCCACTTCCCAGTGGGTACTCAATGAAAAGCTTGAGCTCATAGTCCATGCCCGTTTTATGGCTGGCATCAAAGGCAAATACTCGTCCTCTCTCTGAATGCGCTTTTTTAAATCGTACTTCAAAAGGTGTTGCTCGAGCCAGAGTGGTTAACACTGAGATGATACTGCTTGGCTATAAATACAAATATATGTTCATGATTACAGCTGCCAAATCTCTCATGGAACCACTATCAAATATCGATTGTGTCTCCAATGTCCACAGAACCGGAATGTTGATATCTAATTTGAGTTGTCTAACCATGAAGAAAATGAATCATGATTAGACAACTCCTAATTGGCATTTTACTACCCAAATATTACATATTGGTTTATATTTGATTGTAACTCAATAGCAGTCAAGTGCTGCACTTACTAGTGGGTACAAAATTCAACCTCAGACCAGTGACACCAGTGTCATTGCTCAGATGTTGTCTTCTACATGGAATTGCAAAATATATTCGCAATTAGGAGTTCTGATTGACATACATACCACAACTTACCCCCTCCGTCTTGTGACGACATACTGCACCAAAGCAGCAGGTTTACACTAGCGGATAGAGGCAGAGCACCAACAGATTTACAAAAGCTCATAAGTACTGAATTCGCAATACTGATGAGCAACCATATGTCTTTACTGTGAGCAGCTAGCCATTTCCTAATTTCCTAATTTCTAATAATTTCACACACCTTGGTTGAGTAGTCGAGATTGAGGGGAGCTGTCAGCGGTCTCATTTCCTCACTAGGTGTAATCGGAGAGGAGAGACCCTCACTGCTCACTACAGATGAGTTCATTCCTGGGAGGCCGGGTGGAACGCTGGCTAATTTATTCTTCTGGGACCAGGTGGCCGCTGCCATGTGAGCTGCTGCTACTCCTGTCAAAATAAAACATGTTTTCTCATTCCACCGTGTGAACTCCACTCAGTGGCTTTAGTGTTTGGGTCAAAGTCGAGCTCCCACTGTGAATCTGGGCTCCCCACATAACTCCTAGCTCCTGCCGATCTAGAAGTCTTGGGCTTAGGATACTATAGCGCTTAGCTAAAGATAGTGAGATCAGATGTTCAAGCCCTGGTCATGCTAAGCAAATGTTGTAGGAGTATGAGCTCCCTGCATAAATCCTACCTCCTCTAGAACAAGTCTCGGGTTTAGGAGGTTCATTAAATAGGATGACCAAGTGCCCATTTAAAACAAAGCTAGAGCTGTGCACAAAGCAGGGAAGAGGGCAAATGATAGTTTATAAATAACCTAAGCCACTCGTGTTCGTCGCCATCATTATCATCGGGTTTACGCTGAGAGAAAAATTAATAACGAAATTGATTGATTCATATTGCAAGCCCAGCCTCGCCCAAGGAGGTGACCCGTAAAAGAAAGAGTCCTAACTCTAAGGAGCCTAAGTGGTCTCCCTAGATACAAAATATTTCAAAAACACAGCTTCGTTGCGGTGAAGCCACCCCCATCCTTACCTTGACGATAGGCGAGGTTGGCGGCGGGCGACATCAGATGGGCAGGTGCCCCTGGAGTCAGCACCGAGGCAGCTGCTAGCTTATCAGCATAGTGTCGGGTCAGATCGAGTCCAGCTGCTGGTCTAACCGGACTTGGCAAGGGCTCACCAGCCGGGCTAGGCAACGTATCTGCAGAGTAGAGAGGTACTGGGTCAAAATTGAGGCTCTGGCAGATGTAGGAACTGGGTTGTATCAAGTTCATTTATCCCCAATCCAAGCGATACTGATACTTTTTGGTCCAATTGTACAATTTAACAACTATCATATGACCAATTGTACAAATTTAAACATCAACGCTAAATCGTCTGGTCAGCCATTGTAATTATCAATGTTTTTATTTATCTTAGCAAATAAACGTCTCAATCTGAAAGTATATTTCAATTATTTTTACTTTCACTCTATCATAACTACCCAACCTGACCGACAACCACACTAAGAGGACGGGAGCTAAGGCCTAGTATCACTGTATAACTGGTACTGTGCCAAAGTGCTTAAATCATGTTCAGGTAGCCATCAAGGAGACAATCAATGTATACAAGCAAAAACAATCATTGGAATATCTCAACAGTATTTAGCACCTGAGTGGGAAGCTATGTCAATGAGTTATGTTTGGAAACGTTTCACTAAGCTGGTACCTGCTATGCTGACCACGCGTATTGGACTGGGGAGAGGCTCAGCCTTGTTGGGTACGCCGAATCCCGCCAGCGACGAGATTGGCATGCCCATCTTCTCTGGTTTCGTCGGCAATTCTAAAAATGCATAGCAGGTGGGCACCGATCGCTGGGTGCCTTGGGTTACCAACTAATGGGAGAGGGTACGAGTGACCCCAAATGCTAGGCCCATGTTAGGTAAATAAATACAGATGGCAACAGCATCAAATAAATAATATCACTAATCATTTAATTATTATTAATAGCCGAAATCGTTTTCCGCAGCATCGTAAGCCTATGAAATAATGTTTCAGCTGTTTGTCTAACGATTGTTTGAAATAAAATAGTGGTGGTTGCCAGGATTACCAACCTCTCGACGTGCCCGGTTTAGAGTTTTTATTACGGGTAGGCTCAGAGGAGCTGATGTACCCATACTGAAGCTTTTGTAATCTGGTCTTGTGAATGATATGCTCAATTCGATCCGTCCCCTCAAAGTTCACACAACCTCTACATACTGGCTCTACAAGCACATTATCTGATACTGTAGATAAGATCTCCGTTACTCGGTGAATGTAGAACAAAAACGAAAGAAAAACCTCAAGACCTTTTTTTTTCTTCATGGTTGAACTTTGGCCTTCCTCCTCGTTGTCCACAGGTTGTGTGGTGTCATTGAGGGGAGATTGAGCCATTTTCTGCCACGCTGGCTCAGGACGAGTTGGCAGAGTGTGATCAGCCAGGGAAAAATCCCTTGAAATACTCCGCCGTGGGTGGGAACTGGTAAAATACAACTATCTAACTCGGCAGCTTCGCCATTCAGGTGAAGACGCCATTCGAGAAAAAAATTGGTCTAGTGATCACAATCCATTGAGTTAGTCACTGATCCGAGTAGTCCCACTCAACCATTTCATTCAGTTCCACTACGAAGTGGTGAGAACTTTATGAGCGACCTCAAACAATGGGATTATTCTAGGATTACGCGGGTCATCCATCAGGTTTATATGCGGTTATACGGTACCACCTGCTCTCAGAATTCCACACTCATAATATACATTACCTGACAGATCGTGAACCATTGCCCATGGCATTCGCGGAAGATCGCACAAATAACATTGCTCCCTAGCTTTGTTGGACCGATTGGTCGAGTTGTGGTACGCCATCACACGAGATGCTCACCTAACATAGACATCTGTATCCTACAATAAAGATCAGCAATGTGGTTCTCACCATGCGCGTTTATTCATCGGAATGAGTGCTAGGTAGGACTTCAATTCTGGCGCGCATGCATGGGGTGATACTGATTGTTCATACACAAACACATATTATAGTTAAGAACATGTCCCTAGTCCTTCCAGTGGCTTACTGGGAGGGCATTGACCAACATTTATTCAATTTAAAAATATAAGTCATAACCATTGAACTTGAAACAAATTGCCATGCATACGTACATGCAGTAGTAATATTGGCAGAAGGGTGCTCAACGGCACAGTTCTGGACATTCAACACTCTACTAACAAAAACCAGTGCCAGTTAAATTGTTATCATTGCAAAATTAGTTGTAGCAGTCAAGAACACACTTTTTATAAGTAAAATGAACATTTGTCAAAAGCAGCCACTTACTGTGACTGGGCCTGAGGTAATGAAATCAAATATAAGTATTCAATAGTCCTACGCTCTATCCGTTTCTGACAATGTATTTTGGTATAGCACAACTTAACTCAGCTGATCTGCAAGATGAAGATGAGCACACTATTCAGTCTATTGAATACACTACGACTATGGCGATTATGTATTATATACCCGATGGCTGTTCATTACTCATTAGTAGCACTACTACTACTGCTGCAACTATTACTGCCGCCACCACTACTAATCACTGCTACTATTAATCACTCCAACTACTAATAACCGCTACTACTACTCCTAATCACTGCTACTACTACTGCTAGCAGTAGTGTGCGTAGCCCGGCGTCAGTCGTAATTCTGACTATACCAGAGCAACGAAGTTACAGGTTGGGCAGGGTTGGCATAATAGAAGCTGGCTATTTCCATGGCCAGCTCCACTCTTTCGAAGCACCCACTGATTCAGTGTGAAGCACCAGCAACAAGACTGAACAGATGGTCCTGGGAGGTTGAGGGTCGGTCAACCTAAGTCATTTGTTAACACATCATCCGTTGAAATTTTACTGCTCCTAACGAAAAGGGAGAGGTGGATCGTTAACAGCCCTGGAGTGATCTTGACTCTAATTATCCACTGGTTGGAACCTCCATTATGTTCGCCGTGGTGTTACGAAGCCACGTTAGCAATTTGGGGTGAGAGGCTTGCTAAAGCCCATACCAGAAAAAACACTCCGCCGGCAGTGAGACCCGAACCTGCAATCCTTAGAACGCAGATGCAAGCTTTTTACCAATTGAGCTATCCTGATAACTACTAATCACTGCTACTAGTGGTGGTTATGGTGGTGCCACACAGTAATAGATATATTGATAGTCTGAATCTGATACTACTAGGCATGGAATCAATGGTTGTGACTTACTGACTAGCCACCCAGCCAGTGATGAGTGATTGGGATGATACGCTGTTACACTGTCAGTGTAGTCTGTAGACTAGGCAGTGATCACACCAGAAAGAGTGACACTGGCAGAGCGACAGAGTCAAGTGTGTGGTGTACAACTACAATTGCTGGAACTCACTGACGACTGAGTCACTCGGTCACTGTAACTTACACTAACTAGAGTTACTAGTAGTAGTATAACTTAAGCTTAGGGTAAAGCCATGGATGGTGGATTTGTTTAATTTAGTTTGATGGTCTCAGTCACTGCGTCAGTCAGTCACTAGTCACCGTCAGTGAGAAGTTTACTAGTTAGACTCACTTAGAGTGGAAATATACGTCACTACGTCACGTGCCCGTCAGGCAGTGAGTCACTCACTGACTCAGTGTCAGTCAGTCTCACTGTGAGTGTGACTCACTAACTAAGCTAGTATCTCTTACTCAGTTACTGCGTGCGTGACCGCTGGCCAGACAGAAAGAAAGTAGACACTACCTCTAACAGTAACAGTAACAGTGAGTACGTGTAACTCACTAACTCGTAACTGGAGTGGATGTTGTCGGTTGTATTGATCTACTTCTAGAGTTGATGAGTTGATCGCTGGAGTGGATCAGTCATTCACTGATTCAGTGGAAGTGAGATGTGACAGTAACTGAGTGAGCTCTGTCATAAATGCCTAGTAAGTACTGTAAGGTATTTAATAAGCGTACAAACTAACGCTTCAAGGTGGAGGAAACTCACCGTGGCCCATCTCCAAACAGATAGCCGCAGTTGGTGGGGAAAGGGGTCAGTCGGCTCAGTAGCGGCAACCCTTCAAGACCTGGGAGTCACCTTCACCCTTTCTACGTTCGCTAAAGATAATGTAGATAGCTGCAGGCCAAACCACACCTGGCTGTGCTTGTCTTATGCGAAACATGTGGCACGTCTGAGGCTATATTCGGCCTTAAACGATGACTAATGCATGCCACGTGACATACCATCGTCATCGGCTTTTGGAAACCATGCAATGTTGCCGGCTGGTCGACGATTTGCTTCCCCCAGACACCCATTATAATAGGGGTATTCCTTTCCAAATTGAAAGATGCACAAGCACGATATAGTCGAGGGCATACCTTGAGATAGTCTCATCATAGTTATATTCTGGGTCATCTGTTCAGTTCAGAACCAACATCAGGGACTCATCCGTTATCCCCCCTCCCAACACAGGACATATACGGTAGGACAAACCTCCAGGACAGTGAGAATGCAAGCCCCGATCATCCATATCTATAATATGAACTTCTTTCATCTCAGATGGTGATGAAAAGGCAAGCTTATGTCCCGAACTGAGAACATCGCATCCCAGGCAACCAATGTAGATTTGACAAGACTTGGTGACCCAAAAATGCCCCTCCCCCAGAAAATGGGAAACCACTCACATACTGTAGCTACCCAATTCAAGGGAAATGACCGCTCATGAAAAGATTGTATTAATATCTGAGTGGGACAACCCCTGGGGATATGAGCGAGACACTTCCTGGGGATGACAACACATCAACGGATAACGTCTCAAATCTATCTATTGGATCCAATGGCAAAGCATTGACAAAATATACACTCAGTGTTACACAATAGTTTTTGTTTACAATAGATTGTATCTGAATTACACGGAAAGTTCTAAAACTACTATTATGGTGATAGAGGAGTTAAAATCTAGTGTTCCTGGATTGTCATCAAGTATGATGACCAGCTGTTCGTAAAATCCTGGACTAATTTAACCAGAATGATAGATTGGTGCTGAACATTTTTTTAAACATCCGAACTGTTGTATTCTACAAAAGATAATAATAACAGTTGAACAGATGTACGAATACATGTAAAAACTGAAAGAGTATGCAAATTTATGTGGATATACATAAACGTATAAGCAAATCTGAATGTCCCGTACCCAAGTATCATAGTACACACACATACCTGCTATTAAAACTTTTTGGCAGCTATGGTTTAGGGGTGGCTTATTAATTTCTCTGGCCATGGCACTTGTATTTCCAGATGGCGAATGAAGCTCCGATGGTGACAGCCCACACAAATAGGAATCCAACAATGTAGAGAGCATGGATTCTATATGGGTAATCCTTCAGCTCTACAATATACAACACACCCATTTATCACACAGAAACAAGCGTACATGTTCAAGCATGACTATGCAAAACAAGAACCAGCCTCTTAGTAAAGTGATTGAGGGGAGGGATGTGGAAAGAACGTTACCTTATTGCTGCACATTTTCACTTTTATTACCTTAGGCTTATGGATAACAACACGAGTTTGCTCAACGATGTGAATCCCACCGTAAATATTCTAGATGGTTGATTAGCGAGTCTAAGTCTTATGACTGCTGTATATAACAATAAAATGGCCATTGAAGGGTTACTACACTGCAGATAGATAGAAATGGGCCCTCATTCCATCAGTCTGTTCAAAGGTAGAGGTACACTTTCAGCCAACCTGGTTACCAAACACTGCCATTTTCATTCGTTACTGTGACATTTTTCTCACCGATACCTTATTGGCAACTAATTATACTTTGATAAGCTACTCAGGACGGTCTTTAGTAGCTTACATAATGACCAATGACTTGAAATGTACGCTTTCATACTCTTATCATAGTAATGCAACATCAAAAAGCGATTGTTAGGCAGCGCGTCATGGACTGACAATCATTGTTGCGGATAGATAAACCTAGACGTTTATAGAGAATGCCTAACTTGAATGCGCAACGCACTGCTCCATGGAGAAGACAATTCAATAAGAAAGCCAAGGTGGGTAGTCAATCCCTGTCGGAGGAGAATCAGCTCTGGAACAACCTATTCGAAGATCCCAGGCCAAGTGCCAACCCATTTGAGGAGCCATCACCTAGCATGAATCCATTTGAAGAACCAACACAAAGCACCAATCCATTTGAGGTATCAACACAAAGCACCAATCCATTTGAGGTATCAACACAAAGTGCCAATCCATTTGAGGTATCAATACAAGGTACCAATCCATTTGAGGAACCAACACAAAGTGCCAATCCATTTGAGGAACCATCATCTAAATTGAATCCATTTGGTGAGCCTGGAGATGATACAGAATATCTCAAAATGCCCAAGACAACCTGGCCATTGAGTCCGAATCAGGAAAGGCCGTATACAAACAGTAAAATGATCGCCAAACATGCTGGAATAACAGAGAGGCTATCACCAACAACAATACAAGTCAAAGAAGCGATTACATCTGGAGGAAAGAATGACAAACTAAAACGGTCAACCAATCGAATAAGGAATGATAAAAAAGAAAAGATCGACAAGATCCTCAGGGAGTCGGGGAACAGCGAGGCCACTGAAGAGGTAGGTTAAAAGGGTTATGACATGGTCGATTGTCGACGTACTTTCGGAGTTGTGCTCGAGAAAAGTACGTCGTCGAGGGCTGAGTATGCGCATTGGATAGGGCTACATCTATGCTTTCATTTGAACTGGGTGTTGGGCCCATTTGTTCATGGTAGGCTTCAGAATCTACAAACAAGTGAAGTCACTTTTGCCCATGTCATAACCCCTTTAAATAGAATATGTATAGTTATCCTCCCTTAACTAGCTCTGAGAATATGTTACCGTAAAATACCTGGCCCATGCATTTGAAGACAACAATAATGTATTTAGTTTTATGTAGTTTTCATCCTCATCCTTGTTAGTTGCCCAACACGCTAAGCCCCAGCACATCACTTATCTCCGTTTATACTGAAATTTCAGAATGACATCACGAAGCGCAAAACCAGGACCACTCTCTCTTATCGGGTAGGTTATTCCGACTGTGCATGTCTCATAGATTGTCACTACAATACGCTTTTGGTGACCCTGATTAGTACTCACTATCATCGGAGTTTCAACATTTCTTCCAGTATTCAGGAATATCCCCCAGCGAAGTAACTCGGATCACAAAAGAAGATGTGGTGGGGATGATAGACAAACTGATGAGGGATACCAGCGCCAGAAGCCCAGGGACTGAGTGAGTTAGGTTTAGTTACCCACTGACGTTCAATAGTCGATGTACACTGCAACTTGATGTTTACTATACACATATTCCAAGGGGCCTAACACCAACACTCGACTCCCAAGACATAGAGGTTTCCTCCTCTTTGAGACCCTACCAGGAAATGAACCCAGTAACAAGAGCCATATTCGTAAATCAAGCATGCATCTTTGCTGAATCACCTTGCACTCCACTGGATTAATTCTGGTTGTAGAACAGTGCCAAACGAGTATGAGCCCTATGTTGCAATTGCGGAGATGTCAGAGGCGCCATCTACATTCAACCTGACCTCAGTTTCACACAGTAAAAGGCCTGCCAAGGAATCAGAGGAAATGAATTGGGACAGGTAAAAATGTCGCTACAACAGTGCGTAATCTACTCAACAAAGTTCGCCTAGATTGCTTAGAGAAAGAAGATCAATGCTCCTGTTGTAGGTATCAATATTTGGTGGGACCACTACGTACCTGGGATACTCCCCGCCAAACCTCACAGGCAACAACAACGGACCCTAGTAAAAGTATACAGATTCGCTATCAGACGTTTCATACAGACACGGGTGAAGTGGAGACAAAACTTCCAGCAAGTGAGCTCCCTGTTACAGTGCCAACACAGGTAAAGAGTGGGACATGCACAGATGCACGACATTGTGGAACCATACATTGCATACACCACACCCTAAAGCTAATATCACCCTCCCCTATGTGAACAGAAGACCGATGAGAAAAACTTATTGTATTGTACGCTAGATAGTATTTTTCCGGTTGTTCCAGATCCAAAACGTGGCAGCCAATTTCCCCAATAGGATTGTATTGCAAAGTCAAGATGGCGATGGATACTGGCATGGCATGAGTTACAAGGACATGACTGACGACATCGAACGTCTTGCGATGGGGTTGATACAATTTGGGCTCACACCTGAAACATCAATCATCATCGCAGGCAATACAAACAAGAAGATGGTCCTAGCATTCTACAGTTGCCTTTTTACTGGGTTTCCGGCGATACCAATAGATAGTATTACCAGGTGAGACTAACGTTTAGCTTAACATTAGTTGGTATGGCATATATACCAATGGGGTTTACAGAGGACAGGCCATATTACTAATACAAAACTATAATCTCATATTAATGCTGTAAAAGTTAAAAATCCATTGTTAAAACATTGATGCTGATATCCTCACATTTAAATAAGTAAACAATTGTCTCTTGATAATTCCAATTTGTATGATCTAATACTTTGAACGTATTTTATTTACAGTTACCATTTCAAACTGATCAAATTTCTGGTGATGAAGGCCAAAGTGGAAGCCATTGTATGCGAGACGCACAATGATTGTGTGTTTTTGGTGAAAAACCTCCGGGATCTTTCCAGCCTTAAGATTATTGTGGACCTTCAGTCTGATGCAGTCAGCACTAAACAGGCTAGTATTAAACCAACCAACAGCCCTTTTCTTCTTGTACATGTATACTGAATTGCTTCTCAATTCCACCTCTTATGGCGGATTATTTCAAATGTCAGGAGGAACCCTTCTTCATTTAGACTTTCTCAAGAGCTTTGGGTATTGTTTTATGACAGGTAGCGATGAAAACAACGTTGCACTCTTACCACACATGGATATGGGGAGGTAATGTCACAAAACAGACCTATTTAAGCTTCAAGACTGCGCACTTAGCACCGAACAAAGTAAGTTTTCACTAACTGTTTTGCATTCTGTAGATGTTATTATTTACGGTCTACGTTTGTAACTAGCAATAACGAAAGGCAACAACACTGTAGAACTTGTCTCTATCTGCAGATCGCGTTCATCAAGCCACAGTACTTCAGCATCACTGGAAATTCGCCTAATCGACCCAGTTTCAAGAATATTGGGGACGAATACAACCCCCGCTGCATCATGAAAACTCATGACAATGTAGTCTACAACGCAAGGAGGGTAGCAGGAGCGCTCAATTTGAAAGTGAGTGTTTCAATTATTTAATCAACCCTCTGCTCGTCTTTCTCAACCGACCATTGCTATACTATGTTACCAAATTATAAATGTGAGTAATGAAAGGAAACTATATTTCAAGCCTCTGCTTATAGCCAAAGAATGAGCGGTGGTTGAGTCATCTGACATGGTCTCAAGCATTCGAATTCGAGATTCTACTAGCCCCCCTCCTGGGAGCGACACTGTATTTGTCCGGCGCACACAACAATGGATGCCAACAGCTATTGACTCAATGCAGAGAAATAAAGCCAACAATGTTTCTTGTCACCAACTGTCTTCTCAAGGTATATCAACACAACGAACCCCCATCCTTGGTTCAAGAAAAGAAGTGTAGTGAAGAGATTTTTTGCTGACTCCCGACTTGACCCAATAGTGGGTATTTAAGAATAAACTGTTTTGAACCCTGGGCAGTCAGCAGTTAGTGTATACGTTTGAAAAGGTTCGATGCAGTCAAACGAACTACATGTATAGCACTAAAATGTTGAGTTGACTGATAATTTGTTTTTATTCATCTAGCAACTTGTGGAGCACCTACAAGAAGACACCTCTTGGGGAGGGGCAGAATGGTTGAAAACTTGGGCGCAAAAGCAGGGCAAAACAACCGGTCTGTGTCTAGAAATGGGAACATACAGCAATACAAGTGTGGCCAATCGAATCAAATTTCATCTGGCAGAATTTCTTTTCTTCAGGAAGGCACGGGAAAGACTAGGCTTGGACGCGGTATGTACAAGTAAATATGTTGAGTGTATGCCTGCTAGCAGCCTGCCTACCTGAAGAGCCTGTTCACCAAGTCAAATGTTTCAAACCTCAATGTCAACTTAATGGCACATTATACAGATTGAGATAACTCTATGATGACCTTACTGAAGCAAACAGCAATATTGCGAGAACTGATATTTGTTGCAGGCATATGACAGAAAAGCACCAGTACTCAGCGCTACTTACAAGCACACTCGTTTGTTCAGACTAGCTCATGGACATGAGGATCTTGATGATGCCACAAAAGGGTTCCTGCGCAGCATTAACCTGCCTTTTTTAACAT
>Ga0224501_10003413_pt1 | contig 12493 bp, 12 predicted proteins | sample SF_Oct11_sed_USG_4_FD_169105 | JGI IMG/M metagenome (GOLD analysis project Ga0224501, IMG submission 169105) | Sediment microbial communities from San Francisco Bay, California, United States - SF_Oct11_sed_USGS_8_1 | ecosystem: Environmental > Aquatic > Marine > Sediment | place: USA... | reverse complement strand
CAAGTCGAGATCATGGAATATGGCGGTTATAGTAATGGAATTATGCCTATTTGGAATATTGGTGTTCATGCGCGTGGCCTCATTGTTTATTCTTTATTTTATATTATTTTTCTGCTCCTTGCACATTTTTCACCAAATACAAAAGGCGTCATTTTTATGTCAGCGTGTTTGGGGCTATTATTTATGGCTTTTGTTAGTTCTATGATTCTCATGCTGTTATAATTCGTTTTAAAAAGAAAAAAAGGTACAAAATTATGTCCAGAAATAAGCCCAAAACAAAAGTCCGTACAGCCAAGGGGCGGAAAATATCGTCAACGCGCTGGCTTAAACGTCAGCTCAATGATCCGTATGTTGCCGAGGCGGAAAAGCACGGCTATCGAGGACGGGCTGCCTTTAAGCTTAAGGAAATTGATGAAAAACTGGGGCTTTTGAAACAAGGTATGACGGTGATTGATCTCGGAGCAGCGCCGGGAGGGTGGTGTCAGATTGCAGCTCAGAAAAAATGCCGGATTATTGCGATGGATTTGCTGGAGATTGAGCCATTGCCCGAGGTTGATTTTGTTCAGATGGATTTTATGGAAGATAGCGCACCTGACAAGCTCAAAGCCATGCTAGGCAAGGGCAAGCTGGCCGACGTGGTGCTCTCCGATATGGCACCCAATACGACGGGGCACAAGCAAACCGATCATTTGCGGATTATGGCTGTGGTCGAGGCGGCTTATCATTTTGCTATAGAGGTTTTAAAGCCCGATGGTGCTTTTGTCGCCAAGGTCTTTCAAGGCGGGGCGCAAGATACCTTATTAAAGGAAATGAAAAAGGATTTTAAAACAGTCAAACATATTAAACCCCCGGCCAGCCGCAAAGAAAGTGCGGAACAATATCTTGTCGCGCAGGGTTTTAGGAAAACTCAAGGCACATAGCTTTAATATTAAATATCTTCTTTAAGCGTTTGCGCTCATCGCTTTGGATTTTAGCGGGCTGTCCCAATTCTTGATGTTTTGGAGACCTTCTTTGAAGATTTCTTCACTTTCAGCCTCAAGCTTTACGCCAAGGCGTACAATATCGAAATCCTCGAATTTGCTCGCGCATTTAATATTATAGCGCTTATTTTCTTCGCCCTTAAGGATTGAATAAAATGGTGAGCAACTTATAAGCCCGCCGCTGCGTTCCGTTACCATCTCGCTGAAAAGGATGAATTTACGTGACCCTGAGATCGTCTCGGAAATATCTTCCAGCAAGGGATTATCGATCAGATTCGGACAGTTTCCACAGTCAATGGTCGTGTCTTCCCAGCTATAATGACGGGCTGCACCAAAATTATGGCTAATACCAAACTCGTTTTGCCCATTATTGGCAAGGAATGTATGGGTCCTGATTTTTTTGATGCGATCAAGATTGCATAATAAGTTATTTTGCGCCAGAGCCAGCAAAGAAGAATCTCCAACTAACCATGCATAAACACTTGGGATGTTATTGTTTGAAATCATATCTGTTCTACCTACATACTCTTAAGTTTTATAAATTTCTAATTCTTTTCTTTTTATTTTTTCATAAAATTACTAATATTTGGTTATTTTCATAATAAATTAATGGTTACCAAAATTTATAATTTCTTTCTTTACTTCTTTGGAAAAGAGAGTATAACTCACCTGCAAATTTCGTTCTTACCAACATGTTCGGAGATTTGCCTATGAGCCGTATCAAAGACCCCCTAAAAATCCGTGAAGCCCTGACATTTGACGATGTTCTTCTTGTGCCCGGAGCATCTGAAGTTCAGCCCAATGATGTTGATACGTCTACTTATGTCACGCAGTCGATAAAGTTGAATATTCCGGTGATTTCAGCAGCAATGGATACGGTCACGGAAAGTGAAATGGCCATTGCAATGGCGCAAAATGGCGGTCTTGGGGTGTTGCATAGAAATATGGATATCGAGGATCAGGCAAAAATGGTTCGCAAAGTTAAGCGCTTTGAATCAGCCATTGTTATGGATCCAATCACTATTCGCCCCGATGATACGCTTTCGGTGGCTTGGGAGCTGATGGATAAAAACAATATTTCCGGTTTTCCGGTCACGAATGAAGACGGTAAGTTGGTGGGAATTTTAACAAGCCGCGATCTTCGATTCGCAGAAAACAAAGATCAACCGATCAAAGAGCTTATGACCAGCGAGAATCTGGTCACGGTGCAAATGGGTATTGATAAGCAAAGCGCCAAGAAGCTCTTGCATCAACACCGGATTGAAAAGCTGCTCGTTGTTGATAAAGCAGGAACCTGCATAGGTCTGATGACGGTTAAAGATATCCAGAAATCCAAGCTCTTTCCAGCGGCTACAAAAGACTCTGAAGACCGCCTTCGTGTTGCGGCTGCTGTTGGGACTGGCCCGATTAACGGTGTGGAGCGCGCAGAGGCTTTAGCGGCAGAGGGCCTTGACCTTTTGGTTGTTGATACGGCGCATGGTCATTCCAGAGCAGTTTTGGATACAGTGGCGCAAATTAGGAAAGACAATAAGGATTTACAGATTGTTGCCGGAAATGTCGCTACGGCCGAGGGGGCTTTGGCGCTGATTAAGGCAGGCGCTAACGCTATTAAGATCGGCATTGGTCCGGGATCAATCTGCACAACACGCGTTGTAGCCGGTGTAGGTGTTCCCCAATTAACGGCGATCATGGATGTCTCGGCAGCATGTGCAAAGAAAAATATACCGGTGATCGCTGATGGCGGTATCAAATATTCAGGCGATTTTGCCAAAGCTATAGCCGCCGGCGCAGATGTTGCCATGATGGGCGGAGTCTTTGCCGGAACGGATGAGGCGCCGGGTGAAGTAATTCTCTATCAAGGCCGATCTTATAAATCTTACCGTGGAATGGGATCGGTCGGGGCAATGGTCAAGGGTTCGGCAGACCGCTATTTTCAGGGCAATGTCAATCAATCCAATAAACTGGTTCCCGAAGGAATTGAAGGGCGCGTGCCTTATAAAGGGCCGCTATCAACCGTTGTGCATCAGATGGTTGGCGGTTTGCGGGCTTCTATGGGCTATACGGGATCGGCAAGTATTGCGGAGATGAAAGAAAAAGCCGAGTTCATGCGCATGACGGGTGCAGGCTACAGAGAATCGCATGTTCATGATGTCACAATCACCCGCGAAGCACCAAATTATCGCACCGAATCTTAAGGCTGGAAATTCTGTTAAATAAATTAAAGCTTGCAAATCCTTAAAAATTTCGCATAGTGCTATTTAATTCATGAGAATTTGTTTATGAGTTAAGTTTAACTAGAGGAAAAAACTATGAAAAATTATCTTACTATTCTTGCCGCATTGGCATTCGTTCTTTCAGCAGGTTTCGTTTCAACTTCTGCTATTGCAGAAGATGCAGAAGCTCCTGCTGCTATTGAAGCAACAGAAGATGAAGCTGCTGCTGCCACAGACGAAGCAAGCGAAGAAGCTGCTGAGACAGCTCCTGCTGCTGGTGCTGAAGGCGAAGAAGCTGCTGCCGGTGAAGAAGGCGAAGCTGCTGCTGAGGAAGCAACAGAAGAAGCTGCTCCTGCTGAATAAGCTTAGTTCTGTATAAGAATAAAAAGGCTGGTAACCAAATTAGGTTGCCAGTCTTTTTTTATGCATTAAAGTTGCATCTATGACCATAGTCGCAATTATTATTATCATAGCGTTCGCCTTTTTTGCCCAGAGCCTGCTTGGTTTTGGCGGCGGGTTGATCTGCATCCCTATTCTTAGCCTGTTTATGCCTGTGCAGGATGTTGTGGCAATGGTGATGCTCCACCAGTTTTCTATGGGCTTGCTGATCTTCAAAGTACACAAGAACATAGGCTGGATGCATATCAGAAAAATGATTCCCATGACAGTAGTGGGAGTAATCATTGGGGTTTTCTTTTTGAAAATTTTGGATGGTGATTGGGTGCGGTTAGGTTTGGCAGCTTATATTATTCTGCATCTTGCTCGTAAGCACACATCATTCGACCCGATGGGCCGCATGATTGAAGGGGGCGGAGTTCATCTTGCAGGTTTTCTTGGTGGGGCTTTGAATGCCATGATCGGCGGGGGCGGTCCGGCCTTTATTTTATATTTAAAAGACAAAGCAGAAAATTCATCTGAATTTCGTGCCAATATCATAGCTATGCTTATGATTTCCAATGTCCCCAGAGCTATTGGAATGGCAGGAACGGGGTTGTTTACATGGGATATTTTTATTCTGGGTCTGTACTCTTATCCAACATTCTTGCTAGCTCTTTGGGCAGGACAGAAACTCCATGATAAAATTCCGCAAAAAGTTTTCTTTAATGCTGTTGAGGTTCTGCTCTTTTTCTCTGCGATGTTTTTGGTAATTAAGGTAATGCTATAAAACAATTGCTTAAACGCGCGGCTTACTGTATCTCTTGCCGCCATGAAACCTGCATCGAGAATACAAGCCACTATTGAAATCCTGAGACGGGACGAGGATATCGGACTTCCTCTGGACTCGATCGTGGGAGATTATATGCGCCAGCGCCGCTATATCGGGGCGAAGGACCGCGCCGATATTTCCACCCGCGTTTACGACATTGCCCGTAATCAATCCAAGCTGGGTTGGTGGCTCGATCGCCTAAAGGCCAAAGATACGCCGCGTTACCGCGTTATGGCATGGCTTGCTATCGGGGAGAATGCGGATTTAAAACGGTTGAAGGATCTTTTTGACGGTTCTCAATATGCACCTGAAAAACTTGATGAAAAAGAAACAGAACTGGCAAAAAAACTGGTTGGCAAACCTCTTTTTCATGACGATATGCCAGAAAATGTTCTTGTTGAGTGTCCGCCGGAATTCGAGGATATCTTGCGCGGTATATTCGGCGATGGCTTTGAACAAGAAATGAAGGCCATGCAGGCGCCTGCCACGCTTGATTTGCGGGTAAATGTATTTTTGAGTGATCGCGAGGCCGTTAAAGATTTACTGGCAAAAGACGGCGTTGAGACTACGGAAACCCCCTATTCTCCTTGGGGGTTGCGCTGTGCGGAAAAATCCTATCTGGCTAAGACCAAAGCCATGAATAAAGGGTTTATCGAAATTCAGGATGAAGGCTCGCAGCTAATTGCCTATATGGCAGGTGTCAAACCCGGTATGCAGGTTCTGGATTATTGCGCGGGCGCAGGAGGAAAGACTTTGGCGCTGGCCGCGGCGATGCAGAGAAAAGGCCGCATTGTTGCGATGGATACGGAAGAAAAGCGCCTTGAAAAGGGCCGCAGGCGTTATAAAAAAGCAAATCTGGCTGATATTATCGAGGTGCGTCCCTTAAGCGATCAGAAGCACCGCAAATGGCTGCGCCGTCAAAAAGGGACATTTGATGTGGTTCTTACCGATGTTCCATGCTCGGGGACGGGCACATGGCGCCGCAATCCGGATATGAAATGGCGCACATACGGGCCGAAATTAGTCGAATTAATTGCCCTGCAAGCCGAGATTATGGATAAAGTTGCCCATACGGTTAAAATTGGCGGGAAACTCGTTTATGCGACGTGTTCTCTCCTGCCACAGGAAAATGAAGAACAGATCGAAAAATTCCTGAAAAACCACCCCGAGTTTGAAGTCCAGCCCATCGAAGAGGCCCTAGGCCTAGGCTCGCCTTATATGCGCCTGACGCCCCATCGTCATAATACGGATGGTTTCTTTGCGGCGGTGTTGGTGCGAAAAAATCTGGCATTATAATTTGTCATAAGTTATTATAATGAACAAAGAAAAATCGGGTTGAGTATTATGGATGAAATGAATTTAGCTATAGGTCAGGATTTTGCCGGAGTATCTGCCGATCAGATGCCTCAAGAGCAAAAACATATTATTGATCCGGAATTTCCAATATCCAGCCTATGCGGGGCCGGTCAGCAATTCACAGTCTTAAGGGATAATGATCATGGAAGCCCGTTAATTCCATTAATTGTGGCGTACGAATTGCCAAATGCGGCGCAGAACTGTGGCGTAAAGCATCTTATCTTGGAATACGGATTATCTTCAGATGACGATGACAAGGAATTTAATGAAACTTTGCTTCGTATTAATGGTATTGGCCCAAAAATATCGGCACAAGAGTTAATGGAAAAATCCTATCTTTTTAAAAATTCTAGTTCAGGAACTCCAGAACAAATAAACCAATCTGGTGAAGCTTATGCAACTATGATGGTAATGGCGATGAATGAAGGTATAAAAGTTCACTTGATAGGCGATTACCCTGGGGTCGGACATTTTTTTGACGCAGAAAATTATCTGTATCAGGAAATGAAGGTTTCATCAGAGAAGGAAGAGTTTATAAATAAAAATCCGGAATTGTATAAACAATATGAAACTTATATCTCAATAACAGATCCTGCTCAATTTGATGAATATATGGCTACTCTTACTCAATCAGGTATGACAGATGAAGACATTGATCGCCATATGTCCAAAATGATGGAATATGCGGATAAAATAAATGAATATGACAAACAAGTTTTTGAGCTTATAGTTAAGGCAGAAGAAAGCCAAAAATTATTCATAGAGGCCCGTTTTAGCGATGAGGCTCTGGAAGCACGGGCCGAGCGTTTTATAGCGGCGGCAAATGGTGAAAATGCTCTTATCTTGTGGGGAGGAGCCCATTTTGATAATAGTATGAATCCAAAAGATATAGATGAATATCTGGATAAAAAACTTGCAGAAAAAGCTATTGAAGAAGGTCATGGGCAGCAACCATTTGTTACAAAGCAAATTGATTTATATCCAACGCGTGAAGCTTATGATGATAATGTACAAAATGGTTTGACAGGGCCGGACCCAGCAGTTTTTACCTATATTATTTCCGAAGGCGAGCTTGAAATACCGCCAAGCTATCAGGAACAGTTTAACTTAGAGCCTTCAATTTCTCCGTCTCTAGATCAAAATGATGTTGGCCTAAAACCTGTCAATAAGCCGGGGTTTTAGTTCTGCTCTTGCCTGATCTTCCGCCATTTTGCGGCGTTATTATTATGCTCGGACAGGGTTTTGGCAAAGGCATGCCCGCCACTGCCATCGGCTACGAAATAGAAATACTCATGCTCTTCGGGGTTAAGAGCGGCCGCTATGGAGGCTTTCCCCGGATTGGCAATAGGGCCGGGGGGCAGGCCGGGATAAAGATAGGTATTATAAGGGGAATCAAATTCGAGATCTTTCTTGAGTAATCTGCGCCCCAAAGGCCCCTGCCCGCCATTTTCGTGGCGCCCTTGCGTCAAGGCGTAAATCACCGTCGGATCAGTCTGGAGCGCCATGCCTTTTTTAAGACGGTTGAAGAAGACTCCTGCTACGCGCTGACGTTCGGAGGGAACAGAGGTCTCTTTTTCTATAATCGAGGCCAGAGTTAAAACCTCCAGCACGGTTTTAAGCGGCGCTTTGGCATTCGGGCAATCTTCAGGTAAAAAATCGGCAAAAGAGGCATTGGCAACACGTTCCAGCAAAATCCCGCACAGAGGCAGCAAGGTATTTTCCATCGCCTTATTCATTTGCGTCATAATGTCGAAAGCTGTATCACCTTTTTGATAGGAATAGGTTTCGGGTAAATACGAGCCTTCGGGCAGCATCAGAAACTCTTCACCTTTTGAAAAATCTTCATTGGCCGTTAAAAGCTCCTTGATTTCCCAATTGGTCAAACCTTCGCGAATTGTAACCTGACGCAAAATAACTTTGCCGGATTCCAGCAAATCCAGAATTTTTCGCATCGAAGCACGGGCAGGGATTTCATATTCTCCGGCCTTGAGCTTCGAAGCCTGACCTGTCATGCGCCCCGAGATTTTAAAGACTATGGGCTGGTCTATGACATTATGATAGGAAAGCTGATCGGCAATTCCGCCAATGCTTGATCCGGTAGGGATTGTAATGTGAACGGCTTTGTCATGGGGGCCGTCTTCTATGAATTTCATCCAGCCCCAGTAAGAAGCTCCGCAAATACCCATCACAATCAAGGTCGAAACCAGAACAAAACCACCGAGCAAAAGCTTGAAGAAAAATTTCATGTTCTAAACTCGCTTAATAACAAGCGAAGCGTTAGTCCCCCCAAAGCCAAAGGAATTTGAAAGCACGATATCGATTTTCTTTTCCTTTGCTACTTTAGGGACAAGGTCCATGCCCTGACAGTTTTCGGACGGGTTTTCCAAATTGAGTGTCGGTGGGATAATGCCCGTTTGCATGGCCTTTGTCGCGTAAATAGCTTCGACGGCTCCAGCCGCGCCCAGTAAATGTCCGATGGCTGATTTGGTGGAAGACATGGAAACCTTATCCAAGGCGTTCGAGAACAAGCGCTTTACCGCGCCAAATTCTATGCCGTCACCCACAGGCGTGGATGTTCCATGCGCGTTGATATAATCAATATCTTCGGGGTTAAGCTTTGCCCGTTTGAGGGCAGCCTGCATCGCGCGGTAGCCGCCATCGCCGTCTTCTCTGGGCGATGTGATGTGATAGGCATCACCGGACAGGCCGTAACCTACTATTTCTCCGTAAATAGTAGCGCCGCGTTTTTTCGCGTGTTCATATTCTTCTAAAACCACAATCCCCGCACCTTCCCCGATAACAAAGCCGTCTCTGGCATCATCCCACGGGCGGGAGGCTTGCTCCGGCGTGTCGTTATATTTGGTAGACAAAGCTCTCGCCGCGGCAAACCCAGCTACACCAAGGCGGCAAACCGCACCTTCCGCGCCGCCGGCGATCATCACATCGGCATCATCCAGCGCTACTAGGCGCGCAGCATCGCCAATTGCATGGGTTCCGGTTGCGCACGCCGTGACAACCGAGTGATTCGGTCCCTTAAAGCCGTATTTGATCGACACATGACCGGAAGTCAGATTGATAAGGGCCGCAGGGACAAAGAACGGTGAAATCCGCCGTGGTCCGCGCTCGTTTAAAATCGTAGAGGTTTTGTGAATCTCGTCCAGCCCCCCTATTCCCGAGCCGATCAGCACACCTGTGCGGCATAGGCTTTCTTCATCTTCGGGGTGCCAGCCTGCATCTTCAAGGGCTTCTTTGGCGGCGCACATGGCATAAGTGATGAAAATATCCATCTTTTTTTGCTCTTTGGGCGGCACATAAATATCAGGGTTAAACGCACCATTTTTGGGCGACTCATCACTTGTTTTCGGAATAATGCCGGCAATCTGGGATGTGATATCGGAAACTTCGAAATCCGTGATTTTCTTGATCCCGCTTTTGCCATTTGTGATCTCGCTCCAATTATGCTCGACCCCGACACCTAAGGGAGAGACCATACCCATACCTGTTATAACTACGCGTCGCATCATTTTCTCGTCATTCCCATTTATTTTTGCACTGCGTTATTCGTCGCTTACGTATTTATTATACGCTTCGCTCCCCTTGCCTAGTGCAAAAATAAAGCGAAACGACGATAATATTTTTTGTTTCATAAAATCACAGCCCGTCATGCGGGCTGAAATTACGGTAATTATTTTAATAATAAGGATTTACGCGTCTGCGTTTTCCTTGATGAACTTGACGGCATCTTCGACAGTCTGGATATCTTTACCGGCATCATCGGGAATATCAATACCGAATTCTTCCTCGAAAGCCATAACCAGCTCGACAATGTCAAGGGAATCAGCACCGAGATCATCAATAAAACTGGCACCTCCAACGACTTTGTCTTTTTCCACGCCAAGATGTTCTACAACGATATTCTGTACGCGCTCTTCAATATCACTCATTACTTGATCCTTATCTTAAATATTTGGTTCGCAAATTTGTGTGTTTTAATAAACAATAACCAGCCCTTTGACCAGTCCCTAAATGAATAAAATTATTTACCATGCCCAAAAGGAAACACAAAGCAGTTTTTATAATTCTGTATAGTGTGGGGGTGTGGATAAGATTTTTAACCCTCATCCTCATCGGTAGGATATTTACGCGGAGCGCCGCTACCACTATAACCGCCTCCACCGCCGGAGCTTCCGCCCAGTCCCATGCCTGGCCCCATGCTTGGAGCTGCTGTGGGGGTGGTGGCCTCGAACATATGCTGGCGGGCCAGATGCGGGACAAAGGCAAGGCTTGCGGGCTGTGTATCGCCAAGGATACAGCCAATCGTATCTTCATTGCCTGTATCATCGCGGTGAACGGGCTGGCCTAAAACGCAGGATTTAATAAAATAGTTAAAAGAGTCCAGCGGATGCTTGGGCGGTTTAACCTTTTCAAAGGCCTTTGCGCGATGCGGATCACCCAGCATCATAAGCGGCACCTGATAGGCTTGCGCGATTTTACCCTCTTTCACAGCGCCAAGATGCATATGCGGGGACATATCAAGGCGACCAAAAAACTCGGCCTCTACCGGAATATTCAAATCCATATGATCCATATCCACAAATTCCAGCGATAAATGTCCGCTATCCTTATCCAGAATAACACCGACAATTTTCTTTATGAAATTCTCGCTGGCCAGCAAGCCCGACTCGCCCTTGGGGGTGAAAAGTAAATCAATATCCATAAACTTATTTTAGCAGAACAGAATTAAAAAACGAAAGAGAAGAAATTAAGATTATGTATTTTGCGGATTGTTCTTCCGTCAGTTCTCCAGCTCTTTATTCATGAGGTTTAGGAGATCGTCAGGCTTAATGTCTAGACTTCTTGTAACCTCAATATATTGATACGATTTCCATAGAAAATATTCAATATGCCTGTTAAATTTTGCCAATTTGGAAATATTTCGATCATATCTTTCTTTATCAAAAACATAAATAACTATCCAGTCAGCTGTTAACTTTCCACTAGTTCGTTTTTTTATGAAATAATCAATATCCTGCCAAGGAATAAAGTTATTCTCTGTACCTAAATTTTATGATGAGACCAAATACCATTTTCATACATTACAAGGCGTATATCCTTATTATCAAAAATTAAGGAAATAAAAACAGCCAAGAACATCAAACCTGCCAAAATTGCAACAAACCATGCTTTATCTTCTAATGGTTGATAAAAATACACAGCCATTAAGAAACAGCCGCAGAAGAGCATAATAATTAAATCTCCTTTAGGAGGATTCCCAGCCTTTATTTTATGCAATGGCTCGCCATAAACGGGGTGGGTTTTAATCATGTCTGCTTTCATGTCATCTATCTTATCAATAAATTGCCTCTCTTGTCATCCCCGCGTTCTCCGAAGCTTGAAAAGCGCAGGAGAATAAAACGGCGGGGATCCGGTAAATGAGTGCAGGCAAAAGCCTGCACATTTTTTGCGCTGGATTCCCGAACAGCATTCAGCTTCGCTTCATTTGTCGGGAATGACGATAAAATTCAGGGAAAAATGGAAGGTGGCTAGGTTTTCAAATCATTTCGCTGTATCTTTGCAGGAAAGAAAATGGAAATAACTAAATGTGTGGCATAACAGGGCTATATTCCTTTGAACCGAGAATTGACCGTCTGGCACTTCACCAGACGGCGCAGAATATGACTGATGCCTTAACGCATCGCGGGCCGGATAGCGGCGATATCTGGCAGGACCCTGACATGCCGTTTGCCCTTGGTCATCGCAGGCTGGCGATTATCGATCTCTCGCCAAGCGGGGCGCAGCCTATGGAATCGCCTTCGGGACGTTATATGATTGCCTTTAACGGGGAGATTTATAATTTTAAAACGCTACGTACCGGGATCGAGCAACAGCACGGGCACAAATTTAAAGGTCATAGTGACACAGAAGTCATATTGGCAGGCTTCGAGTATTGGGGTTTTGAGGAGACACTTGCCAAGATCAACGGCATGTTTGCAATTGCTTTGTGGGACCGGAAAACCAGAGCTTTGTTTCTCGCCCGTGATCGCTTTGGCAAAAAGCCGCTTTATATCGGCTGGGCGGGAAGCACGCTTGTTTTCGGCTCGGAGACCAAGGCTTTGGCAGCGCATCCGGAGTTTCGCCGTGATGTAAACCGCGATGCACTGACCTCTTACTTAAGATTTGGCTATGTGCCTGCGCCGTTTTGTATCTACGAGCAAGTCTGGCAGATTCCGGCGGGGCATATGATGGCGCTGGATACGCATCTTTTGCGCGGCGGGCAGGACTTAAAGCCCTTGATGAGCAGTTACTGGAGCCATAAGGCCGCTTTGGAAGAGGCAAGGAAAAGCCCGATTGAAAATCTTGAAAATACTGTCGATGAATTTGAGAAATTACTCTCTGATTGTGTAGCAGACCGGATGATCTCCGATGTGCCTTTAGGCGCTTTTCTGTCGGGTGGAATTGATAGCTCGAGCATTGTGGCGCTCATGCAAAAGCATTCGGACAAGCCGGTTAAGACTTACACGATCGGCTTTAATGAAAAAGGTTTTAACGAGGCCGAGTACGCCAAGAAAATTGCGGAGCATCTGGGCACCGAACATCACGAGCTTTACCTTGATCCGAAAAGGGCGCTTGAGATCGTCCCGAGGATGGCCACTATGTATGACGAGCCTTTTGCAGATGCGTCTGCCCTGCCGAGTTTTCTGGTGTCCGAATTTGCCCGTGAAAGCGTGACTGTGGCA
>Ga0224501_10003412_pt1 | contig 12494 bp, 9 predicted proteins | sample SF_Oct11_sed_USG_4_FD_169105 | JGI IMG/M metagenome (GOLD analysis project Ga0224501, IMG submission 169105) | Sediment microbial communities from San Francisco Bay, California, United States - SF_Oct11_sed_USGS_8_1 | ecosystem: Environmental > Aquatic > Marine > Sediment | place: USA... | reverse complement strand
CTGAACTCATCTCCTATGAAGCGGCTGTAAAGCAGGGCGTCATCTTACCAGGACAAGGGCTCTATCACAATACACAGACTGGGCAAACTATAACTATTGAGAAGGCTATGCAGCATGGTCTGATAGAGGTTAGTTCTATTCCTGTAGTATGACAACACTTTGAATTTGATAACTAATAGGAGCATCCCTGAGTTCCTGAATTGATGACTGAGTTATCCAACACTGGATAAATGTCATTCCATCTTCATCCAGCATCCCGGTAGGCTGCCAAGCATTGTCATATGGTATCCATTTCCAATTTTATAACAGTTAGAGGACGATGTGTTCACCTCATCACCTGTTCAAGCCAGTCTGAGGCAAACTGAGGGAAACATCATGGGTGAGTCAGCTCCTGAGCTTGACAGCACTACACCCGCCTCCTACACCACACAGACATCCCCTGACCCACAGGACAGGAGTATTCACTCGGAGGATATGAACAGTCAGTCAGCCGCGACAATTCACTCAAATCGTGTCGGGAGCCGTGTGCCACTGTTCACACAGGGTAGTCAAGAGGACTCTATTACTGACCTTTCTACTGCCAGTGAGGAGGGCTCAGTGTTCAACAAGAGAAATGGTAGAGAGGAAATTGGTTTCGGTAAGCCTGGTTCTCTTGAGGAAATGATTATACCAGCAAGAAGCGACCGCAGTCAAACCACTGCGGGTGGGCGTCCACTCACAAGCGACAGCCCCATCTCCCGAGTCAGCCCTGAAGGCGTTGTAATGGCCGACTCACCTGTCAATGGTGAGGCTGCCGACGAAGAAGCTATAACCGCGGTGACATCATGCAGAGTTCAGCTGAGTCGACCCGCTGAGACTGAATGGGTCAAAACAAAACCAGAGGTGACACTAGCAAAGCTGAGTGATGCCAAACCAGTGCAGCGGGAGAATAATAGTACCATTGATGGGAAAAGGTCTGTGTCTACCTCATTTCCTGTAAATGCAGCAGGGGAGAAGGAACACACTGCCCCGCTAGCCACAACCACTCTGCTCTCCCCATCACTGACCAAACCGCTGAGGATAGTAACATCGAGAAACAACAGACCGTCACAGAGTGGCAACACTCCTCCAGGTAGACGTCTAAACAATGCAAATTATGTGCTTCACAGGCTTGACTTTTGTTTATGAGGATATATTTTCCCTCCACCAGGTACTGCGCCCTTTTACCCATTAGAAAAATGATGTTCTCATAGTGACCCCAGTTCATTCAGTCTGAAAGACCTCAAATCAAGGAATACTCAATGACAGTCTTGGGCCATATAACCTATAGCTATGTATAACCATTTATCCTGAGCAGGTCTTTTCAATTCAATGATAGATTTCATCACTAGTCTAGACACTTCTTACTGTGACAGACCGAAAGATTACTGTTGGTTGGCCTATTTTTGTCAAATTAACCTAGTTTCGTTTAATTTGAGATGTATCTGTGGTATATCGTAGTTATGTTTTATTTGAGCATACCTTGTCAACCAGTTAACTGTTCTCACAGACTGCCAGCTGTGTTTGGAGTGCATACATTACTTATACTGGGAACAGAATCTACTCTTCGCTTACAACTTCAGATTTTTGAACTTTAAGAATTTGAGATTTTGTAAATGATCAGTTGATTCTATAATGCGGATGCTGAACTGGAATGGTTTTGTATATGGTTTTTGACCCTCAAATTTGTAATATCTGTATATCGGTTGTCACATCAACCATTTTTCACTTAGACTTCGCTGTAATAATGACATCCTCAAAGGGTACATTTTTTCCTATCATACCTTGCTTTAAGTAGTCACTATTTCAATCTTGTTATGACTGTTTTCTGTAGGACATCTCCTGATGATGACCCAAGGCCATGCTACAAGGCAGTCAAATGGAAGCATTACATCACCAAGTAAAACTGGCTCTCCGTGGTCGCGGCAGGCTGGTATGGATGACGTGGTAGCCGAACTTAAGAGAAAACAGTCACAAAGCGAAGAGCCTGTAGAACGGTTAGTTTTATCACTACGGGTGAGATGGAACGTGTGTGTATACAGTCTACTTAAATGTGAAAGGAAAGTGTCATTCACTAGTCTGCTCGTCTGGATGTATATGCCGCTATAGTGTCGTTAATCGGGCGCTGTATTTTTGGCCTTTTCCTACATTCTTTATTTATTGGCAGACTTAAGGCAGGATTCCAGTGAAAATGTTAATGGTGATTAAATTACACTGGGGCTACTGTGTTTCCTGTCACTCCTTTGGTGCTCTGTTAGATTCACTAATTAGTCAATTACTTTCCGAAATGTGTAAACTCTCCTTCATAGTTTAAAGTTATCTTTAGATTCGGGCTATCGGTAACTTTGTGCCACCTATTACCCGTGTATAATCTGTACCCACTGATTATTGGGTATGTACTTCTCGGTTCGGATTTTTTTTTAAAAAGCTTAGATTTTATGTAATTTTGGGTCATTCTCTGTGTGATGAAACTATAATTAGCGTTGTTCCTTGATGTATATAGACCAAAACAAAATTCATCCAATCAGAAGATAGCGAAACTTCTCTATCTTAACCTATGCACCGCAAGGCTGCAATGTCAAGGCCCTTAGATCAAACCATGCGGGGCTATTGCAGCATAGTCTGTACTGCGAATGTCAGCATAATTACCCAATCAGAATGTTTGATCCTCGCTGCTGCGTTAGCTACACTAACCAGTTAGTAACACTCATGGCAGTGGTAGGTGGGAATGTTGCGACAGAGTAGTAAATCAAGACAGCAAACCATGTAAGTTAAAAGTATCTGCTAGAGTATCTTAGGGATTAAGGCATAAGAATATTGATGACACAAGGACATGTGCAGGTTTTGTGTATTCTTTGATTAGAAAACAATCGATTGAATGGTAACATGGCTGGAGTCATTAAAAATCCATGAATGTATACAGTACATCAAACTTCGCATGTGTGCGCGTACCAGCTCAACCTCGCACTCTATCTGTACATATATACTGATTACCGATGCTGTTTGATCCATGCAATGTAAATGTAGGATTCATTCCTTCACTACAAATGAAGGCCCAAATCCAGGCAACTATCATTTGTTTCTCCTATTTGCAATATAATTTTGTATATAGACTGATAATTTCAGCGCATTGTCTTTTGTTTTCAGAGAGGAGCTGCTAGCCCGGGTTGATGCCGTCATTGATCGGGCTAAACAAGGATCAGATCTGAAGACAGAGGCTGCTACCACGAGCAGTTCCGCATCGATCAATATCAAAGTATTGGATAAACCCACACTCCCCGCTCAGTTATTGCAATCAGAGGATGGGGGTGAGGATGCTTTTGGACAGGAAGCATTTTCTACAATAAAGCGAGCACACAGTAAACTTGGTACATCCACCAATCAGCACACGGATAATGCCAATGAGTCAACCAAGCAGGTCCGAGCTCGCCATCCATCGAGTAATGATGCAGATCCTGGCAGAAAGGTACATGTACTTACAAACGGCCTTATTCTATACTCTACTTCAACATACTACGCATGTAAAGCATGCACAATATGATCATGCTGGTCTGATCTGGTCTGGGTTATAGGGACCCCCTACCCAAATCCATTATCCTGCATAAGGTAATTACTCCAACCCCCAACAATGTATCAAACCAAGTTGCAATTAGACAGTGTGTTTTGATTTCTGTCCAATCCAACTAAGCCAATTGTAAACTCATTAGGCATAACAGGCTCTGAATAAGAGGCTCTCTGGTCTTTGTCTTCCGGGCTGTGGATCTCCTCTGTAATAGTACTCAACCCACGAAGGATACCTTATTATCAATTCCAGCCAGTTGACTTTCACTGCTGGACAAGGCCTCTTCCATTGCCAGCCGCTTCTTTTGATTTTTCACCATTTCAGCCCAGTTTTTATCTTTCCTATCGACTGTATCCCAACGTCAATGCGTTTTTGCTTCACGGCAAGTCAACGATAAACATAGTTCTATAAAATTTTTCCAATTCACACCAGGCACTAGGATCATCATCGTCGTCATCATCATCAATTGTCCATCCTCCTTACCGAAAGATCTGGCCCATGCAATCTGGGATGATTGACCACCCAATTGGGGAACCTTGGTCATGTGGGGATCATCACATGGGACCAGACCTTCCGTATCTTGGGTCAACAGCCAAGATCAACAGCCGGCCAGCTGCCCGTGGTTAGACCTACCTTCAGCTGTTCCCCCATTTTAGTTTGTTTGCTATTAAACCTTATATTCTATAGCCTCACCCCATGATTTATAACCCCAATTAAATTGGATGTTACATCATCAAAGCGCTTCACTATTTATAGGGGCTGTATTTTGTAGGTTTCAGCTCATTCACAGCGCAGTGAGGAGTCATTCCGCTCTCAGCGTACCATGCGGCTGGATGTTAACAGTAACGTCACACACCCGTCGTCGCTGATACCTCGGCAGGAGGCGCCTCTGTCAGTTCGTCGCTTAGCCTCACTCTCATATAACGCAGCTGTACGACTTGGCTTGGTGAATATAAAAACAGGCAGATTCCGCGATCCAGTCACAGGACTGATATTGAGTCTACGAGAGGCCGTGATACAGGGTTACCTCGATAAGACAGCACCGGCATTATACAACCTGAGTCTGCAGAAACGTAAGTGTACTGGTTTAATCCTTCGGTCATGCATACAAAGTCATCATCCCTGGAAACTCTTTATTAGATTTTGTCTCATACTTGAAGATATATTATACACCTGAGTACCCCAATTATACGTAGTCTATTAGAACATGAGCCGCCGACAGTGGATCGTGCTCACATTGCTCTGTTACTGCATGTCTTTTTCGTAGATAAGACAATCCCATTGGATGACTGCTTCTCTCTGAAAATCATTGATAAAGACAATGGAAAGCTATCAGAATCGAGACTGCGGGCTTTGCTACTCCCCATACCGAACCAATTTATACCAAGCAGATCTGTAACGCTACAGCCAATCAACCTGATGGATGCCATCAAGGTATGTTACAACTGCATTCGAGTCTTAATGAATGTTCCCGTGTATGGCCTATAGTGGGAATTTTATTCCACCGAAATAGTGACTAGAATGGGTTTGCAGGTTGGATTGCTAAACCCTATCACAATGGAATACACTCATGCTCAATCAGATGAGGTCAGCACGATTGGTCAAGCATTGAGTCTGAACTACATATGCCATAATGCTACGGTAATTCAGAATCCAGCCACCTTGGAAAGATTTTATCTAGGCGACGCTATTCGAAAAGGACTTCTGCACCCTGACACTGGTAAGTGGAAAAGTAATAAGAATGTGAAAAGAAAAAAGTGGTTCCCACACCGGGAATCGAACCCGGGCCGCCTGGGTGAAAACCAGGAATCCTAACCACTAGACCATATGGGACAACCCGATTCGTATCGTTCGGAGTTGCCGTAGACCAACTAGCGACTAGCTATCCATAGTAAACGTTACATGGCGGCTGGTCGTACACGAGCTCATATCACTGAATTATCCTCTCTTTCAACTCTATCTCCCCGTAACTCCATGCTTTGTTGATTCCTGTGTTGATTACTGAATGATGTAACTATCTCATTGTCATTCGATTGGTTCCAGGTGACCTCCTAGATATGGATACTGGAAATAAAGTGATGACCTTCTACGAAGCACTCTGCTCCGAGTTGATAGAGGATGTCTACAGTCCCGAGCTCACTGTACTCAACCCACGTACTGGTGACCGAATATCTATAGGGCAGGCAGTGAAGACATCGCTCTTGGGTCATAATACTTGCCTTGTCTTTGACTCAGAGCTCACTAGACAGGTAGGGGTTGTGATCTCCTCTCCGGTCAACTGCTGTCACAAGCTGACCTCCCAGGTTATAGGATCGCCAATTGCCGCCAAGGCTCTTCTTGAGTAGAGATGCGAGCTCATAGGAGCCAGTAATTAGGCCACCCAAACCTGTCCCTGCCTACCAACTATGTAAGCAGACCGATTTATTTGACTATAACCTGGCAGCAGCTGACAGCAGTTGACAGGCTGATTATGTGATACCTAAACTGTGGCGCTGATAGATTCAAACAGATGTGGTGTTAGGGTAACAACTTCTAATTGAGCCTTGGGCTGTTTGTACACGTGGTTCCCATTGGCTAGTTTGTACCTGGTGCCTTAGTTATGGGATACGTGAGAGGTATATGGCATTGGCTAAAGATGCCAATTACCAGAATAGCGCAATAAACCCACCTATTTTTTTCTTGTTTATTAGTTACAGTTACGTATTTAGACTGAGTATTCAGGTTTTATTGCTCATCATTTTCGAAGCTTTCGTCGGTCTGACTGGTGGGGATTTTCTAGGCTCTACTTTTCGAATGGGATACTTAACCTTGGTGTATTAGTTGGTGAGTGATCTCAAATTCTGACTAAGTGTAAACTGTTGTGTCTGAGGTAAAAAAAAAAGTTATTGCTTATATAGTCATTATATCAAAAATTGTCAATCTGACCTTGGGTTGAATTCAGGTTGTTCAGATTTGACATGATTTTCAGACTAATTCATTTAAGTATCATAAACATACCTCGCACAGTTCAGTTGGTTGGTTGTAGGTGTCTTTTGAGGAGGCATTGGCTAGTGGAGTTTTAGATCGGTCCTCATCCACATACACTGATAAACTGTCTGGCAGCACAGTCAGCTGTCAGCAGGCAGCACAGAGTGGCCTTATAGAATGTATTGGGGCCCCTGTCTGTTCAGATATAGATCTGCACCACTGTATAGAGAAACTCTACGGAACTAATAGCAGGTAAACATTGAAGCTACCATAAGCAGAATGAGCGTTAGGACAGACCTGGACATTTGGACACCACAAAATGGGTCTGATTTTTGAGCATGATGTTCCTCTTCAGTTGAATTCTTCCACCGCATGTGATGTACTCCGTTATGTTTTTCTCTATATCTACTAGCTCACTCTTTCATTCCAGTGTGAGCTCCCCGTCTTACACAGCTTATAGCACCATGAAACCTAAACCGCCTGCTGCCTCCAAAAAATACAGGAAACAGCCTGTAGTGGAAGAGCCAATTCTTAGGTAAGCTTAGATGCTTCCTGCAAGCATTGTTTTACACTCTGCCTGCTGTCAGTACAGGTAAGATTAGCCTTTTACAAACACAATGATGGGAACTCTCTTGCACTATTGAGAGCGTGCTCAGGTGGAATCACTATTTATATACAGTACTCCGTATGAAGTGGCACCTGAAGCTTCAGTCCGGCTATCATCTCGGTAATGTTATCGCAGAGGAACTGCTATTGGAGTTACCCTCTCATTGATCCTGACCGCATCTAATCATTGTGTACCGTGATGCATGACTCTTATGTTCCCATACCCATGGCCCATTGTGATTGTCGCTATCTCAGCATCAAAATGCTACCTCGGGCCCGACTAACTCTCAATCATCCGCGTGCTTGCGTGAGAGATTACATCAACTTTATAAAAGCTACCTTCCTGACATTCGGTGTAGCATCCGTTTATATCAGTGGACTAACTCAGCACTTACATATGCTACTTCAACTGGATATCGCTCTGCTTCTCGATGGCTGTACCTATCAGCAGTCTATAGATATCGTATTTGAAGACTTAACATTGTTCGGGTGTGTTATATTTCGCAGCTGCAGAGCACACTGATAATGATTTCGTTTTTAATTCGTAAAGAGAGCATTATCTCTGCTTCTGCAGTGGGCGATAGCTGTATTATCTTAATGTTAGCTCGTATCACTTAGTATTTAGACTACCCTCTGGTTGACCTCTTGGCTCATGCCTTAACTTTGCGCTCTAATTCTGTAGCACTAAAACATCAAATCAACGATCGCAGAAAATCTCATCGCCCAAACAGCAAATCACGGAGGAGATTACCGCGAACACAGAACAACAGTCTGAGTCAACACCTCATCCACCATCAGGGGAGACTAGGAAATCTGAAACAACCACCGAAACAAATAACAACACACACATTGAGCCGTCGCGATATAATATAGTGAATGCAGATAATCCTGCATATAGTGATACTGGAACTACTCCTACCACTCAGCAGACACTGACAAAGCCATTTTTAGAGGTCACCGAGGAAACAATTGAGATAGAGCTGCGTAAAGCTCGAGAGAAATCACCGCATGAGGATAATATCAGTGCTACGGAGTACTTCACTAAAGGTATGTATGTGTACTAATCATACTCCCGGGTTGGCTGTAAGCTCAGTGTAGCAAAAATTCAACACATGCTGCTCCATGTACAACTATTTAGTTTTATTGTTCTACTCAAGCACTTGGCCATCCCATTGGACACATTTAGAGCTTGTTGGAGCGGTAGAGTAAGGGTACTGCCACACTAGACGACTTGCGGGCCGGGAAATTGATGGCTTCGTGGCCAAATCACCCTGGAGTTGTCTTCTTTTCTTTAAGAACGATAAAGAAACTGAGAGTTTACAGCGAATAATACTGAATCCTGTTTACTTCGCCCAGTTCTGATGCAATTCTTTGGAATTCAGCCGAAATCGTAGCTCAAATCAGTTCCGACAATTGGTGATAAATGTTTTTTGGATTTATTTTCAATTGCCGACACTGAGCTACAAGCGCCCTAGCCATTGAGCTTTCCCACTATCTCCAACACCACATGACCTCCAAAGGTGGATATTTGGTGTTGTGTCAAGTTACTTGGTATTATAAAATAATCTACGTTTATCTGGCCATCCACAGGAATCAATATCACAATAAGCTAATATTATAGTAGATTGCACTGGGTAATATTTCCTTCCTTCCCTGAAAATGTTTATCTGGTTCCTCTTGTCTAATTGTTATTCCATCCCATCCCTACTATGTACACACATAGTACTGGTGGCCAAGCCAATCCCAGGGCACCTTGCTGACACTGTCATCTCCCAGCTGTCGGTAATACCAACGCGTCACTCTCATGCAGGTGATTGTGAGATAGAGCTGCATCTGAATGATGAGAACCCGATAGATAGTTGGGCAGTGCAGGTGACATCATCGCCTCCAAAGCTGGACTGGGAAACTCTGCCTTTTATACCCTGCCGGCGCCTGCCAATCACCGGTAAGTCATTGGTATTCATTCAGCCGTACCTACGCTAGTGGCATTACCACTAGCTACTCAATGCATTATCCGATTCCCATCAGCTATACCGATTTCAATACTCCCTCATCACATTATCACCAATGTATGAGACAATACTGATTGCTTTTAGTAATGTAGCAATCATTGTGCACCTGATCCCATCATCAGGGAAAGTCACTGACTCATTGATTGACTGATTGACATGAATCATTGAAGTTGTTGGCTGTGATATTTAAAATAGAAGGGTTGTATTCAGTTCACTAGGATCGAGTTGGCCAGTTCTCTCTCTCCCCGCAGGATCGGATTTCGAGCTGCGTTGAGTACACTCAAGGCTATAATTAGTATCGTGATCCCTCTCAACTGTTAGGGAATGTATTTATATCTGTGCTCACACATTTTCAACAGCGCGTTTGCCAGGAATCCACTCAGCTCCTGATGTTTCCATGTTCTATTGGTTTATGCCAGACTTACATGTATCAGGCAGATGTTTGTTGGCATCACATCACTACTAGTTCCATAACCAGATCTTCTATCATGTTTGCAGTGGAAAGTACGAAACGAATCAAAGACAAAGAGATTGTCATTCTGGAGAGGCAGGAAAGCCTGGACATCTACACGGCGCTGGAAAGAGGTAAGCATTCCTGATTGAGAATGGGGATTGGCTGCTGAAAATACACTAGAGCTACCCATACAACCAGTTAGGAGTATTAGTTTGCCAAAGAGTAGATAAGAGTTTGTACTAGAGGTCAGTAGTTCATGACTCTTGTAGAGATTGTGTTTTGCTGCCACAGACACGCAATATTATCAGCAAGCTGCTGGTACGAATGCTTAAATTATGCATGTAGTATAAGTTACAACCTAACTAGAGCAACAGTTCGTTAGGCCAGTAGCATCTAGCAGATCTGATCTGGTATCATCGGGATGCCTTCATTGTGGCGATGTAGTGTGGTTCAATGGTAGCCAGTCATTTATAGGCAGTCAATTCCTGTAATCTCTGAGCTGGGAATTCTACCATCAGCTAGCTATATAGCCAAAACTGGCACAGGTGTAGGCTATAGGATGAATGATATTTTCATTACGCACTATGTTATGCAATCCTACCAGCCTGCTGTTGATAGGCATGGTAGACACAGCTAACTTGCTGTATACACACGAAGCTACAGGAGAACAGCTAACACTGCTGGATGCCATACAGCAAGCGTATCTAAAGGGAACTGAAGCTTCATGCAAGGCGGCCATTCAGGAATATATACTCAGGAATAAACCTGCCATCATGGAATACACTATCACTCGGGTGAGGCATTTACAACACGGTTCATATTTCATAATGTCTTTGGTTCGCCTGTGGCTATAGAGGATCTTGGTTCCTGATCATTCAGGAAGACTGAAATAATTGACTGAAAACATAAGCAATTGTAAATGATACGTAGCATAGACCAGCCCATGGTGTAAGCACAACTTGTTTCCGGGCCATAAAAAAGGACCAGATACCCAAGTTATCAGTAATAAGGTTAATGAAGGATTTCTGTTATACCTGCAGCCTGGTAGAAGCTCAAACAAGTCTAACACATCTCTTGAGGAGGCTATTAATCGGGGTACGGTGGACCCCGCATCAGGAAAGGTAGGCATCTTAAACTCTAAACTCAGCATACTTTGCGAAGTTCTCTCCACCAATGTGCACTTGTAGTTCAGACATTACAATTCCACCCTCAGTGACACAAGCCGTATATTTGACGCAATTTAATACTAGGACCAAGGTCTTGTTTATATTGAGGTCCATGGAAATCGGAGATTCTATATAGTCGAACAAGACCGGTACTTGAAATCGAGTCCAGTAGACAGTCCAGTTGAAAATGAACTTCACTCTCTGTCCAAGCTGCGACTCCACATGAAAATGAGCCTTAACCTTACGCATGAAGATAACAATGACTTACTGGTCTTATCCTCCCCTATTACCCAGGTAAAGGATGGAGATACACTAGTAGTGTTTAGTATGCGGGATGCTGTCACACGTGGTATGATAGATGGCGAGTCCGCTTGGTTTACTAGTCCCGGTACTAAAACGGTTTACAGCCTTCGCGAGGCTCTAGAGGACAGTATCATTGATGCGTACGGCAAATGGGTGAACCCACAAACAGGTAAGAAAGGCTATAGAGTCAGGTGAATTGATGGAAAATAGAGTGGTGTAGCGTAGAACAGCCCAATGATACGTCCGGGAAAGTTAGTTCAGTTGCAAAACTGGCTGCGCATGAGCATTGCTTTTTACTAACAGGCTGGGTTGATTACTTGTTAGCTAGATTTGATCTTCGTGATGACTTGCTATAGTTCAAACTCGAGCATTGATTCCATCTGTCATAGTGTCAATTCATACGATGTCGATTCGTCTATGAAATTTATGGCAGGAGACTAGTTATGTTCACTATTAATTTGTTCTATAGGCGGTAAAGCCTCATTAGCCGAGGCTATAAAAAGAGGGCACATAACTCTGCATAGCCCGTCAGATGGTCAGTATAATATACTGGAGATGAGACGGTATCAGGTTAACTCCGTTATACACCCGGTTACCATGGAGCAAATTACTTACCACGAAGCTGTGGTGGAAGGTTAGTAACACAGACCTTTCATTCTTTTCTTCTAAATTTTACCTGGGCACTTGGTCATCCTATTTAACAGAACTCATAAGCCTAAGGCTTGTTGGAGCAATGAGAGCTAGGATAAATGTAAGGAGCTCATACTGACAACGGTGGCCCACCATGACCTGGATTGGAACCAAGGCTCTTGCTAGTACTCTTGCCCCTGAGCTGTCTCGCTATCCCTGTGTTTATAAGTCACTGATTAAATCACTGAGCTGCTGATTTAGATACAAGGTGAATGGACAATGTCAAGGTGAATGGACAATGGGTCTCCCTGTTGCATATTTTGTGGTCCTGCTAGTCCTTGGTTTTTGTCTGATGGGAAATTCAGGGTGTCAACCATCAAATGACTAGACTAACTGTAGTCCTTTTTAACTGCAGCGCCTCAGGGTACGAACAGACTGTTAGATAGCTATGATGACCTATCATTCAATCTATCATTATATTATCACAAAGGAGGGATCCTATATCAAACCTCCTCATGGCTTTCAAAAGGGGAAATAAATCTGTGCATTTCTATTGTACATTTACCCTGCGACTGTGTGACAGTTGGTCGCATACATATACTCATTCAATGGCCTCTCTGACCACAGGGATCATAAACTCTGAAGCTGGTATCTATAAGAGCCCTGTCACTGGAGACTCGCTGTCTATAGATGAGGCAGTAACTAAAGGATTGATATCGGCTACACTACTCAGCACTAAAACCAGAAGAGAGATCATTCAGCCAGAAGTTCAGACA